>Ga0247771_1000378_pt1 | contig 14425 bp, 9 predicted proteins | sample UWRJL197509C6_FD_179948 | JGI IMG/M metagenome (GOLD analysis project Ga0247771, IMG submission 179948) | Plant litter microbial communities from Arlington Agricultural Research Station in Wisconsin, United States - UWRJ-L197-509C-6 | ecosystem: Environmental > Terrestrial > Plant litter >...
TCGTCGCCGCCCGCGGAGCTGTCGCGGACGACGATGACCACGCGGTCGTCGCTGGAGATCGGGGCTCCGCCCGGCGCCTTGTTGACCGTGCCGACCAACGCCGTGTTGTCGTCCAGCGCCACCAGCGGGCCGATGCGGCCGAAGCCGTTCTCCTTGTCCAGGAACGGTTCCGGCTTGCCGGTGAAGCTGCCCTCGGGGTTCATCGCGATCATCTGCGTGCCCGGCGTGTTCGAGGTGGCGACCCACATCATGTTCGTCAGCGACGCGCAGCCGCCGACGCCGGGCTTGTCCGGCCACGTCCACGCGGGCGTGCCCAGCGGCTTGCCCGCGTCGACCTTGTAGAGCACGTCCGCCGTCGCGGCGGCGTCCGTGACCCACGTCTTGCTGCCGTCCGCGGAGACGCAGAGGCCTCCGGGGGAGCGCAGGCCCGCGGCGATGACCGCAGACCCCGCCGTGGGGTTGCCCTTCGCCGGCTGGCCCGCCGAGTCGATGCGGAGGACCTTGCCCGCCAGCGACGCCGGGTCGGCCGCGGCGGCGGGGTTGCCCGCGTCGCCGGTCGCGACCAGCAGCGCGCCCTCACGGTCGTAGCCCAGCACGCCGCGGTTGCCGGTCGGGCCCTTCGGGATGCCCGTGAGGACCGGCTTGGGCGTGTCGCCGGGGGCGATGCGCATGACGCGGTTGTCCGTGTCGGTGGTCAGGTAGACGTAGACGAGCTGGTCCTCGGCGTAGGTCGGCGAGAGCGTCAGACCCGTGAGGCCGCCGTCGCTCGTGGCGTCCACGGCGAAGCTCGCGACCTCGACCGGGTCGGTCTCCTTGCTGACCTTGAGCAGCTTGCCGGTCGTGCGCTCGGTCGCCAACGCCGTCACGACGCCGGTCGTCTGGTTCACGTCCATCAGCGCCACCCCGGAGACGGGGTTGAGGCAGGTCGCCACGACTGCCGGGTTGAAGTCCTTGCAGCCCTGCGGCGGGGGCACGGAGGTCGGGGGCTGGCCGCCCTGCTGCTGGCCGCCGCCCTGCGGGAGGCCGCCCGGCATCTCCGGCGTCGGGCCGGCCTGCGGCGTGAGCTGCGGCTGCGCGCTCCAGCCCGCGGGTGACGGCTGCTCGGGGAAACTCGCGCAGCCCGCCGCGAGCAGGCCGATGGCCGTGCTCGCCAGCACCGCGCGGAGCAACCGCTGAGGACGTGACACGAGGGCTGACACTAGGCGTGGCGCCGTGAACCCGAGGTGAGCGGCGGTGGCGGGTCGAGGTCGCACAGGGCCCGGTGCACGGCGTCGACCCGGTCGACCAGGAGCAGCAGCTCGTCGGCGACCACGTCCGGAGCCTCCAACGGCAGGAAGTGGCTGGTCGGCAGCACCCTGACCCGTGCCTGGGGCAGCGCGCCCGCGGGGCCCGCCATGCTCTCCGGCGACGCGAGGACGTCGTACCGGCCCGCCAGGACCGTTGTGGGGCACGTCACGCCCGTGAGGTTCTGCCGCGGGGTCTGGCCGAGCGCGAGCGCCAGGGTGAAGTACCAGCTCCAGTCGTGCAGCAGGAACCTCCTCATCGACCCCGCCACGGCCTCGGGCGCGCTGGAGGACAGCATCAGCCCGCTGTGCCGGAGCAGGAATGTGGTCACGTCGTTGATCGGCAGCCGGTGCAGCACGAGGTCGAGCAGCGGACCCGCCGCGCGCAACGTCTTCGCGCCGGTCAGGCCGATCGCCCGGCGCAGCTCCGACGGCAGGCCCGAGATGCCGAGCATCGACTCGAAGGAGTCGCCCGGCGCGCCCGCGACCAGCATCAACCCGGACACCCGGTCCGGGTGCCGCAGCGCCAGTTCGGCCGCCACGGTCACGCCCATCGACCAGCCGAGCACCACGCACGACTCGACCCCGGCGTCGTCCAGGACCGCCAGCGCGTCGGCCACGTGGTCGGCGAGCCCGATCCGCGACTCGTCCTCCGGCCGCGCCGAGCCCATCGTGCCGCGGTGGTACCAGCTCAGCGCCTGGACGCCCGCCGTCGGCAGCAGCAGCGTCGGCCACGTCTCCGGTGTCGTGCCCAGTCCGGGGCACAGCAGGACCGTGGGGCCTTCGGTTGAGGTCCGCCACACCCTGATCCGCGTGCCGTCCCCGCTGATGACGTCGTGCTCCCGCATGGCGAGGAGTGTGCCGTAGCGTGACCTCGTGACGTTCATCGTGCTGGTCCCCGATGACTACGGCGTGTCGGCGCTGTCCTCCGTGGACGGTGTCCGCCCCGTCCGCTACCAGCCTGGCGAGCCGCTGCCGCCGGAAGCGGCGGACGCGCGGGTGTTCGTGCCGAAGTTCCTCCAGGGCTCGAACCCCGCCGAGGTCTACGCCCAGCTGCCGAGGCTCGAACTCGTGCAGCTGCTCAGCGCGGGCGCGGAGCGGTTCGTCGGGCAGGTCCCGGAGGGCGTGCTGCTGTCCACGTGCCGCGGCGCGCACGGCGGCAGCACCGCGGAGTGGGCGATCGGCGCGCTGATCGCGATCTACCGCGACTTCCCCGTGTTCGAGGCGGCCCGGCTGGAGCGCCGCTGGGACTACCACGTCACCGAGACCCTCCAGGACAAGCGCGTCCTCGTCGTCGGCGCGGGCGACCTCGGCGAGCAGTTCCGCCGCAGGCTCGAACCGTTCGACGCGACCGCCACCCTCGTCGGCCGCACGGCCCGCGACGGCGTCCACGGCATGACCGAGCTGCCCGAGCTGCTGCCCGAGCACGACGCCGTGCTGATCGTCGTCCCGTTGACCGACGAGACCACGCGCATGGTCGACGCCGAGTTCCTCGCCGCGATGCCCGACCACGCGATCCTGGTCAACGCCGCCCGCGGCCCGGTCGTCGACACCGACGCCCTGCTCGCCGAGCTGACCAGCGGCCGCCTGCGCGCCGCCCTGGACGTGACGGACCCCGAGCCGCTGCCCGCCGAACATCCACTGTGGACCGCGCCCGGCCTGTTCCTCACCCCCCACACGGCGGGCAGCTGCACGGGCGCGGAGCGCCGCGGGTACGCCGTCGTGGCCTCCGAGGTGGCCCGCTTCGCGGCCGGTGAGCAGCCCGCCAACCTGGTGAAAGGCGACTACTGACCCCCGCTGGTGCGGATGGGCTCTCGCCAACGGGGTCGTAGTCTCCTATCGTGCCGGGTCGTGGCTACTCACGACGATCGCTCGGCCGGCGCAGGCGGCTATTCCGACGACGGCTTCTACCTGGCGAGCGGGTCAAGTGGGGGCGTGCACCACTTCGACGACGGGACGCAGTCCTTCGACTCGACGACGAAGTCCTTCGACAACACCGGCTACACCCCGGTGGACCCGGTCGCGTCGCACTACGAGGACGAGGACGACCGCCGCCGGGTGTTCGGCTGGAACGGCGGCACGGACCTCGGCCTGTTCGTGCTGCGCGTCGGCTTGGGCGCGGCGTTCGTCGTCCACGGCCTGCAGAAGGTGTTCGCCATGTTCGGCGGACCGGGCATCGACGGCTTCGCCAAGTTCCTCGAGACGTCCGGCTTCCGCGAGGCGAAGATCCTCTCGTGGGTCACCGGCATCACCGAACTGGGCGGCGGCGCGCTCCTGATCCTCGGCCTCTTCACGCCGTTGGCCGCCGCGGGCATCCTCGGCGTGATGGCGAACGCCATCGTCGTGAAGTGGGGCGGCGGCTTCTTCGGCGCGCCGGGCGTGGAACAGGAGTCCTCGTTCGCCGTGATGGCCTTCGCGCTGCTCTTCACCGGCCCCGGCCGAGCCGCACTGGACTACGGCCGCTCCTGGTTCCGCAGGCCGCTGCTGAGCGGCACGATCTTCCTGTTCATCGCCGCCGCGGCCGTCGCCGCGACGCTGTACGTGTTCCGGTCGGTGTAGTGGTGGGGAGGCCGAGGCCTCCCCACTCCAACTACGCCAGCGTCACCGCGTTGCTGAAGACCTGGATCTGCTTGGTCAGGTCGTACGCGTACCCGGTGACGTAGCCGGTCTGGTCGTTGCCGCTCGACGGGTCGCTTGCGAAGATCATGCCGACAGGGCTGTAGTCGTCGAGCACGATCACCGAACCCGAGTCGCCGTGGTTCACCCACGGCTTGAAGCCCTTGCCCGCCACTTTGATCACGCCGGTGAGGCGGGTGCCGTCCTCCATGTCGACCTGCATGTCGGTGTTCAGCACGGACCCCTGCGTGTAGTGCGTCGCCGCGCCGAACTTCGACACTTCGTTCATGACGGCGGCGGTGCGCACCTTCCCCAGTTCCTTCCTGCCGGGGATGTGGGGCGCCGCGGGCACCTCGTTGACGAACGTGCGCACGTCGTCGATGGAGACCACCGCGCAATCGTGGTCGGCGTCCATCAGCCCGTGGACGTAGTCCCCGACGATGTCGTCCTGCTCCGGAATGCGGGACTTGAGCTTGCCGGGCTGGATCACCATCCCCTTGCCCGGCGTCTTCGTCGACGCGGCGATGACGTGGTGGCAGGTGAGCAGGTAGAGCCCCTTGGGAACCTCCTTCACCGATCCGTCGGCCACGATGAAGCAGCCGATCGACCCGTACTGGCCGGGAGTCAGGTAGCTCGTGACGGAGATCCCGCTGATCATGGGGTCGTGCCGCTCGAACGGGTCGGTGCTCAGGCGCTTGATCCTGATCACCTCCTCCACCACGTCGGTGGGGTGGCCGTCCAGGTCGGCGGGGATGGTGCGGGTCGGGTCGCCCTGGTCCTGCTTGCGGTCCACGTGCAGGACGATCGCGTCCTTGTCCGTCCGCACTCCGCCCACGGACTTCTTGCCCACCGAGATGGCCGAGACGCCGGGCAGGGCGAGGAAGCGCTCCGCGTGCCGGTCGACGGCTTCGCTGATCTTCGACATCGGTGTTCTCCCCCTGCTCAGATGTCGAGGTTGCCGACGTACTGGACGGCCTTGGCGCCGAGCTTCTTGATCACGGCCTGGCGGACCTGGCCGTAGACGTCCTCGTCGAGCGTGGTGGTCTGGCTCGCGTACAGGAGGTCCGTGGACGAGGCCTGGTAGTCGTTCCACAGGAAGCGCACGGTGGTCTCGCTGGTGCGCAGCGAGTAGCCCGACATGCGCATCACCAGGGTGTTGACGGCGCCGTCCTGGTCGGCGCAGTTGCTCACCTGGAAGTTGCCGTTCGACTGGTCGTGGGTGGTCACGTCCCACACGCGGTACCAGGGGTCGTCGCTCTTGAGCGCGGCCAACGCCTTGAGCGCCGCGGCGACCAGCGCGAGTTCCCCGGCGGGCAGCACGGCGCCGAGGACGCCGAGCACGGCGGTGCTGACGGACATCGTGGAGCCCGCCGCCTGGTACTTCTCGAACTGGAACTCCTGCATGTCCCAGCCGATGTTGGACAGCACCGTCGTGTAGTTGCGGTACCACGCGATCAGCTGCGCCGGGTCGAAGCGGTTGAACAGCTTGTCGGAGTTGAGCTGGGCGAGCAGCGTGGAGTTGAGCGCGTCGCTGCGGTGCTGCGCGCTGACGTTCGCGGTGAACGACACCAGGCTGCCCGCGTCGACGGCGGCGGCCGGCCCGGTCGGCGCGACCTCCTTGGCGAGGCTGACCTTGGCGAGCTTCGGGTGGACGACGCCGATGTCCAGCGCGTGGACGAAGGAGACGCGGTCGATGGTGGTCACGGGGATTCCTCCGGTGGATTCGGTGTTCCGGTACGCCCCAAAAGCTAGGGAGGACAACGGGTAGGTCCGCTGGACGCGGGTTTTCGCGCGCGGTCGCCGGTGTACCTGGGAAGTGGCGCCGGGAGGTCGTCGCGCGCGACCGGCAGAACCGGCAGAATGATCTTGAGGTGATGTCGGCGTGGACGAGTTCGGGCAGCGGTTGCGGGTCGCGCGGCGGCGGCTCGGGCTGACCCAGGACGACCTCGCGCACCGGACCGGCGTGAGCGTCCGCGCGATCCGGGACCTGGAGAACGGGCGGGTGCGCGCGCCGCAGCCGCACACCGAACAGGTCCTCGCCGCCGCGACCGGGCTGTCCGACGCGCCGCCACCGGACGTCGTGGACCTCCGCGTCGACGTCCTCGGCCCGCTCACCGTCCACCGCCGCGGCACGCCGGTCGAGGTCGGGCCGCCGATGCACGCGCTGGTCCTCGGCGTCCTCGCCCTGCACCCCGGCGAACCCGTGTCGCAGGACGAGCTGGTCGACGTGGTCTGGGGCGAACGGCCGCCGCCGAGCTGCGTGAACCTGCTGCACACCTACGTGTCCCGGCTGCGGCGGCGGGTGGGCGGCGACGCGCTGGTCCGCGACCGCGGCGGGTACGCGCTGCTGCCGGACGCCTCCGACGTGCTGGAGTTCGCGGACCTGGTGCGCCGCGCGGCCGCCGCGGACGGGGACCGCGCCGCCGTGCACGACCTGACGTCCACCGCGCTGGCCCGGTGGCGCGGCGACGTCCTGGCCGGCTCGCACGAACGCCTGCGCTGGCACCCGGCGGCCATCGCCGTGGCGCAGCAGCGCCTGTCCGCCGCCCTGCTCAACGCCGCCACCGCCCACACCCCGCAGGAGCACGGCGAGGTGGCCGCCCGGCTGCGGCCGTTGACCGTCGTCGAACCGCTGCACGAGGAACTGCACGCGGCGCTGATCCGCGCGCTCTCGTCGTCAGGCCAACGCGCGCTCGCGGCCACCTGCTACGCCGAGATCGGCGCCCGGCTGCGCGAGGAGCTGGAGGTGGTGCCGGGTGTCGTGCTGCGCGCCGCCCACACCGCGCTCTACGCCGGACCGGCCGCGCTGGACGCGCCGAGCCCGCCCCGCGCGCCCTCCCAGCTGCCGCCGCTGCCCGTCGGGTTCACCGGCCGCGAGACGGACATGACCGCGCTGGACGAGATGCGCGCGGAGTTCGTCGCCCACGGCGTCACGGCCGTGCTGCTGGTCGTCGGCACGGCCGGGGTCGGCAAGACCGCGCTGGCCGTGCAGTGGGCCCACCACCAGCAGGCCGCGCACCCCGACGGCTGCCTCCACGTCGACCTGCGCGGCCACTCCGGCGGCGAACCCGTGACCGCGCACGACGCGCTGGCCGGGCTGCTGCGGGCGTTGGGGGCGACGTCGCCGGAGATCCCCGACGACCCCGAGCAGCGCGTCGGCCTCTACCGGACGCTGCTCGCCGAACGCCGGGCCGTCGTGGTCCTGGACAACGCCGCGACCACCGACCAGGTCCGCCCGCTGCTGCCCGGCGCGGCGGGCAGCACGGTCGTCGTCACCAGCCGCAACCGGCTCGGCGGCCTGATCGCCCGTGACGGCGCTCGCGTCCTCGTGCTGGACGTGCTCACCCCCGCCGCGGCACGGGCGGTGCTGGCCCGGCAGATCGGCACGGCCCGCGCCGCCGCCGAACCCGACGCCGTGGCGGAACTGGCCGAGCGCTGCGCGCGCCTGCCGTTGGCGTTGCGGATCTCCGCGGCGATCCTGCGCAGCCGCCCGCACCTGTCCGTGGCGGACTACGCGGCGACGTTGACCGGCGTGGCCGGGCTGGACGCGCTGGCGATCGACGACGACGCGGACGCGGCCGTGCGGGCGTCCTTCACGCTGTCCTACCGGAGCCTCCGCGAGCCCGCGCGGGCGGTGTTCCGGCTGCTGGGGCTGCTGCCCGGCCCCGACTTCACCGCGGCGTCCGTCGCCGCCGCGCAGGGCGAGGACGTGCGGCGCACCGCGACCCTGCTGGACCGCCTGGAGTCCGCGCACCTCGTGCGCCAGCGCAGCGCGGGCCGCTACTCGCTGCACGACCTGCTGCGCCTCTACGCGACGGCCCGGTCGGCGACCGAGGACACCGCCGAGCACCGCGCCGACGTCCACCGCCGCCTGCTCCTGCACCTGCTCGCCCACGTCCACCAGGCCCGCGTGGCGCTCTACCGGCACATGACGATCCTGCCGGGCGCCGAACGGCACCTGGCCGGTGCTCCGGAGTTCGCCGACGGCGACCGCGCGCGGGCGTGGCTCGACGCCGAACGCCCCGGCGTCGTCGCCGCGATCACCGACCTGCCGGGCCACCCGGACCTCGTGTGGGAGCTGACCGACGCGCTGCGCGGCCACTTCACGATGGGCGTGCACCTGTCCGACTGGGCCCGCACCGCGCCCGTGGCGCTGGCTGCCGCCGAACGCGCGGGCGACGTGGTCGCGCAGGCGGCGCTGCACCTGAGCCTCGGAGACCTGAACCGGTTGCGCGGCACCACTTCCCAGGCATTGGTGCACCTGCACACCGCGCTCGCGCTGGTCCGCCGGACGTCGTGGACGCGCGGCGAGGCGGGCATCCTCAACAACCTCGGGATCGTGTTCCTCAAGAGCGGCGAGCTGGAGCACGCCGCCGCGCACCTCCAGGCGTCACTGCGGATCCTGGAACGCGAAGGCGACCCGGTGCTGACGATGGGCAGGCTGGGCAACCTCTCCCTGGTCCTGTTCGACGCGGGCCGGTTGCACGCCGCGCTGGACATCTCGACCAGGTCCCGCGACCTCCAGTTGCGGCTCGGGTCGCGGTTCAGCCAGGGCGTGGCGGCGTCGAACCTCGGCGAGGTGCTGTGCGCCGTGGGCGAGCTGGACCGGGCGCGGGAGGTGCTGCTGGAGGGGGCGCGGCTCAGCGGGGTCAACGGCGACCTCGGCACGGAGGGCGAGTGCTCGCGGCAGCTCGCGGTCGTGCTGCGCTGCGCGGGCGAGCTGCCCGAAGCCCTCGACCGCGCCGAACGCGCGTTGGAACTGGCGGAGCAGGCGGGGGATTCCCACGACGAGGCGTGCGCGCTCAACACCCTCGGCACCGTGCTGCTCGACCTGGGCCGGGCCGCCGACGCGAGCCGCGCCCACCGGCGTGCCCTCACCGCCGCCGAACGGGCGGGGTCCGCGTACGCGACCTGCGAGGCGCACACCGGCCTGTCGTGGTCCACGGCGGACCCGGACCCCGCGCTCGCGGCGCTCCACCTGGCGCGCAAGTCCGGTTACGGCGACCTGGTGGGCGCCGCCCGTGCCGCGCTCGCCAACGCCCACCTGGTCGCGGGCGCGCGCGCCGACGCCGTGCGGCACGCTCAGGAAGCCGTCGACATCCACCACGGCACGGGCAACCGCTACGCCGAGGCCCGCGCGGCCGACGTCTTGAGCCGGGCGCGCGGGTGACTCGGCGGTCGCGCTACCGCGAGGGGTCGCGCACGGCTCCGGTCGACGCGTCCGTGGTCAGCCGGGCGTACGCGCGCAGGGCCGCGGTGACCGGGCGGACCCGGTCCACGGGCTGCCACGGGCGTTCGCTCGCGTCCATCTTCGCGCGGCGCTCGGCCAGCACGTCCTCGTCCACCAGCAGTTCGAGCCTGCGCTCGTGCACGTCGATCAGGATGCGGTCGCCGTTCTGCACCAGGCCGATCGCGCCACCGCCCGCCGCCTCCGGCGACACGTGGCCGATCGACAGGCCCGACGAGCCGCCGGAGAAGCGGCCGTCGGTGATCAATGCGCACTTCTTGCCGAGACCGGAGCCCTTGAGGAACGCGGTGGGGTGCAGCATCTCCTGCATGCCCGGCCCGCCCGCGGGACCCTCGTAGCGGACCACGAGCACGTCACCGGCCTGGATCTCCTTCTTCAGGATCACCGACACGGCTTCCTCCTGGCTCTCCACGACCCGCGCCGGGCCCTCGAAGTGCCACAGCTCCTCGTCGATGCCCGCGGCCTTGATGACCGCGCCGCGCTCGGCCAGGTTGCCGCGCAGCACCGCGAGGCCGCCGTCCTTGGTGAAGGCGTGCTCCACGTCGTGGATGCAGCCCTTCGCCGCGTCGGTGTCCAAAGAGGACCAGCGGTTGGACGTGGAGAAGGCCTCGGTGGTCCGCACCCCGCCGGGGGCGGCGTGGAACAGCTCCACGGCCCGCTCGGACGGGTTCGCGCCGCGGACGTCCCACTCGCCGAGCCACTGCTCCAGCGACGGGCTGTGCACGGAGTGCACGTCCCGGTGCAGCAGGCCGCCGCGGTCGAGTTCGCCGAGCAGCGCGGGGATGCCGCCCGCCCGGTGCACGTCCTCCATGTGGTAGTCCGAGTTCGGCGACACCTTCGACAGGCACGGCACGCGACGGCTGATGTCGTCGATGTCCTGGAGGGTGAAGTCGATCTCGCCCTCCTGCGCGGCGGCGAGGATGTGCAGCACGGTGTTCGTCGAGCCGCCCATGGCCATGTCCAGCGCCATGGCGTTCTCGAACGCCTTGCGGTTCGCGATCGTGCGGGGCAGCGCCGACTCGTCGTCGTCCTCGTACCAGCGCCTGCACAGCTCGACGATCGTCTTGCCCGCGTCCACGAACAGCTCGCGGCGCGCGGCGTGCGTGGCCAGCGTCGACCCGTTGCCCGGCAGCGCGAGCCCCAGCGCCTCGGTCAGGCAGTTCATCGAGTTCGCGGTGAACATGCCGGAGCACGACCCGCACGTCGGGCACGCCGACCGCTCGACCTCGTCCAGGCCTTCCTGGTCGACGTTCGCGTTCGCCGACGCGGAGATCGTCGTGATCAGGTCGGACGAGGGGATCGCCACCCCGTCCACGATGACGGCCTTGCCCGCCTCCATCGGCCCGCCGGACACGAACACCACCGGGATGTTCAGCCGCAGCGCCGCGTTCAGCATGCCGGGCGTGATCTTGTCGCAGTTCGAGATGCAGACGATCGCGTCGGCCTGGTGCGCGTTCACCATGTACTCGACCGCGTCCGCGATGACCTCGCGCGACGGGAGGGAGTACAGCATCCCGCTGTGCCCCATGGCGATGCCGTCGTCGACCGCGATCGTGTGGAACTCGCGCGGCACGCCACCCGCCTCGCGGATGCCCTCGGCGACGATGTCGCCGAGATCGCGCAGGTGCACGTGACCGGGCACGAACTGGGTGTACGAGTTCGCGATGGCGATGATCGGCTTGCCGAAGTCGGAATCCGTCATGCCGGTGGCCCGCCAGAGCGAACGGGCGCCCGCGGCGTTGCGGCCGTGGGTGGTGGTGCGGGACCGGAGCGGTGGCACGGCTCCTCCAGAATCTGGGAACAGCGAAACGGTTCAGACGCCTGGTGGGCGTGATGATCAGGTGAAGCCGGGGTGGTTCAGACGTTACTCGTGCGCAGCTCGGCGGTAACCAGCAGAGCGGCCAGTGCGAGCGTGATCACGTGCACGACCGTGCACCAGAGGCAGATCTTGCCGATGAGGAACAACTCGGCCGCGACGAGGTACACGACCATCAGCACCCCGACCCCGGTCGCCCCGAGCCTGGCCCAGCCGATCCAGCGGTTCGGACTGCGCCAGGCCTGGGGGAGGCAGAGGAGGGTCATCGCGGCGTAGAACGCGGTGCCGAGATCGGCGACCGGGATGCCGAAGAGCTTGGACTGCTCGCTACTGGTGACGGAAGCGCAGTCGACAACGCTGTTCTCGGCGCACACGAGGAGCTCGGGGGAACCGTAGTGGGCGATGGTGAGGTAGATCGACGTGGCCAGTCCCGCCAAGGCCAGGACCAGGCTGACCAGGGGGACGCGGGAGGTCGTGAGCACGGGGTCGACTTTACGGAAGCCGCAGGTTGGGCTGGTGTGAGCCGTAGAACCAGGTACCCGATCGGGTGATCTGACAACCACCCACGGGACCGCACAACCAACTGGTGACCACCTACGGGACCGCACAACCAACTGGCGACCACCTACGGGACCGGCACAACCAGTTGGTGACCCCCTACGGGACCGGCAGTGCCATCTGTTGACCTGCTGCGGAACGGGACAGGCCGCCCGCAACCGTGGCCGATTTTACTTGGGGATTTTGGCCTTAAAATTGGGGATCGGGCAGGCTTTCAAGCACTGCCTTTTGGCCCGATCAAGGTCAAAATGAGGGGTCCCCAAGTCAAATCGGCCACCCCACGACGCAAATCGCCCGGTGACCACGACGACACCGGCAGCCACTTGGCGACCACAACGGCCCCGGCAGCTACTGCCCGGCGCGTTCCGTCCGCTCTGCGGCGTCGACCTCAGGTGCGGCGTCGACCTCGGCCACTTCCTCCACCGAAGCCGAAGCCGGAGCCGGAACCGGTTCAGGCTCCGGCTTCGTCGTGGGAGCAGTGATCCGGCCGCCGCTCACCGCCGCCAACGCCGGCAGGTGCATCATCCGCACCGCGGGCAGCTTGACCAGCTTGTCGTCGTCGAGCTGGACGCTCAGCCAGGACTTCTCCGCCAGCTTGATCGCCTTCACGTCCGTCCACGCGATCGTCTTCTTCCCGAACAACCCGCGCGCCACGATCGACGCGGGCGTCACCGTCGTCCGGTTCCGCACCACCCACACCGCGAACGCGAGCGGCAGGACGTACAGCACCTGCATCCCCGGTACGGCGAACGCCACCGGCGTCACGCAGATGACGCCGACTGCGGAGGCGAGGAGGGCTACGGCGGGGATTCGGAAGACCAGCTTGTCCACGTCGGCCATGGTCGCACCGTTCAACCGAGCGGGTGACTTCGGGCTGGGTTCGTGCAGCACGTCACGTCCACGATCCGGGAATCCGATCCCGCCCAGTTGACGGTTCCGCCGATTCACGGTTAACGTCACCGCCATGCAGCGCATGCTCGTTCTCGTACTTCCCAGGCGCGTCGACGCCTAGGCAGTCACAGCTGCGTCGACGCGCGACCCTCGTACGACCCGTTCGGGTTGTCGAGGGTTTTTTCGTGCCCGGACCCCCAGGTGGGCCCACCACCGCATCCGACACCACGAGGCAGACAGATGACTAGCGCAACCTCGCGACAGGCCCCAGGCGAGTCGCCCCGCCCCGGCCCGCGGCCCAAACCGGCCCCGCCGAGCGGAGCCCCGATCCGCGTAACCGGTGCCCAGTCGCTCGTCCGTTCACTCGAAGCCGTCGGCTGCGAAATCGTGTTCGGCATTCCCGGCGGGACGATCCTCCCGGCGTACGACCCGCTGCTCGACTCGACCAAGGTCCGGCACATCCTCGTGCGCCACGAGCAGGGCGCGGGTCACGCCGCGACCGGGTACGCGCAGGCCACCGGCAAGGTCGGCGTGTGCATGGCCACCTCGGGTCCCGGCGCGACGAACCTGGTCACGCCCCTCGCCGACGCGAACATGGACTCCGTCCCCGTCGTCGCGATCACCGGGCAGCAGAGCCGTCCGCTGATCGGCACCGACGCGTTCCAAGAGGCCGACATCTGCGGCATCACGATGCCGATCACGAAGCACAACGTCCTCGTCACCGACCCGGCGGAGATCCCGCGGGCGATCGCCGAGGCGTTCCACCTGGCGTCGACGGGCCGACCCGGCCCCGTGCTGGTGGACATCCCCAAGGACGTGCTGCAGGAGATGACCACGTTCTCCTGGCCGCCGGAGCTGCGCCTGCCGGGCTACCGCCCGACCACGCGGCCCCACGGGAAGCAGGTGCGGGAAGCCGCGAAGCTGATCGCGCACGCCAAGAAGCCGGTGTTCTACGTCGGCGGCGGCGTCATCAAGGCCAACGCCAACGCGGAGCTGCTGAAGCTCGCGGAGTCCACCGGCATCCCGGTCGTCACGACCCTGATGGCGAAGGGCGCGTTCCCCGACTCGCACCCGCAGCACATGGGCATGCCCGGCATGCACGGCTCGGTCGGCGCGGTCGCCGCGATGCAGGAGGCGGACCTCCTGGTCGCGCTCGGCGCGCGGTTCGACGACCGGGTCACCGGCCAGCTGTCGTCGTTCGCGCCGCACGCGCAGGTCGTGCACGCGGACATCGACCCGGCGGAGATCTCCAAGAACCGCCGCGCGGACGTGCCGATCGTCGGTGACTGCAAGGAGATCATCACCGAGCTGATCGACGCCATCAAGGTCGAGGTCGAGCACTCCGACAAGAGGGTCGACCTGGCCCCGTGGTGGGCGTACCTCAACGGGCTCAAGGAGACCTACCCGCTCGGCTACGACGAGCCGACCGACGGCACGCTGTCGCCGCAGTACGTGATCGAGCGCATCGGCGAGCTCGTCGGCCCGGAAGCGCTCTACACGGCGGGCGTCGGCCAGCACCAGATGTGGGCGGCGCAGTTCATCAAGTACGAGAACCCGCGCACGTGGATCAACTCCGGCGGTCTCGGCACGATGGGCTACGCGGTCCCCGCGGCCATGGGCGCCAAGGCGGGCGCGCCGGACAAGCAGGTCTGGGCGATCGACGGCGACGGCTGCTTCCAGATGACGAACCAGGAACTGGCCACCTGCGCCATCGAAGGCCTGCCCATCAAGGTCGCCGTCATCAACAACGGCAACCTGGGCATGGTCCGCCAGTGGCAGAACCTGTTCTACGAGGGCCGCTACTCGCAGACCGACCTCGGCACGCACAAGCACCGCATCCCGGACTTCAAGCTGCTCGGCGAGGCCATGGGCTGCGCCGGACTGCGCGCGGAGTCCCGCGAAGAGGTCGACGCGGTCATCAAGCAGGCCATGGAGATCAACGACCGGCCGGTCGTCATCGACTTCGTGGTCGGCAAGGACGCCCAGGTGTGGCCGATGGTCGCGGCGGGCACC
>Ga0247771_1000379_pt1 | contig 14415 bp, 11 predicted proteins | sample UWRJL197509C6_FD_179948 | JGI IMG/M metagenome (GOLD analysis project Ga0247771, IMG submission 179948) | Plant litter microbial communities from Arlington Agricultural Research Station in Wisconsin, United States - UWRJ-L197-509C-6 | ecosystem: Environmental > Terrestrial > Plant litter >...
CGACTCCCGCTGCTTAGCTACTCGATGCTCAACGACACCTTACTAAGAAAGAAGATGTCGCAGCTGGGACTGTCGACATTTGGGTCAAGACCCTTGCTGGAACGCCGGCATAAGGAGTACGTCACGCTCTGGAACGCAAACTGCGACTCGGCGCAGCCCAAATCTAAGGCCGACCTGATGCGGGACCTCCAAGTCTGGGAGCGCACTCTCGGCGGACAAGCACCCACGAACTCGCGTTCTGCGTATCTGGGGGCCCAGATCAAGGACAAGGAGTTCGACGCCGCTGCCTGGGCGGTGCAGCACGACGACTCCTTTAGGGATCTCATCGCCAATGCCCGAAAGTCGAGGCTGAAGGCGGCGCAGAAGGCAACCGAGCCCAGCTCTTCCTCTACGCCCAACGAGAATAGCGGAGCCCCTAGCTCTAGCGTCCTGCCCGAGCGCTCATGGACGGCGGGGGCCGAGGTCTTTACAAACACAGGCCCAAGTTCCAGTTCCCGGTCGCAAGTTATCAATGGAGAGATAACCGGTCACGTTCTAAAAGGAATGACCGGGGAGGACACGGGGAAAGCAACGAGCACGGAGGCCGCCGAGTATCTCCACGTTGAGCGCCGGGATATTTACGGCAGCTCTAGCGGGGATATCAGATACGAATGATCTCGTTGGAGCACCTAGAGGTACTTATATGGTAGCTCAGACGGAAATCCAGACAGCGAGAAACGAGTTTGAGAACGCTCAACACCGGTTGCCGCCTCAAGATGACCCCCTCCGTATTCCCTGTGATCAGATGCCATAAAATGCTGTCCTCCCTCATGCACATGTCAGTAATCCATGAAAAACACGCTCCTCTTTCTCTTCATCCCTGGTATATCGGTCAGCGCCGTTCCGTCCCGACGAGTCAAGTCGCCTGCTCTATTGCAGCTTGCGGCCGCTCCCTGTCCTCGAGCGACAGCCTTCCCACGCCCTCCGTGACCTCACCTGCCAAGGCCGCCGGGCTCCTCCTGTTCTCCTTGGAAGCCTCCTCTGCCGGCTCCTGCGCTGGTGGCTTGAGCGCCTCGATGGCCTCGAGCCGGAGGCGCGTCGCCTCGGCCTCCTTCTCCTGACGGGCCTTCTCCTTTTCCTTCTCTTCGCTCTCCAGCGCCGCCAGCTCGTCGTCGATCTCGCCCTCGTCGACCGCCGGCGCCGACTCGGCCAAGATGCTGTTGACCTCGTCAACGGCGCTCATCTGCTCGCGCAGCCGGTCGACCACATCTTCGACCCGGTCCGCGCCGCCGACCTGCGCGTTGAGCGACTTGAGCGCGTCAGCGCTCGTGGCCATGGCCTTGACGGTCTGGACCTGGTCTGACGCCTCTTCGATCTTGTTGGCGACCTCCTCTAGCTGCGAAAGGGTCGCGTAGCGCCTTTCCAGTGACGCCTCTGCCACCTTTTTGGATTTGAGGGCCGCGAGGGCCCCCACGCGGTTTTTCTTGACGACTGCCTCCTTGGCCACGTTTGAGAGTTCCTCAATCCGCTTGCTGAGCACCGTGGTTTGGTGGGACAGGTACTCGATCAGCTCCTTGAGCTGGGATATTGCTTGGTCCTCTGGCGTGATGGCCGCCTCGTGCTCCCCGGGTTGCTTGGCCTTGATCGTATGCCCGTCGTAGAGAATCAGCTCCTTATCCCTCGAAAGAAACTTGAGCAGCACGTCCAGGTCCGTATCCGACAGACGCTGGCCATCCACGAGTACGCCAGCGAACGTCTTCTTAAAATGCGCGAGCGACCATGTCCTATCGAATCGGGAGGCCGCGTCCACCGTCCTGTCGCCGAAGGCTCGGGCCGCCGCCTCGGCGTTGGCCAGGACGACGAACCGGCCGCCCGGTAGCCTGTCGGTGTTGCCGCCCGTCAAGCCCAGCTGCCGCAGGCCCCATGAGACGGCATTCCACGGCAGTGACGTCCACGACTTGTAGTAGATGCTCTCCCGGGCCTTGAGGAAGTCGGGTAGCGGCACCAAGTCCTTGGCCAGCGCGGCCTCGCGGATCACGGCGCCTAGTGCCAGCGGGCGGCCGTACTGCTTGCTCTCCAGCGCGCGCAGGAGCGGCTCGTCGGCGTCGAGGACGAGCAGGTTCGGAGGCGTCGCGCGGGACGGGGCGAGCCCAGAGCGCGCGATGCTCGCCAGGGCGGCGCGCCAGGCCGAAACGTTGGCGGCATAGCCATCGGGATTGATGCTTCGTAGGCCGCGGAAGTCGGAGTACAGGGCGGGCAACCGAGCTCTGGAAAATCTGTTAACAGTGCGATGATACCAAATTTTTGAGGGGGACGCGTACTTCCGAAAGCCCGCCTCGTTCTGGGTGAGGAATTCGACGAGTTCTCCCATCGTGAAGGGCGTCAAAGGCTAACTTCTACCCCTCGTTGACGAGAATGACGTTATGCCATGGACTCGGAGAGGCTCGGGGGCTGGGTCCGGCGGTGGCCTCTAAGACTGTCAGTCGGGAGACCAGTCTGACAGTAGGGTTCAAAGCCTTCAAAAGCTTATTCCGAACAAATGCTTTGTGTGCAAGATACTGGATGTCCTGAAAGGGGATTGTGTTTACTCGAGGTGCGCTGCGCTTATCTTATCGGCGCGGCGGAGGCAGCAGCTCTACTCCACGCTCCGAGCCTTCTAGATGTTGGCAGACCACTCAGGGGATGTCCTCTAGCCCCGGGACTCCCCCGTACGCAGAATGTTGTTGGTGGTAGACTTGTGCCATGATTCTGACATCTGATTTGTCCTCCTTCCTTTCACTTGTCCCCCGGTCACGCTACTCTTACTTAGTTCAACGACCCAGAGAACGCTGGGAGTGGAAGAGGGGCCTTCTGGTTTCTATTCGAAAGTACGATCCAGTCTACCTACCGTAGCCTTATGGAGATTCCAAGCCGCGTAAAGAATCCAGAACGCCCTATAGCTTTCAATGTCTAAACCCCCCTCCGTACACACCGGTTTTCCGACTCTACACCTCGACGGCGTCGTGCGTCTTGTCGCCCTTCTCCTCGCTTTGATCTGTCTTGCCAGCTTTCCGACGCTTCATTTCCTCCTTCTTAGCCTTGACGCTCCTCCATTCCAACCCAAGTGCCGGCAACAGACTACAAGCGGCTATTCCAACGGCCACGAAGAAAGTCGTAGTAATGGCGCCGTTGTACGCGGCTAGGACCGCGGGGAGTTGCTCAAGGGGCACCAGGGCTCGGAGGTTCGTGGCTCCCACTCCGGCCAGTACCTGCGCGGACGCCGCGGGAAGGGCGACAGACAGCCGCCGCAGGAGCTCCTGGAGGAAGACGCTCTGTGCCACGCACAGAAACACGGCACCGCCAAGCCCCTGAGCGAAGAAGTTGAGACTGACGCCGATGGGGACGTCGGCATCTTTCAGGACGACCTGCATCGCAATCGAGGGCATCTGCATGCCGAGCCCCATGCCGAAGCCTCCGAGGAACTGGTAGCCGATCCAGCGATCCGACCCGGACTCGGGCTTCAGGGTGGTCAAAAGACCGAAGCCGACGGACATGACACACGCCGAGATGATGGCCATGGGCGTGTAGTAGCCCAGACGGGATACCAGCCCTCCCGAGAGTATGGATGCCGCGACGAGAGCGAGGACAAAGGGTAGGGTGCGGATGCCCGACTCGAGGGCGTCGACGCCACTGACGGCCTGGAACCACACGGCCATGTAGTACACGAGAACCAGCATCGCTCCGCCGACGCACAACGCAAAGGCCATGGCGCAGATGACGGAGCGCTGAAGGAAGACGCGCGACGGGACGGTCGCGTTCTCCTTTCCGTAAGCTTGGATGACGATCCAGGCGATGAAAAGGACGGCGGCGAGGACGAGCAGGGCGATGATGCGGCTGCTGTTCCACGCGTACACGGAGCCGCCCCACTGGATGGCCAGGAGAAGGCTGACGATGGAAGGGGTGAAAACGAGGTTGCCGAGGGGGTCCATCCGCTTGAACTTCTCCATCGTGGTGAGTTTCGTCTTCGGCCGTGGAGGCAAGCGGAGAAACAAGACGAGCAGGAGGATCGAGACAGCCCCGATGGGCAGGTTGATGTAGAAGCACCATCGCCACGTCAGGTGGTTGTTGTTGGTGAAGGCACCGCCGACCAGGGGCCCGATGACGGAAGAGACGCCGAATATGGCCCCGAGGAAACCCTGGTACATGGGCCGCTTCTCCAGCGGCACGAGAGGGATCATGATGACGATGCTCCCGGCAAAGACCCCAGCAGCTCCGGCTCCCGCGATTGCGCGCCCAAAGATGAAGGCGGTCGAGTTGGGCGCCGCGCCGCAGATGGCCGAGCCAACTTCAAAGAGCACGATGGTGCCAAGAAAGGTGGCCTTCGAGTCGAAGAAGGTATAGAGGCGGCCAAATAGGAGCTGGGTGGCACACGTAGCAAGTACGTACACACCTCCATACCAGCCGATGTCTTGTATGGAGTTGAATTCGTCTGTGATTTTGGGTATGGCCGTCGATATGATGATGCGGTCCTGTCCTTTCCGGTCAGCATGCCACTCCGCATTGCGAGTCCCCTGGTAGATCGGCTCTTACCAAGGAAACCAGGAACATGGCGACGTAGAGTGCTGCCATCACCATGACGACCGTCCGAGTCGGTGGGTAGGTAGGTGTCTCATCTTCGGTCGCAAGGGCAGCCGGCCTCTCGTGGTTTTGCTTCATTGTAACATCTCTGCCGGAGTCGGAGAGGGAAGCCGGGGAGTGGCCCATGGTGCTGGGCAGGGTAGCCTGGAGCTTGCGAATCGAGTTTGGTCAGTATGCCACGTGTTGAAGACGCTCTTGGTTTGAGATGGTTTGATCATAACGACAGACTTCCGAAACGACGCGACGGCCATGGTTGTTATATACTCTGCAGTCGACGAGTCGATGAAGGGGTGTTGCCGGGGCGTCGGTGAATTCGGCGCTTCGGCGAATCCGCAGATCGGGGATTTCGGAAACTAGTATTGGGGTTGACCTCGGAGGAGATCTTCCCAATAGCCCCAGTTTTCCCAGCTCGTGACGTCCAGTTGGAGAAAGGACTCGTCACTCGCCTGGTACTGAAAGTCACCCGGTCCCGTATCACCAACCTGGCTGGAACTGTCGTCCGGTGTGACGACGGCCGTGGTGTCGGAGCTGAGCCCGTCGCTCAGGTGCGCGACTCGGTCCGAGAGTCTAGATGCTGAAAGCTGCCCCATTTTCTGTCCAGGCTGAGAACGGGAAACCATCTCCAGCAGTCTCGATATCGCAGGGGTTGGTTTGGGGGGTGCAAGGCGCTGTCGACGTGCCGCCGCCTCGCGGGCGGCCCAAATCTGCGCGACCAGTTGGCGGACGGAAGAGTGTAATTCATTTCCATCATCCACCGTCAGTTCTGATCTGTATTCGAGGATGTCGTTGGTGACATTCCAAGCCCTCTCCGTCAGAGGAGCAGTCGGCGGTTGAGCCCGAGACTCTATCAGCATGAAAACGAATGCGTCAAGTTGGAAGTAGGCATCGATGTGCCACAGAAAGCCCTCGACGGCCTTCTCGACATATCCAAGCAGATGAATGGAGTTCATCTCGATGGCGTGGGAGAAGAGGGAGTCGTGATCGGATTGAGGCAACGATTTGCCCTTGTCCGGATACTGCGCCGGGTGGTGAGCCATCATGCTCAGTTTGTGTAGAACCGACCGGCTTCCCCCCGCCGTCAAGATGTGCAGCGGGACAGCTGGGTCACAGTACTTTAGGTACTTCTCCGTAAGCCGGCTTTCGAGGAGACGGATGAGCTCGTCCTTTCCAGAAACCGGCGTTTTCGGATCATGCAACCCCGTCCCGTGTTCGTAGAGAAACACGCCGACCTCGTACCTCGCCAGGCAAAGGATCATCTCTGTCGGCCCACCGTGCGTAGGGGGCATGGCCGTCATGGTAGGATTGATGTCGACATCGTTGACGTTGGCTGGTAATGGCGGGCAGGGCTTGTCTGCAAACGAGACCGACTGTCCGGACAACTGCCCAGCTCGGCCGTCGATAAACAGGATTTGCCACCAGAGACGACGTCGGATCTGTGTATCAAACACGGAGATGCCTCCCGGTATCGAGTCCTCACAGCCAAGCTTCAAGCGCTGTCCCATGCGGACCGCCATGCCGGTGAGAATCCATAGAGTCGGGGAGTCAAAGCTTGGGCGCGCTGCCACCTACAGAAACGTTAGCCCAAGTAACCCGAGCCGCCGGAGAAGGACAGTACTCACGAGAAAGATGGTGAAGGCCTGCAGGAGAACGAAGCTGGTTGACTGAATCAACCCTGCGGCAGCCAGGGCCTGCTGTGCTGCAGCAAGATAACGAGGGAGAAGGACCTTCCGGTCCTCGGCCATTGTTTTCTTGCAGTCAGCGGCACTCATAGACATGACGGCGGCGGCGTAGATCGATAAGAGGAGCGCCGTCGTATTTCGAGATACGGAGCCCGGATCTCTCATCGCCTCGACGACCAGTTCCTGCACCGAGGGTGCGTGGATGACTTTGGAAGCGGGGTTGACATTCCGAAGGTACGCTTGCCACAGAGTGAAGACAAGGAGGGGGGAGGGGGTTTCGATGGGCCCTTCCGCGAAGGGGGAGCCACCATTGATGAGGGGGGACGGGTCAAGTAATGAGTTACCGGCCACCGTCACATCCCGCTCCTCTGGTTCAGCCATGGTGGAGTTGGCTGCCCGAGGGTCGCGGAACTGGGCTCGAGTCAGTCTTCCATAAGACTTCGATGGAGCTCAAATACTAACCTCGTGTTGCAAGCCAGTCCACAGGCTTCTATCAGCATAAACGGGTTAACGACTGATGGTCGGAAGCGAGGTAAGGGGCCATACTGTCCAAAGGTTGGAGCGCCAGTGTGTTCAGGTTCAACTTCGGCGACAATACTGGGCTCGAGAGATCCAAGGCCCCGCGGGGGTTCACTTGGAGTCGAACTAGATGAATTCGAGAGAAGCGGAATCGGCTGCAACCGCCGGCGTTGTGGGTAACGAGCTCTGGTACTCGGCACGCAGTCCGTGCCGGCTCGGAGACATCCAGAACAGGGCCGTCCTCTATCACACCGGACCTTTCTCTTTTTGCACAAGACGCAGGAATACTGGGGAAGCCGGGCTTGTCCTGCGTCCGGCGAGGCTGATGAGGCAGTGGAAGGCATTGCCTCGAGCTAGGTTCGTGCTCCAGCACGATGCAAAGCCGCAGGTGGCACTAAGACTCGAATTCGCAGGGTGCGTAATAGAGACTCCCTTAGCATCAGTATGCTTCCGACATCTGGGGCCGCGTAAGAAGGGGTGCTGGAGTGCAGGTCGATCCGATGTGGCACCTGAGCTCGGAGGTTTCGTAGCCGCGATCTCGGAGATTTCGGCATTTTCGAATTTTCCGTTCAGGAGCAGTCTGGCTCCCCGACGGTCACACAACCACAAAACTCGCGTCTACGGATTGCAACATTACTAAGAAAGCCGCGTCAGAGCCCTGTGGCCGTTCCATGGCCATCCCTTCGCAGTCGCGATCGACGGCCGATACATGCATCTGGGACCATCTGCACGCCGCAATGGAGTCGTGGGGTGTTGTTAGGCGCGGTTGGGTCTGACGCTCCGGAACTCCGCCATGTCGGAATCCCGAAGGCGGACATGGTCCGAGGCTTTTCCGACTCGCCGCCAGATAAGCAGATCGAGCCACTTCCACCGAGAGCTGCTTCATCTGTGTTTCCTGTCCCCGGTTTTCATCTGCCGGCTTCCGTTGGTCGTCTTGTACCCAGGGGCATCCGTCGCTGAGACCGTCCTCGTCCCCACGGCGTCTGCCGACCATGCCAAGGCTTCTCTGCCTCCACGGCCATGGCACGAGCGCCGCTATTTTCAAGAGCCAGACGGGTACGTGCCTCATTTTACGCGCGGGTCGGCACCGCTCACGCGTCCGCAGTTGCGTTCCGGGCAAAACTAGGCCCGTCGTTCGTCTTCGACTTCGTCGACGCGCCGTTCCGGTCCGCGCCGGCTCCGGGAGTAGACGTTCTGTTCGAGGCGGGTAACTTCACGTGGTGGCCCAAGCCAACGGTCCAGTCCATCCGCGCGGCGCATCTCTGGCTGGACGACTACGTCGAGGAGCACGGAGCGTACGACGCCGTGTGCTGCTTCTCCCAGGGCTGCTCGCTGGTCCTCACCTACCTGCTGTATCACGCCAAGGAGAGGCCCGACGAGCCGCTGCCCTTCAAGTCTGCCGTCTTCATCTGCGGCGGCGTGCCCTTCTCGGTGCTGGAGGACCTCGGGCTGCACGTATCCCAAAAAGCCAAGGACATCAACGACCGCACCGGGGAGGCGCTGCGACGCAAGGCCGGCAAGCTCAGGGAGATAGCGGCTAACATCGACATGATCTCGCCGGGGTTCGGCCTGTGGGACGATACCGGGGATCTGCTCCACGACCCGAGCGCGGTGCCCGAGCGGTCCGACGTCTTCGGCCTCGACTTTACCGCGTTTCCCGGGACTGCCCTGGTCGACATCCCGACCGTCCACGTCTACGGATCCAAGGACCCGCGTTGGCCGTCCAGCATGCAGCTGGCGCACTTTTGCAGCAGCAGGACCATGTACGACCACGGCGGCGGACACGAGATTCCCAGGTCGACCGCCGTCTCGCTCCGGATAGCCGAGCTGGTCAGACATGCCACGCTGCCGGCCGCCCGCAGGTGATGGCGCGTCCTACGGCAGGGAGCCAGGGGTTCGGCTAGCCGGCCAGCTGTGCGGTGCCGCGGGACCCACGGCCGTGGGAGACGGCGGCACCGGGGCCGAGATTGTAAAGAAGACAATCAAGCCGTGCTATTTAAAAGAGGGAAAAGGCTCCTGGAGACCGCCCGGCAGGGGCCGGCGCCTTGGTTCACGTGGAAGGCGAAGGGTTCGCGCAGCATTCCTCGCCGCGGCTAAAGTCTAGACCTCGTTAAAGGGGAAGGGGGGTTCAGGGGTTGGCTCGATCTGGTGGAGCCGCGCGGAGGCCCGCACTGTACCTTTTTGCTACGTTCCATAAGACGGTGCTATTGAGCAGAGCTGGGCCGGCCTGGCCCGTCCGGAAAAAACGATCGGAACCTCGGAGCACGCATCCTGGGGCCTCGTCGCCCTCTGGAGCGGCGCGCCGGCGAGCAGAGTGGCGGGCCACGGGAGACGCGTCTCAGCGGGCGCTGGGCGGCGATAAGCCCTCTATCACGGCCGCTGCCCGGAGGTTTCCTGCTTGGTGCGCTAATGGTTCCAGCCCCTTCCTTCCATTCCATCCCTCTCAAGCTCGGGACTTTGGAACGCCCCAACTTGAATGTTCTCCGGCTTCACCGAATACTACCTAAGGTAGGTACCTATCCTCGGGGAAGTAAGGTACCTCCCTACCCAGTTTACTAGTGCCTGCTATTCATTGCGGATGCCTCTCCGATTTACCCCCCTCGTCGCTCGACCGCGACGCCGATACGTGCCGCTACGGTGCCGGTCCGTCTGGAGTCTCATTTCCTCGCCGACGGCCCCAAGAGTCGCTTTTCTTGCTTTCCAGTCGACTTTTCGGCCCCTGCCCAGTCTTGTCTGCCTTGGCCGGCCGTTCTTCCTCGCGGCTGTGGGACACGCTCGACCCGGCGCGTCGAAGCAGGCGCAGCAGCTCAAGAAAGCTGTCGGACCTGTGGGAAATTGGTACGCCAATGGAGCTCTCCCTTAGGTGCCTGGGCGGTATAGCCGTCCTAATTAACGCTACTCCCACTCCCTCTCGTCGCGGCGGGCTGCCAAGTGGCCTCGCCAGCTCCGGCATATGCTTGGGCCAGACCAGCTACCACGAGGCTTCGGGACGCCCCCGGGGGCCCCTGGGGGCGAGCCTCGCGTGTGGCGATGGCGACCGGCGGAGAATTCTTTCGCAACCTCCCCCGCAGCTTACGCAGTTCCCATATGGCTTTTCAGATTCAGCCAGATTCCTCGGCTTGAGCGTCTAAACATAGATTAACCACGACAGTATGGCTCGCTGGCCGCTCCGCCAATCCGGCGCGAGGCTCCTTCTGCTGCACGCTCGAAGCTCCCTTTCTGTCCATGCCTGCGGCCGTCGCTGTTCCTCGTGGCTCCCGGTCCCGGGCTCCCCCCTGAGGCCCCCGGGGAGGCGTCCGCGGGGGCTCTCGTCCAGAACGGCTGGCGGTAGCGAACCCGATCAGATCTGGGGCCCCAGGACAGGCCAAGATGGCATTCCTGGACATTATCCAAACAGCCTGCATGGACCGAGTCCATTTGATCAAAAAAGTTGCTGCCGCCGTACAAATGAAGGTGACATCTCGTCGTCAGCGCTGCAACGGGGCCCTCCCTTTCCTCTGTCCTGGGTGCGCTTCCAATCTTGCCTTATAACGCGGCTCGCGCCAGTCCCTCCTCGCCTCGCCCAGAGCCGTGAGCCCGGATCCCCTCGACACGACTCTGCCCCGTCGTTGCTTGTGTCTTGCCCGTCATGTTGTCGAGAAGACTTGGCGGCTTCCTCGCCGCCGCCCTGTGCGCGGTGGGTGCGCGGGCCGAGGTCCAGGCCGCCCAGGCCTGCCGGAGCGATCTGGTGGTCGACAACTTCTCCAAGTTCTACGATGCCGTGAACAGCCTGGGCGACGCTACTAGCGGTAAGGGGTGGCCCTCGTGTGTCCGGGACCGGGAGCCGTTCAGGGGGTGCTGACCGCGGCCCGCAGATGACCAGAGCATGGCCAGCATCGGGGCCAACAACGGCATCCTGTCCTTCGTTCCCAAGGATACCAACTCGTACTACTACGAGAGCTTCCCCTGCGTGAAGACCAAGACCGAGGGATACGGCGGGCTGCAGTTCACCATCACGTACCCGGCGGGCTCGGCATTCACGCTGGAGATCCAGACCAAGTCCAACTGCAACAATGCTCAGTACACGAGCGAGTGGTTCACCATCGCCGGCCTGACGGGCACCCAGCAGGTGGTCACGCTGGACCTCAACGTCTTCGGCGGCTCCAACCTGGACGCCATCGTCGGCTTCGTCTGGGCGGGCTTCACGGTGACGGGCACCTACACCTTCAGCGACATCAAGTTCGTCTGCGGCCGGTTGGACACGTTCAACCAAGGTAAGCTTCGGGAACCGCGCTCGCGCCTTGTGTTCGTACTAGCTAACTCTGCTAGAGCCCTCCTCTCCGAATCCTAGAAGACCCCAGACGACCCAGGTTGGGGGGGAGCCTCCCAGGGCCACGCCGGCTCCCCTGCCGTCGGTGGCTGCCAATCCCCAGAGCCCCATTTACGACGTACCGATCGTGACGCCCTTCCCTGTCCCCGGATATGAACCGGAAACCGAGTCTGAACCCGAACCGCCCGTCCCGCAAGAACCTCTTGAACCTCCTGAACAGCTTCCCGCCCCTGCAGAAACGCCTGCCGCGCCTCAAGAACCGGAAACACAACAAATCCCGGCGCCCGAAGAAACCCCCGCCCCCGTGGAGATCCCTGCGCCGGTAGAACAGCCTGCGCCGGAAGAAACGCCGGCGCCGGTGGAATCTCCCACCCCTAATGAACCTCCCGCACCCCCGGAGCCGGCCCAGCCGCCGTCTTCGCCTCTCGTCCCGCACACCACCTTCCGGGCGTCCCGATCTTCTGCCGTGCGTGCTTCGTCCGCCACGGCAGCCTCCCCGCCTTCGGCCGCCCAAGCCTCCACGACGCTGGGGGCGCCTCCTCCTCCTCCGCCGCCGCCGCCGCCGCCCGCTAGCTCAACCAGCTCGGCGTCTCCTGCTCCAGTCCCGAGTACCAGCTCGCGACCCGTTTCCTTGGCTCCGACTTCTCCTTCTGTAGCTCTTTCGCCGTCTTCGTCGCCAACGCCGGTTGAAGTTCCAGCGCCGCCGACATCGAGCCTGCCGACACAAACGCTTCCCACGCTCACCCTGTCAACCGAAACCCTTCCCACGGGTAGCCTTCCGATCGGCACCCTCCCCACGAGCAGCCTGCCAATCGGCACTCTCCCCACGAGCAGCCTCCCGATCGGCAGCCTCCCCACGGGCAGCCTCCCGATCGGCACCCTTCCCACAGCCAGCCTCCCGATTGGCACCCTACCCACAGCCAGCCTCCCTATCGGCACCTTGCCAACCGGCAACCTCCCAACCTTCCCGTTCTCAACAGCTCCCCTACCCATTTCGGGCTGGACGGCAGTCTCGACCATCGCAAGCTCGGCGCGTCCCGCTTCCAGCGCCGCGGCCAGCTCGGTCTCTCCGCCTGCCGTGATCTCGGTCTCGGTGGTGCCGCGGCCTCCGATATCATCCGTGTCGGTCGTGTCAGTCGCGACCTCACCGGCAAGGACGTTCTCTACTTCCGTCCGGCCGCCCATCGGAGATGGGTTCTTGACCATGTCCCTCTTCCCCCGTGACGAGTTGGCCGTCGGGGCGACGACAACGAGAACGACACGGAGGACGAGCGTTCGGACGATCACGACGACACGGTCGCAACCCACTCAAAACAGCGGCGGCAGCTGCCGAAACCTGCTGATTGACGACTGGTCGTCTCAATCCCGCCTCACGTTCTTGTTCTACAATGCGCTCCTCTACCCCACCAGTGACGACGCGACAATGAGATCGGTGGTCGTGCACAACGACAACACGATGACCTTGACGCCGGAGGACGAGTACTCGTACTTCTACAGCCAGTTTCCGTGCATCGACGCCTCCAACTACTATGGCGGAATCTCGCTGCGGCTCAAGGCGAACTCGGGGACGGCTATTTCGATCCAGATTGCCTCCGTCAGGAGCTGCGGAGGGACGTCCAAGACGACGCAGACCCTCACGGCAAGGCAGCTCGGCTGGTCGTTTGACGGATCGATGCGGTCCTACAACATTCCGTTCGACCAGTTTGACCAGGTCGACACCTCCAAGCTCTACATGATCTTCATAACCGGCCTGAGCCGGGCTGTTACATTCGGCCCTATGGCTTTCTACTGCGGAGACAACCCGAGCGAGTGGCCCGCGCCGGCGCATACGGTGAACGCCCAGAGTCAATACACGGTCTCGACGCCGTCGGGCAACGCGGGGACGCTGCTCATCGACCGTTTCGACAGCAACAGCAAAAACGCGCTGGGCCAGTACCACGGATGCGAGGAGGACTGCGTCACGTCGAGGTTCGGCAGCGGCCAGGTGACGCTCCAGACCAACGATTCGGATCTGTCTTGGTACACGGCCTTTGCGGACCGCTGTGCCGACATCACGGCGTACCGGAACTCGTACCTGCACATCTCGTACAGCGGCAGCAACAAGTTCACACTGGCGTTGCAGCAGGGCAATCCGACGTGCGACTCCAAGCTGAAGCCGTGGCCCGAGACGTGGGACTCCATCGAGGTCTCGCGGTACTCGACGGCGACCGACATCTACGTCCCGATGTCCCACTTCAACATCAACCTGGGGCGCGTCACCAACCTCGTCTTCAAGGGCTTCTACACGACCGAGTCGACGGTCCTCAAGCGGGTCGAGCTCGTCAATTCGGTGCCGTCGGGGTGGCGGATGCCCAACAAGCTGCCGTCGGGCAACCTGGTCTTCTCGTGCAAGCGGCCCAACAGCTTCGCCTTCGCCATCGACGACGGCGACCCGGCGCTGGCCCAGGAGGTCATGGAGATCGTGCGGTCCGAGAACATCAAGGTGACCTTCTTCACGGTGGGCCTGCCGCTCGAGGACAAGAGCAACAACCTGTCGTCGGTCTACAAGGACATGCAGGCGCGGGGACACCAGATCGCGCTGCACAGCTACACGCACCCCAAGATGGAGGGCCTGGCCGACTACGCCGCCATCGACTGGGAGTACAACAACGACATCAACGCGGTGGCGCGCACCTTCGGCAACATGCACACGCCCTACTTCCGGCCGCCTTTCGGCACCGAGGGGGCGCGCATGCGGCAGCGGCTGGCCGTGGCGCTCAACGTGACGGACCCGTACCTGGTCATGTGGAGCGTCGACGTCGAGGACTGGCTCTGGGGCACGTCCAACACGCCCGAGAAGCAGCTCGAGGCCTTCAAGCGCGACCTCGCCAAGGGCGGCAACCTCGTCGTGTGCCACTACCTGTACCCCAACACGGTCAAGTACCTGCGCCAGTTCATCCGGCTGGCCAAGGAGACGGGCAAGCAGCTCATGCGCGTGGACCAGTGCATGAACGACCCGCGCGCGCCGCCGCTGTCGGGCAACTCCAACTCGGGGCAACAGCAGCAGCCGTCGCAGAACCGGCCGCCCAGCCAGCCGCCCAACGACACGCCCATCAACCGGCCCGGCCAGGGCGGTAACAACGGGGGGCGGGGCGGCGGCAACAACGGCGGCGGCCGCGGCGACGACGAGGGCGACGAAGAGGACCCCGGCTGGACCGACTGGGACGACTGAGGAGGAGCCCGCCGCGCCAGACTGTCACAACTCGTGTAGAACCACCACTTTCGCTACCGCATCGAGGGTCACCATCGTATTACGCCCGGGAGGGTTTGGAG
>Ga0247771_1000380_pt1 | contig 14393 bp, 9 predicted proteins | sample UWRJL197509C6_FD_179948 | JGI IMG/M metagenome (GOLD analysis project Ga0247771, IMG submission 179948) | Plant litter microbial communities from Arlington Agricultural Research Station in Wisconsin, United States - UWRJ-L197-509C-6 | ecosystem: Environmental > Terrestrial > Plant litter >...
TCCACAAGCACAGCGGCCCCAATGGCCGCGACGACGCCGGCGAGGCCGGCGAGGCCGGTCCCGCCGACGAGAGGACGCCCTTCCTCCCCAACGGCCGCCCCCGCGACCGCCGCGACGGCTCCTTCGTCCGCCGCTGGCTCCTCGACAAGCACCACACGCCCGGCATGGACAGCGAGCGCCGCGCCGTGAGGTGGCCCGCCACATGGTTCCACATCCTCAAGATGACCATCGTGAGCAGCCCCGTCAACATCCTGCTCTTCTTCATCCCCCTGGGCATCATCGCGCCCAAGGTCGGCTGGGGCGCCACGGCCGTCTTCACGCTCAACTTCTTCGCCATCATCCCGCTCGCCGCCGTCCTCTCCTTCGCCACGGAGCAGATCTCGGACAAGGTCGGCGACGCCTTCGGCGGCCTGCTCAACGCCACCTTCGGCAACGCCGTCGAGCTCATCGTCAGCATCGTCGCCCTCCGCGACGGCCAGATCGAGGTGGTGCAGTCGTCCATGCTGGGCTCCATCCTGTCCAACCTCCTGCTGGTCATGGGCATGTGCTTCCTCCTCGGCGGCATCTACAACATGCGCGACGCCGACGGCGTCCCCGCCGAGCAGAGCTTCGCCTCGGCCACGGCCCAGACCAGCTGCTCGCTGATGGCCCTGTCGTCGGCCTCGTTGATTCTTCCCGCCACGGTACGTATTCCGCCCCCCCTGACGGCGCCGTGTTCGGGAGCAGACGGCTGATGCCGCATCCCCCGTGCTAGCTCTACGCCGTGCTGGATCGGGCCAACAAGGACGACAAGGAGGCGTCGATTCTGCAGCTCTCCCGCGGCACCTCCATCATCCTGCTGGTCCTCTACGTGATATACCTCGTCTTCCAGCTCTACACGCACGCCAACCTCTTCAGCCCCGCGCCCGTCGACCGCTCCACGGCCGGCGCCAGCGACGAGTCGCCTGCGGCCGACGCCGACAGCCACGACAGCCACGACGACGAGTACCACATGTCGGTGCTGGCCGCCATGAGCATCCTCGTCATCGTCACCGTCCTCGTCTCGGTGTGCGCCGACTACCTGGTCGACAGCATCGACGAGATCGTGGCCTCGGGCCGCATCTCCAAGAACTTCATCGGCCTGATCCTGATCCCCATCGTCGGAAACGCCGCCGAGCACGTGACGGCCTGCGTCGTCGCCGTGCGCAACAAGATGGACCTCGCCATGAGCGTCGCCATCGGGTCCTCGATCCAGATCGCGCTCCTCGTCACGCCCTTCCTCGTCGTCCTCGGCTGGCTCGTCCTCGACCAGCCCATGAGCCTGCACTTCGAGACCTTCGAGACGGTCGCCTTCGCCCTGAGCGTCCTGGTGGTCACGTACACGGTCCAGGACGGGAAGAGCAACTACTTGGAGGGTGCTATGGTACGATGCTCCTCCGCTCCCCACAACTCCCGCGCTGGCGCCCCTGCTAACCCTTACAGCTCATTGGTCTGTATGCCATCGTCGCCTTGGCCTTCTACGTTACCCCCTCGGACGCTCTGGACAAGGTCCTGGGCGGCATCCCAACCTTTCGGTTATGACGTCCGTTCCCGGCGGGCACCACCGCCGGTTCCCCATGTTGGTTGTACGATACGAAAGAGCTCGTCGCGGCAGTGTGGGAGAATATTACCGTCCAGCCTTGTGTGAATATTTTCCGGATTCAACAGAGAGAAATACAAATTATTGTCAGCGCGACAGCAAGGGGACCCGAGAGAATTCGCCAGTCACGTCTGCGCGGATGGAACGGAAAATCGAGGCCGGCAGATACAGAGCTTCGGTGGGGGACGGCTCACGTAGGAGTTATTCCTTTTCGCGGCAGCAGTACGCAAGAAAGAGGAATTTGGCTTGATGGGCCACCAAAAAGGGGCAGATTCGGTCGCCCGAGTTTCCATTGTACCTCTTGCTACCCCGAAGCCCACTATCAACCGGAGCCTCCCGTCTGAAGCGCGTGAACGGACGGATTCATGAGCGCCGTGCCATGGGCCTGGCCATGGGCGCGATAATGCCCTGCTTGAGGATGACGCGCGGCTTGGTAGCGTCCTGGAACGACTCCTTGGTCGACCACTCCGGTCCCAGGGGCAGCCGGAGCGAGCGCTGGTACTGATGGAGGTTCTCGAACTCGTGCGGTAGCTGCGAGGCGAGATACCGGTCGTTCTGGAAGGACAAAAAGTCAGCAAAGCACGGAACGTGGGGCAAGACCACAGGGCTATCGGGGGTTCAGGGAGACGGACCTTCTTCACCCGCCTCTCGTTGATTATGACGCGGTCCAGCTTGGCGTCCTTGCGGTCGGCCTGCTTGACGCCCTTGACGACCGTTTGGAACTTCTTCTGGTCGCGCTTGACGGCGCGCTTGCTGACCCCCTCGCCGACCCAGCTCCCCCAGCCGGGCAGCGTGTTGTCGATGGTTTTGTCGCCCTCGTCCTCGACCACCTGCACCTTCTCGGCCGCGAAGTCGGTCTCGACTCGGTCGTCGGCGGCAAAGGCGTGGGCCAGGGAGCCGATCCCCCGCGCCTTGGCCGGTAGGAGGACGACCGCCTCGTCGTCGGACGGGAGCGCGTCCTCGGACGCGACAGTGTCGGTGGCGGCCAGGGAGACGGAAGGTTTCAGGGATGGAGGTGCCAGTAACTCAGACACCGCAACGGCGGAAAGCCCTGCCGTCTCTTGTCCTTTCTTGGCTTTCCTGCGTGCTTTGCGGTTCTTGGGCTCTGCCCAAGCGCTCTGCGTTTTGTCGGCGAGGGTTGGCTTTGACTGCGATCCCCAATTCGGGTCTCCGAGGTCGAAGGCCTCCGAGCCGTTCCCTGTGAACAGCTCGTCATCGAGGCTCGGTTGTGCAGATCGTCCTTTCGACATATCTGTGGCTTTCTGGGGTTTGCCCGCATCGTTATTCGCTCGTGCCATGCCGTACGTCCTACGACCAACCTCCGCCGCCTCCTCTTCCTCGTCGCTTTCGCCATCGTCCCGGGCCAGCTCTCGTCGGATCCGCGCGATGCTCTCGTCGTTGAGCCTCTTCCTTTCCGCATCCGCCATTTGCATGAATGGCATCTTCATGATGTTGGAAACCGGCTCGTCCGGATCGATGGCCTCCACCTCGTCGAGTTCGCGAAGCAGGCGCTGCCTCGTGTCCCCGTCGTCGGAGCCGCTTGCGTCGGAGGCGTCGCCGTCTTCGTCAGACCCGTCGCCGCGCCCCTCAACCCTGCGGCGCAGGTCCTCGTCCCGCCGGGCCATGTCTTTGAGACCGGCGCGGAAGTCATCATCCCAGGCCGCCCGACCCGTATTCTTGGCCAGCTTGGCCCATTTGGAGTCTCGATGCCTGGCGCCCATTCTTTCCGTCGCGCGTCGGACGTGTTGGGCCTCACGCTCCTCGTCAGAGTCGACTTGGTCGCCCCCCTCAGCGTCCGATCCTTCCATCGCCGCCACTTCCTTCATGGCTTTCCTCCGCTGAATGCGCCGGAAGGACTTGCTCTTGATCTTCTTGATGCGCTTTGCCCGGGCCTGCTCGCGTGATTCAAGTGCCCTTGCTCGACGTCGTTCCGTCCAGAGCGACTGCAGCTCGGTTTTCGACAGGCCCGCCTTTTCCTCGTCATTTCCTTGCTGCTCCTCCGGGGGCGGCTTCGCGCTGGGGCCCAAGCCGCTCTCCTCCATGATGGAAAGGATCGTGGATTCAAGCTCTGTTCCGGCGTTCTTGCGGTTAAGTGGCCGCAGGTCACCGCTGTCTAGACCGGCCCCGGGGAGCAGGTCCGGCAGAGGGAAAATGAGGTGTTCGGCCCTTCGATTCTGCTTGACCGTGTCGGTCCAGCGGTCGAGCGTCTTGTTAGCTTGTTCCGACGCGGCTATCCGGTGCAAGCGATCTTGCTGCCGCCTTGCCAGTGGGACGTCGAGTTTCTTGGTCGACCCCGGCTTCGTAGCCTTCTCCTCCTTTCTGAGCAGTTTGAGAGACTTCTGGATGTTACGATCTTTGACTCCGGATAGGCCAAGATCTTGAAGGTCGACTTTGGCGCTGGCTTTCGGTAGGACGTCATCTTGAGCACCTCCACCATCCAGGCCAGCAACCAGACTCTGTAGAGCATCGTACTTCCCCAAATCGTCGTCATCCTCGTCTTCGTCGTCGTCATCCGTATCTGGCATGTCCGGCGCCGATTCCTCGTCTTCCGACTTGGACCCTGAACCAACCGAAAGCTCATCCTCGTCTGAGACTTCATCCAAAGCTTGGGCTAGGTCAATGGCATCTTCGCCCAATGACTCGTCATCGTCTTCGCCCTGGTCCTTGTCGGAGGGGGCATTGCCGGTCTTCTTGGCTGATGAGCTGCCGCGGAAGGCGAAGCCTTCGAACCTCTCCTCGTCGCTCTCTCCAAAAGCGTCATCGCTATCAATTTCGGAGTCGTCGTCGTCATCTCCAAGCCCAACGCGCCACTCGTTCCCTTCACTGTCGCTCCCTCCATCAAGACTCGAGTCTTCGCCGTCCCTATCGGTCTTCCGCCGTTTCGACCGAGAGTTTTCCGGGCCGGCGCCTCCATCTAAGTCTTCGTCTTCCTCCGGGTCTTGTGGCCGCCGTCGTTTTTGTTCGGGCTCTGGATCAAGGTCCCGCGTGCGGATGCCTTTCTTCTTCGCCGGGGTTTCCGACTCGGCGATGGCGAAGGCGTCGAGGGCGGCCACCCGGCCTTTGTGTTTTGGTTTCCCACTTCTCCGAGACAGCGCGCCCGCCGACACTGGGCGGCCATGGGCCTGACGTCCGGGCATCGTGTTACAGGAGGACCGAGGAAGGGAATGGTTACTAGGTAACCTATTCCGAGGTCTCTGAGCTGGGCTGTGGGGTTTCGGTGTGGGGGCAGGGAACTTTTTTTCTGCCGCTGCGGTGCTATCCGTATCAAGCAGAGGCGGTGAAGCTCTCGCGGACGTCCCGGCAAACTTGCAGCTCAATTCAAGCCAGCATCAGCCGAATCGCAATCGTCAACAACGGAGAGCTGCGACGGCGCCGTCGTTCCCTCCGCGACGATGCAGCCCTCCCGGGCTTTCCTGCAGATCCAGCCCTTCCGCAAACTCAGATTGACCACGAAGGATATCAACAAGGGCTATTACAAGGGCACGCGCACCGGATCCATGGGGCGACATACCAAACGAGGAGGCTACATACTCGAGATGACGAAAGTCCGGACCTACGTCGTCCCCGCGGGTCTGAGTGCCTGCAAGGTTGGCCAAGCCTATTCGAGTCCGCCTGCCGGGTGGGCAGCTGTTGGGGCCATGCTAACTCGCGACTCTCGGACAGCTCACACCATTCGTCTCGGACAAGATCCTACCCGCGCCTGGAGACTACACAGGTCTGCCCGACCTGAAAGGCCCACGAAGCCCACTGCTGTATTTGGAGCGATGGAAATCCCAGAACGGGGTAGACTGATGGGCGGACGAGGTGTCGACGACTGGTGACCTACCTCACACGAAAATATCGGGGCCGTCGAGCAGGCATCAAGCGACTGCTGCGCGGGCTAAGGGATCTCCCAGCAGGGTCGATGTAATTGTGTACTTGTACGGTGACGCCAATTCAATACGGAAAGGAGTCAGTTGGCAGTAATCGCCGATGAAAGGATGCTGCCCTTCGCATAACTCTCTCTGTGCACATGAACCGCGGCACGACGTCATTCTCCAGAGTACGGCTTTTGTAACCAAACATGGAAGCAAACCGAGTCCGTTGGCCGCCGAGGTTGTGATTTATGAAGGCCGGCTCTGAAGAGCGTAGTCGCCGCCAGAGCCTTGCTCGAAATTTGCCAAATGAAGCTAGCGGGTCAAGCCTCGCGCTGCCTTCAATTTGGGCGGGCGGATGACATCACACCGCAGCCTACTCCTTGAACGATAACACACAAAAGCAGCTCCAACGCGTGAGCGTGAACTATCATTGAGCGTCAGATCATGTAGCCACCGTTCCTATCTTTGCCCTCGGAGAGATTCCTTCTTCTCGTTAGGGCCCGAGTCCCGAGCCCGGCGGCACGATGAACACGGCAGGCGTCTCCCTGGCCGTAACGCCGACCGTCGTCTCGACGCTCCTCTCCCATGTATGCATCGGTGACATCCATAGTGTACAGGCTATGGAGTAACGCGTTACTAACGTGGAATCGCCTTCAAGTACCTGAACCGTAAACCACTACGGCAGCGTCCAACGGCACATCTCTCATACGACCAAGGCCTTCACCTGATTCGCTCCTTTCTGGACCACGCCTCGCACCACACGGTCGAAGAGCTCCAGGCCTTCACATCGCAACGGGTCCCCCACCCGCAGTGGGTCAAGGTGGAAGAGGTCACCATCGCGGATGAGCAGCTTACGCGCGCTGCCACCGTCCTTGAGGAGCAGCTTGGCCCGGACGGTATCCGCAAGGTCGGCGGGAGGAAGTGGTGGCAGTGGCGCGCACCGAAGAGCCCCTTGAAGGCCGAGTGGATCGAGATGAGGTCCGACTACCAGGAGCGCAAGAGGACGGGGGAGGCAAGCAAGCGTGTGATGCTCTACGTCCACGGCGGGGCCTACTTCTTCGGCAGCGTCGACGAGCACCGCTACCAGCTCCAGAGACACGCCCGGAAGCTGAAAGCGAGGGTATTTGCTCCGCGCTACCGCCTCGCCCCTCAGTTCCCGTTCCCCTGCGGCCTCCAGGACTGTGTGGCCGCCTATCTCCATCTGCTCACCGTCCAGGCGCCCAACACGATTCTTCTCGCCGGCGACTCGGCGGGGGGCGGCATGGTCTTGTCCATGCTGGCAATGCTCCGAGACCGCGGTATACCACTCCCGGCCGGCGCAATCCTCCTCAGCCCTTGGGTCGACCTGACTCATTCCTTCCCGAGTGTTGCGGATACTTGCCCGTTCGACTACATCCCTTCAGCGGGGTTCCATCACAAACCATCAGCTTCGTGGCCTCCACCCAACTCGGAACAGGCGGAAGAGATGAAGAAGCTTACATCGAATGCCAAGCTTTTCCCAGGCGAGAGTGATGCGACCCCGGAAGCCGTCGACACGACGAATATTGCACCTCTCCTAACCGTCACTATCGATGGCGAAGAGGTTGTCATTAGGGAACAAATTCAGGTACGCAGCCGCCCGACCGCGTCCTCTCCCAGCCAGTTAACAGAGCGAAAGATGTACACGACCAACGAGCTTCTGGCCCATCCTCTTGTCAGCTCGGTTATGCAACCGACCCTCGGTGGCCTGCCTCCCTTGCTCATCATGGTCGGAGGCGGCGAGACACTCCGGGATGAGCAGATCTACGTCGCCCACAAGTGCGCCAACCCCTCAAAGTACCTTCCCGCGGACATTTTCCTCGACGGCAAGGCGCGAGCGGCAATCAAGAAGTACAAACCGACCGACGTCCAACTCCAAGTGTGGGACGACTTGTGCCATGTCGCGCCGACGCTCAGCTTCACACGTCCGGCAAAGTATATGTACCGGGCTATTGCGCAGTTTGGTGCCTGGGCTCTTGCGAGAGCCCAGAAAACGGGAATCGATATCTTGGACGATGACGAAATTTCCGTCATCTCCTCTTCGGGTTCCGACACCGACGCGGCGGAAGGCGGGCGAAAGGACGCAGCAGAAACTCCGGACAACGGAAAGATTGGCAAAGCCGGAGACCCGCTACCGCCGTTTAAAGGCCATATGATCCGTCAGAGAGTCACACGGCACGGCGACGTCTTCCGTTTGGGCCCGGCGACCGAACTACCCGGCTGCGGCCTTGCCGCGGAGCTTATTGGCGTCCCGAAGGAGGGTCCTGTACGGAAGTGGCTGCAAACGAGGGCACGTTGGGACGTTCGGTACGCTAGCGTGAGAGACAAGGTGCACAAGTCGCGGCTCCGAGACCTAGCGGCAGGCTACGAGAGTTTTGGCGCCGGTGAGTTCCCTCCGCCGAGCGCCCTGGCCGGGCGGAGGAGAATCGGCGGCGACCTTGCCGGGAAGCAGAGGAAGCGCGGCCGCAGCTACGGTTTATCCCTCTGGTCGCTCTGGGGCTCGAAGCACGACGAGATGACGGTGACGCGAGAACAGGAGGCCGATAAGTTACCAGAGTTCAAGACGGCCACCGCGGCGGACGGGGGCGGGGCAAGGTCGTTCGACGACTTCAAGAAGCAAGAAGCGTCCGCCCTGGCGCGTCCCGAGGGGAGTCGTAGCCGCTCTCGGCGGCGAACCGTTACCGACGAGCAGCAGACCGAGGGAGACAACGCGGACGAAGGCTCGTCCGCCGCCGAACTCTCAGCTACGGGGAAGTCAGGTGGAGGGGAGAGACCTGCACTGCTGACGGCCGATACGGCACTGCACACCGGTGTGACTGGGAAGAGGGCCTTCATTGGCGGGATTGCGGTGCCATTTTCCCTGGACAAGAAGGCCGACACGGCTAGTATGATGACACTGGACTCGGAGACGGGCCCATCGCAGACGCCAACCCCGAGGCCTTTGAGCCTGGCGACTGTCGATACAACTGAGAAAAAGTCGATGGAGGCTCCCATCGACGAGGACGAGGCGCCAACGCCGACTAGAATCTCCCCAAAGACCGGGACGCCCACAACGGAAAGGCCCCCGATGGAGACGTTCGTTACCGCGGTGGAGGATCTTCCCCTCGCAAACACCAACGGGACACAGGGAGGTGAACATTGAAGAGAGCCGCTGGCAAGTTGCGTAACGGCCCGTCACGCCGCCCGCGACTGAACTTCCTAGACCATACCTCCATGGGTTAATACAGACTGTAATACCAAATAGAAAAGAATTCTCAATACGTTCGCGGAGAGAACACTACGGTTTACGCAATTGGATGACAGACACATCCAGGGGCACATCTCCACATCACACCACCATCCTGAAGTGTGTCAACGGCCTCTCCTCTCGCAGGGCCCAAGGTTTGCAGCTTCAAACTAACCGCCCTGGCGTTTCGTGAGCGCCGTAATGACTAGGTGCCTAGCTGTAGGTCTGGGTATAAAAGGGCGGTCCGCCTCCCCTTCCATTCAATCCGCTTCCATCTTCTCTCTGCCCCCGTACCATCAACAGCCTCCTAGGTATCATTAGTTTCCTAAGCGCCTACAAACCGCCATAACGAACCAGACTTTTCAATTTCGAAAAAGGTCAAACCCATCCGCCAGGATGAGTGTCCAGGGTCAGTGGGTGAGCAAGGAGGAGACGGTGTTGGAGAAGCCCAGCTCGACGACGCAGACCACAGAGACCACGACAAAGACCACGTCGGAGAGCAATACGGAAACCACGAAGGCCAGCACAAGCACCTCGTCGGGGTCGACCAGCTACCATCCTCCCACGGTAGAGGAGGTGAAGGACCAGGATGCTGGATTGTAGGCCCTGGGGCCGAAGCACGGGCAGCAAGTGTTCGGCGGACCGCCGAGGTGTGTTTAGCTTCTAGCATGGTTTAGACAGGAGTGAATACACAAGTGCATTTTCTTCTTGACGCTTTCATTCCCGCACGACAGTTGAGCCACCTGAGGGGGTGGATGACTGCCGTCGCCTCCTGTGCATTGCGTATTATGTCCCGTCCCTGGGAGATAGCGGCGGTGGTCATGGACCGGCTGTCACCCTATGATTAGTGATGGCGTTCACTTGTGACTCGGGTATCACTCGGCGGCTGTGTTAATGAGAGCATGATGACCAGATCCCCGACCTTCCTCTGATATTTATAGCCATCCCTCCTCCCCCAAGGATTAGCCCTGAGACGGACCAAGCCTCGCCTAGAGACCCAATCGTCTAGGAAGAACCTCCATTAAACTCAGCCATGTCTTCGAGCAACGAAGCCTCATCGGGCGGTGGACCCTCTAAGGAACCTCCCCAGGACGGCTCCTCTGATAGCGGAAGCTCCACGACCGGTAGCTCCTCCAGCGGCTCCACCATCACCCAGGAGAACTACAACAAGTCCACGAAGGAGAAGGAGAAGTGGGCCGGCGATGGAAAGACAACTGATAACAAGGCCAAGGTCAAGTATCCCGATCAGAAGTACATCTCGCTCTGGCATGACATGGACTGAGCGCAGCGTGGGAGAGCGGACGCAGGTATAAAGCCCCCTTTTGAGCAACGAATGGTAAAACAGACAAAACTAAGCCACGAGCCCTGGGTATCATTCGCGTACATATATCGACGTTAACGCCTCCGCATAATGACCGTACCGTGCCCCGGTTCCTTTCCACGAACGACTTACACGTCCTGGGTATCCTCTGGAGGCAGATCCCATCGCCTCCATGCCTGGGCCCCGCCGAGTTTCGCATCCTTCCCTTTCCCGGTTTCTTTCCCTTGCCTGTCCCGTTGGCCTCCCCCACGCGGATATCCGGTGCCTACAAACGCTAGAACCCAGTCCCGTACCTTTGCCGTCTTCTCCAGCTGCGGGTCTGGCGGGCGGCGTGCTGTCCTCTTCCCCACCGACGCCAGGTCCGAAGCCGAGTAGTGGCCCCCGACATCATCGGCATCCAGCCTGCGTCGGTGGAGCAGATGCACCTTGGTCATGTCCTTCCGCAGGCTGCTTCCGTACACCTTCTTTCGGAAGACGTGGAGTGCCACGTTCCTCATCAGGACCACGTCCTGCGGCCGAAGGCCGGCGAGGACCTCGGCCGTGGTGTCCGACGGCGAGCCGTTGAGCCAAAAGGTAACGGCGAATCCGGCACTCGTCTCGTCGCCGACGAGCACCTCGACCAGCGACTTGGTAGCCCCCCACCGCGTCTTGACGGTCCGCGAGGCGGCGACGGATATGACGCCGATGATGAGGTTCACCGTCACGGTCTGCGGCTCCAGGCGCGTCAGCTGAGCCGCGCCGGGTATGTCGTCCAGGTCGCTAAGGTGGGCCGCATTCCCCAGCGCGGCCGGCGGCGGTGGGTGATCCGCACCGAGCGAGTCCGTAGCTGTGGTGTCGTCCAAGGAGGTTTCGGCGCTTAGGTATGAGTCGTCCGGGGAACCGGCCGGCTGCGATGAGGGGATACCGCCGTACACTGCCAGGGAGTGCTCGTAGAACTGGGAGACCACCTCTTCCGCAGTGACTTCGGTCTCGTCATGCTCTGGCGGCGAGGCATCGAAAGACACGGCGGCGGTAGTGAAGAACTTTGGGCTGGGTTTGAAGGTCGCCAAGAAGCCGGCCTGTTGCTGCGAAAAGCCGGTGGGAAAGGCGACTCTCCGCAGAGGGATCGATCTCCAAACAACTTGTTCCGTTCTCGCCGGAGACGTCGGCGAGCCGCGCGGAGGTGTCAGAACTGCTCCGCGCTCGGACGGCGGGTTGGATCCGGCGAAGCGAGCAATGGGCTCTGTGAAGTCGTGAAGGAGCACCGAAGCATCCCAGTCAAGGGAGGAGCTTGCCGGTGCCCCCGTGAGTATCAACACCTTTCCCGGCATCGTGGGAACTCGTGATGACTCTTGCCATCGAGGGCAGACGAGGCTGGTGGTGATAGCACTGATAGGTCTCAGGCGAGGCACAGCGGGTCGGCCGGGAGACTGAGCGCCCGTTGCCCCACCCAGAGCCGACTGCTTCCGCCGATCACCTGATCTCGGACCGGCTGACAACCGCGCCGCTAGACGTGAAGTCCGAGGACGATGAGATGACCTGACCTCGGAATGGCCAGTCTCCGGGTACCCAGACAACGCCGCAGACACCAGAGGTGAGATTGGGCACGGGTCCAACCCGGTCATCTGTCCCAGGACATGGAGTCTGGGCTGCGACGTGGCCAATCAGGGGGCTCGATGAGCATGCGGCATCTTCCGTTGGCGAAATTGTTGAACCTCCTGGGAGCAGGCTATGAAGTTGCTTCCCTCTCCAAAGCCTCTCTCGTTCTCCGGATTTAATATCGCCTCTCGGGCCTCTCCCTACGGACTCCTATCGTAACTGACACGGCCTTCCAAGTATCTGGTCGGACTACGAGCCTCGCCATCGGCCAAGCCGCTTGAACAGTTCGGAGAGGTGAAACTATGGCTCCAGCTCCTTGGGACGTGGCCTCCGAAGAGGAGCAGCTCTTCGTCCTGATTACTGGCGCCAACAGGTACGAGTACGTCCCTGGATCTCTCAGTCGCGCCGTGAACGAGGGCAGTTTTGCCTGGCCGCTGGAATTCAGAAGTTTGTTTTTCACAATGAGCTACATGTCTAACACACCAGGGTAGCGGAATAGGGCTGGGGATCGGCCAGCGCCTGATCGATGAGTTTCTGCTTCAGCGATCCCTGACATCTCATCTCATCGTCATCACCACCACGCGCAGCGTCAGCAAGTCGCGCGAGACGGTTCGCGCTCTCCGTAGCCACCTCAAGCGCACCGCGCACTCCTCCCAGGCCCTCAGGGCCAAGGCCGGGGCCGGCCCCTGGTACGACCCCGAGCACACGATACGGCGCGTCCACGTGCTCAGCATCGAGCTGGACCTCTGCAAGCTTCCGGGCCTCGTCCAGGCCGCCGACCGGCTCGTCAACGGGACCATCAGCAGCCCCTGCGATACGGGCGAGTTCAGCAGCCTCGTGGACGTGTCCATCCCGCGGCTGGACGCCATCATCTGCAATGCCGGCATCGGGGGCTGGACCGGGATCAATTGGCCCCTTGCTACTATCAACTTCTTGACGACGGGCTGGGTGCAGGCCACCACGTACCCCACCTTCAAGGACACCACCCCGGGCCTTCTCGTCGATGGCGTGAGCGGGCGGGAGACAACGGCCCAGGCCGAAGCGGACGGCGGCTCCGATCGCCTTCTGGGCCAGGTCTTCTGCGCCAACGTCTTCGGCCACTACCTGCTGGGCCACGCGCTCCTGCCCCTGCTCGGCCGGCCCGCCGGCAGCGCCGTCCCGCCCGGCCGCATCATCCTCGAGAGCAGCGTCGAGGCCGGCATGTGGGACTTCCTCTCGCTGGACGACCTGCAGGCCGTCCGTAGCCACGGTGCCTACGAGAGCACCAAGCGCCTGACCGACGTCCTCAGCCTGACAGCCGAACTCCCCGCCGTCCGCCCGCTCTCGGCCTCGTACTTCCGGGAGGACAAGGCCTCGGGCCGCACTCCGCCGCGCTTGTACCTAACCCACCCGGGCGTCGTCGTCACCACGCTCTTCCCCCTCAACTTCGTCATGTACTATCTGTACCTCTTCTCCATGTACGTGTCGCGCTGGATCGGCTCTCCCTGGCACCCGGTAACCGCATACCTCGGCGCCGCGGCCCCGGTCTTTGTCGCCCTGCAGTCGCAGTCCGCGCTGGACGAGGCGCAGGCCCACCGCGTCAAGTTTGGATCTGCCTCAGACCGCCTGGGCCACTCGGCTATCAAGAAGACCGAGGTCGAAGGGTGGGGCTGGGAGGGCCGCGTTGAGGAACGCGATGCCCTCGCCAGGGACCCGGCTGTGGGCATCCTGCGGAACATGGTGGGGCGCAAGACGGGCGCCCCGCTCCTGACGCGCGAGCGCCTCGAGGACTTTGAGGCGCTCGGAGCCAAGTGCTGGGCCGAGATGGAGGCACTCCGGCGCAGGTGGGAACGCTTGCTGGCCTCGAATGTAGACGGGGAAAGCGGACGCCAGACGAAGAAGTCATGACGTTCGCCGCACGAGGGGGGAGGTTTAGGAGGATATTGCCGTGTATTCCAGATGTCGTGTATCATACATATACCAAGAGGTATTTCGCAGGCAGGTGCCAGCGTAATCTAAATGCAGATACGCCAATAGATGCTAGCCGACGTCCCCGACGCCCGGCGCCCAATGCCCTCTGAACTCCCTGCCTAAGAAAACGACAGCCGGTGGGCCGGCCACCCTTATTACGCCGCAGCAGCTCCTGCCGTGGCGGTCGCCAGGTCATCGGACCTGACCCTACGCAGCTTGACGCGGTCTCGACGGCCGAAGGTCCCAAGGAAGAGGGGCATGGGCATGACGAGCAGGGCGATGACGGCGTGGAAGACGAGGGCGCGGTGCATGTTCCGCGGCGGGTTGGCGCTGTCGTCGGCGCGCAGGGCGTCCGAGATGAGGATGAAGCAGCCGCCGAGCAGCTGGCCGCCGGCCCAGCCGATGGTGCTGGTGACGGCGGGCGAGACGGGGTGGGTGAGCTCGACGAGCAGCTCGACGACGACGGGGACGAGCGACATGGAGGCGGCGCCGAGGAGGGCGAGGACGACGTAGGGCCCGGCCAGGCCGCCGGCGTCGTGGGTGGCGGGCATCCAGACGAAGACGAAATAGCAGAGGGCGATGACGGGGACGTTGGTCTTGATGGTGGCGAGGTAGGCCCTGTTGCGGTCGACGAGGGGCGAGACGACGGCCGAGGCCACGAGGCCGACGACGATTAGCAGGGCGCCGCCGATGCCGGCCTCGTCGTCCGTGTAGCCGTAGGGCACGAGCACCTGGCTGAGCAGGCTGGACAGCGAGTTGAAGAAGCCGACGTAGACGGCGAAGGGGATCAGGATGAGCCAGAACTCAAGGCTGCGGGACACGGTG
>Ga0247771_1000381_pt1 | contig 14385 bp, 33 predicted proteins | sample UWRJL197509C6_FD_179948 | JGI IMG/M metagenome (GOLD analysis project Ga0247771, IMG submission 179948) | Plant litter microbial communities from Arlington Agricultural Research Station in Wisconsin, United States - UWRJ-L197-509C-6 | ecosystem: Environmental > Terrestrial > Plant litter >...
CTTCCGTTCCCCCACCCGAGCTGCGCTGAGCACACACACGCCAACCTGGTGGCGCTGGACGCCCACTACGGCACCGCCCCGACGTCCCGACTCCACCACGACAACGCCTGCCCGCTGCACAGCCACCTGTTCTCGGGCCGGAACGTGCTCTCTTGCGCCACCGGCACGCCGCAACTGATCACGGCCGGTGCCTGATGATGACCGAGGAGAGCACCCGCACCCTCCGGCGCACCGTGGCCGGGCAGCGAGTGGCCGCCGAGGATGCCGCCGCACGCTCCACGTACGTGCCGACCGGCGGGTTTATCCAGGCCACAGGGGGACTGCGGCTGTACCGGGCCTACGACGTCGGACGTTACGAGGGCCACACCGCCGACGTGATCGCGCAAATCGGCCTGCCGTACGGCTACGCCCCGGCGCGGACCCCGATCTACGCAAACCGCCCATGGGAGGACGCCCTGTCCGCGACCGAGACGCCCAAGGAACTGACATGAGGCGCGCGAGGGTGACCAAACCGGCGACGACCAAACGGGCGTTCGACCATGAGTACCCGTGGCTGACGCGCTTCCACAACGCCACGACCCATCGCCTCATCGAACTCCGGTACCCGACCCACGCCGAGGCGCTTGATGCCGCTATCACGTGGGTTGAAACCGGGCGCATCTACCCGCACTGGTACGAACGGCACCTGTACGCCAAGTAACGGCCGCACGCTCCAGCCCACACCTGCCCCTCACTGACAGGGATACCCAAACGGCCTGAGTTCCGGCCGGTGGGTGTGGGTTGGCTGAGTGCTACCGCACTCCCGTACCACCACACGCGCCCCACAAGGGCGTAGCCGCACAGCCCCACTGTCAACGACTACGCCCTGGGAGGGCAGAGTCATGCGCAAGGCGCTTACGTCCCGCTTTACCCGTCGTCCGAAGCTCAAGCTCCGTGCGGACCTTCCGCACCCGCACTTCGGGCACCTGTTCTCCAGCGGCAAGGAGACCGCCCACATCGTGGGTCTGCACGTCGCCGCGTTGCTGGTGATCCAGCACGGGGGCACCCTGCTCCACTCGTACGCCCCGGCGCTGGCCGTCGCGCACTGACGACCGGCCGCACACTCCAGGTCACGGGCGTTCATCCCGACTAAGTCGGAGTTGAGTGCACCCGCCCGTGCCTTGGCTGAGTGTTACCGCTCGCCACCCGTACCCCACCCTTCCCAACCCGAGGAGGCAGCCATGCTGCTTACCGCTCTGGCCATCGCCGTCACGGTCGGTGGTCTGATCTACGTCCTGTCGTGGTTCGTGCAGGACATGAAGGCACACGATCCGTGCCTCTCGTACGAAAACCTGCGCAGCCGCGCCCGCTACCGCCGTAACCCGTACACCTGGGACTACGCGAGCGGCCGCTCGTACGCGATGAGCCCGCCCTACCGCTTCCACAAGGACACCCCCAAGGGTGGACGCGCCCCGGGCTACAAGTCATGACCCCCGATCTCCTGGCGCTGGCCGTGGTGACCGTGGTGGCAATCCTGGCCAACCTGCCGGGCCTGCTGTGGCTGCGCGAACTCCGGCAGGAAGCCCGCAAGTTGCAGGCCGAACGTGAGGCGTACGCCGCCATGACCCGAGCCGAGCGCATTCAGTACCTGCGCGACCACCACTACCTGTAGGAGCGCACTCATGGACCCCGACGCCACGCTGCGTGGTATCCGCGAGTTGTCCAAGGACGTCCGCCGCATGGTCGACATGGGCTATATGCCCGATGACCACGTGGCCAACGCGTTGGTCGAACGAGTCGAGGCACTCGACGAATGGCTGGTCAATGGCGGGATCGTTCCTTCCGCCTGGATCAAGGCAGTCGACCGCGCAGCCAAGTGGCGCACACGCAATTGAGCCGCCGCACGCTCCTACCCCCGAGCTACCCGTGCTATACGGGCGGGGGTAGGCTGAGTGTTACGGATCACCCTTCCCGAACAGGAGTACCCGTCATGTCCACCTTCCCGCATGTCGCTCTGTCCCGTCGTGACGGACACGTCGTTGGCGTCACCTACGGTGCGGCGCACGTCGGAGACCGGAACTACCTCACGTACGTGCACGCCGAGAAGCACCCGCCGAAGTACCACGCGGACATGCACCTGGACGCGCCCGACCCGAGCGACCCGACCAGCCCGAGCAACTGGGGCCGGACCACAACTGAATAGGCACCCCTTCCGCCCTTCCCTACTCCCTGCCAGGAGAACCCATGTCGATCGACTGCTTTGCGGTAGGCACCGACTGCCGTAAGCCCGTTCACGAACACGAACCCGACCCGAACTACCGGGCGTTATCGCAGACCCAACAGCAGGCATTGCGCTACGCCCGTACCGATGGCGTGCGCATCCTGATCTCCGCCTGTGGTCCGGATGAGGCCGTCCGTGCCAGCGTCGACCACACGCACCGGCCGTACTGGAAGAGGGCCATCGAGTACCCCCAGTGGGCGACATACAAGTCCCTGTACCTGCACGGCGTGATCCGGCTGGTTCAGGACAACCCCGCGCACCCGTACTTCTACAAGGCCGAGCCGGTCGCGGCTCACCCGCTGAACAAGCTCCCCGTGCCCGCCCCGACCCTCGCTGGAGGTGCGCTGTGAGCAGCCTCGACAACGCGATCAAAGCGTTCCGTGATAGCCCCTCGGAGTCGAACCTGGCGGCGCTGCGCGCCGAGGTCGATCGCGTGGAAGAGCAGACGCGGATGAGCATCCTCGAACTGGACATCAAGCTAGCCGTTCTCAAGTACCTCGGAAAGGCCTGAGAGACATGAACACTGCCACCCTTCCCAACCTGCTCGACACCCTCAAGACCGAGGGCGGGTTCACGTACCTGCCCGAGACCAACGACTTCGCGCCGCCCGCCGGGTTCGCCATCGCCGTGCCCGGGACCGAGCGCATCATCGGCAACAACCTGGTCACCCGGGAGGCGTTCGCCGTGGCGTTCGCGGACGTAGCCGAGGACCTGCTCAAGTACGCCAAGGAGTACACCCGCCCAGGTGTGGTCCAGCGCGCCATCGGGGGCTGGTACTCCGAGGACCGAGGCGTCTACATGGTCGAGCTGGCCGAGATCTGGCACGTCGACCGTGAGCTGGCGATCGACTTCGGCAAGGCGCGCGACCAGGAAGCAATCTACGACCTGTCGACCGGCGAGGAGATCAAGACCGGTGGCCGAGGAGACCACGCCGGGGAAGAGTAACCGGCGCAAGCAGTACGTCCGTCCACCACACGACCCCGCCTCGTCGACACTGCCGACGCGCGACGAGCTGCTGGAGTTGGGCAGACGGTTGTTCGATCGGATCCAGTGCGACCGCTTGGATCCGGACAATCCAGACAACCAGGGAGAACCCAAGGATGCTGACCGATAAGGACAAAGAGGCTCTGGCCGCTCTGGAACAGGGGGACGCCGACCGTTTCCTGGGCCAGATGTCTGAGCACACCGAGCAGTTCGTGCCCAGCCGCACCATCGCCCGGCTGGCGGAGCAGGCCGTCGCCGAACACACCGCACGGGGCGAGGCGGCCGTCACGGCGCTGATCGATGTGGCCAACCCGGCGCGCTACCTCGACGTGACCAAGCCGCTGGCCGAGCAGGACCCGACGCCGCTGTTTGAGGCGCTCCAGAAGGCGCTCCAGACCTCGTACGACCTGGGCGCTCTCTCGATGGCCATGATCGTGCTGGAGAAGCTCAAGGAGATCATGGGGCAGGAAGGGTGACCAAGCAGGACCAGGCGGACCCGATCGTCGCGGTGCTGAAGGAGTCCGAGAAAGAGCTGGCCCTTCTGCCCCGCGTCGATCCGGCGACGGCCGGTCGGATCGTGCACGACATCGCCCGCAAGGCCTACCGTGCGGGCTACTCCGCCGGATACGACGACGGCTACGCCTACGGGCACAAGCCTGTCGAGGAGGTACGTACCAAATGAGTCAGGGAAGCTCTCGCGCCGAGAAGGTCCGGGCGATTCAGCTCGCCGCGATGGGCCGGTTCCAGGGAGACACGCGGGTCATCGGCGAGGATGTGAGCCTGGAAGAGCTGGCCCACATGTTCGCCGAAGTCCTGGCGAAAGCCACGTACGCCACCTACGACGCCGGATACTCCGACGGCTACGTGGAGGGACACAAGCGGGGCTACGAGATCGGCTCTCAAGGAGCCGGGACCGAGTATGCCGCTCGTGATCGACGGGTCAACAACGAGTTCCCGAAGATGGCACCGGAAGACGCCATCCGGAACGCCGGGCTCGCCAAGGGCGGAACTCCCCCCGCCTGATCGGCCGCGCGCTCCTGACCACACGGTTCATGTTCCGGCAAGCCAATGCCGGGCCGCTGTCCGTGTGGTCAGGCTGAGCGTTACCGCTCGCCATCCCCGACGAGGAGAACCCAATGGATCGTCAGGCAATGCAGTACAGCTACTTCCCCGTCATCGCGCACGTGCTCGAAGAGCACAACGACGAGATCGACGCATTGACCGAGAAGTACAACGTCCCGTTCGAGGAGTTCGCTGCTGTCATGGCGCCGCTGACCAGGCACCTCTACCAACATGCCTACGAGATGGGCACGAACGACGAGCCGTACACCGAAGAGCAGGTCGCCGAGATGCGGGCCGAGGACGAGAAGCAGGAGAACCCGCTGAACCAGTACGCGGCCACGCTCGACGGCGAGGGAAATACCCTGATCGACGACTCGCTCTGCCAGTTGCTGGGAACCTGCTGATCCTGCGGTGCCGACCGGTTCCAGCAGGTAGCGTTAGAGGCGCACCTGCATCAAGCGGGGATGGGCATTGACGCCCCGATGCCCATCCCCACCCCTCTGCCAAGAGAGAACCCATGAGCGACCGATTCCAGTTCGTGCTGCCGGTAGACGGCGACGACGAACCGAAACATGTGATAGCAGCGGGGCACGGGGACGAGACGCCTGGTCGAGTCGATGTGCCCAAGTTCAAGACGTACGCGGAATACCTTGCCGACGCGGAGAAGATCCTCGTACCCACACTTCCGCGCGACAACATCGCGCCGGACGAACTGACCACCACCGTGAACGTGGACAAGGAGATCGCCGACGAAGACCCCGAGTTTGTAGCCGCGCGCCGGATGGTGTTCGCCGCTGCCCGGGTGATCCGGGACTCCCAGACGCTCCAGGACTGGAACGACTACGAGGATGCCGACCGGTATACCGTCGCGATGAACTACGTCCAAGCGCAGTCGTACATGAACGCGGGCAAGCTCAACCTGGACGGCGCGAACGGGGACGACTTCGACAACCGCTTCGAACTCGTGACGTCCGACACCTGGGACGACTTCGCCGACGTCAGGGTCGAAGAAATGATCGAGGAAGCCAAATCGAACGGGGATCTCGTCATCCCCGACAACCTCGATTACTACTACGACTTCGATAGTGAGTCGTGGCGCCGTGATCTCAAGCAGGATTACCAGGTGATCGAATTGCACGAAAGCAAAGCCAGCCTGGGCGTACTACTTATTCTGCGTTCGACGTGAATTACGATGAGCGTAGATCGGAGGGAATTTAAACGCGTGTGTAAATTGCTCAAGGAATTGGGCTGGCGCGTCTCCCTCTCACAACACCACAACGGCAAAGAGCACAAGGTGATGAACGGGGCGCATATGCATGCGATCCTGTGGCCGCCGGATGGAGCAGACGTCGAGCCCGTACCGATGTCCACCTCGGGCGACCCCAACGCCAAGCGTGCTCTTTACTCCGCACTACGTAGATCAGGGGTGGAAGCTGACCCCTGCCGACAACAACAGGCCGCCGCCAAGGCTAGGCGGAGGCGTGGACCGGGTAGGTAACTACCCCACGAGGGTGCCGGGAATCTGAAGTGCGGCATTACCGCCTCAGTTGCCAGGCCGGGTGGTGCGGAAGGATTCGGGAAGGGGTCCGGACGCACCTCGCAGGTTCGACTCCTGCCACCCTCACGCTGTCGATACATAGGAGGAATGCCATGGGCAAGCACAGCGCCGACCCCCGCGATAACGAGCGCGTCAAGCGCGAGCTGAGCGATGCGGTCAAGAAGGCCCGAGAGATCAAGAGGCAGGAGCAGCAGCAGACGGAGGACAACGAGAAGTAGCACGAGGGGGATGTAGTTCAATGGCAGAGCTTCGAGTACAGGCGCCCTAAACAGGCCCCAAGGCCCGAGAGATGCAGGTTCGATTCCTGCCGTCCCCACTGCTTCGCCCCCGCCCCGCCCAGTTCCCGGGGCGGGGGTGAGGCTCCTGAAAAACCCAACATCCCTGAAAGGGGAACGCCGATATGGCGAACTCGTTTACGTTCGACCCGGGCCAGTTGGTTCGGGACTTTGCCACGCCCAACCCGCAGCAGGCTCAGCACAAGAAGGAGCGCGAGGCGCTTCTGAACGCGCTGGACGTGCTGGGCGGGCTGTCCACTGCCGTCGACGACAAGCTCGTGTTCGAGGGGGACAGGTTCGTCTTCCCGTCGCGCTACGAGGGTGACGTCCCCGGCGTCTACAAGTTCCTCAAGGAGTACGAGCGCTCGCAGAACGCCGAGACCTCCTTCGTCCGCATGTTCCCCGCCCGGCCCCATGACGGTGCCGCCGCGATGGAGCGCACGATGAAGAAGCTGTTCGGCGCGGTCGGCTCCGGCATCCCCACCGTCACGTTCTTCGGGTCCAACCCGCCTCAGCGCATCGACGTCAAGACGTCGCTGACGGAGACCATGAGCGTTCCGTGGGGTGAGATCTCGTTCGAGCCGCTGGAGGCCACGTTCGAGACGCTGGCGACGCGGAACGAGGACAACCAGATGGTGTTCGCCATCTCTGTCACCGCTCCGAAGCGCATGGAGACGCGCATCCGCGCGTTCTTCGACATGATCGACCGCGAGCTGGCTGTCGGCTCGATCTACCGGGGCAAGGCCATCGCGGTTCGGGGTGGAGACACCAACGAGCCGAAGTTCGTGGACCTGTCCGGCGTGGACCCGTCCCGCGTGCTCTACGCGGCCGACGTCTACCGCCAGCTTCAGGCCGGTCTGTGGGCGCCGATCCGGTACGCCGATGAGCTGAAGAAGCAGGGTCAGACCCTCAAGACGACCTCCCTGCTCGAAGGCCCGTTCGGTACCGGTAAGTCGCTGGCCGGGGTGCTGACCGCGCAGATCGCGATCGATCACGGCTGGACTTACATCCACGTGTCGCCGGGGGAGCGCATCGAAACCGCTCTCCAGCTCGCCCGCCAGTACGGCCCTGCCGTCGTGTGGATCGAGGACGTCGACACCATCGCGGGCGGTACCGAGGACCGCAAGCGTGTGGTCAAGGTGCTGGAGGCGCTCGACGGCGTGACCAGCAAGGTGCCCGGTGGGCTGATCGTCGGGATGACGACCAACCACGTCGAGCTGCTGGACCCGGCGGTTCTCCGCCCCGGCCGTATCGACACCATCGTGCACGTGGCGCACCCGGATGAGGCCGCGTTCAAGGGCATCATCAAGGCCGCCCTGCCGGGTGGTCAGGCCGACACGCTCGACTTCGACGAACTGTGGGCGAAGATGGGTTCGCGCTATGACGACCGGGGCCGGATCACGACCGAGGGCATGCTGCCCGCATTCGTGGTCGGCGCCACCCAGGACGCCATGCGGTACGCGCTCGCGCGTTCGGGTGGCAAGGACTCGGCGGTCACGACCCAGGACATCCTGGACGCGGCCGAGAGCCTGGGCCGGACGTTCGAACTCCAGCAGGCCAGCCTCAACGCCCCCGCCCCGGTGGACCCGGTCGGCGTGGCTGTGGAGACGGCTGTGGAGCGCGTCCTGGAGCGCGCCACGCTGGTCGGGCAGGAAGGCCAGACCGCTCCGCACGGCATCCGGACGTTCTCGTTCAACCACGAGCACGATCGGCAAGTTCGCAGCACACAGAAGCACTCGGGTAGCTAACCTGCCCGTGTGAACTGCCGTCCCTGCCCGCCCTTCGGGGCCGTGATGGTGGGGCAGGGACGGCCTTGCAAGTGGGGGTGTATCCGAATGGCAGAGGACGCGGTCTTAAAAACCGGCGTGGCGAGAAAAGGACGCTTGGTGACGATAGCTGAGTGGTCCCCCTTGGAAGAGGGCATCGCTTGTGGGTTCGAGTCCCACCACCCCTACGAGACCCTGCGCGAGGGGATCAGTACAAATGTCGCGTAGGGCCGGGGTGACGCCCGGCCCGGCCAGGCCCGTACAGCCTGGTGTCCGTCCACACCGCTTCCCCTAAACCCCAGCCCAACGGTTGAGTGACGGGATGCAAAGGCGCGGTGAGTGGATGTCCGGAGGGGATTAGCCGTACTCCGGGTGCGCATGGTGGAACGGCACTACCCCCAACAGGAGTCAGGGCTTTCGGATGAACGTGATCCGCAGGTCGGCTGGTTGAGGGGGTCCGGGTTCGAGGCCCGGCATGCGTACTACGAACTATCCATAACCGAACAAGGAGAACCCCATGCCATTGCTTTACACATTCCAGGCCGCCCGCCGCGACGATGGGCAGTTGCCCTACCCGCTGCACGCACTCGCCGATGGTGAGATCCAGCAGAAGGGCTTCTGGAAGGACACCATGGTCAAGCTGTTGGGCTTCGCGACCAGCACGGACCCCGGTGACTCCATCCTGGAGCGCTGGCTCAACGTGCACGACCCGGAGACGACCATCGGCAAGTACATGGTCTACGAGAACGCCGAAGGTAAGCGCTACGTGTTCGACAGCGCGGTTCAGTCCGTCGACATCCGTTCGTTCACCGACGAACAGTTGGAGCACCTGAACGGATGAACCCCGTGAAGAAGCAGATCCTAGACCTGGCCATCGGCCAGAACTGCGCGGTGCTCTTGCGCCTGGCCGGTCGCTACGGCGGCGCCACGATCTTGCCTGAAGGCCAGGTCGGCGAGCTGCTCGACCCCACCGACGGAGAGACCCATCTGGCTTGGATCATCCCCGAGTCCCTCAAGGAGCAGGTCGGTAAGGGCTTCGGGGGCGCGACCACACGCCGGTACCACTTCCGCGCCGTCATCGAGGATGAAGAGTCCGGACGTAAAGTGCTGGTCAGTGGCCAGATCGCGAAGTACCAGCTACTCGCGAACATCAAGCGCATCACCGACCGGCGCAACCCGCTCGATCGGGAGGCGCCGCGCGAGGCGTACGGACACATCCAAGAGCGCCGGGTACGTGACCGCCGCCGAGTCGACTACTACACGTTCGACGACACGGACGAGTAGGAGATCGGGGAGGAAGACCATGCCTTACGTCGGCTTCCATCCAGACGTTGACCCTGGGTACGAACGTGCTCTCAAGGGCGGGCGCCGGATGGCTCGCCGTGTGACAGAGGTAGTCCCCGAATGGTCTCTGCACTACCGGTGGGCCAACCCGGTCGCCGAGCACCACGCGACCGGGACGATCCTCTTGCCGTCAGATCGCCGGGATTGGGATCCGGACAATCCCCCGGAGCGCGTCGTACGCTACGGCGCAACTACCCGTATGCCACTGGTAGTCTATTACCGTCTGCCGTGGCCCACGGAGCCACAACTGCATCCAGAGGAAAAGAGAACCCATGCCCAAGATCTCCTTTGAGGAGCGCTGGGTAACTCCCGACAACGCTCGGGACTATCTGTCCAAGCAGATCCCCAACCGGCACCTCAGCTTCTCGGTAGCCCGGCGCTACGCCCGCGACATGGTCGATGGGCATTGGAAGGACACCGGGGAAGTCGTCAAGCTCAACCCCGAGAACTTCATGCTCGATGGTCAGCACCGCATGCAGGCAATCATCCTGGCGGGCGAGCTGGCGAAAGAAGAGCGGAAAGAGTTCAGCGGTGTCTACCTGACCTTCGCCGTCGGCGTGCCCAATGAGGCCCGCCAAGCGATGGACATCGGCAAGAAGCGCACGATCGCCGACCAGCTCAGCTTCGAGGGCGGCAAGGACGTCAACCGCGTCTCCGCCATCGCGAACTGGCACCTCGCGTACACGAATGGCAACTACACCTTCGCCGGAGGCCAGGGTCGGTACAAGCCGACCCAAGCCGAAGTGCTGGAGCACTGGCGTGCCAACGACAAGCTGTTCCACACGACCACACTGCGGGCGCTCGATGCCTATCGGCAGGGGCTCGGGGCTCCCGGGCCTTTCGGTGTGGCGTATCACGTGCTCCGGTTGCAGTTCGGCGATGACCTGACCGAGAAGTTCTTCGGTCCGCTCATCTCCGGGGTGAACCTGTCCGAACGCAGCCCGATCCTGACGTTGCGCAACAAGTTGATCGCGGGCATCCCGAACAAGCGGGATAGGCACCTCATCCTGGCGCTCATCTTCAAGGCGTGGAATGCCTGGATCGACGAACGGCCGGTGGAGTCCCTGTACTTCAAGACCCCACCGAACAACAGCAACTTCCCGTTGCCTCGCGACCCCAAGAACAAGCGCAAGGTGGTTGTGGTCATCGACGGAGAGGCGCTGGCCGACGATGAGTGGGATGAGGTCCCCGATGCCCGTCAATGAGATGGTGCGCACCACCACGATCACCATGATCCAGGCGCCGGGAGCGGAGCCCATGGTGTCCAAGGTGATGGTGGTCCGGCTGTTCGCGTTCGGGATGCCGGACATCCAGCGAGCGCCTGATAAGAGGATCTCACCCGAATTCGTGACCATTCAACTCAGCTCGGACGGACTGACGGATAAGGTGACCGTCAGCGGCCCCGTCATCACACCCAAAGGTCGGGGATCCATGCTGACCGCAGAGCGAACCTGGACCGGTCAGGAGAATGTCCCGGACTGGCTGCGTGACGTGGTTGCCGATATCAAGAAGGGCTTGGTCTGGTGAAGATCATCGGCATCGACGGAGTCAGCGGTGCGGCCACGGTGCAGATCACGGCCGAAGAGGCGAGCTTGATCGCCTTGGGCACCAAGGACGGCTCCACCGGGGAGATCGGCGACGAGAGCCGGAGCATCTCCGGAGACCTGAGCACGGGCTTCCACGCCATCGAAATCCTCCTGCGGCTGAGTGAGCAGGAGCAGTACTAGCCCGCCGGGCGTCCCAGTCCATAGTGCTCCTGTGGTAGTTGTGACACGGGCGCCCGGCGCTTTCCCTGCTCGACCACGACACGAACTGGCCTTTACCCATGCCCAAGATCGTCCATTTCCTCCACTCTGTGCTGTGTTATGCCAATAAGGGCATGACGCCCAACATCATGACGTTTGCTCCGTGGTTCCTCGCGGCATACTTCGTCGCCCCTCTGCTCATCGGCCCCCGTTACGTCTTCGTCTACTGAGAGAACCCAATGGCTAGCAAAAACATCTGGATCGAGAGTCCGGTCGTCCCTGCACACGCCGAGAACCTGGCGATGTTCGACGGGAAACCGGCCGACAAGCTGCACGTCACTCTGGCGTTCAGCAGCCTCAAGGCCGACCAGTTCGGGTGGGGTGAAGCCCTGGACCTACGCACCAAGCTGATCGAAGCCACGTCGAAGGTGCCCCCGCCCGCCACTGTGAGCGTCAACGGCGCTGCAATCCTCCAGCCCGGCAAGCACGACATCGCCGCTGTGCTGGTCAATGGGGGCGACCTCTGGGAATACCGCAATGCCGTGGCACAAGTGCTCGTGGACCACTACATGCTGGATGGCACCATCCCTGGCTGGCTCCCGCACATCACGATCGCCGATGGAGTCGCCCACAGTCACGACCTGGGCAACCTCCTGGCGCGTGTGGCGGAGATGGAAACCATCTCGTTGGAACGGCCCCTGCTTCGCTTGGGCCGACTCGCCCTTCCCCTGTGAGGAGAACCTGATGACTCAGCCTGAGCACCTGGACGACATCCCAGATGACACCTCTTACGAGGACGAGCCCATCGACGACTCGGCGTTCGTCGGCTTGGACGTTGCCGTCGAGCACGCGTTGTACCTGGGCGAGGATCCCTTCGCCGACACGATCTATGAGGCGCGTGAACCATGACCCCGGAGGAAGAGGAAGCCCGCTGGCCCGAGCACGCCAAGCTCAAGCGAGCATCGTCCAGAGCCGAACGCCAAGCCATCGGTGATTTCGTCACCTGGCTGTACAGCGAGAAGGGCTACCACCTGGCCACCTATGACGACGGCGGCTGGGCCGAGTCTGTACCCACCTCGACCGACGACCTGATCGCGCAGTTCTACGGCGTTGATCTGACGGCATTCAACGCTGAAAAAGCGGACATGCTCACCTACATCCGAGAGTTCTACGCCAAGGAGAACGAGTCGTCGTGATGGTCGCCCTTATCGCCGGGCTGTTGATCACGCTGTACTTCGTGTTCCGGTACGTGCAGAAAGAGAACGAGCTGGCGCGTGAGCGTGACCGGCTGCTCAACCAGATCTACAGCGACCACTTGGACGACTTCGGCAAGTGGCTACTGAACCCCCCACCCGAGAACGAGAAGTAACCAAGGAGGATCGAGTGAACGCCACGATCGAACGAGACACCGGGGAACACTCGGTCCACTGGGACCAGAACAACGACGACCTGAGCTACGGGCGCCACACACCCGCCCACGAGGTTCACGGACAGGCAGCCAAGGGCGAGTGGCCCAACGGCCAGCTCACCGTGGCCGCCATTCTGTACCGGCGCACCCCGGACGAGATCTTGGCACCACACCCCGAGCACGACGACGAGCCCGTGAGCGTCAGCGAGATCATCCGCCGCCTGTCGCTGGAGCGTTTGGGTGAGTACTACGACACCAGCGACGCGACGAGCATGATCGACAAGGCCGTGATCACCGCCTGGCGACCCGAGCCGACGACCGGCGTGTGGTGGGACAGGGACTCCACGCCGACCGGCGTGATCCTGACCGACTACCGGCCCGACCGGAAGCAACACCACGACCCGGACGAGACGGTGGGCTTCATGCCCCTGGCGGAGCCGCCGCCTGACCCTCGCTTCAAGCTCAACCCTGAGCCGACCGGCCCCTTCTTCGCTACCGAGACGAAGGTGGGCGACTTCGCTCCGATCGATACCCGAGTGAAGAAGATTCCTTGGTACAAGCAGATGTACTACGGACTCTTCACCAAGAAAGGCGCGCAAGACCTCAGATAAAGGAGAACCCAATGGTGCGGAAAATCGATGACCCTTACGACAATGCATTTGAGCGCAGCGAGACGATCGGGGAACTCAAGGGCATCACGTTCGACCAGCTCAAGAAGGCACTCGGCAAGAACGCGGGTCCGCTGAATCACGGCGAGAACGCCCAGTGGTGGCTGGAAATGGACGACGGCACGCCGGTCACCATTTACGACTGGCACGCCAGTGAGTACCGAAATACGCAGGACATCACCGATTGGTGGGTGAGAAGCCCCCGTCCGACACCGAACCTTCTACGCGATCTCGCATTCGAGATCAGTGCGGAATTGGCGGACGTGTCCTGATGAGGGTCCACTTCACCCGGGATGACATCCACCCCGTCTGTGGCGCCGTCGGGCGCAACCCGGCCAGCTCGTACGTCCTCACCCGGAACAAGAACGAGGTCACGTGCGGGCGAGTCGAGTGCCGTCGCGAGGCCGGGGCCATCGAGCCCCAACACAGATGGCGAGACGACTACTAAGGAGAACTCAATGGTCAAGCCCATCGACTACCACGAGACCACAGGCGGATCGCTGGTCGGTTACCTGCCCCCGACCACCTACGCAGAGTTGGTCGCAGCGCTCGGAGAGCCCAACTCGCCCAACGACGGCTACAAGACGCAAGCCGAATGGGCAGTGGCACTCGACGACGGCACCAAGCTCTCGATCTACGACTACAAGCAGGGTGAGAGCTACCGGCAGGATGGCAGCGGCGTGCCCGCCGAGGACGTCACTGAGTGGCACGTCGGCGGAGACGCACGTTATGGCAGTCCCACTGCGCTTGCGCTCATCGACGAGCTTGTCTACGAGCTGAACGCCGCACGGCAGAACCAGTAGATACTGACTCCCAACCAGGGAGGTCAGTGTGGCGATCGACGACATGACTACGTCTACGCACTACAACCGGATGTGGAACGGCGGTAAGTGCGACTGGACGTGGGGTGCGGCCGACGGCGCGGGCTCACGGCTGGCGCACAACGGCTATACCTACTGGCTGTACGGAGACACGATCGTTGGGTACCCCAACCCGGCCGATACGAGCTTCGACGCCCAACGCATCATGGTGAGCAATTCGATCCTGCTCCAGAAGGGGCAGGGCGCTGAGTTGGGTCCGGCCACGTACGCCAACGGCGACGCGGCCGTGCCCGACCAGATCATGGACATGATCGAGCGCCGGTTCTGGACGACCGACATCATCTTCCCGAGCGTGTACCCGGAGAAGGCGTTCGTCCTCTGCCAGCGGATCCACAACGACGGCATCCTCGGGTTCATCCCGGACGGCGCCTACCTGGCCGAGTTCGACCTGCTGGCCGACGGCCGCCTGCGCTACGTCGGGTTGCACCAGACTC
>Ga0247771_1000382_pt1 | contig 14344 bp, 10 predicted proteins | sample UWRJL197509C6_FD_179948 | JGI IMG/M metagenome (GOLD analysis project Ga0247771, IMG submission 179948) | Plant litter microbial communities from Arlington Agricultural Research Station in Wisconsin, United States - UWRJ-L197-509C-6 | ecosystem: Environmental > Terrestrial > Plant litter >...
CACCTCTCACGGATACCTTCACACCATCCCGCCTCGCTGCGCAGGTAGCTATATCCGGATACAGGTCAGGTGCCCAGGCACAGTTGCAGTCGGCTACGGCCGCCACGCCACGCTCGACCGAAAAGCAGGGGGTTCGCGGCGGCAGGCGTCGCCATCTACGTCAACGCGTGCCACGGAGCCCACGGCGTCGGGAAGAGGGGGGGCGGCCAATACAGGGCACCACCTCGCGAGGTCGTCATTCCGGGGGCGTGGTCCTTTCGACCGCCTCTTCGCTTTCATGCCGTGCCGCCGTCCTGGCGCGGCCTATTTTACCTTTTCCCCTTCTCCCAATCACCGGCGGGCGCCTCACCAAAGTTGGGAGCTATCTCGCAATCGCCGGCCCCCGGTGCAACTCGCCAAGATCTTTCGTCTCTGGCGCCCATTTCCGCCGCACCTTAGCCTCTTCTCCCCCAGCACCGACCCGATATTGGAGCAGCTCCCGAGAAAGCTGGTCTGCCGCCTGCCCGGGAGCGCCGCTGCTGCCTCGGTACTCCCCTACGGTCGTCGGATCCCACAATCCTCCGAAATATCGCTAGCTCGCTAGTCAGATAACGGAGCCCGCGGTTCTACAGGCGGAAAATACTACAGGGCCTTGTTGCACCCTCCTACCAGAGACCGTGGTCCGGTCATCATATGGGAGCCCGGCCAGGGGAGCCGCCTTGTCCGCCTCCACTGTCACCCACCAGCCTGGATGCCCCGCCCCCGCCAGCTCGGCGCCTCTCATCCCCGGGCAGGCCTACGTTCTTGGTGAGCCTCGCCGTCTTGTCGTCCGGGCGCCCGTCCGTCCTGCCCGCCGCGGTCCTCAGCGAGCGACAAGACGCCGCCGACCGTTACGGCGTGGCGGAAGGATATAGGCAGAATACCCCCAAAACGATGCACCGCGACGCTCCCAATCCGGCGCCGTTCCCGTCGATTCCACTTGCCCTCAGCACGATCGCTGGGCCGGCCAGGTACCCGAGCCTAAGAGCCGGGTGATCCTTGCTCCAGAGATGAGATGAGGGCATCCACACGCCAGCAGCACGCCCTCCTGTTCGTCGCCTGCTGGGGGCTCTATATGGCCTGCCCACTCAGGGCGGACGTCTAAATTCGGGTCCAAGGTCGGCGCAGGGGTGGCTTTCCCGCAAACCTGTCATAGCCGTCGAAACATTACGCATGCTAGGCATGTGCATCGCTTAAGTCGCCCGTATCGACCCTATCCCCACACCCGCCCGCGCCGGTGGGAGGTGCTTCGCACCCGAGATAGGACAGGGGAACCTTGCATGCCCTTCGGACATTTCTCTCGCCTCTTTGCCATGTGCGTCCAGTCCGGTCGCTCGCGTCGTCTTTCTCCCCCCATGTCCGCCGCCCCGGCCTAGTCGGCGGGCCGCCGTACCACACCCCTTCGTCCCACCCTGCCCTCGACCCTGACGAGCGTCTTGGTTCTCGGAAACCTCGTCAACACCGGCTGAATAGAGGCCAATCTGGGTCCGCCCACGGACACTATGGCTCTTTCGCTGTCTCTTCCAACTCTCACCAGGTCGCCGGGGTCTCCCATCCCCCTGGGGGCGTCGGCAGCCTCGTAGCGTCGCTGCGCATCCCTGACGCGCGCGATGATATTGGTCAATATGGAGGGTGCTGCGAGGAAAGCTGATTTTCCCGGACCGTGGCGAGTGCGTGCTCTCTACTTAATGTCCACGCCTGCACGATGTTGGTGGCCCCGCCGCCGCCGGCGCCTGACATCACCGCGAGAAGCTCCTGTCCCGGGCGACCAGATTCAGAATGGCGGCAACCCTACGACCCCTGCTCGCGCTGGCGGCGTTCCTGTCCCTGGGCGCCCGCGTCCTCGCCGACTGTTCCAGCTACGGCGTCGACTACGCCAACAACGGCGCCTACTACATCGATGGCGGGTCGAATCAGTACTTCAGCTTCATCACCGTCTTTCAAGGTGCTTAGCCGCTCCCCGGGGGAGGCACGTTGCCAGGTCGGGCCGCCGGCGGGCTGACACGAGCGCGTAGGTTGCACCGCCGAGACCATCAACCCCGTCCTGGTCGACCCCGACGGAAACCAATACGTGTGCTCGGGCGTCAACACGACACCGGCCGGCCAGCAGGTCACGTCAACATGGTGAGGCAACCCCGTCGCACAAGCGCGCAGGGTGGTGCTAAGACGGTGCTCTCAGCGGCATCCCGTTCTCGGCGATGCGGTCCGGAGGCTGGAAGATCATCGTGGCAGGGAACCAGATCGCGGTCCAGCGAAGCATCACGCTCACCGTCGGAGTTCCGGCAACCACGACCGTGACGGTACGGAGGCTTCGGGCATAACCTGGGCGACGAGGTGGCTAATATGCCGGTTGTAGGCCACACCCACCGTCGTCATCGGCATCACGTCTACGCCCCGAGCAAGAAGCAAGTCCCCGGATTTTAGCCCTTAGCGAAGAACCGCCGGACTGACCAGCCACAGCTGTCACGGCGACGGTACCACAGACGCAGACGCTCATTCTCGTGCCGGCGACGATCACGCAGAACTGCGGCGGCGGAGTGCAGACGGTGACGGAGTACCAAGGAGGCGGCGGCGCGGGCGGCCGGACGCAGACCATCACTTCGACTATCGTCCGGACGTCGACCGAGGGCGGCCGCACCAGCGGGTACACGACGACGGTCACGACGTCGGCGTCGTGCCATTACTCCAGTAGGTCCCGACCATCCGGAATCACGGCCACCCCATTAGCCGGCCAGCCGGGGGCCAATCACGGGCCCCGTCCCTTGGCCCTGCGCTGCGAGATTAATTGGCGAAGCGAGTTGCTGATGACGTGCCTCCAGACAAGCGAGCGGTGGTGCACGACGTCGCCATCCGAGCCGAGCAGTCGGTCAACGCCGTGACCATCACCTACACGCAGACGACGTACACGGTCACGCAGACCCGGGCCGTCACGGCGCCGGTCGGCACAACGACGGAGAACGGTGAGCGGCGTAGCGTCCTCCGGTGGAAACGGGTGCTGACTCGGCGTTTTGCCAGTGTACCGGGTTGTCACGCAGACAGTGTGAGTTTTGCCCGGCGAGAAGCGCTCGCGATATCTACAGCCGGGCCCGGCTAACCAATTCCTAGCACGCCCGCACCGCAAACCGCCTGCAGGGACGGAGGTGGCCGGACAGTGACGGTGACCTCCCGGGGCGCCGGCGGCGTGGTCACGCAGACCAACATCGTCTACTCGACGACGCGCGTGTCGGGCACGGTCTGGGTCGTGTACGTTGCGGCCCCCCTCCCTCCGGCCCGGAGCGGTCCAGGTACTAACGCGGCGGCGCCAGGCAAACAACGACCAGCACCATCTCGAACGCGGCGAGCGCCACGGCTTGCTGGAGGGCGGGCGGGTGGTTCGGCGCCTGAGGGGCCGGCCAGGGCGCTCTGGATTTCCTGTCGACGTCTTCGCACCCCAACTCGGCAACCTCTATACCCGCCCCTCCGCTTACACCACCCCCCTACATACCGCGTGCACCCGGCGACCGGAGGCACTGGCGACGGCGAGGCGTCCGGGTCCGGCTCGGCGGCGGAGACGGGTCTCGGCCGGCCGGTGCTCCGGAGCCGTAATCGGTGGGCGGCCAGCGCATGCGGGACATCGTCCCCTGTTTCCATCCGCCCTGACGGGCCATGTCTTAACGCTGTTACATGTATCGCTTGTCGGGTTAAACGTAGAAGGTTTCTCGTCGACGGCCCACTGTACGGCTCCCCGCCCCTCGTCTCGCGCGTTTATTCCCCACGCACCCAGTAATAGTTGTAATTCCAACGGCCCGCCTTCTCCAGGGCTGGCACATGATCTGCTCCTTTTCTTCGCCCCTCGCGGCGTCGGCCGCGTGTTCCGTGCCCCGGCGGCCCATGGAGCAGGTTTGGAGCCCCGAGAAGAGGCTCATGCCGGGATGATTTCGGGCTTTAATTCCTCCTCGCCGGGACACAGACGCGAGGCCAATGACGCAGGATCCGACGAGGGCGCTCCCTCGGTCGCCGGCGTCTCTTCCCCGACTCTTCCGGTATTGCATGGCCCCCGTAAAGCGCGCCAGGATGCGCGGGCGGCGGCCCCTCGTTTACCCTGACCGGACCCCCATCTAGGCTGAAGTTGACGCTTGCGGCTCCAGCAGCCTCACGCCTCGACCACGGTCAGCGCATAAGGATGACCTTTCGGAAAATTTGCGCGCTCCTCCCCGGCTAATGGCCGGCATTCCTGGCAGCTGGTTTTCTGTAATACGATAGGAGTCGGCCAAACAGGACGGCCAAGGCGCCTAGCTCTGAAGAGACTGCTTGGATCCCGAGTCTTGGTTTTCTTGGTCTTGGGCCCGCTGGCGTCTGACCGGTTGCTGGGAGGGGATGGCACTGGTCGTCTCTACGGCTTACTCCTCGATAAGATATTAGGCTTGCTATGGTCTCGAGTCGTCGTCTGCTGTCCGGCACAAGGGATGTCGTCCCGGCCGGATAACGGCGCACCCCTTGGTTCCGGCCAGGCGCGCTGCAGTTATCGGGCAGGCAAAGCTGGTTCTACGGGTTTGCCGCATTGGTGTCCCAGTCCGGTCCCTTCCCCCAGCCCTCGCACTCCAGCCCCCCTCGACACGACCAGGGCGCCTACTCGAGCATCAGGATCCTCCCAACCTCATCCATCTGCCAGGCCAGCGCTCGAGCAGACAGCAGAATCCGACTTGGCGTTGCGAGCTGCACAACGCCGAACCGCTACCGAGGCGCCCGCCCTAGGCCGTTTGGGGACAGGGCCGTCGGCACTGCGCACCAATGGCGGGGCCGCGCCGGCATCCGCACCGGCCGGGCCCCACCTGCCGCGGCCGGCGGAGGGTGGGGGACCCCAGCGGCGGGCGGTCCGTCTTGGCCATTCATCACCGTTGCGCCATGGCAGCTTTGCCACACGCCGACCGCCGGAACGCCTGGCGGAGCGCCTGGCGGGGCTTTGCTTGACGTCGCTGGATCGGCTTTGCATCATTGCCCTTGTGGCCTGCGGGGACGGCTTTGGCTGCCTGTCGGTCGGTTGGGATCCGTGGTAGGGCAGGGCATGGATCTGCTGTGCTGTACCACTCGTGGCCCTTTCTTTCTCTTCTTTTCTCTTTCTATTCTTCCTCTCGCTGCTGTTGTCGTGTAGTTCTCGGCTACTACCATCCGTGACCGTTATCAGCTTTTCACCACTCCCCGCAAGCTCGGCCGCATCTCGCAGCCTGATCTAGTCTGCCCCGCCACTTTTCTCAAAGCCCCTGACGCCGCCGGCAAAGCTGCCCGTACCGGCTGGCAGGCTTCATCGGTGTTCTCTCCCCTAACCCCCGAGGCTATCCCGGCGCCGGTCCGCTCGGCTCCGATGCGGGACAGGACCCCCGAGCGGGTTCCGCGGGACGGTAATGAGTTTGTCCACAGGGCCTCGGAGAAGGAGAGCTTCCTGCGGGATGTCAGCCTCGACAGCGGCGGCTCGTCGTCATCGGCGGCCGTTCCCCGGAGGGTGTTGCTGGAGATCGCCTCAGACAAGGAGAGGGAACGAAAGGCCCGCCAGGCCGTACGATGGAAGGACCTCCCTCGGAAGGGGCAGTTGACGGTGCTCACGCTCGCGAGGCTGAGCGAGCCGCTGGTGCAGACGTCGATACAGGTACGCCTCCGGAGGACACCGTACTCTTGGGGCTGGCACGACCGAAGAAAGCGAAGAAACGCGGAGCCCAAGGCGGTATGGTTGGCTGACAGAAGCAGTCGTACATGTTCTACCAGCTCAAATGGATGAGCCCCCAGCTCCCCGACTCGGCCATCGCAGGCCAGGCCGGCATCCTCAGCGCCAGCTTCCCGGCCGCCCAGTTTCTCACCGCCATGATGTGGGGCCGCATCGCCGACTCGCCGCGCTTCGGCCGCAAGGCGGTGCTACTGATCGGGCTCTGCGGAACGAGTAGGTTGTGCCCTCCTCGGAGCGACGTCGCGGCGCTGACACCCGCCCCGCGTAGCAATCTCGTGTCTAGGGTTCGGCTTCGCCACGCAGTTTTGGCACGCGCTCCTCTTCCGGTCCATCGGCGGCGCGCTGAACGGAAATGTCGGGGTGCTGCGGACCATGTGAGCCGTCGCCGCCCACTGCACCGCGGGCGTGATGCTGACCTCTTCGCCGTCCAGGGTCAGCGAGATCGTGCAGGAGAAGAAATACCAGTCGAGGGCGTTCCTCCTGATGCCCATGACCTTTAACATCGGCGTCATCATCGGGCCCATCCTGGGCGGCGTCCTGTCGGACCCGGCGGGAAGCTACCCGGACACCTTTGGGCACGTGGACTTCCTGGTCCGGTTCCCCTACGCCGCACCGAACATCCTCAGCGCCTTCTTTCTGTTCTCCGCCTTCGCGGCCATCTGGCTCGGACTGGAGGAGGTAGGGCCCGAGACACGCTACCCCTGGACACCGCCTTAGGAGCTGACACGTCCTGCAGACGCTCGACAGCCGCCTCGGCAAGCGCGACCGCGGTATCGAGGCGCGCAAGGCCATCGCCGCCTTCGTCCGGAGGCTGTTCGGCCGGGGCCGCGCGCCGTCGGTGGCCTACGCGCCGCTGGTCTCGCGCGACGACGACGGCAGCGCCTCGGTCGAGCTCTCGCCCGTCAGCAGCGCGGGCCACTCCCGCTCCTCGTCGTCGGCATCGTCATCCGCCGCGACCGCCGGCCGCCGGCCGCGGTATACGCAGCGGCTCCCGTTCCGGCGCATCTTCACGCGCAACGTGACGGTGACGCTGCTAACGCACGCGCTGCTGGCGCTGCACATCTCGACCTTCAACAGCCTGTGGTTCGTGTTCCTGTCGACGCCCGTCTTCGACCCGACAAAATCCCCGCCGCCGCGCCTGCCCTTCATCTTCACCGGAGGCCTGGGCTTGCCGCCGCGGTCGGTAGGGTTGGCCATGGCCGTCCTCGGCGCGCTGGGCATCACCCTGCAGCTGGGTCTGTACCCCGGAGTGGCGGCGCGCCTGGGCACGGCGGTCTCGTGGCGCTGGTCGCTGGGCTGCTTCCCGCTGGCGTACGCGGCGGCGCCGTTCCTATCGCTGGCGCCGTCGTCGTCGCCGCCGCCGCACGCCAAGGACGGGGCCGCCGTGTGGGCGGCGCTGGCCGGCGTGCTGTTCGTGCAGGTGCTAGGCCGCACCTTCGCGCTGCCCGCGCAGACCATCCTCGTCAACAACTGCACGCCGCACCCGTCGGTGCTGGGCTCGCTGCACGGCTTGGCCCAGAGTGTCAGCTCGCTGGCCCGCACCGTCGGCCCGCTGCTGGGCGGCGCGCTGTACGGGCTGGGCCTCGAGCGCGGCGTCGTCGGTGCCGTGTGGTGGGGCCTGGGCGGCGTGGGCGTCGTCGGCCTGTTGGCCAGCTTGTTGGTCCGGGAGGGCAACGGGCACGAGATCTGGCTCGAGGGGGACGCGGCGGACGAGCCGGACGGGCAGGAGGCGGCGGGCAAGGTGTAGCCCGGGAGAAGGGGGTCATAGAGGATAGATCGACGGTACTTGACCTGGCATTCATGGAAAGTCGCTTGAGCGAGGGTCCTTTACGGCGCCTGCGAGACGGCCGGCATTGTTGAGCTATGGCGCACGAGAAGATATTTTGGGAGGAGCGTGGCTTGCCTTGTACGCCCGCGGTGTCACCATCGGGCGAACCAAGTCACAAGCATTCAGCACCTAGACAAGCCAGGCGTGCCAGCAGCAGATGAAGTTGCTACAAGTCAATACTCATCCGTATGTCCGCTAGGTGCCATCCAACGGCACGTTAAGCCACCTGCGCCGAACCGCCCGTCCAGATATACCATATACGCCCCATGGTCCGTGGTCCCAGATGAACATCATACCCGTGATACGTCCCGTCTTTACGGCCATCACACAACCTCCCTCGGCGTCTGCACCGCGCCCAGATCCGGCCCGCGATCCCGCCTCCTCCCGTTCTTCCGCGACCCGTCCTTGCGCAGCGCAGAGAGGCTGATGCCCAGGCCGCCGCCCCCGTCGCTGCCCCCCTGCGGCGCGCCCTCCCGCCACGGATGAGCGTCGTAGCTCGGCGGCGCCTCTTCCTCCTGCTGTTGCTGCTGCTGCTCGTCGTTGCTGCTCAGCTTGCGCAGCAGACGCCGGAAGCACGTCTTCCAGATGAGCAGGAACAGCATGACGGGCACCACGGCCAGCACCAGCCCGGCCAGGATGTAGTTGTACCCCGGGGCCAGGGCGAAGGCGAAGCCTCTGTCGGACGGGAGGTCAGCACTGCTGTGCGTTTTGGCTTCGCGCCGAGGGGATGGCACTTACACAAAGCCGTTGGCCACGCCCAGCACCATGGCGCCGCGGCCCAGCCAGACGTGCGGCGTCGCCAGCCGCGTCGGCTGCTTGGTCTTCTTGTAGCCGCGGTGGTGGAAGAAGCCGAGGAAGAACTGCGCCAGCAGCGCGGCGACGACGATGAAGCCGATGATCTGGTGCGGGCTGTTGAAGTTCCTGGACTGTCCCACACTGTTAACAACCTTGCCCTGCTGCCTTCCTGCCCAGGGCGCGACTTACCCGGTTGTACGTCCGGCTGACGTCGATGCCCAGCCCCATGCCGGCCAGCACGCCGCACAGCGCCACCGTCTGGTGCACGGCGTGCCAGCGCGCCCACTCGCCCAGCCGGATCAGCAGCACGCCCATCGGGAACATGCCCACGAAGCAGAACACCATCAGCAGCGCGTGGCACGCCGCCTTCCAGTCGCGCCCTCCGCTGCTCGTCCACAGCCCGGCCGCGCCGGCGCTGGCCCGCGTCGTCGCCGCGTTGAGCACCGGCGCCACGCCGACGCCCTCCTCGTCCTTGCCGGCCCCCCGCGTCGCCGCGCGCAGGTCCATGGTGAAGGCGCCGAAGTCGCCGTGCATGCGCAGCGGCGCGGCGCGGTCGTCGGACCCGGAAGGCGAGCCGCCGCCGGGGCCCAGGGCGTAGATGAAGCCCTGCGCCGTGGCGCCGGCGTCCAGCGTCCCCGTGCCCCAGACCCGACAGTTGCGGCACACACCGGCGAAGGCCACGGTGCCGTTGGCAGCGCCGGTGCCGGGCAGCGGGTCGACGCGCAGCGCCGGGGCGAAGGCCGGCTCGCCGTGGCCCGGCGGCGCCAGGCGCGGCGAAAGCGTGGCGCCGGTGCCGGCCGCGTCAGCGTACACCATCAGCACCAGCGACCCGGCCATGGACGTCCCTCCCAGGCCCACCGCGCCCCAAGAGTAGCCGGCCTGCATCGCCAGTGCGAAGTAGACGTCCGCCGACGGCGGGGCCGCCAGCGAGATGGCGAAGGCCAGGGACTGGTCCGCCGTCACGAAGGTCGACTGCCGCAGGGCGGTGGTGTTGGAGGGCCCGGTGGCATTTTGGGCTGCTGCTGGGCCGAGGACTGCTGTCGGGTTGCTGTGTTAGCCAAAGGCTCTTCGGCGATGAGGTCCGTTGCTCTCAGTCAAGGCTGTCGGGGCGGCTTCAGGGGGTCAGAGGTTGGTCAGGCTTACCGGCTGCCGCAGCCAACGCCGCCGCCGGACTTCTGCTGAAGCGCATTCTGAGCTTTTGATACTATCCCCCGGGTTGCATCGAGCAGTGCGAGACGGATGGATCACGGACAGAGGTACTGTATTACAGGCGAACAAGCAAAAGAGACCTGAGCAGCACAGCGCGCGGTCGGGACATCGGATGGAGCGAGCATCCCGGACGCGCGCCGTGCCGTCGGCCCTCTGCCTTATATTGGTTCTGTATAAACCGCGGGAGCGCAAGACGGCGGTACAGCGCACAGTCGGCATCGCCCAAAGCGACCCGGAAATGCTGGAGGTGTTATTTAAAGATGGAGGCAGGCCGTCAATTCGTTTGGATAGCCGCCCGACGTCTCGGCAGAGCGAGAGCAGCCCGCCTCTGATTGGGCCGTGTCCCGGACCGTCACCCCTCAAGCGCTGTGCCGAAAATAAAATTGGGGGAAATACCCCTGGAGCCGTCTTGCAGATCTGACTGTGGGGTGTACCACGGCGGATCCGTGAAGTACAGCCTCGTCTTCGTCTTGGTATGCAAGTATGGGCCGACTGACCCGTCTATATGCTTGCCCCGACCTCGCTATGCTCTCCTTGACCCCTCGCTCCCGCCCCGGCCGGCGGCTGCTTCTTCATCTTGGCGCGCACCGTGCCCAGGAAGACGTCCAGCGACCACGAGGCGCCGTCGTCGGTGTAGCCAAAGTCCAGGATGTAGTACCCGGCCAGGACGATGACGATGAGCGGCGCCGACGCCGCGAGGTACTGCCAGAACTGGTCGCCGCCGGGCCCGTAGGGCGGCTCCATGCCGAAGACGGCGCTCGTGTAGGCCAGCGGGATGAAGATGAGGCCCAGCAGCGTCACGGCCTTGGAGCTCTTGGCCTCGCGGATGCTGCGGCGCGCCGTCTCCAGCGCCAGCTGCTGCTCCTTGTACTGCTGCCGGTTGCCCGTGATGGACGCCAGGCCCGTGACGGCCGAGTTGAGGTTCTCGGTGCGGCCGCGCAGCTCGCGGAAGCGTAGCCGGAGGAACTGAAAGTCCAGCCCGGGGTCCAGCCACCGCGGGCGGTCCCCGGGGCTCGCCGCCCCCGTGTTGGGGTCCTCGAAGGCGACGCCGAGCTGCAGCATGATGGCCTCGAGGTCCTCGCAGTACTCGCCGACGCGCCGCTCCCAGGCCTGGATGTCGCTCCACAGCTCCTCGACCTTCTCCATGGGCAGCGACGCCAGGTCGTGCTTGCGGCTGAGCGCGCGCTGCGCCGCCGACAGCGTGGCTCGCAGGTGCTCGGCGAGCTTGAAGTAGTGCGAGGCCACGATCTTGCGGGCAAAGGTGCCGACCACGGTGTCGGGGTCCGCCCACAGGTCGTCCCCTGCCCCGGTGGCCGAGAGAACGGATCCCGCGTGCTCCTGCAAGTAAAAAACCACGTCGTCGAGGAACGAGCTCCGCGGCGGGCCCGGCTTCCCCAAGCCGCGCCGTCTCACCTGCGCCGCGGTGGGGACGAAGTCGACGTAGCCTCCCTGGTAGGGCTGGGTGGTGACGGCATAGCAATCTCTGTAGTCCTCGCCCGTCCGGACACGGGTGACAGCGGGGTCGCAGATGAGAAGACCTAACGTGCGTCAGTTTTGCACCTGGGAAGGCAAAGGGGCGGTGCTTACACTCCCAGCCGCCTCCCTCGGTTCTCCTGGTCCACATCGTGCACTTCCTCCTCGCCACCACCACGTCGGTAAACGTGCCGTCGGCTCGGGACACGCCGATGTGCCTCCCGGTCGTGCCGCAGGCGAGGCGGAAGCTGGCGGGCTGCCGCGAGAGCTGGAGCGGCTCGAAGTACTTTAGCGTGACGTGGTCGCGGCCCTGGATCATGGACGGCAGGGGGACGCCGTCGCTCTCGCCCTGCGCCTTCTGGTTCATGACGATAACCCTCTCGTGATCGACGAACACCGAAGGGTGCAGGCCGAAGTGGCCGCCCAGCACGCTCACGAAGCCCGGCCCGACGCCCTCGAGGATGTAGACGGCCTTGCGCCCCGGCTGCGGAGCGCTCTTTGCGAGGCACTCTTCCAGGCTGCTCGGGTCGGGAAACTCGGTGGCGGCGCCGAATATACTGCCGTCGTTTGCCTCAAGCCGGACGACCCGTCCCCGGTCGCTCCAGGGGATCTTGTGCGTGGTTGCCTTGGGGTCTCGGTTACGGAGGCGAGGGTCTGAAGCCCAGAGCCTCTCCACAAAATCCGTCTGGTAGCGGCTGTCGCCGGCCAGCCAGGCCTTGGTGTGCTCCCATTGCTCCTCGGCCTCCTGGACGAGCAGGTCGCCGTCCTTCAGCGTCATTGTAAATTCCCGTTTCCCAAACCTGAGCCCAGGGCGGTGCAATTCAGGTGAGGTTCAATCCTGGCGTGTAAAGACGATGGGAACAGATGAAATCGGTAACCATCTCTGCCGTGTCGGTTGCTCGCCTATGGGGCGTTTTATCATGTCTGCCTTGTACGTAGTCGTCGGTCTCCTCTTCGGGACTGGAGGTGTGGAGCATCACAGCATATTTGGTGTCTTGCCGGTGAGTGGTTCTAAGGGGCTCAGCCGGGCGTCGGTGTCCCAAACGAGCGGCCGAGGCGGGAGGCCCGCCCACCATCTCCGCATCCCGCGGCGGCACAGCCCCAAACGCCCTCATATGGCCGCCTCACTTCATTCAAGTGTCGCGTGTGCCATGACCGCTTCTCGCCCGGGGAGGGCTAGATATTATTGAGGCGTCTTTCTGCGCCAATAGGGTCTCCATAATCTACGAAATCGAGCTGCGGAGGACTCAGCATTTGGTCATGCGCGACGGAGGTTTCGGGCAATGAGCTAGGAGGGCGCCGAGGGGAGGCATACCAGGACCAAGTTAGGTATTCTGCCGTACAGACGGTAGCACCGGTCCGCGTGGGCTGTGATGGACTGAACAGAGTTCGTCTGAAAGGCGCGGAAGGCGTCGGGGATCTGAATTGGGAAATCCGGAATCACATCGAGTTGGAGGTGCAACATGTGGTTCATGATGGTCATCCGACCGGCCGGGCTTGCTCCGTGAGGACGGTCCAGGGCGCACTCGGAGAAGCTGGGGTCTGTAGCGTTGTACGGGTTCTCGAAGAAGTAGTCCCACTCGGGGAGGATATAGGGCACTCGAGACGTGTCGGCGTGCTCGTCTGCGAAGGGGTGAGTTTGCATCCTATCCGGGGAGGTAGCGACCCCTGACTATTGGGCAGCACTCACCCATAAAGACGATGAGCCTCTTCTTTCGGTCGACGAGCTCGCCCAACGTCGGCCAGCCTCCTATTTCGAGCCTGCCACTCGGTGCAAAGGCATACGAGTCCAGGCCCACGGCCCTAAAGACCTCATCAAACCTCGACATGGCGATGTTATCGCCATTGGTCAGGAGCAGCGTGACGACGTCGCCCGGGTTCGCGTCGAGGAAAGCCTTGACCGGCGCCAGGAAGACGGCCAGGGTGCCCGCGTCCCGCAGGTCGCACGACGAGTGGCACAGCTGGACGGCGCCCTTCTTGTCGTGCGTCTGCCCCTGGAGGAAGCGGACGCCCATGTCTAGCTGCCCCTGGACCGAGCGGTGCTGGTTGTCGGACAGCGAGAGGCCGACAAAGGGGGAATCGTGGGCGCCGACGAACGTCACTTCGCTGTAGCGCCTGTCGCAGAGACTGGGCGACCCGTTGCAGGTTCTCTGGGCGGAGGCACAGCTGGTTGCCGCGAGGGCCGACAAGAGGGTTTTCCAACGCATGGTGACGACAACACAAGAGAAACTACCCCGTGATTCTGAGACTGAGTCGGGATTTGAGCTCAGGGACGTCGAGACGGACGGACGGTACGATATATCACATGCCCCGTCGTAGAGTCCACCGTCCAAGACCCAACATCACATGCCATTTCTCCGCGTGTGGAGCACCGAGCGGATCATTCACAGGAAGAAGACAGCGGCAAGAGATCACAGAAGACCATACTTGGTCTCTGTTCAATGTCGAAGACGGTGTCGAGGCCGTGAGCAATACCGGCAATATCTCGTGATTTGTTGCGTCGAGCCCGGCATGCCGGGCCCGGCCGTGGCCATTTCGCCGGGGCAGCCAAATCAGCAGCCAGAAGGGCTTCGTCCTCTCCTCCCGGCCCTGTTTCGCCCGGGGACAGGATACCGCCCTTGGCCGGCCGCGAGACTGATGAGGGCGGCTGAGTGGCGGGCAGCGAGAGATTGAGTGATGCGCCATCAATGCCCGCTGTGCGGATCGCCATGGCGCTTGGGCCCGCCTGCAATAAGACGGGCCACTAAGGCTGCAGAGATCGCCGTTGCCCAGATCGCCCTAACCGCTTCCAGATCCCCTGCTCTCCCCTTTGACGACGACGGCGCTTTTCTCGACATTGGAATCTTCAGCGCAGCCTCTCCCCACCGAGAACGACGAGCTGCCAATAGTGCCGAAACAGTTTTTCAACTTGGCCGCTGTCGTGGCCTTTCTCATCTAACGGGGTGGCAGTTCGGACTCGCTCCTCCGTCGAGAGCTCCTACCAGACACCTTGGGGGGAGGCGTCAAGTCCGCGTCTCATCGCCTCTCGTCGCCGGACCCCCCGGGCGTCCGCCGCGCCGAGGCGGCCCCGAGAGCCCCGGACAAGCACGGGGTTCGGCCTCTTGCAAGTCCCTGCCCCGTCCGACCGCCGACATCCGCGGCCCCCAAGGGCTTAACTCCGACAAGGCCGCCCGGAAGTCGTCAGACGGCCGACAGCCGGCATCGTGAGGGGAGAGGGGAACCCGTCACGGCCGCCTTTCCCTGGCCATCCCCAAGTCCCTTGAAACGGAGCAATCACAGCAGGCGGAGGGGTCCCCGACCGCCGCCGTCGAGGCACTAACCTG
>Ga0247771_1000383_pt1 | contig 14322 bp, 16 predicted proteins | sample UWRJL197509C6_FD_179948 | JGI IMG/M metagenome (GOLD analysis project Ga0247771, IMG submission 179948) | Plant litter microbial communities from Arlington Agricultural Research Station in Wisconsin, United States - UWRJ-L197-509C-6 | ecosystem: Environmental > Terrestrial > Plant litter >...
CCTCGAGCCCGTCGACGGCGGAAAGCTCCCGACGTACCTCCCCGGCCAGTACGTCAGCCTGCAGGTCTACCTATCCCGCCTGGGCGTCTGGCAGAGCCGGCAGTACAGCCTGAGCACCGCGCCGAGGGCTGAGGGGGATTACTACCGCATTAGCATCAAGCGGGAGTCCCAAGACGGGTACTTCCTTGATAATGGCGGCACCGGGTCCATCTCCAACCTGCTCTACGACTGCTATCTGGCCGGGGACGAGGTCCAACTCACGCACCCTCAGGGAGAGTATTTTGTCGATCCGGCGGACAGGTCCAAGGCGGGCGTGCCGCTCGTCCTCCTCTCGGCTGGCGTGGGAGCGACACCTAACCTGTCCATCTTGGAGAGCGCCCTTCAGTCCGGCGCGGCGAAGCGGCCCATTTCTTGGCTTCAGGCGTCCAGGTCGAGAGCACTGCATCCCTTCTCAGATCCCGTTGGGAAACTCCAACAGGCGAACCCCGACCGGATATCGTCTCACGTGTGGCTACGTGAAGTCAGTGCAGACGGCCAACCCGAGACAGACTTCCACTACGGAGGTTCACGCATGGATCTCACTCAAGTACATCGGGAGGAAACTCTCTTCGTCAGCCACCCCGAGGCAGAATACTACATATGTGGTCCCGAGGAATTCATGACGGAAACGAGAAAGGCATTGCAAGATATGGGAGTGGGCTCGGACCGGATATATCTGGAGTTGTTTACCACTGGGGATGTTGCTTGAGAGATCGGAGGCGCCTACGACCGCGGAATGCTTGGTTTGGCTATGGAGAGAAGGTGAGCCGGGAAGTATTTGAGGCGATTCAAGTGGGTACGGATAACGAGGCCGCCATTGGCGTTGTCATGGCGGGCAGATTGAAAAGAGACTTCGGCGTCAACATTGAGGTTGCGTACAGGAACCATTAGCAGGAGTCATCATCAATCAACAGCTGCTTCCTCGCCTACGCCTCTGGTCCAAAGAAAGTCCTCGGCCAGATGTTCATGGCCGTCTTCGTCCCCTCGCCCACGGGCAATCCGGCGTGCAGCGTCCTCGCGTCCCCCGTCCCGTTAGGCAGCAGGTTGACCCAGAAGACGGCGTTCCCGGGGATGGGCCGGAACGCCAGCCCCCCGTCTTCGTGCGCCCTCCACACCCCGTCGGCCGCCGGCGCCGCACGGTCCTGCGGCGCGGCCGGCGAGGCCAGCGGGAAGTACGTCTCGCCGCCGGTGCAGTTTGCGGCCAGCACGACGAAGAAGGTGGCGGCGCGGTTGTACAGGCGGAGGCGGCCGCCGTCGCCGTCGAGCAGCCGCGGCTGCCGGAACCAGTCGTGGTGCGCGTCGAAGCGCTGGCCCGCCGCGTAGTGCACCATCTGTGCGGCGCCCATGTCATCGCGACCCGGCGCGAGCGCCGCGCCTAGGAAGGCCTCGGCGCGCGCGAGCACGCACTGCACCGCCGCGTCGTCTCCGGGCAGCGGCGCGCTCCAAGACGTCCGGGCCTGCGATGCGGTGTCGCCACCGTAGCCCGTCACTGGGGACGGAGCGAGGCCGGCGTGGCCGGCGTGCGTGATGCGGCGCGCTTCCTCGGGGCTGACGAGATTGTGGATGTAGATGAGCAGCGGGTCCAGGGACACGAGCTGGGTGGTGTAGTTGTTGGGAGAGCAGCTCCATTCCGCGGCCGGCTTGATGGTGGGCAAGAGATATTGAAGGCTCGGCTCGAGATATTGAATCATGAACGGGGAGAGGTAGGCCAGGCTGGCCCCCAACGCTACCGAGGCGGCGTGGGAGAACATCCTGGGCGGCCCCCTCCCGAAGAATACTGAGTGCCAGAGAGATGACCTGTGAAATGCGTGAAGGTTCGGTGCCCTGTTCACTGTCTCGACCTACAGCCCGGCTGTTCAGGCCAGGTGCTCGAAGCCGCGTTAAGTCGGGGATGCGAAGGAAAACCCGCGAGTTTCACAAATCTACGAAGAGTTGCAGGTTTCTCATATGCTCGAACAAATGCGGCACGGGGCCGGGTAAACGTCAAGTGCCAGGGCTGTCCGGTGTGGGCGAGGGAGTCGACCAGCCGGCTAATACCAACCTCCAAGGTGTCTTCTTGGTACCCAGCTGTACTTGGGCTCTTGGTCCCCACGGCGTCCACCCCAAATTAATGTTGCTAGGAGCCCCTCAGCAGCGGCCGAGCTCCGCTTCCCGGGCTGGATTTAACGCCAGAACTACGTCTGCCCTAGGTGCAAAGTGGGATAGGGGGGCGTAGCACTTGAGAAGCTGGTATGCTGAAACCGGCCGGGCATAGCACCCCTGCAGAACGATGAGCCAATTCTCTGTCGCAGCTGAATACCTCCGCGAGCTAATGGAGCGCACCCAACCCATCCCCGAGGCTGTTCTCTAGCCCCTGACCCGAGAATTTGCCAGTTGGTTCCGCGGATCCTCGAACAAAAACGGTTGGTGGAACAGCTACGCTGACGTGGTAAGCAAGCCTGGTGGTAAGAGCACCTTTTCCTTGGTAACAAAGCAGACGACCGCCTCTGCTCCCATCGCAAAGAGCCCATACCCCTCCAATCTAGACCAAAACGATCTCCCCAACAGTCTCCGTCCTCCACTCTTCTCCTTTCATAACGCCACTTACATAGGCGGGCCCAACCACATTCAATCTATCGTCGTCCCCTGCCCTCCTAAGGATCAGAGGCATCGCCACCCCGGCCAGCAGTCCGACCTCGTCCCCAACCCTCATGCCTTCCGGCCCTGTACCGAGATACCCCTTCGCTGAAATGAATAACACGCGTTTGCCCGCCATCCCCCTGCAGCATTCCTGGAAGTACAGACCAACCGCAGGGTCCGTCTGCATTGCAGCCAAAACTCGCTCTACTACCTCCGTCTCGAGGGTGACAAATCCAGCAATGCTAAGTACCGTTTCTCGGGCCAGAAGGCGGTACCATTCTCGAAATTCTCTATCTCTATCGGCGAGTTCGTTATCTCCAGCGTGTCTTTCATAAGGGGTTGCGAGGACGGCCTGGTGAAGGACGGCATGTAAGGACGCGGGCAGTCCATGGGCGGATTCAGTAGCCACAAAGTCTCGCTGCGCTGTAACGAAATATTTCAGAACCGTTGTGAGATTCTTTTGTAGCATGGTGTCGGTATCATCTGCCGCCGCCTTCTGAAAGGTTCCGGAAACCACTGTGACGGTATCGTAGAGCATGCCTTGCACACGGAGCTCGTTGCCCACAAACTGCACCAACGGTGCACCGTCGCCTGCGGCGCTGCGGTTGACACTTCCGTTGCAGTAGCCCGGGTCGATCCAACTTTTCGCGGCGCTGAAATCCGGGGTCCATGTGGGAGCCGGGGCTGGAAGGCGGCCAGCATCGACGACAAGCTTTATGAGGCTGGGATCCCACGTCAATAGGTCGCAAAAGAGGTCCTGGAAAATTGTGACAATATCCTTGGCGTACTCGGGCCTTCGAAGGGGAAAACCAGAGCCGCGGAGAAGCCCATGCAGCGCAAAGGACAAGTCGTGCGGGACGGTAGCGTTTCGTTCTCGCATTGCCGGTATGATGTTTCTGAACTTATTTTCGACTGAGCAGCCGGCTGGGAGAAATCTCCAGTGATGCAAAACGGATCCTCCTGGACTCCCATCCTCCAACTTGGCAGCTGCGGTGGCCAGCATGATGGCTAACCCAAGTACCATCGAAATTAATTGTGCGGCAACCAGACTCCAAGCAGTTGAAAAATAACCGCTGAAGGCAGGGGAAAGCATTAGGACCAAAGGACATATAAATCCCCATATGACTGCCCATACAGCGGTGACCAGAGTCGTAATCGCGACGGGACTGGCCAGCTGCCCGGCGCCCAAATTGTTGAAAGCTTTGTCGGCCAAAGAAATGTCGCTGACACCAGAATCCTTCCACTTGGCTGGGCGAGAGTGGTTCAGCCATGCGGAACCCAAGCCCTCCCAGACACCAAGTTGGGGGGGCGGAGTCGTTGTTGGCAGGAATACCTCCCGTAATTCGAAGAGTTGCACCACGAAGTCGTCGGCTGATACGGTCTTGCTGCCACAGACTATAGTCGCTGTCCACGGAAGAACAAATTCCTGAAAGGTCCAAATACGTTGGATCCACTCTCTGCTTAGGAAATCGAGAAATGCCTCCGGTTTGGGGGTCTTCGGTACCCATCCCAGTAGAAAAATAAAGCCCAGGAGCACTAATTAGAGGGTTAACGTGGTTTAGTTAGGAAGGCTCTTCAGACCCAAAAGCAGGCCCAACAGGGCCCAGGGTGCTATGAGTGAGACAACTTACACCCGGTCTTGTGTTGCACCATAATCCGGTACAGCAGGAGCTTCGCGCGCATACTGAGAGCCTCAATCCATCCCGTTGCCCTCCAGCATTCGACATCGGGCCGAATACTCCCACGGTATTCGGTGAGACGCGAAAACCAGTCCATCACTTCGTCCGACGCGGCAGTCCCGGGGCCAAGCCAGATGTAGGCCGGGGCAGCCCAGGTATAGATCTCCTCCATCATCGGGATCTGGGTTTCTTTCTCCGCGATGTCGTCCTGGTTGATGCAGACGGCGTCGACCCAGATGCTCAAACAACCGAAGAGGTCGCGCAGCTGCCGCAGAGCCGCATCGCAGTTGGCCGTGATGTCTATGCGGCAGGCGGAACCCGGGTCGGCGTTTCGACAAATGATCACGTCTCTTTCGGCGGCGTACGGGCCCCAGACATAGGAAAGCGTCGCAAAGCGTGGATGGGTTCTGAGGGATACCACCCTCAGGCTGCCAGTCAGCGGCGCCGAGGATGAGGGCGCAGCATCAAGGTCGAGAATGCGAATGCATCGGTCCTTCGACGAGAGCGGCAACGAGCTGTAGTATTCAGCCGTGTGTGATGATGCCGTGGCGGCCATACTGGTGAGCCCCGCCAATGGTCGAGACGTCTTGGAGAGATCTCGGTGATGAGCGGAGATGGGAAATTGTGCAAACTGTTGCCAATCTGAAAATGTTGGGCAAGCTGTCTCGGCCAGGCATATCAGGAAGGCTGCGCAGCGCTCCAGGAAGCGTACCTGCGCGTCCATCCCCGTTGCTGTGCCGCACGCGTTCGGACGCGTTCATCTCCGTTTACGGACTAGCGCATCAATTCACGTTCAGGCTGAATATAACCAATTGGCCCTGACAATTCGTTGCTACGCGTAATCCAACAGATATACCTGCCTGCCACCATAGGCGCATAGCTGAATTTGCATCGGGTACTAACCTATTCGACAATTGAGTTGGCCATAGTGTTAACTGTTGTAGCTCTCAAGCAGCATCGTAGTCAAGTGTCGGGAACGCCCTTTGTCTTGGTGACGTACTCAACAAGCAGCTAACTTGGCCCCCGGTATTTTGCCGAGATAAAAATTCTTTGATTCTTGCATTGCCCGTCTCTCGGTGTTACGCCATCATTGCGAGTATCTTCCGCCATGGACCCGGATTTGGAATCCAGCCCCTGGAAGTATTTGCCATTCGAGCTGGGTGAATGCGAAGACCTCGAGAACTACGAACCGGGAGGCTTCCACCCAGTCCACCTCGGCGACGTGTACGATGGTCGGTACCAAGTCGCCCACAAGCTCGGGTTCGGCGGTTTCTCCACCGTCTGGCTTGCTCGAGACACCCTCACGAACCGGTGGGTCGCCTTGAAGGTCATCGTCGCCAAAGAGTCGTCTACATATGAGGCCCGTTCTACCATCGCAAACCATCCCAGCATCGTCGGCTCTCGTCTATTTGCTGTCGCCGCCAGGCAATTCTGGGTCGACGGACCAAACGGCCGACACCTTTGTCTGGTGTTCCCAGTTCTCGGTCCAGACCTTGCTAGGCTCTCCAAGGGCATTTACTCGAGGATACAGCCGCGGTTCGCCAAGGAGGTGTCTCTCCAAGCTGCCCGGGCTCTTGCGCATCTCCATTCCAACGGACTTTGCCACGGGGGTACGTCGGGTCGCCGGCTCGTGTTGGCTAGTACGAGTAGATGCTAATTCAGTCTCAACAGACTTTACTGTGCACAATATAGCGTTGCACCTGGTCGACGAGTTCGACTCATATAATGAGAGTGATCTCGTTGAGCTTTTTGGACGCCCTCAAACAGCACCTGTCCGGACCTACTCCGAGGAGCCCCTGAGACCACACGCACCCGACTACATTGTGGTCTCTTTGGATTTTTGCTCCTCAACTACTACCGTACTCAGCCGAGACATCTGCGTTATCGACTTTGATCAGTCCTTCACCATTGAAGACCCGCAGTCAGACCGACTTGGCATCCCAGCAAAGTACCTGGCTCCTGAAGTGGCAGTTGGACGGTCCCCAAGCTCGGCCGCGGACATCTGGGCCTTGGGTTGTGCCATCTTCCGAATCAGATCAGGAGACGACCTCTTCTTTGATTACGATACCGATTGTCCAGAGGACGCACTTAGACAGATCGTCAAGGCTATGGGTGAATTGCCCCAGGCGTGGAAGCAAACAAAATTCGACGAGAACGGGTTTGCAGTTGCAAAGGGGGGGCAAGGCGAGCCGTTTTGGAGCTTGAAAGAGGCGCGACCATTGGAAGACAGGGTAGGGGGCATCACAGATGAGCCACTTAGTCTTTTCATAAGCAGCCAAGGTGAGGCTGTTGAAGCTATCGATACCAGTACGGAGGAGGAGCCGGAAACTGTGGCGTTCGACTTGGAGCTCAGGGTTCCCTACCCAGCTTCGATAGCCTCGATGGTATGGAAGCCGACGGCGGTTTGCGTTGAGGGGGGATACTTCGCCGGGTATTCGGACGAGACAGATGAGATGCTCAAGGCATTTCCCAGGATATCGGGATCCGAAGCGTTGTTGTTGGTCGACCTCCTATTCAAGATCTTCACATACGATCCGGCGAGGCGCATCAAAGCGGAGGAGTTGGTAACGCACGCTTGGTTTCATCTAGCTGTGGATTCTGAGTTGTAGTTCGAGTAGAACCCAAGAACAGAGTGAGCCATGTCGCCGTGAACAATGCTGAAGAACTCAGGACGGCTGTGGCAGGGCAAAGAAAACATACTCGAAAGGCATGAAAATGAATGTCTGCTGTCAGATAAGACGAACCGAGACGCCGGCACCCTGGCATCACCTACGTGACTGCTCGCCACTTTTTATCAGACTTGCTTAGGCGCTACTCAGGCTTGCTCAGCCTACCTAAGCACTTCTCATGCAAGGTAGGTTCACAACTAACCAGAATTGCCTTAACTCGAGCCGATGGGACTTAAAACTCAGCCCTCCCAAAGCGACCCAAAATGGGTTCTTGTCTGAGCTGGTCTGTATGAAAGAGCGAGATGAGGAATTCTATTGTTTCCATCTCATGGACACGGCGTGGGTATGTAAAACCGGCGATTTTTGGGCGGGCAAAGCCCTCGGCGTTGCTAGGCGCACCCGTGGTAATTAATACACCGACCGGACGCAAGGAAACTGCTGTCCCAGGGATAAAACGAGTCCGTAGCCCGCACGAGGTCCAAGGGTGTAAAGTCAGCAAGAGCTGGCCTTTTGGATGTTTGTGATACAGCCGCGTCGTTACGAAGTATCGTAGCAAACCGAGACTGACGGACTATTTGAGACCCATAATTAGAGAAGCAGATCTTTAAAATCGTCTGGCTACACCTTTCAGTCTCAGGAACCGCTTTTAGGCGCAACCACTTGCCACAAGACATCTTCCCATTCAGCCCTTTTTCTGATCACAGCAGCCAGATCCGATCCAGCTCTCGGCTTTCCTAGGCCCGTCGTTATCCAGGGTGTCGCGACGTCGGGTATGTGAACTGGACCGCCCGTCGAGCCGACAACCTCAAACCCCAGTATCAACGGGAGGATGAAGCCAAGGATCTCCCCAGACGCAAAGAAGCGGCCGGGGCAGATGTGCTTGCCGGCACCGAACGGCGTGTAGGCCCCGGGCGGTATTGGAGTCCCGGAGTCATTGTCACCGGATGAGACATCTGAAAGCCGAATGAATCTCTTTGGGTCGAACTCGCGTACCGTCGGGCCCCATACTTCTTCCAAGTTGTGGGTGACGCCATGCGAGATCTGCAGCGCGTTTCCCTTCTTGAGAAGATAGCTCTTCTTTCCGTCTGAAACGACAGTGTCGGCAAGAATGCGACGATTCAAGACTGCGATAGATATAACTCGTTGGGTTTCGCGGAACGTGGAGAATAGCAGGGGGCACCGATCTTCGAGGCGCACAATGTTGATGGTCATCACTCTCTGTCCGCGGTCGGAGAGTCGAGTCTCCGTGACGACTGACTTTGCTTCGGCTCGAAGACGTTCTACCAACTCGGGGTTGCTGAAAACGTATACGAGCATCCAAAAGGCAGTCGGGATCGTATTGGAAAGTGAGCCATGAATAACAGCAATCTCAAGGCCCGCCATGGCACTCGGAGTCATGCCGAAGCTTCGTTCGAGCGCCATGCGTTCTTCGGTGAACTTGGGAATATCGTCATCGGCGCCGTGGTCAGAGGCGAAGTATTCCGTTAGGGCATTCTGCAATGCCTCACGCCCATAGTATGCCTTCGGCGCCACAGAGCTGGGCATGATGTTCAACATCATCTTGACTAGGTCGCGCTCAAAATCCCTATCGAAAGTTTAGCAACGTGGTGAACTGTAACGAAACATCGGCGCATGCTTACCAGTAGGCCTCGCATAGTTTTGCGTCCTTCTTCCACGGGTTCTTGCTACCCAGCAGGCTCGTTGTGCCTGCCATGGTGAGGAGGTCTCTCGTCCAAAGAAATAGATCTGGCACCTCCTTCCCCTTGGCGGGAATACCGTTCAGAGAGTCGACTACGACTTGCACGGCGGCCGAGTTGACAGCCAAAAGGTTGTCACCAGTCAGTGTCGAGTAGACGATTTTGATCCACTTTGAAAAGAAGTCGGCATCTCTGTATATTCGCATTGCGTCTTCACCGATGTCGGTCATTCTTTCAATGAACTCTGTCACATGGGGTTCAAAGCTCAGCGAACGGCTGCGGATTGCCGATTGGGCGAGCTCTGGGCTATTGATGACATAAAGCTTGCCACTGAGGATTGGGAGGGTGCAGATGGGCATTTTGTGTTTCTGGCTTTAGTGGCTCATCTCGTATTAGCATGGTTCGGTAACGGACGCCGTCAAGGACAGTACGAACAACAGAAAACGATGGTAATTATGAGAGAGGCGTATCAGTCCGATGAGGTGACCGATGATGGGGATCGTCGGTCGCAGGACGGGTGGCTCTCGAGCATCGAAGCGTCCTGGAAGTACCGCCCAGTAGAGGAGGGTGAGGGAAAGTACGACAGCCGCAATGGCCACCGACGGCTTGTAGCCATCGGAGATGAAGACTAGAGCGTGAGAGGTCGCCATTGGAAAGCCAAGAGTCTGAGGAGCAAGGCATGGCCAATGTTTCGGCGGAGGGGATGCCGCTGTTCTTAAGCAGAGAAATGCTGAACAATATCCTCGGCCGCTGTGTGGGCCTACGTGTTGGCAGGGATCCTCCCGAGCCTCGATACCGGCACCCAAGCCCCCTGGGACACAGAGTACAATACTCAGTGGACCGGGGCTGACCGGTGGTCCAGCCCGACTGGTAACGGTGTAGCCGACTCGTGGTGGTTGATTGACCTACGAGTAGCGCCGTCATCCCCGCGCTGTCCGATTGGGCCCCACATACCGGAGCGGCCGAGCCGCGCCAAGAGGTCGGCCCGTTTCTTGGCAGTCCCTGGCTGTCGGGACCAATGACGGTCCCGATATCCCCAACGGCCCACGAGCTGAAGTTCTCTCTGGCGAGACTGGCAGCTCAAACGGCAGTTGCCGTACGCTTTAGCTCGAAATGGGCGAGTTCAACTGGAGCCGGAAGGGTGGATTGAGAGTGGTGAAAATTTGAACAGTCGAATGAATCGTTGTGGGAATGTCATGGCTTGAACGAACGCACTTGTTGCCGTTGAAGAATGTGTTGTCGAGGCAAATGTATCGTAATGCGTGGGTCATAGGCGACCCGCCAGTCTATGCGACCACCACTTGTTAGGGCACAGACTTTAGCCTGTAGCGCTAACGGTAGCAATGAGACAGGAATTGCATGTTAGCAGCACCGTGCTTCCTCCGGGCGCCGAGACATTTCCACACCGAGCTTTGGTTAACACCATAACCTCTCAGCCCTTTAGTTTAGAAACCCGCTCTTGCGTACCCTACTAAATCGAATGGCAACACTATATCGGTCCATCTCCGCTCGGCCGTCTATGAGACCGGAACAACGACTTCTCCAATGCCTTGGAACGAGGGCCAGCTGTCCTTCGCGTCAGGCGATGACGTCTTCAACAGTATCGGGGTGCTACAGCCGGGGAAGACGGCGAACAGGTCGCCAGGCTAGGGTTGGTCGTCTTATGGGTAGCAGGAGCTGTGCAGGACCTAGGTAAGCCACTCCTGTTCCGTAAGCCGGCCGCCGGCCCAGTTTGGCGCGGATCCAACCCAGGAAGGCGGTGTAGTACTGGTCGAATGAAGCTTGTGGCGGGACGCCATCGGAGAAGGTGGCGAGTAGCCGGCCGCCGAGGCGCAGAGGCCTCACAAGTTCGTCGATGATGTACCACTTGAGCAGGTTCTGGCCGCCCTCGGCGAACCGAGTAGATCCCGAATCGAGACACAGCATCTACGCGGCGTCGTACTCCTGCCCGGACTAGTAGCCCAGCTTATGATTCGAACCAACTGATGCGGAGCCTCTTGCGACCCCTTGGGCCGTTGTCAATTGTCCAATGGCTGAGTGAGGGCGGTCAAATTCCGCTGATGGTCGACGTCGTTGCAACCTGCAGGAGACTTCTCCGAAGAGAATGTAGTAGTTATGCCCTTAGTGACAGTTGCTGTCACCAGGTGAAGTTTCGCTTCCTCCTCGGTGCGGCTCACCATGTTCAAGATAGGGTCGAGGCTCGAACGGGTAGCTGAGCTATGCAAGAGAACGAGCCGTAGAGGTTTTCGTCAAGCCACAGCGCTCTCGGGACATGGGTGCGAGTCGTGTGTACCTGGGCCTCCGAGGCTGGGCTGCTCCGTTCAGTACCCTATCCACAGGTATGCGAATGCGGAGTGTTGGCGATGATAGCAGACTGGATATATGACCTAATTAGCTAGACTAAGCCTCGTCTTCCAGCTGTAAACCGGCCCTGGGCCGGAATCATTCAAGGAGTCGAGACACGGGTATTATCCATTGTCCCCGCCTCGCTCGCTTGCCCAGGTCCGCTGATGGAGGCGAGAAGTCCATTACCATGAAACCTGGTGGACCGGTAAGTTCTCCTCAAACAAGTGGGCGCTGCTGACCGAGGGGATGGGGCGCGGAGCCCAAACCTTGCGTCGATCGTTTGTGTCAGAGTCCTCACCGAGCCTCCGCTCCAGGTCCGCCACAGGGGTGACCGGGCGGTGGACACGACGACTGCACCAATGGAATACCAACCACACCGATCATACGTGCTATCCATGGATTGTGCATTGGGTCGTGGGATGCCCGCCGAGCCGTTGGCCACCGACCAGGCAGGATGGAACACCGAGGTGGTTATGGTCGACGTACCTTCGGGCCATCCACGGCGGCTATGAGGTCGTCCGCGGGTCACAGGGTCACAGGTAGGTAGAGATCTGACCACCAATTGCCCCGGCCAGAGGTTTCTCTCCGAAGTGCCGGTCGCAGAGCTCTCAGACCTCAAACGCGTCGCTTCGGTGGTCGCATCCATCTGCAGCCAGGGGAACGGAAATAGCCACCTCAACAGAGTGGTAGCAGGTCCGACGCCCTGACTGGTCGCTAGGGTCCAGGTTTCGGGCTTGGCGTGCCGCCGCCCCTGGGACGGGACTCGCCGCCGTGCTGTTGTTAGTCGACCTTCATCGTCATGCATGCACGTACCCCAGATTTGCATGCCGGCCAAGGGGGGACCGTCATATGATCGCTTCTCGACCCCCGGCCGGGGAAGGCGCACGCGTGCCGTTCTAGAAGCCGCCCGGGTGCAGAGGGCGGCTGGGGGCGGAGGTGAGACGCGAAACGGCCGCTCGACTCGTCTAAGAAACCCGAGACGCCCCTGAGACCGAGCGGGCCCGCCGTCGCTCCCGCCGATTTGGTAATGCATTCTCCGCACCACCGCCAGCACCGGGTTTCGTCTAATGGTCCGACGCCGATCAGATCAGATCAGATCCAGTCGCTGGCGCCGCGGTGCCGCATTACCCGAATCGGACGTCGACGGCGCCTCGCCGAGGGATGCTAGGTGTACGTCTGTAAGCGAGGCTAGATCGCTCTGCGTGCCTGCGTCGAGCGCCAGAGTCTGTGTCCCTCCGCTCGCACCGCCCGCCGTGGCGTATAAAGCCGGTCCGCTCGTCTCTCGACGATGGCGTGCTTTCCCGTGCAACTATCACCTCACTTTCACTTACAGACCCAGGCGGTTTCCCAACGTTCCTTTCGTACCGCCGGGCGGCCATCTTGTTTGAGAACCCTTTCGTTACACTCCAACCTTTGGGCAACGCTCCCTCGTCACCATGCAGCTCTCTCTGGTGTCTCTCGTTCTCGGCCTGGCCGCCTTCGCCCATGCTCAGAACGGCAACCGTCCCACCCCCAACGGGGCCTGCTGCGTGGCAAACACCAACCTCAAACAAGACGTCTGTAACGCATCCAACGGCCAGCAGGGCCGCTGCGTCCCCGGCGGTAACAACTGTGAGTCCATCCCCTTGGTAGAGGGTCCATCGACACTGCTGACATCCCGATCAGGCGGCAGTGCGCTCAGCTGCGTTGCCCAGAGCGGCCTGACTTGCGACAACAACGTCAACGAGCGAAGCGGCAAGCTGTGCCGCGCCAATGCCCCCGGTGGCGGCTTCTTCGATGGTGCCAACATCATCCAGTCACTCTCTCAGGCCAAGGTCAACTAGGGTGGCGGTCACTGGGTGATAAGACAGTCGATACCAGTAGTGCGAAGGACCTAGTTGTGCGAGATTGTGCAGATATCATATCTTGGAACTTGTAATACAAGAACATCCAGTCGGGGTGCTTGGAATAATGTCTCGGGGTTGGTCTGCGCCCAAAATCGACATTGATGCTCTGCCTGCCTCTCTGAACCCCAAGCCCCTGGCCGATCTCGTTTTCAGACCAACGGCGCCCGCTTCTTCACCTCTGCCATGGCTACTGCATAATCACAAGCCCCTATATCCAGGCTATTCTCTGTTCAGCTCTGGCTGCTGGAATCGTTTCATCTCAGCTCTCAGCATGCACGGGGCAGCCAATTAGCGTCCGTTGTGAATCGGTTGCAGGATCTTCCCCCCGCTTCTTTCGGGTACGAATCTATGCCAAAAGGCTGACGTCGCCTTCAACACGGCCTGTCATCGCGTTGGGGGCATATCGAGCTGGTCGGCAAGTGGAGGGCCAACAGTGGCCGAGTGGAACGGCGCAGCCCGGGGGCTTTCTTGTTGCCGCAGCTGCCATCCCTGCTGCTGGTTTCTACATTCTACATAGCATTCATACTCTGGTGCGCCTTGTGGCAGGCCTCTACGTACTGGAGAGATTATCAAGTACGGAGCTACAAGACGCCTATAAGCTAAACGCAAGAGACACAGCGTCAATTCTAGACTGGACGGCCCTCTACTACAAACCAGGGATGGAGAAAGCAAGATATCAAGTTATTATTAGCCGATCAGTATCCCCAATGCTTCAAGTACCAATCCAAGTTTGACTGGATGGACTGGCGCATCTGGGCCTTGACCTCGGCCGGTGCCTTGGACCTGAAGCGCTCCATGAAGAAGACGGGCGGGCTGACGTCCTGGATGAACCAGTGCAGTGTCGACAGTTCGTCCACGCCGCGCAGGTCCTGCGGGCGCGCGGCGCCGGCGGCGCGCAGCTCCTCGTCCATCATGACGGCCAAGGCCCAGTCGGCCTCCTCGGCCTTGCGTTCGGCGTCGCCGTCTTGGAACCCGTTGAGCAACCTCTCACGCACCTCGGCCAGGACGGGCGGGCCAGTGTGGTCCATGGGCGGCGTCACCAGGTAGCTCAGGTGTGGGAACGAGTACAGGTACTCGCTGGCCTGCGAACCCACGTGGCCAAAGTCGTAGTCCAGCAGCGCGGTCAGCCGGTTCGTCTCCGGGTCAAAGAGGAGGTTGTGCACGTCTGCAGCGCGGGGTCGCGGTTAGCATGCGCCGTAGGGCTGGTCAGGCGGGCTGGAGGCCGTTGGCTTACCAAAGTCGGCGTGGACAAGGGTGGGCCGCGCGTCGTCGAAGTGTACCGACGAGGCTAGCAGGGGCGGTAGGCCCTCGGCGGCGAACTTATCTAGCCGGGCGCGCAGGTCGGTGTCGTTCCATCCCTGGACGATGTCGCACTTGTCGGCAAAGT
>Ga0247771_1000384_pt1 | contig 14307 bp, 15 predicted proteins | sample UWRJL197509C6_FD_179948 | JGI IMG/M metagenome (GOLD analysis project Ga0247771, IMG submission 179948) | Plant litter microbial communities from Arlington Agricultural Research Station in Wisconsin, United States - UWRJ-L197-509C-6 | ecosystem: Environmental > Terrestrial > Plant litter >...
CCGACCAGCCACGCTTCCGTCGATGACCTCGTCGCCGATCTTGATCAGCAGGCCACCGGCGAGCGAGGCGTCAACCTCGACGTGCAGTGCGATCGGTCGTGAGTAGATCCTGGTCAGGGTCGCCGAGAGGCGCTCCTGCTGCTCCGCGCTCAACTCGACCGCGGAGCGGACGTGGGCCACCGAGCGTTCGCGGCGCTTGGCCGCGAGGTCGGCGAGCCGCATCAGCCCGTCGACGACGTGCGACCCGCGGGGCTCGCGCACCAACTGGTCGACCAGCGTCTTCGTGACGGGCTCGACCTTGCCCGCGAGCAGGCTGTCGACGAGCGCGACCTTGCGGTCGGCCGCCACGGAGTGGTCGGACAGCAGGAGTTCGAGGTCCTGCGACCCGGCGACGATGCGGCCGAGCCGGAACAGCTCGTCCTCCACCGCGTCGAGGCGGTCGTCCCGCTCGGACCGCACCAGCAGCACGGTCTGGGCGAGCGACTCGATGCCGTCGACCAGTTCGCGCGGGCTCGACCACTTCGCGGTGACCACCGCGACGAGGACCTGGATGGTCCCGGCCGAGACCTGGCCCGCCAGCAGGCCCTTCACGAGCTGCTCGCGGCCCCCGCGGTCGGACGACGAGTCGCCCAGCGCGCGCCGGAGCTGCGGCTGCGCCGTGAGCAGGCTGACCACGGAGAAGAGTTCTTCCCCGAGGGTCGACAGCTCGGCGGCGTCGGTGGTGGCGTCGACGAGTTCGAGCAACCGCAGTTCGGCGGCGGCCAGAGCCTCTCGACTCGCTGCGTGGAACGTCATCGGCGTCCTCTTACTTGGTTGCCGGCGCCGCGACGGCGTCCAGCTCGTTGAGGAAGCGGTCGACAGTGCCGCGGCGACGGGCCTCGTCCTCGAGCGCCTCGCCCACCACCTTGCCCGCCAGCTGCACGGCGACCTTGCCGAGGTCGGCGCGGAGTTCCGCGACGATCTGGGCGCGCTGCGCGTCCAACTGGTGCTGGCCCTGCGCGACGATCCGCGCGGACTCGGCCTGCGCCTGCTCGCGCAGCTCCTCGACGATCTGCGTGCCCTCGGCGCGCGCGTCGTCGCGGATGCGGGCGGCCTCGGCGCGAGCCTCGGCCAGCTGCTCCTTGTACTCGTCGAGCATCTTCTGAGCCTGCGCCTGCGCCTGCTCAGCGCGCTCGATGCCGCCTTCGATCTTCGCGGCGCGCTCGGAGTAGAGCGCTTCGAAGCGAGGGGCCACGAACTTCTGCATGACCCAGAGCAGGAGCAGGAAGGCGATCAGACCGAGGATCAGTTCCGAGGGGTGCGGCAGCACCGGGCTCGGGGCGTCCTCCGCCAGGATCAAGGTGTTCACCACGACGTCTCCCTACGCGATGAGGCCGGTAATTAAGCGGCCGAAGCGATGAAGAAGAGCACGAGGCCGATCAGGGCGAGGACCTCGACGAGCACGAAGGTCGTCCAGGCGATGTTCATCAGCGGGCCGCGGGCCTCCGGCTGACGAGCGGTGCCGTTGATGACCGCGGCCCAGATGAGACCCACGCCGATGCCGGGGCCGATCGCGCCGAGGCCGTAGCCGATGAGGGCGAGACCCGGGTTGATGTTGACCTCGGCGGCGGCCTGTGCGAGAAGCATGCTGCTCACGTGCGTATCCCTTTCGAACTCGCTCCGCGGTCAGTGCGGAGCGGGGGCTTGGTGTGTCCCTCAGTGCTCAGTGGTCTGAGGCCAGCGCCATACCGATGTAGCTGGCGGACAGGAGGGCGAAGATGTAGGCCTGGATGACCTGGATCAGCGCCTCGAGGAACGTCATAGCGATGGCGAAGGCGAAAGACAGCAGCGAGACGGGCTTGAGGGCCCCGCCCGCTTCGAGGAGCAGGTACTCACCGGCCAAGGTGAACACCAAGAGGATGAGGTGCCCGGCGAACATCGCTGCGAACACTCGGATCGCGAGCGTGATCGGGTTCATGATGAACTTCGAGAAGAACTCGATCGGCGCGAGCAGCACGTAGACCGGCTTCGGCACACCCGGCGGGAACAACTGGTTGCGCAGGTAGCCGACAAATCCGTGGCGCTTGAACCCGACGAAGTGGTAAACGGGGTACACCACGAGCACCGAGACGGCCAACGGGAAACCGATGTGCGACATCGTCGGGAACTGGATCAGCGGAATGATCCCGAACAGGTTGTTCACGAGCACGAAGGTGAACAACGTGACGATCAGCGGCACGAAGGGCTTGAAGTCCTTGCCGCCGATCTGCTCACGCGCGATCGTGTTGCGGCCCATGTCGTAAACCGACTCGGCGATGAACTGGAACTTGCTCGGCACCAGCTTGAAGCTGCGCGTCGCGAGCAGGAAGAACACCGCGATGATGATGACCGACAGAACGACCAGCACCATCGGCTTGGTGACACCACCGAAGATCGGTGGCAAGAAGAAATCCTTCGCACCGGGGGGAGCAAACTCTCCACCCTCGGCCAGCACCAGCTCGCCCACTGGGCTCCTTCCGGTTCTCCCGGCCGGCGTTCACTCCGCCGGGGGAATCGTCACGATCAGGACTTAACGTACCTTACGGACCGCAGACACCTGGCAGCGGCACCCCCCTCGGCCAAGCCGGAGGAGGGGGCGTCCAGGTCTGCGGGCAGACCATATCAGCCGGTAGAGACGTCCCGGACGGGCGTACGGCTTAAGACGGGTCAGCGGCCGTCGACGGGATCACGTTCAGGCTTCTAGTCCGTTTGGACGCACGGCCTTCCGCCGCAGCCGCAACGAGAATCGTCGCGATCATCGTGATTGCGACCGAGTTGGTGTGCAGGAACTCCACATCGCGCAACAGAATCATTACGCCGAGCAACACCAGCATCTTGAGCATGAATCCGCCAAGTGCCGCGGCCATCACGAAGTGCACTTCCAGCGCGGCCGTCCGGTGCATGAGCCACAACGTCGCCAAAGAAGACGCGATGACCACGAGACCACCGACCAGCGCTCCGAGCGCGCCCGGCACGCCGTACAGCACGCCGAACACGACCACGCCCAGGACCACCGTCGCCACGACCGGGATGAGCGCTCCGCGGAACATCGCGCCCGCCAAGCCGCGGACCATGCCCGCATGAGTCAGATCTTCGCTGGTCTCGCTCATGCCATCGAGTGTAAGTCGCCCGATTTCCGCACTTCGCGCAGGTTCGACTTGAGACGCACCGGGCCACGTGGCGATGAACTCCCCGTGAACGTTTCGTCAGCTCAACCGGTCGAGGTGCAGAGTGGCCGGGAACGGTCCCGGTGGAATGAACACGCCGGTCGCGGCGGGTGCGTCGTGGTAACCGGACTCGCCGAGACGGCAGGCCACGAGCGACACCGGGTGCGCGATGTCGACGATCCAGTAGTGCGGGATCCCCGCGTCGGCGTACTCGCCGCGCTTCATCACGGTGTCGGTGCGCCGGGAGTCCGGGACCACGACCTCGATCGCCACCACGACCTCCGACGCGCGGTACAGACCGCCTTGCACGCGCAGCCGTTGCCGGGCCTCGCGGCGCACGACGACCAGGTCCGGCCGCCGGGTGAAACCGGGCTGGCCGGGTGGCGCGAGTTCGAGGTCCACGTCGACGTCCTGCACGACCATCAGCTGGTCCGGCAACTGCGGCCGGAGCTGGTAGTAGAGCTCGGCGGTCGCGAGGTTCTGGTCCGGCGTGGAGCCGGGCGACATCAGCAGCCTGCCCTCGATCAGCTCCGCGTAGCCGGTCTCCAGCTCACCGAGCGCCGCGTACTCGGCGACGGTGAGCAGGTGGTGCGGCGGGTCCGGGAGCGGTGCCATGGTCGTTCCAGTCTTACCAGAACGCTCACTGCCCGCGGCGGACCTCGCGCAACCGCGGGATCGCGCTGACGAACAGCGCCACGAGCAGCCCGAGACCGAAGCACCAGGCCACGACCCGGACGTCGAACAGCGTCAGCGCCACCGCGCCGAACGCCAGCACACCGGCCCACAAGTAGATGAGCAGCACGGCCCGGCGCTGCGAGTGGCCGATCTCCAGCAACCGGTGGTGCAGGTGCATCTTGTCGGCGGAGAACGGGCTCTCGCCGCGGCGGGTGCGGCGGACGACCGCCATCATCAGGTCCAGCAGCGGCACGAACAGCACGGCGGCGACGACCAGCAGCGGGGACAGCAGCGCGAGCAGGTCGGGGGCGCCGAGGCTGGCGTAGTTCAGCTTGCCGGAGGCCGACGTGGTCGCGGCGGCGAGCATGAGGCCGATCAGCATCGACCCGGAGTCGCCCATGAAGATGCGGGCCGGGTTGAAGTTGTGCGGCAGGAAACCGAGGCAGGCGCCCGCGAGCGTGGCCGCGATCAGCGCGGGCGGGTACGCGCCGACGTCGCCCTGGTTCTTCGCGAGCAGGCCGATGGAGAACGCGCACGTGGCCACGGCGGCGATGAGGCCGATGCCCGCGGCGAGGCCGTCGAGGCCGTCGACGAAGTTCATCGCGTTCACCATCGTGACCGCGAGCAGCACGCTGAGCAGCGCGCCCTGGTTCTGGTCCAGCGACAGCAGCGAGCCGGTGCCCGCGCCGTTGTCGCCCCACGGCACCCAGAACACCAGCCACTGGAGGCCGAACAGCACCAGCAGGCCCGCGGCCGTGACCTGGCCCGCGAGCTTGGTGAGGGAGTCGAGTTCGAACCGGTCGTCGAGCACGCCGACGAGCACGATCACGCCGCCGCCGACGATCACGGCGTACGGGTCGTTGGAGAAGTCGAACGCGGAGCGCAGCACCGGGAGCTGGTGCGCCAGCATCATGCCGCCGAGGACGCCGCCGTAGATGGCGAGGCCGCCCATCCGGGGCATGGGCTTGACGTGCACGTCGCGTTGGCGGGGGTAGGCCACGGCGCCGATCTTGAAGGCGAACACGCGGACCAGCCCGACGAGCAGGAAGGTGACCACCGCGGCCGTCAGGGCGACGAGCAGGTACTCCCGGACGGGGAGGACGGTGGAGGCGGAGGCAGGAAGCTGGCCCACGGCTGGAGGCTAACCCCTCGGTGAGGCCGGGTGAACGGCGATGAGTGCTGACACCACCGTACTCGGTGGACCAAGATCCACTAGCGGGCGACCTCGACTTCCAGCCCCAGCACCTCGGACACCTCCGACACGGCCACCGCGCCCTCGCGCAGCACGATCGCGTCGGGACCCGTCAGGTCGACGATCGTCGAGGCCACGTTCTCGCCGGACGTGCCGCCGTCCAGGTACACGGACACGTCCTCGCCGAGCTGCTCACGGGCTTCCAGCGCGGTCGACGCGGGCGCGAAACCGCTCTTGTTCGCGCTGGACACGGCCATCGGGCCGACCTCGCGGAGCAGCTCCAGCGCGACCGGGTGCAGCGGCATGCGCAGCATGACCGTGCCCCTGGTGCGGCCGAGGTCCCACGACAGCGAGGGGGCGTGCGGCAGCACGAGCGACAGGCCGCCCGGCCAGAACGCCTCGATCAGCGCGCGGGCCTGCCGCGGCACGCTCAGCACCAGGCCGTCGATCGTGGTCCACGACCCGACGAGCACCGGCACCGGCATGTCCGGCCCCCGGTTCTTGGCCTTGAGCAGGGAGCGCACGGCGGCCGCGTCGAACGCGTCGCAGCCGATGCCGTACACGGTGTCGGTGGGGAGGACCACCAGGCGACCGGAGCGCACCGCGCCCGCCGCCGCGGCGAGGCCAGCCTCGCGGTTGTTCTGCTCACTGGTGTCGTAGACCGTGCTCACCCCGACCAGCGTAGTGATCCCCCGCTACTCCGCCGTGAAGTGGGCGACCTCGACGGCGTCGAAGTCGGCCTCGGTGATCGTCCGACCGGTGAACCGGGCCACAGCCGCGACCAGCTTCGCGTCCCGGTGCCGCCGGTCGACGAAGTCGAACGGGTCGAACGCCGCCCGCACCTCGGGGTCGTCGCTCGGGCACGGCCCCGGCTCGAACGACGCCAGCACCTCGCCGTCGCGGGCGAACGACAGCCGGGTCACGGCGTTGACGTTCCAGTACGCGCTGGCGGCCTTCCCGTTGCGCGACAACCGGTGCAGCACCTCGTCGCGGGTGCCGGCGAACCCGTTGTCCTCGAACACCACGACGACGCCGTCGACCTCGCCGACCGCGATCCACTGGTAGATCCCGCCCACCCGCGCCTCGGCCATCGAGCCGGTCTCGGCGTCCACTCCGAACACCTCCAACACCTCGGCGACGGACAGCCCGACCACCGCGGTCACCGTCGCCGCGACCTGGAAGGCGCTCTTCTCCACCCACCAGTGGTCCCGCTCCGGCGCGACCACCACCGGCGGCTCCGGCTCGCCGCGCAGCCGGTGCCCGAGCCGGTCGGTCAGCTTGTGCACCACGGTCTCGGCGGCGGGCGCGGGCCACACCCGCACCCAGTACCGCTCGTCGACCCCGTCGTCCCGCCCGGTCGCCTGCACCAGCACCCGGAGGTCACCCGGCCACGGCGGCGTCACCCCTCGTCCACCGAACCCCGCCTCCCCCACCTCGGCGCGCCAGCTCACCTCGACGACCTCGTCCCACCCGGTGAGGTCGATCTCCGGCCACGGCTCGGCGACCACGCTCAGCGACGCCGACACGTACCCCTCGGCGACCCCGGTCCGCACCAGCACACCGCCGGGCACCACCGTGACCAGCCCGTTCGCCGAGAAGTCCGCCGTGTCGGGCACCGGCCCGTCGGCGAGCGCGAACCGGTGGCCGCTCACGACGGGCGTCGCCGACGACCAGCCGGGGTAGACGTACTCGGCCCGCCGCTTCGCCCGCACGGCCGCCGCGTACCCGGCGGGCATCGGCCGGTCGCGCAGCAGCAGGGCCGCGGCTCCCAGGGCCGTGCCGACGATCGCGGCCCGCGCGAAGTCCGTGTCGAGCGCCCGCAGCAGCGCCGCGGAGGTCGCCGCGCAGAGCGCCAGGTGCGCGGCCCCGTGCCGCCCGGCGATGTCCGCCTCGTCGGTGTGCTCGGGACCGACGGCCAGCAGGGGCGCGACCTCGGGGTCGTGGACGAGCCGGAAGACGTGCTCCACCACCAGGTCCGTCGCTCCGGGGTGGCAGATGTCCAGCAGCCGCACCGACAGCGACTCCTCGCTCTCGGTGCTGGAGGTGAGGTACCCGAACTCGCCCTGGCGCGCCACGAGGTGGCCGACGAGGTCCGGCGACGCCGTCACGTCCACCGCGTCCACAGCGGACCGCACCGCCGCCGCCACGTCCGTTCCGGACAGACCGCGGAACGCCGACGACACCGCCGAACCGCGGCGCGGGGCGCGAGCCCGCCGCGCTCCCGCGAGCCTGCCCAGGTCGACGGCCGAGGCCGCGGGGATGTGCCGCAGCACCAAGGGGATCGCCCGTGCGATGTCGTGATCCACACCGCCATCGTGGCAGCGCGGAACCCGCCGCGTGGCCGGAACGCGATTCACGCCGCCGGAAAAGCGAAACGCGCACCACGGAAACCACTCGGTGTGCCATTCACACCGTGAACGCCCCCCGGCGAATGGCCGCGTAGCGAAAAGCCGCGCGGACCGGGGAAATCAGCGGCCCGTGCGGCTGACCGACGCCAGGTGGGCGGGTCTGCGGTCGGCGCGGTGCGCACCCGTCGCCCGGAGCACCCAGGTGAACGCGGCCACCAGCGCCACGGCGGAGAGCAGCCCGAGCACCACGAGGACGCGGCTGCCCAGCAGGCCTCCGGTCACCACGGGGACGACGGCGAACACCAGCAGCACCACGGCGAACGTCGGCACGGCGAGCTGGCCGGACTTGGCGTGCCTCGGCTCGCTCCGCCTCTTCAGCGCGGTGGCGTAGTCGTCGAGCTCGGAGTCGCACGTCTCCAGCGCCAGCACGCGTTCGGCGAGCCCCTCGACGATGACGACACCGCCGGGGCCCAGCATCCGGCGCACCTCGACGGCCCTGGCGACGAGCGCGTACCCCAGGTAGTGGCGCAGCATCGTGGCGCCCTCGGCGGACCACGCGACCTTCGCCAGGCGCTCCAACTCGGCCACGGCACGGGTGGCGCCGCCCTCTTCGGAGATGTCCTCGAACAGCGCACGCGCTTGGTCCAGAAGGCGGAAGTCCGCCTGGGGTTCTACGGAGCGCAACCATTCCAGCTGCGCGCTGAGCCATAATCGGAATTCGGACCACTCGTCCGGATTATTGACAGACATCACACTCCTCACCGAATAGTCGGCGAGCAATTCTGCCAGAAGAATGGGGAATTCGCATCACCACGACGGCCGAACGGGCGCGCTATTCCACCGCGGGCTACACCTTGCGGGCGGTCGCGAAGCGCGGGCGGCCCGCGAGGTCCTGGTGGTCGGCGACGTCGGTGAGGACCCGCCGGGCGCCGAGCAGCGCGGGAACGGACTCGCCGTGGCTGTCGTCGTGCTCGATCGCCACCACTCCCCCGGACCGCAGCAGCCGGGCGGATAGCGCGACCACGGAGCGGATCACGTCCAGGCCGTCCGCGCCGCTGAACACGGCGGCGTGCGGGTCGTGGTCGCCCACCTCGGGCTGCACGGGCGTGCCCTCCGGCACGTACGGCGGGTTGCACAGCACCAGGTCGACGCCGCCTTCGAGGTCGACCAGGACGCCGGGCGCGGTCACGTCGCCGGAGTGCAGGCGGATCGGGGTGTCCCCGGCCCGGACGCGCGCGTCGGAGTTGTGCCGCGCCCACGCCAGCGCGTCCACGTCCTTCTCCACGGCGTGCACCACGGCGTCAGGACGGGCGTTGGCGACGGCGAGCGCGAGCGCGCCCGACCCGGTGCAGAGGTCGACCACCACGGGGTTGGCCACGGTCTTGATCCGGTTGAGGCCCCACTCCAGCACGAACTCGGTCTCCGGTCGCGGGATGAACACGCCGGGGCCGACGTCGACGGTGATCGAGCCCATCGGGGACCACCCGAGGATGTGCTGGAGCGGCACGCGGTCGGAGCGCTTGCGGACGAGCTTGTGCAGCGTTTCGAGGACCTGCTGGTCGACCATGGGGATGAGCGGCAGCCGGGAGCGCTCCACGCCCAGGACGTGGGCGGCGAGGTACTCGGCGTCGACGCGGGGGCTGTCCACGCCCGCCGCCGTCAACATGCGCTCCGCCTCGACGAGGGCGAGGCGGATGGGCTGTCGGTTCATGCACGGATGGTAATCGTGGTGCCGGGTCCGAGCGCCCGGCACCACACGTCCGTGGAGCGTCAGAAGTTGATCATGTGCCCGGCGAGGCCGTGCACCGCTTCCTTGACGGCCTCGCCCAGGGTCGGGTGGGCGTGGACGTTGCGCGCGACCTCGTGGACGGTCAGGTCCCACTGCTGGGCCAGGGTCAGCTCCGGCAGCAGTTCCGTGGCCTCCGGGCCGATGATGTGCGCGCCGAGCAGCTCGCCGTGCGTCCCGTCGCTGATCAGCTTCACGAACCCGCCGGGCTCGTTGAGGCCGTGCGCCTTGCCGTTCGCCGTGAACGGGAACTTCGCGACCTGGACGTCGAAGCCCTTCTCGCGGGCCTGAGCCTCGGTGTAGCCGAAGCTCGCGATCTGCGGCTGGCAGAACGTGGCGCGCGGGATCATCACGTAGTCGAGTTCCATCGTCTCGGCGTCGCCGATGGTCTCGGCGGCGACGATGCCCATGGACTCGGCGGCGTGGGCGAGCATCAGCTTCGCGGTCACGTCGCCGATGGCGAAGATGTGCGGCACGTTCGTGCGGCAGCGGCCGTCGATGTCGATCGCGCCGCGCTCGGTCAGCTTCACGCCGGTCGTCTCCAGGCCGTAGCCCTCGACGCGCGGCTGGAAACCGATGGCCTGCATGACCTTGTCGGCCTCCAGGACCTCTTCCTTGCCGTCCTTGGTGACCGTGACCCGCACCTTGGGGCCGGACTCGTCGATCGACTCGACGCGGGTGCCGGTGCGGACCTCGACGCCGAGCTTCTTGTACCGCTTGGCCAGCTCGGTGGAGACCTCGACGTCCTCGAGGGGCACCATGCGGTCGAGGAACTCGACGATGGTGACCTTCACGCCGTAGTTGTGCATCACGTAGGCGAACTCGACGCCGATCGCGCCCGCGCCTGCGATGATGATGCTCTCGGGCAGTTCCTCGCTGAGGATCTGCTCCTCGTACGTCACCACGCGGTCGCTCTTGGCCGTGCCGGGCAGCATCCGGGTCGTCGCGCCCGCCGCGATGATCGCGTGGTCGAACGTCACCGTCTCGCCGTTGACGACGATCGTGTGGTCGTCGGTGAACGCGCCGCGGCCCTGGTACTCCGTGATGCCGTTCTTCTTCATCAGGAAGTGCACGCCCTTGACGCGCCCGTCCGCGACCTTGCGGCTGCGCTGGAACGCCACGCCGTAGTCGAAGCTGACCGTGCCGTCGACCTTGATGCCGAACGCCTTCGCCTCGTGGGTGAAGATGTGCGCCAGCTCGGCGTTGCGCAGCAGCGCCTTCGAGGGGATGCAGCCGACGTTGAGGCACACACCGCCCCAGTACTTCTCCTCGATGATCGCGGTCTTCAACCCGAGCTGGGCCGACCGGATCGCGGCGACGTAGCCTCCAGGGCCCGCACCGAGGACCACGACGTCAAAGTGTGCGCTCATGGCCACCACCCTAGGTGCCCAGCTGCTCCGAGAAGAACCGGAGCGACCGACGCCACGCGTCCGTTCGGGCCGCCGCCGTGGCGGAGGGCGTGCCACCCATCTCGAACACCACACCGGGACCCGGCACGCGCACGTCCGTCGTCGGCCGGTGGGGCGGTCCGGCGATCAGGTGGCCCGCGTCCGGGTAGGACACGTGCTCGTACGGGAACGGGTGGTCGTGCTCGTCCAGCCGCTGCTTGGCGATCTCGCTCAACGCGGCGGACGGCCAGCTCCGGTCGTCGCCCGCGGACAGCAGCAGCACGCCGCCGAGGGTCCTCTCGACCGGGATCACGGTGTCCTCGGGCACCCCGTCGGAGAGGTCGAACGCCTGCGCCAAGCTCGTCGGCACGTCGTCGACCACGTCCGCGCGCAGCTCGTCCGGGACGGAGTACGGCAGGTACGGGAGGGCCTCGCCCTTGAGCGTCCACGACGCGGCCTCGTGCTGGAGGACCTGGAGCAGGTTGCGGCCGGGTCCGATGCCCTGCGTCACGACGCCGCTGCCGACCACGCTCACCACGGCTCGGACCTGCGAGAACGTGGCACCGAGCAGGAGCGCCAACTCGCCGCCGCGGGACCCGCCGAGCACGCCGATCTCGCCCGCGCGGGCGGCCAGGTACGTGAGGGCCTTGCCGAAGTACTCCAGCGGCACGTCCACGAGGTGGTCCGGCACGCCGGGCGTGCCGAAGTAGGCGAGCGCCAACGTGGTGAAGCCGTGGCCCGCGAGCAGTGCCGCGTCGACCTCGTGCAGACCGCCCTCGGAGCCGCCGAGCACGAGCACGCCGGGGTGGGTGTCCTCGTCGTCCGGCTCGAACAGCACGCCCACGAGCCCGAGCGCGTCCACCTCGGTCCGGCGCACGCCCTCGGGCGTGGCCAGGCGGTGGAGCTCGACCTTGCCGACGCCGTCGACCTCCAGCAGCACCGGCCCCGGCTTGCCACCGGTGGCCTTCAGCGACCAGAACAGGCCCATCGGGTCGACACCGGAGTAGTCGCCCTCGACGGGCGCGTGCCGGGTGAGGTCGACCACACCGTGCTCGTCGGCGGTGAACACGGCCGTCGACGAGCGGTCACCGGTGCTCAGGGTGAGGGTGGCGGGTGAATCGGGTGGGAGTCCGGTCACCTTGACGGCGACCGGCCGATCGAGAGGCGCTTCCAGGGGATCGACCACGATCTCGGCCACAGCGCGCCTCCTCGACAGTCACGTACCAGCGAGTCGCTCCGCCCGGTCGGCCGCCGCGAGCGCGTCCAGCACCGCGTCGAGGTCGCCGTCGAGCACCTGGTCCAGGTTATGTGCTTTGTACCCAACCCGGTGGTCGGAGATGCGGCTTTCCGGGAAGTTGTACGTCCTCACCCGTTCGGACCTGTCGACCGTGCGGATCTGGGTCTTGCGGGCGTTGGACGCGTCCTGCTGCGCCTGCTCCTCCGCCAGCGCGACCAACCGCGACTGGAGGACGACCATCGCGCGCGCCTTGTTCTGCAACTGGCTGCGCTCGTTCTGGCAGGACACGACGATGCCGGTCGGCAGGTGCGTGATGCGGACCGCGGAGTCGGTGGTGTTGACCGACTGGCCGCCCTTGCCCGACGAGCGGAACACGTCGACGCGCAGGTCCTTCTCGTCGATCTCGACCTCGACGTCCTCGGTCTCCGGGAACACCAGGACACCGGCCGCGGACGTGTGGATGCGGCCCTGCGACTCCGTCACGGGCACGCGCTGCACGCGGTGCACGCCGCCCTCGAACTTCAGCCGCGACCACACCCCGTCCGGGGTGTCGACCTTGCTCTTGATGGCGACCGTGACGTCCTTGAAGCCACCGAGGTCCGAGTCCGTGCCGTCGAGGACCTCGGCCTTCCAGCCGTGGCGCTCGGCGTAGCGCAGGTACATGCGCAGCAGGTCGCCCGCGAACAGCGCGGACTCCTCGCCGCCCTCACCGGACTTGATCTCCATGAGCACGTCGGACGAGTCGTGCGGGTCGCGCGGCAGCAGCAGCTCGGTGAGCCGCGCCTCCAGCTGCGGGATCCGGACCTTGAGCTCCTCGGCCTCGGCGGCGAACGCCTCGTCCTCGGCCAGCTCGGTCGCCGCCTGCAGGTCCTCGCGGGCCTGGTCGAGGTCGCGAACAGCCCTCACGATCGGCCCCAGCTCGGCGTAGCGCTTCCCGAGCTTGCGAGCGCCCGCCTGGTCGGCGTGCACCGCCGGGTCGGCGAGCTGCTTCTCCAGGTCGGCGTGCTCGGCGAGCAGGGCGTCAAGGGGCTGGTTCACTGGTGCTCCTGTGCTTCGTTCCGGACAAACGAAAACGACGCCCGACCCGAGCCGTGGTGGCTTGGGCGGACGTCGTGGACGAAGCTACTTGGCGCGCTTGCCGTAGCGGGCCTCGAAGCGCGCGACCCGGCCACCGGTGTCGAGGATCTTCTGCTTGCCGGTGTAGAACGGGTGGCAGTTGGAGCAGACCTCGACGTGGATGGAACCGGAGGTCTTCGTGCTGTGCGTGGTGAACGCGTTCCCACAGCTACAGGTCACGTCGGTGGAGATGTAGTTCGGGTGGATACCAGTCTTCAACGTCTCGTCCCTTTCAGCGGTGTGGCCGCCGGGTCCCCAGGTTTGGGGTGAACCGGAGCCGGACTCGACTAGAGAGTCTGCCAGATTGCCTGACGAAGGCGAAAACGCCGGCCGACACCCAGTTGTTCCCCACCACCCGACGTGATGTGGGCCACCGGTCACCACACCCGTTCGCCGATGCTGGACGTCCGTTCGGCGCAAGCCGACGCCGTTCGACTACGGGGAGCAGCACCTCACCGCCTCGAACAGCACAATCGCACACGTGCTTTGCGCCACCGGACGCCCCCTGAGCCTCACCACGTGGCTCGCCGTGCCCTACCTGTTCAGCACAGCGGTCACCGGCCTGACCGGCCTCGCGGGCGTGCTGGTCGGAGCCTTCGGCTGGACCATCACCCTCTCGACCCCGGTGTTCGGCGCGGCGACGGCGGTGACGGCCGCGGCGGCGTCCTCGGTGAGGTGGCATTCGACGAGACAACGGCGCTGGTTGAGGTGGAGCTACCCGACGTCGGTGCTGGTGGTGGGGATCGCGGTGGACGGGGTCCACCTGCCGGTGGTGGTGGCCATCGGGTTGGGGATCCCGATCGTCGGGTTGCTGATCAGCAGGTACGTGGTGGAACGCCGGCGCAGTGCCGCGTTGGCGGCTGAAGGCCGGTATTCGAATACGGGGTGTTGAGCGATCTGGGGCTGGGGCTGCGGCTGCCCTCGGCGCGACCGCACTGGCACTAGCTGGGCTTTCTCGGGCCCGACCTGATCCCGCACCGGGATTTCCGGACTTTCATGGCCGCCCGACCTCAGCTCGCATCGGGACTCCCGGACTTTCTCGGGCCCTCGGCCGCCACCCGCATCGGGACTTACTGGACCTTCATGGCTCCCCGGCCTCAACTCGCACCGGGACTGACTGGAGTTTCTCCGGGCCCCCGGCCGACACTCGCACCGGGACTTCGGGACTTACCTGGGCCCCCGGCCGCAGCCGGACCGCCGTGCCAACCGCAACGTCCCGCTTCTTTTGAACACCTTTCCCCGGACGCACCCCGATTCTTTGCGCTCGTCGCAGCCCTTTCGCTTTGTCAAGCCGTCTTTCCAGGCTTGACAAAGCGAAAGGGCTGCGAGATACTTGGCGCAATCGGGGTGTGACCGGAAACCCACCCCCACCATGACCGG
>Ga0247771_1000385_pt1 | contig 14302 bp, 10 predicted proteins | sample UWRJL197509C6_FD_179948 | JGI IMG/M metagenome (GOLD analysis project Ga0247771, IMG submission 179948) | Plant litter microbial communities from Arlington Agricultural Research Station in Wisconsin, United States - UWRJ-L197-509C-6 | ecosystem: Environmental > Terrestrial > Plant litter >...
CAGCGTCACGCCGACCGCGCGCACGCCGTAGTGCTTGGCGGCGTGCATGACCATGCCGCCCCAGCCGCAGCCGACGTCCAGCAGCCGCATGCCCTCCTTCAGCCCCAGCTTGCGGGCCACGAGGTCGTGCTTGGCGAACTGGGCTTCCTCCAGCGTGGCGTCGGCCGTCGGGTAGACGGCGCAGGTGTAGGCCATGGACGGGCCGAGCACCCACTCGTAGAACTTGTTGGACACGTCGTAGTGGTGCGCGATCGCCTCGCGGTCGCGGGCCTTCGAGTGGCGCATCCCGTGCAGGCGCCGCTCCTGGGCGGGCACCTCGACCTTGTTGTTCACCCGGACGCGGCCGAGCATGGCGAGCAGGTTGAGCCGCTGCGACCACGGCACCTCGCGCAGGCTCAGTTCCGACAGGTGCGCGAGCGCCCCGTGGACGTCGCCGATGATCTCCAGGTTCCCCGTCACGTAGGCGCGGGCGAGTCCCAGCTCCCCCGGCGCGGACGCCAGGTAGGACAACGCCATGGGCGTGCGCACCTCGATGCGCATGCCCGCCCCCTCCGGACCGGCGTGACTGCCGTCGTAAGCGCTGAACTCGACGGCCTGGTCGCTGCCGACCACTTGTTGGAACACCTCCGCCAACCGCATGGGCCCCGGCTCCTTTCTACCTTCGGAGAACACACTTGGCGTACAGGTCGGGGAGGCGACTCCCCTTGTCGTACCGCCCCTTCAAGGCCAGGTAGGCCTCGCCGTTGTAGTGCCGCCAGAACTCCTCCTCCTCGTAGTACGAGTCGGAGTACAGCGACTTGTGCCCACCCAGCTCGGACACCTTCGCCTCGATCAACCGGTTGCGGCTGCCCATTTCTTCCCCCGGCCGCAGCGCGACCGTCGACCAGAACCCCACGTTCACGTACAGGGTGTCCGCGTCCATGGGGTAGAGGGGCCACCCGGCGCGGTCGCGCAGCCGAACGGGGCACAGCCACACCGGGCTGATGCCGATCTCGCGCTCGAAGAAGTCGAGGAACTCCGGCAGCTTGTCGACCGGGATCTCCACGTCCTGGATGACCGGCTCCTGCACGGCCTTGGACAGCCGGTCGGAGAAGCCGTGCCGCCGGTCGAACGCGACGATCTTCCGGTAGACATCGGACCGCAGGTACTTCTTCGGCCACAGCCTGCGGACCACCGGGTGCTGCGCGCCGAACGCCCGCGAGCACCAGAACCAGTCGGTGTCCCAGCGCCAGATGTAGTCCCGCACGGTCAGGTAGTCCGTCCGGTTCGACTGGATCGACCGGTAGAAGATGTTGTTACCCGTGTAGTCCGACGTGCCCGGAGCCTCGTCCACGAAGTTCGCGAGCGTCAGGTACATCTCGGTGCCGGTGAACACCGTGCCGTCGATGAAGTCGACCCGTTCGCCCTGGTACTCGCCGTCCGCGCAGACGCCCGCGATGACCTCGGCGCACTCGCGCGCGCTCCCGAAGGGAACGTGCCGCAGCCGGACGTACGGCTTGACCCGCTCCAGCTCGATCTCGAGCCGCAACGTGTAGCCGAGCGTGCCGTAGGAGTTCGGGAAACCGCGGAACAGCGGGTCTTCCGGGCGCACGACGACGACCTCGCCGTCGCCGGTGAGGACCTCCAGCTCCTTCACGGACTCGTGCGGGAGTCCGTTGCGGAAGGAGCTGGACTCGATGCCGAGGCCCGCGACCGCGCCGCCGAGCGTGATCGTCTTGAGCTGCGGGACGACCAGCGGCATCAGTCCGTGCGGGAGGGTGGCGTCGACCAGGTCCTCGTAGGTCGTCATGCCCTGGACCTGTGCGGTGCGGGCGTCCGGGTCGACGGACAGGACCCGGTTGAAGCGGGCGACGTCGAGCCCGCCCGCCTGGTCCTGGCGGAAGCGGAAGAGGTTGGAGGTGGGCTTGGCGAGGCGCACGGGACTGCCCGCGGGGATCGCGGCGTACTGCTGGCGCAGTGCCGCGACGGCCTCGGAGTGGGCTCCTGCCGGAGCCGCCTGCGCAGGGTGGCTGCTCACAGGTCCGACGTTAGGCCGATCAATCGTTCTCGGCATCCCCAAATCACCCGACTGATGCGGGTTGATCCCACTCTGTGGTCGATCGAAACCTCCGAGCAACGCAGAACCGGACATTACCGACGAGTAGAACCGGTCTAGGCTGGCGGCATGACCCACGCCACACACGAGGTCACCAACCAGGTGCCGCCGCTGTCCGGTCACGACGTCGCGGCCGATCCCGCGCTGCTCGACGCGCTGCACCGCGGCGGCGCGGGGTGGGCCGAGGCCGAGGTGCACGAGCTCGGCAGGCTCGCGGGCCGCCAGGACACGATCGACCTCGCCCGGCAGGCCAACGAGCACCCTCCGGTGCTGCGGACCCACGACCGGTACGGCCACCGGATCGACGAGGTCGAGTTCCACCCGGCGTGGCACCGGCTGATGGAGACCGCGGTCGGCCACGGCCTGCACGCGGCCCCGTGGCGCGACGAGCGGCCCGGCGCGCACCTGGCCCGCGCGGCGAAGATGTTCGTCTGGAACCAGGCCGAGGCGGGGCACGGCTGCCCGATCTCGATGACCTACGCCGCCGTCCCGGCCCTGCGCACCACCCCGGAGCTGGCGGAGCGGTTCGAGCCGCTGCTGGCCTCGACGGAGTACGACTTCGGCCTGCGCGCCCCCGAGGGCAAGCGCGGACTGATCGCGGGCATGTCGATGACCGAGAAGCAGGGCGGCTCGGACGTCCGGGCGAACACGACCACCGCTCGTCCGGCGGGCGACGGCACGTACCTCCTCACCGGGCACAAGTGGTTCACGTCCGCGCCGATGTCCGACCTGTTCCTCACGCTGGCGCAGGCGCCCGGCGGTCTGTCGTGCTTCCTGCTGCCGAGGGTGCTGCCGGACGGGACGCGCAACGCGATGTTCCTCCAGCGCCTCAAGGACAAGCTGGGCAACAAGTCGAACGCGTCGGCCGAACTGGAGTACGACGGGGCGGTCGGCTGGCTCGTCGGCGAGGAGGGCCGGGGCGTGCGGACCATCATCGAGATGGTCAACATGACCCGGCTGGACTGCGTGGTCGGCAGCGCGTCCGGGATGCGGTTCGGCCTCGCGCAGGCCACGCACCACGCGGCGCACCGCAAGGCGTTCGGGAGCTACCTGGTCGACCAGCCGCTGATGCGCAACGTGCTGGCGGACCTCGCGGTCGAGTCCGAGGCGGCCACGACCGTGGCGATGCACCTGGCGGGCACGACGGGCGCGTTCCGCAGGCTGGCGCTGGCCGTGACGAAGTACTGGGTGTGCAAGCGCGGACCGGTGCACGCGGCCGAGGCGCTGGAATGCCTGGGCGGCAACGGGTACATCGAGGACTCGGGGATGCCGCGGCTGTTCCGGGAGTCGCCGCTGATGTCCATCTGGGAGGGGTCGGGCAACGTCGCCGCGCTGGACGTGCTGCGCGCGATGGGCCGGGAACCCGAGTCCGTGCAGGCGTTCTTCACCGAGCTGGACACCGCGCGCGGAGCGGACCGGCGACTGGACGCGGCGGTCGACGGCCTGCGCGCGGACCTGGCGGACACGGCCGACCTGGAGCTGCGGGCCCGACGGCTCGTGGAGCGGATGGCGTTGGTGCTGCAGGGTTCCCTGCTCGTGCGGTTCGGCCACCCGGCCGTCGCGGACGCGTTCACCGCGTCCCGGCTGGCGGGTGATTGGGGCGTCGCGTTCGGCACGCTGCCCAGGGGCGTGGACACCGGCGCGATCATCGAACGCGGCCTGCCGAAGCCTTGACCATGGACAGCGGGAGACTGCTGGGGATCCTCGCGGACGAGGTCCGCCGCCTGCGCGTGCTGGCGGGCGGCGACCTCACCGCACCCGTGCCGACCTGCCCCGGCTGGTCGGTCGGCGACCTCGTCGCCCACGTCGCCCGCGGCTTCCGGACCGTGGTGGGCAAGGAGTCCGAACCACCGGACACCACGGCGGTCACGGCGCTCGACCAGTCCTACGCGGCCCTCTCGGCGGCGTTCGCCGACCGGCCGGACCGCTTCTGGATCCGCCGGATGGCCCAGGAGGCGGCGATCCACCGGTTCGACGCCGAGGTGGCGCTGGGCACCCCGCTGACCCCGTTCCCCGAGGACTTCGCCGCGGACGCGATCGGCGAGATGCTGGACGTGTTCCTGCACCGCGAGACCCACACCTGGCCGCAGGACTACGCGCCCGACCTGACCGAGTGGGGCACGCACTGGCTGCGGGTGGCCGACTGGCGGGTCGACGTCCACCCCACCGGCGTGGACGTGACCCCGATCGAGTCCTTGAACGCGGACGCCTCGGTGCTGGGACGGCCAGGCGCGGTGCTGTTGTGGCTGTACAACCGGGGTGACGACGTCCAGGTCAGTGGAGATCCCGAGCGGATCGCCCAGGTCAAGCGGTTGTTGACCACGGCGATGAACGCTGTGTAATTGGCCGCTGCTCCACAGACGGCGGCTCGGCCGCCTGGAGTCGGCCTCGCGTGGAGTTGGTTCTACAGCCCCAGTTCGCGGGCGATGAGCATGCGCTGGACCTCGCTGGTGCCCTCGCCGATCTCCAGGATCTTCGCGTCGCGGTAGAAGCGGCCGACGGGGTACTCGTTCATGAAGCCGTAGCCGCCGAAGATCTGCGTCGCCTCGCGGGCGTTGTCCATCGCGGCCTCGGAGGAGACGAGCTTGGCGATGGCGGCTTCCTTCTTGAACGGTTCGCCGCGCAGCATCTTCGCCGCCGCCGCGTAGTACGCCAGGCGGGCGTTGTAGGCGCGGACCTCCATGTCGGCGATCTTGAACTTGATCGCCTGGTACTCGCCGATCTTGTGGCCGAACGCCTCGCGCTCGCCCACGTACTTCAGGCTCTCGTCCACGCAGCCCTGCGCCAGTCCGACGCCGAGCGCGGCGATGGCGATCCGGCCCTCGTCCAACGTCTGGAGGAACTGGGCGTAGCCGCGGCCGCGTTCGCCGAGCAGGTTGGCCTCGGGCACGCGGCAGTCCACGAAGGACAGTTCGCGGGTGTCGGAGGCGTTCCAGCCGACCTTCGAGTACTTCTTCGACACGGTGAACCCCGGCGTGCCCGCGGGCACGATGATCGCCGAGATCTCCTTGCGGCCGTCGGGCTTCGTGCCGGTCACGGCCGCCACGGTCACCAGGCCGGTGATGTCGGTGCCGGAGTTCGTGATGAACGCCTTGGTGCCGTTGAGCACCCAGTGCCCGTCCACCAGCTTCGCGGTCGTGCGCAACGCCCCCGCGTCGCTGCCGCCGCCTGGCTCGGTCAGGCCGAACGCGCCGAGCACCTCGCCGGAGCACATGCCCTCCAGCCACTGGGCGCGCTGCTCGTCGGTGCCGAACCGGAAGACCGGCATCGCGCCCAGCGACACCCCGGCCTCCAGGGTGATGGCGACGGACGAGTCGACGCGGGCCAACTCCTCCAGCGCGAGGCAGAGGGCGAAGTAGTCGCCGCCCATGCCGCCGTGCTCCTCGGGGAACGGCAGGCCGAACAGGCCCATGCGACCCATCTTGGCGACGATCTCGTACGGGAACTCGCACCGCTCGTAGAGGTCGCCGATGACCGGGGCGACCTCGTCGCGGGCGAACTCCTCGACGGTCTTGCGCAGCGCTTCGTATTCCTCATCGAGGCGGAAGTCCAACATCGGTCACTCCTGGTGGGGGACTACGACGGCTAGGGTCTGGTCCAGCGCGACCTGGTGGCCCGCTTGGACGTTCACTTCGGTGAGCACGCCGTCGACGGGTGCGACCACGGAGTGCTCCATCTTCATCGCCTCGACGACGAACAACGCCTGGCCCTTGACGACGGAGTCGCCAAGGGAAGCCCGGACCACCAGCACGGTGCCCGGCATCGGACTGGTGACGGGGCCGCCGCCACCCTCGGCACCGCGCCCGGAGGACTCCAACGGCTCGGTCTCGGTCAACGCCCACGAGCGCCCCTCGGCCCCCAGCCACAGCACGCGCCCGTCACGGGCCATCGCGTACCGCCTGGTGCCCACGACCAGGTCGCCGTCCCGCGCCTCGGCCCGCAGCCGCACCGGTTCCGCGTCACCGACCTGCACTTCCGCGCCGCGGACCCGCACCTCGGTCGTCTCCCGGCCCGCCACGTCGACGCGCACGGTGGTCCACGCGTGCTCGCCGACCCGCCACCCGCCGACCTGGTCCCACGGGTCCGTGCCGCGCCCGCTCAACGCCAGCTGCCGTTCCAGCGCCGCGGCGGCCAGCACCTCGTCCGGCACCTCGTGGGTGACCAGCTCGTCCAGCTTGCGCTCGACCAGCCCGGTGTCCAGCAGACCAGCGCGAACATCCACATCGGACAGCAGTGACCGGAGGAACGGAATGTTCGTGGTGACGCCGAGCAGCACCATCCGCCCGAGCGCGGAGCGCAGCTTGCGCAACGCCTCCTCGCGCGTCCGGCCGTACGCGATCACCTTGGCCAGCATGGGGTCGTAGTCGCTGCCGACCGTCAACCCCACCTGCAACGCCGAGTCGACCCGCACGTCGGCAGGCTCGCTCAGCGCCAACACCCGGCCACCGGTCGGCAGAAAGCCGCGGGCCGGGTCCTCGGCGTAGATCCGGGCTTCCACGGCGTGGCCGGTCAACGAGACCTCGGTGAGGTCCAGCGGCTCGCCGGACGCCACGCGGAGCTGCCATTCGACCAGGTCGACGCCGGTCACCAGCTCGGTCACCGGGTGCTCGACCTGGAGCCGGGTGTTCATCTCCATGAAGAAGTAGTCGCCGGACGTACCGTCGACGATGAACTCGACCGTGCCCGCGCCCAGGTAGCCGACGGACTTGGCCGCGTCGACCGCCGCCTGACCCATCGCCGCGCGGGTCTCCGGGTCCAGCAACGGGGACGGGGCCTCTTCGATGATCTTCTGGTGCCGCCGCTGGAGGCTGCACTCGCGCTCGCCGAGGTGGACCGCGTTGCCGTGCGCGTCGGCCAGCACCTGGATCTCGATGTGCCGGGGGTTGGTCACGAACCGCTCGATCAGCAGCGTGTCGTCGCCGAACGACCCGCGCGCCTCGCGCCGGGCCGACTCGATCGCGTCGCGCAGCGCCGACTCCTCGTGGACCAGCCGCATCCCCTTGCCGCCACCGCCCGCGGACGGCTTGAGCAGCACCGGGAAGCCGATCTCCAGAGCCGCGTCCACCAGCGCGTCGTCGGTCATGCCGGGCTCGGTGCGCCCCGGCACCACCGGCACGCCCGCCGCACGCACGGTCAGCTTCGCGCGGATCTTGTCGCCCATCGCCTCGATCGCGTCCGGGCTCGGCCCGATGAAGACCAGCCCGGCCTTCTCGCAGGCGCGGGCGAACTCCGCGTTCTCCGCCAGGAAGCCGTAACCGGGGTGCACGGCCTGCGCGCCCGACGCCAGCGCGGCGTCCACGATCCGCTCGATCGAGAGGTAGCTCTCCCGCGCGGCGGCGGGCCCGATCCGCACGGCCACGTCCGCCTCGCGCACGTGCCGCGCGTCGGCGTCCGCGTCGCTGTACACCGCGACGGACCGGATCCCCAGTTCCCGCAAGGCCTTGACGACGCGGACCGCGATCTCGCCGCGGTTGGCCACCAGCACACTGTCGAACATGCCGCTCACATCCGGAAAATGCCGTAGGAGACCGGGTCCAGCGGCGCGTTGGCCGCCGTCGACAGCGCGAGCCCGAGCACCTGGCGGGTGTCCATCGGGTCGATCACGCCGTCGTCCCACAGCCGGGCCGTGGAGTAGTACGGGTTGCCCTGCTCCTCGTACTGCGCGCGGATCGGCTCCTTGAACGCCTCTTCGTCCTCGGCCGACCACTCGTCGCCGACCTGGTCGCGCCGCACGGTCGCGAGCACCGACGCGGCCTGCTCGCCGCCCATCACCGAGATCCGGGCGTTCGGCCACATCCACAGGTAGCGCGGCGAGTACGCCCGGCCGCACATCGAGTAGTTGCCCGCGCCGAACGAGCCGCCGATGACCACGGTGAACTTCGGCACCCGCGCGCACGCCACCGCGGTCACCATCTTCGCGCCGTGCTTGGCGATGCCGCCCGCCTCGTACTCGCGGCCGACCATGAACCCGCTGATGTTCTGCAGGAACACCAGCGGCACCGACCGCTGGTCGCACAGCTCGACGAAGTGCGCGCCCTTCACGGCCGACTCGCCGAACAGGATCCCGTTGTTCGCCACGATGCCGACGGGGTGCCCGTGGATCCGCGCGAAGCCGGTGACCAGCGTCGAGCCGTACTCCTTCTTGAACTCCTGGAACCGGCTGCCGTCGACGATCCGCGCGATCACCTCGCGCACGTCGTACGGCGTCCGGCTGTCCGTCGGCACGACCCCGTAGAGCTGCTCCGGGTCGACCGCGGGCTCCTCGCTCGGGAGGACGTCCCACGGTCGCAGCGCGCGCGGCCCCAGCGTGCTGATGATGGACCGCACCATCCGCAGCGCGTGCGGGTCGTCGTCGGCCAGGTGGTCCGTCACGCCGGAGGTCCGCGAGTGCAGGTCGCCGCCGCCCAGCTCCTCGGCGGTCACGACCTCGCCCGTCGCGGCCTTCACCAGCGGCGGGCCGCCGAGGAAGATCGTCCCCTGGTTGCGCACGATCACGGCCTCGTCGCTCATCGCGGGCACGTACGCGCCGCCCGCCGTGCACGACCCCAGCACCGCGGCGATCTGCGGGATGCCGCGGCTGGACATCGTGGCCTGGTTGAAGAAGATCCGACCGAAGTGCTCGCGGTCGGGGAACACCTCGTCCTGCCGGGGCAGGAACGCCCCGCCCGAGTCGACCAGGTAGACGCACGGGAGGTTGTTGTGCAGCGCCACTTCCTGGGCGCGCAGGTGCTTCTTGACGGTGATCGGGTAGTAGGTGCCGCCCTTGACCGTGGCGTCGTTGGCGACGATCACGCACTCGCGCCCGGACACCCGGCCGACCCCGGTGATGATCCCGGCGGCGGGGGCCTCGTCGGCGTACATGCCGTCGGCGGCCAGCGGCGACAGCTCCAGGAACGGCGACCCCGGATCCACCAGCGCGTCCACCCGGTCGCGGGGCAGCAGCTTGCCGCGCGCCACGTGCCGCTCGCGCGACTTCTCCGGCCCGCCCCGCCCGGCCTTCGCGAGCTTCGCCCGCAGCTCGTCGACGAGGGTGGCGTGCTCCTTCGCGTAGCGCTGGAACGCCTCACCGGAGGGATCGGCGGCGGTACGCAGGACCGGGGCGTCCATGGGCTCCTCGCAAGGGTGGTTAGCAGCCGTTAACTACCCCGATGTTAGCGCCTGTTAACACGCCCGTCCACCGGACGCCCTTCACCATCGCAGGTTCTCGGCGACTCCACCCGACGAGGCCGTCCCGACATGCGGGAGCACGGCTCCCGCGGCCCGACCCTCACCGAGCCGCGGGAGCCGTCGGCCTCAGCCCGTCGCCGCCGTGAGAGCGGGCAGGTAACCGAGCTTCTGGCCGTTCTTGTTCGGGTGGTAGGACTCGTCCACCGGGAAGCTCAGGCTGTTCAGCCACCAGTCACCCGAGCAGATCTCGTGCCCGGTGAACGCGCTCCGCACGTCCTGGTAGGCGAACGCCCTCGCCCCGGCCCGCCCGGAGATGACCGACGCCAGCACGTCGGACGCGGAGTTGATCGCGGCCCGCTTGGTGTCGCTCAGCCCCACGTTGCAGGAGCCGGGCACCTTGTAGATGCGCGGGTAGCCCATGACGACCACCTTCGCCGAGGGCGCGCGGCCGCGGATCTGCGCGTACACGCCGTCGAGTAGGCCCGGCAGGGTGTTCTGGGCGTACGCCTTCGCCGTGTTCGTGCGGTTCACGCAGTCCTGGTCCGACCCGAACGTGCAGGTCGTGATGACGTCGGTGAACCCGGCGTCGTTCCCGCCGATCGAGATGGTCGCCAACGTCGTGGACGCGCTCAACGAGCCCACCTGGTTGTTGAGCACGTCACCCGTGCGCGCACCCGAACAGGCGACGAAGGTGAATGAGGTGACGGAATGCGCGGCGGCCCACAACGCCGGGTAGGAATAGTTGCTGCGTTTGCAGGAACCGCTTGACGAAATGTACGAACCCGTCCCCAATCCGGACGAGTACGAGTCACCGAGAGCGACGTAGTTGACCGCCGCGGGGGCGGCAGCCGCAGGTAGGGCGGTTGACAGGACAGCGGCGGCGGCCAGTGCCGCGATTGCCAGGAAACGCGCAGGGCGCATCGAGGTCTCCCCAGGAGAAGCAACGCAGGGTGTGATGCCGAGCACAACGATTGTTACCAGGGGAGTCGCCTATATAAACAGATCAGGTCAAAAGTCAACGGATCGTGTACCGATCTTGTCGATGTCCACCCACCGCGCCCGCTTCCGAGCGAGGTTCACGTTCGCTAACCCGATGGACCTAGGATGGTGGACGTGCCGGACACCGATCCCGTCAAGCCGACCCGCCGCGAGCAGATCCTCACGGCAGCGGCCGAGCTCTTCGCCCGCCACGGCTTCCACGGCGTGGGCATCGACGACATCGGCGCGGCCGTCGGCATCTCGGGCCCCGCGCTCTACCGCCACTTCCGCAGCAAGGACGCGATGCTCGGCGAGATGCTGACGTCGATCAGCGAACGCCTGCTCGACGGCGGCCAGGAGCGGGTGGAGGCGTCGACCGGCCCGGACGACGCGCTGCGCGCCCTCGTCGGCTGGCACGTCGACTTCGCCCTGGACGACCCGGCGCTCATCACGGTCCAGATCCGGAACCTGGCGAACCTGACGGACCCGGACCGCCGCCGCGTGCGGGCGTTGCAGCGGCGGTACGTCGAGGTCTGGGTGGAGACCATCCAGCGGACCGTCACCACCGTGGACGAGCCGACCGCCCGCGCCGCCGCGCACGCGGTGTTCGGGCTGATCAACTCCACGCCGCACAGCGCCCACCTCGACCGCGCCCAGATGGCCGCCCTGCTGACCAGGATGGCGCTCGCCTCCCTGACCACCGCGGGCGCTCTCGAGGAAACCCCTGTCCCCTGAGCTGGGGTTGAACACCCGACTAGCGATCGAGCGTTGTCATTCCGTAACCTGGCTTGCCAATGGGCGAAGCACCGGCAAACGACAGCGCGCACGAAGGCGGGTGGCCGGGCTTCCGGCTCCTCTCCCGCTTACCCGCGTGGTTCCGATTCCTCCTGGTGGCGCTCGCCGTGTTCGTCTGCGGCGTGATCGCCTCCCGACCGGCGGGCGCGACCGACGACCGCCCGATGAGCGCGGACGTGGCGGCAGCGGCCAAGGCCGTCCACTCCATGACCAACCCGAGCAGGACGCACAACCCGCTCGACGACTTCCCGAAGGACTTCGGCCAGGTCCAGGGCCGCAACCCGCAGGTCACCACGACCGCGGACGGCACCGTGCGCGCCTACCACCCGGACGGCGAGTGCTCCGGCCCCGCGGGTGAGACGGAGTGGAACTTCGGCCTGGCCTGCAAGGCGCACGACCTCGGCTACGACCTCCTCCGCTACGCGGAGAGCAAGGGCCAGCCGCTCGGCCCGGACGCGCGCAGGTCCATCGACGCGCAGCTGTCCCGCGACATGCACGCCCAGTGCCACACCAACCCCCGCGACTCCGAGGCCCAGTGCCACGCCGTCGCGCAGCTCTACGCGGGCGGCCTCGGCTTCAACTCGTGGCGCCAGCGCTGGGGTCCTCCTGGCCACGAGCCGGTGCTCGCCTGGGGCTTCGGCAGCGCCGTGGTCGTGTTCCTGCTGCTGGCCCGCCTGCCGGGCCGCAAGCGCGACAAGACCACCAAGCTGCCGCTCGACTTCGTCCCGCGCCCGGCGAAGCAGGACCGCTACGCCACGTTCCTCCGCTTGGCCAGCCTCGGCCTCGTCGTGCTCGGCCAGTCCGTGCTCACGGTCATGCACTGGGCGGGCGTGAGCGCGAACTGGCTGTGGCTGCTGACGTGGGTCCTCCAGGCCATCCCGATCTTCTTCTTCGCGGGCGGCCACGCCAACATGCTCGCCTGGCAGGAGATCAAGTCCGACCACGGCGGCTACGGGCGTTACCTGTCCAGCCGCATCGCCTGGCTCCTGCGCCCCGTGCTGGCGTTCGTCCTGGCCTGGCTCGTCCTCCCGCTCCCGCTGGAACTGCTGGACGTCCCCAAGGTCCGCGTGGAGGCCTTCGGCAGGCTCATCGCGTACCCGCTGTGGTTCCTCGGCGTGTACCTCGTCGCGGTAGCCGCGACCCCGCTGATGGCCTGGCTGCACAGACAACTCCGCCTGGGCACCCCTCTGGTGCTGACCGTCGTGATGATCACCGTGGACGGCGTGCGGGTCATCTTCGACTGGCGCACGGGCGGCTACCTGAACCTCATGCTCGGCGCTCTACTGCTCCAGCAACTCGGCTTCTTCTACGCCGACGGCAGCCTCCAACGGGTGTCCCGCAAGGTCCTCAGCGTCCTCGCCTCCTTGACCGTCCCGGCACTGCTGGGCCTGATCACCTACGGCGGCTACCCCCGCACGATGATGGCCATGCCCGGCGAGGCGGGCTCGAACCTCAGCCCACCCACGGTCTGCCTGCTGGTGCTCGGCTTGGGCCAGATCTGCCTGGTCGTCCTCCTCCGCGAACGCACCACCCTCTGGCTCTCCGGCAGACGCCAGTGGAGCGTGGTCACGTTCGCCCGCACCGCCCCCATGACCGTGTACCTCGGCTACCTCACCGTGCTGGCGGCGGTCGTCGGCGTCCTGGGCCTCTTGGACGCCCCCGACGCGGCCGCGTTCACCGTCGCCGACTGGCTCGCCCGCCCCCGCTGGCTGGCCGTCCTGGTCCTGCTCCTCATGCCGGTCCTGCTGGTGTTCCACCGGTTCGAACGCCACGCCTCCCGCTCCCCCGGCTTCCACTGGACCTCAGCCGAATCCCACCGCTCCCGCCTGGCGGCCACCCTGGGCGTCGCCTTCGGCGCGTTCGGCGTGCTCGGCTTCGTCGCGACGGGTTTCGCGGGCACCAGCGCCACCCTGATCGTCCTGCAGGTCGACCCGTTGCAGAACCTGATCCACCTGCTGCTCGGCTGGTACCTGCTCCACATGGCCAGAGCGGGCACGTGCCACGGCAGACGCTCCTGGCTGCTCGCCGCGACGGCCTGCGTACCCCCGCTGCTGGTGCTGGAACCGAACACGCTCGGCGTGGTCCTCCACGTGAGCACCATCGCGCTGGCGCTGCTGGCGGCGGTCGCGAAGCAACACCCAAGTCACCAGGCCGAACACCGGGAGCCAGAGAAGGCGCTCGCCTAGCCAGGTCGGGGTCGTCGGTGCGGTGTGCAGTCCTGGGAGAGGGCCCAACGTCGAGGCGATGAGGGTGACCGCCAGCAGGGCGCTCTGGTGGGTGAGGAAGATCGGGAGCGCCTTCTTGTTGATGTGGCTGGTGTTGGGGAGCTTGGGCTGGATCAGCAGGACCAAGCCGATTTGGGCGATGGCCAGGGACAGGGCTGCCGGGGTGGGCGGGGCGAGGTTCGAGCGCTCGCCTGGCATGCCCACTGCGCTGACGGAGTAGCCGAAGTAGTGGATGGATGCCGCTAAGCCCGCTGCGCCGGTCAGGAAGAGGATCAGGCCCCAGGAGCGGCGCATTCCGGTTCTGGCGATGGCCATGCCCAGCTGCCACGGGGTCCACCAGACCGCGAGGACGTTGAGGGGTCCCAGGTTCAGGAGTAGGACGAGGGTGATGGGGATTAGCGCTGCTGCCGCGCCGAGGTGGCGGTCCAGGTAGCGGAATGCTGGGGTTAGGGCGGACAGCAGGATGTAGACGCCGATAAACCAAAGTGGCGTGATTACCAGGTGAACGATCACCAGGAACGTGGTTTGCGGTATCCCTCGGAACCACAGGCCGGCTAGTACCAGGATCCAGATGCCGAGGAGGACCCCCACGGCTATGGCGACTCGTTTGACGCGGGCCAGTAGTGGCGAGTCGGAGCGGGCTGCGGAGAAGCCACCTACGAAGAAGAACAAGCCCAGTGTTTGCAAAACCCAGGAGACTGGGGCGAGGGAAGGCATGGACCGCAACGGGCTGTCGATGGTCATGCCGTTCGGGCCAGCCACCAGTGACGTGACCAGCCAATGGCCAGCCACTACGCCAACCACGGCTATGGCCCTGACCGTGTCCACCACCGGATCCCTACCTGGCGCCACGGGACTCACTCTCCTTTGCTTCTCGTTGTTTTAAAATGACTCAGCATTACCGGCCCCGCGACAAAAGCGGGAGCACGCAACCTGGGCGACACCCAGACCCCCGCCACCACCCCGATCCTCAGCGCAGTTCGTGCTTTTCACGCTTTGTCAAGTCGTCTTTCCAGACTTGACAAAGCGTGAAAAGCATCGA
>Ga0247771_1000386_pt1 | contig 14300 bp, 11 predicted proteins | sample UWRJL197509C6_FD_179948 | JGI IMG/M metagenome (GOLD analysis project Ga0247771, IMG submission 179948) | Plant litter microbial communities from Arlington Agricultural Research Station in Wisconsin, United States - UWRJ-L197-509C-6 | ecosystem: Environmental > Terrestrial > Plant litter >...
GACTTAAAAAATTACTCGGTGTTCCAGTTCGGCGAGGAGCTGCCGGCCACGGCCTCGCCCTTCGTGCTTACGGGCAAGGACCTGATGACTGCGCAGACTTTTCTATCGCGGCTCGATCATGACGTGCGTTTCAACCTCGTTACCAAATGCCACATAAGCTCGGAGATAAAGACGCTGGGCGATGCGGAGCTGGCCAGCATGGAAGGACTGTATGAACGCACGATGAAGGAAGCCGGTAGCGATGCGCGTTCACCGCGTTTTGTTTATACCCACCTTATGCTTCCGCACTACCCGTATTTCTACGATAGCAGCGGCCGCCGTACCGCACCGGATATGGTGCTCGAGGGAAACCAGATGAACCGCCGGGCCTATATTTCCTATCTTGCCTATGCCAACAAAAAATTCCTGGCGCTTATCGATCAGATTCTTTCGCGGGCAAAGACGCCGCCCGTGATTATTTTTATGGGCGATCACGGCTTCCGCCATTTTACCGAGGACGTCGATCACCGCTATTATTTCATGAACCTGGATGCCGTTTACCTGCCGTCGAAGAAGTACGAAAGCCTTTATCGCGGCCTGTCGGCGGTGAACCAGTTCAGGGTGGTATTGAATACGGAGTTCGGGCAGGCATTGCCGCTGCTGAAGGACTCGACCAGCTTTTTAACAGAGTAAGATGCTCAACACGCAAAACATATTGATCCTAGCCCCGCACACCGACGACGGTGAGCTGGGTTGCGGCGCTTCCATTGCCCGGTACATTGCCGAGGGCAAGCGGGTGACCTATATTGCTTTTTCCACCTGCTCGCAGTCGCTGCCGGCCCACCTGCCGGGCGATACCCTTGCTACCGAGTGCCGTGCCGCCACGGGCGCGCTGGGCATACAGGAAGTACGCTTCTTTGATTTCGAGGTGCGTCAGCTGCTTTTTCACCGCCAGGAGATACTGGAAGCTCTGCTGAAGCTGCAGCAGGAGATCAACCCGCAAACGGTCTTCCTGCCTGCCGAGAACGACGTGCATCAGGATCATCAGGTGATCTATGCAGAGGGATTGCGCGCTTTCAAGAACTGCAATGTGCTGGGTTACGAGCTGCCCTGGAACAATTTCCGTTTCCAGCCCACCTATTTCGAAAAGGTAACGGAGGCCCACCTCCAATCCAAGCAGTCGGCCCTGCGCGAATACCGTTCCCAATCGCAGCGCCGCTACATGAGCGACGACTTCATCCGTTCCCTCGCCGTGGTCCGCGGCCTCCAGGCCAACGCCCCCCTCGCCGAAGCCTTCGAAATCTACCGCCTAACAAGCTAATTGTTGATAGTATATATATAAAATATATACTATTATAATTATTAAATATAAATTATAATAACTACCATACGCTATATCCACGTACAAAAGGTTGCGGAGAAAGAATAGTCACGGCTGTTTGTTCTCGGGTAACGATAAGCGCACGTAACGAATCTATGGACTACCCTCTATTGGCGGAGTCGTTTAGCGCCTCATTTTTCCGACAAATGCTTTAGGAACACTCATGCTTTTCCCAAGGAAAAATTCAGCGTCCACCTCTGCCAAAGGCTACGGCGGACACAGCCGCCTTATTTGCAGTCAGTAATTGGTCGCTCAAAGCATAAGCCACAGTTTATCAACAGTAACTCATAGCTACAGTATTAATATTATATAAGCAAAGGGCAAGAAAAAAGGTTGCGGAGAAAGAACGATCACGGCTGTTTGTTCTCGACTAACGATAGGCGCACGTGGCGAATCTATGGACTACCCTCTATAGGCAGAGTTGTTTAGCGCCTCATTTTTCCGACAGATGCTTTAGGAACACTCATGCTTTTCCCAAGGAAAAATTCAGCGCAGTAGACATCGGGCTCCATCGCGACACAGCCGTACGATGGAAATGATCGAGACATACTTAGAGTGTACGTGCCGTCGATGTTCGGGGTGGTCCGATCGCCCATTCGCCGAAAGACTTCCCGCATAAATGACTGATGCGCATCGAATGGGCTTGAATTTTTGGCTCCACCTTTTGTTTCAAGACAAAAGCGTGGAAAAAGAATATACGAACAGCACAAACGACCGCCGAATGAGGAAAAGATTACAAAGACTGCAATAGAGGAGAGAAAGAAGGAACTCCGTAAGCAGAAGATTACAAATTCTTTCCTACCCCCTGATCCAACGCCAACACAACCCCCAACTGATTATAAGAAATATTCCTCTGATAATTCGCCCGTGCATACGCCACCTGCAACTTGCTGAACCGCACCCGCACACCCATCGAAAAACCATTCAACCCATTCCCCGAACTGCCGACATTCAGCTCGCTGCGCCGCAGTTGGTTATACCCCACCGTCGCCTCCAGGTTTGCCCCCACATATACATGCGCCGCCGCCACGAAATGATTAAACAGCTTATCCAAAAACTTGCCGCCGGGATGCAGCTCGTTCTCGTTATTAAACAGCGTATCGTTATAATGAATATTAAAATGCTGGAGCTGCTGTGCGGTCAGCGAAAAGCCGAAGGGCGCATGGGCCAGGCGTTTCGTCAAGCCTATCTGCAGGTCGAAGGGCAGGTCTTCGCCCTCGCCGGCATAGGTCTTTAATTGTATGCCCATATTGCGCGCCAGCAGCGCGGCATAGAAGCCGTGCGCCGAATCGGTATAATGCACGCCGAAATCAAAGGCCAGGGCCGCGGAACGATACTGCCCATAGCTCGAGCCGATCAGCTTTACGGAAACTCCGTAGTTCCAGTGTTCGAGGTAGCTGCGCGCGGCCGATGCCTGCACGACAAAATCCACAGGGTGAAATGTTCCGCTCTGGTTGCCGGCCGCATCAGTTTGGGCTATGCTGCCATAATCAAGAAAATAAATATGCCCACCCAGCACGGTAGCCTTGTTCTCGCCATGATAAGCGCCCGTGAGGCTGTATGCTTTTATGCCGCCGGGCAGCCCGGTAAAGGAAAGATGCAGTTGACTATTCAATCCGGCATCGAGGAGTGCGGGGTTGTTGGCCGCGAGTCCTACGTCATCCGCCTTCCAGGAAACATTGACGCCACCCGCCGCCGTAAGCGGCGCCGTAGCCGGGAGCTTCAGGAAATTATAAACGGCATTGCCACCCAGGGTCTGACTGTTGGCCGCAAAGCAGAAAAGAATAAGTAAAGTGATGGCTAAAGAACGCACGGGTTCATTTTTATGAAGGCCCTAAGATAAGGGAGTTTATTCACCTTCGCCAAGGCTACGGCCGACGCAGTCCCTCCTTCGCCAAGGCTACGGCGGCCGCAGCCACCTTCGTTGCACTGCGGCAGTTGGCAGTTAACAGTTGGCAGTTGGCTTACTAAAGAAGTAATGACTTTATAGTAGCGTTTCGTTTTATACAAATTAGGAGTTGGCAGGTTTGCAATCTTTCATACCGGCTGAACTTTAGTTCACCAACTGTTAACTGTTAACTGCCAGCCCGGCGAAGCCGGGCGAACTGAAAACTTCACTCCAAGGCCAGCTCGATCACCTGGTTCATCGTACGCACGTAGTGAAATTTTACGCCCTTGATATAATCGGGGTTGATCTCCTGCACGTCCTTTTCATTCTGCCAGCAAAGGATCAATTCTTTCAGACCGGCGCGCTTGGCCGCCAGCACCTTTTCCTTGATGCCACCCACCGGCAGCACCTGCCCGCGCAGCGTGATCTCGCCCGTCATGCCGAGGTAGGGCTTGATCTTGCGGCCCGTAAACGCCGACGCAAGGGCCGTCAGCATGGTCACGCCCGCACTCGGACCGTCCTTCGGCACCGCGCCTTCGGGCACGTGGATATGCACGGCCTTCTTGTCGATAAGGGCAGGGTCGACGCCCAGCTTACGGGCATTGGCGCTCAGGTAGGAAAGGGCGGTGGAAGCGCTCTCCTTCATCACGTTGCCGAGGTTGCCCGTCAGGCGCAGCTCGTGCTTGCCGTCGCTGAGCGAGGCTTCGATGAAGAGGATGTCGCCACCCACGTAGGTATAGGCCAAGCCCACGGCCACGCCGGGAATGCCGGCCGATTTGTACATCTCGTTATTGTAGCGCGAGCGGCCGAGGATCGTCTCGATATCATCCACGGCCAGCGCGGGTTTCAGGCTGCCGTTCATAGCCAGCTGCTTTGCCTGGTAGCGCATGATGGCGGCAAGGTGGCGGTCCAGCTCGCGCACGCCGCTCTCGCGCGTATAATCCTGAATGATCTTTTCAAGCACCTTGTCGCTGATCTTGAACTTGGACGACTTGAGGCCGTGCGCCTCGCGCTGCTTCGGTACGAGGTGGCGCTTGGCGATCTCGATCTTTTCCTCCACGGCATAGCCGCTCAGCTCAATGATCTCGAGGCGGTCGCGGAGGGCGGGCTGGATGGTTTGCAGGTTGTTGGCAGTAGCGATGAAGAGCACCTTGCTGAGGTCATATTCCAGCTCGAGGTAGTTGTCGTAAAACGAATGGTTCTGCTCGGGGTCGAGCACTTCGAGGAGGGCGCTGCTCGGGTCGCCGCGCATGTCGCTGCCCACCTTGTCGATCTCGTCGAGGATCATCACGGGGTTGGACGATTTGATCTTGCGTATGTTCTGAACGATGCGGCCCGGCATGGCGCCAATGTAGGTTTTGCGGTGGCCGCGGATCTCACTTTCGTCGTGGATGCCGCCGAGGCTGAGACGCACGTACTTGCGGCCCACGGCATTGGCGATGCTGCGGCCCAGCGAGGTCTTGCCGATACCCGGCGGACCGTAGAAACACAGTATCGGGCTTTTCATGTCGCCCTTGAGCTTGAGCACGGCCAGGTATTCGAGGATGCGCTCCTTGATCTTCTGCATGCCGTAGTGGTCCTCGTCGAGGATGCGGGCGGCTTTTTCAAGGTCGTATACGTCCTGCGTATAATCTTCCCACGGCAGGTCCAGCATCAGGTCGAGGTGGTTATAGACGACGGAGTAGTCGGGCGTGCTGGGGTGCATGCGCTCGAGCTTCTCGATGCCTTTCTTGAAAGCCTCACGGGCCGACTCGGTCCACTTCTTCGCTTCCGATCTTTTTTGCAGCTCTTTTATCTCGCGCTCGTTGGGATCGCCGCCAAGCTCTTCGCGAATGCTTTTCAGCTGCTGCTGCAGGAAATATTCGCGCTGCTGCTTGTCTATCTCGGCTCGTGTCTTGTTCGTCACCTTGTTCTTCAACTCGGCAAACTGCAATTCTTTCTGAAGGAATTGCATGAGGAGGTCGGCGCGCTCGCGGAGATCGTCGATCTCGAGGAGGCGCTGCTTGTCGCGTATGTCGATGGTGAGGTTGCTCGATACGAAATGTATGAGGAAGGAAGGGTTCTCGATATTGCGGAGGATCACCGAGGCTTCGGTGGGTATGTTGGGCGATAGCTGGATGATCTCGGTGGCGAGGTCCTTGATGTTGGAAACGTAGGCTTCGAAGTCGGGGTCCTTGGGCGATTCGTCTTCGGGCAGCACCTCGATGGCGGCGCGGAAATAGGGCTCTTCGGTGATAACCTCGGAAATGGAAAAGCGGCTCTTGCCCTGGATGATGATGGTGGTGCCGCCGTCGGGCATCTTTATCTGCTTTACGATCTTGGCGACGGTGCCGATGGCTTCGAGGTCCTTGGCGACGGGATCTTCCACGGCGCTGTCCTTCTGGGCCACCACGCCAATGAGCTTGCTGGCCTTGTAGGCTTCGTTCACGGCCTTGATGCTTTTGTCGCGCCCTACGGTGATGGGCAGCACCACGCCGGGGAAGAGTACGGTATTGCGCAGGGGCAGCAGGGCTATGTCGGGCGGTATGTCGATCTTTTCATTGGGATCGTTATCGTTCTCGTTGATCGGGATGATGGGCATGAAATCCATCTCTTCTTCCGGCTTCAGGTTAAAATTCACGCGCATTGTTTTTTTTATCATACAAGGTGCTGTCGAGGCAAGGGACAAATTTACACCAGTATTTGTTCATACCACAGATATAGTGCGGGAAAGAGAAAGAGGACATAATGTGCGGAACGGGCTTGGTGAGGAACAAAAAAATCCCGCCCTGGTGGAGCGGGATCAATAGGTTGCCGGTCAGGTGCTTAGAGGGCGATGCCGAGGCCGAGCTGGAAGCCCTGGTTCTTCCATTTATCCTGATTGTCGATATCGCTGACGTTGGAGAGGCCCACGAAATAGCGGCCCGTGAGGCGCAGCGCGCTGATGTTGATGGTGGCGCCGCCGGCCATCGAGAAGTCGCCGCGCTTGAAGGCGTCCTCGCCGTTCTGGAACAGGTTCTTGTCCTGGTCGATGAGGATGCCGAACTGCGGGCCGGCCTGGAGGGTCAGGAGCTTGCCCACCTTGTAATTCAGCATGATGGGTATGGTCAGGTAGTTCAGCTTGATGTCCTTGTAGTCCGAAAAGGCAACGGCGCCCTGGTACACGCTTTTGAAGCTGCTGTCCACCCGCGACTGGTACTGGTTGAACAATACCTCGGGCTGGATGCCGAGCCGTCCGCCGAAGCCGATCTCGGCGAAGCCACCCAGGTGGTAGCCGTAGCGGAACTCGTCGCGGAAGGATTTGCCATCAACCTTGGTGATGTTCGCACCACCTTTGATACCCAGGTGAAACTGAGCCATGGAAGCCTGTGCCACCAGCACCAGGACAAGAAGAACGGATAATTTTGTTTTCATAAAATCATGCTGTTTGTTGTTGAAAAAATTGATCATCAAGATTAGTGCCGCAAGCAATCCGAAGTTGTTAAACAAAAATCAAACAACTAAAAAATAACACCTGCGTTATAAAGAGATCCTTCGTCCGGCCAAACCCCGGATTTCGCGCACGCGCAAACAACCGGGCCTGAACCGCCATTAATTATATTTAAATAAAATTTATTAATTTTTATACAATACGCACGCATCTAACGGTTACGCACAACGCTATCCTTCCCTTTCTCTCTCTCGCCTCGTGTAGACGCCTGTTGATCCGAAAGGTTTAAATGCAAAAAACGCAGGGAGCCATTTTTTTCTACACCAGCTCGATAAGCGTGATCTCGGGAAGGATGCCCACGCGGCCGGGGTAGCCGATAAAGCCGTAGCCGCGGTTCACATAAAGCTTCTGCGCGCCTTCCTCGTACAGGCCTGCCCACTGGCGGTATACGTACTGCACGGGGCTCCAGCGAAAGCCCGGTATCTCCACGCCGAACTGCATGCCGTGGGTATGTCCGGCCAGGGCCAGGTCGATGTCTTTGAAGCGGGGCCTCACCTCGGCATCCCAGTGCGTCGGGTCGTGGCTCATGAGGATCTTGAAGGGCAGGCCTTCGGCGCCGGCATAGGCCTTGGCCATGTTGCCGTAGCGCGGGAAGCGCTTGAGGGCGCTCCAGTTCTGGATGCCGATAAGGGCGATCTTGTCTCCGTTGCGTTCGAGGGTCACGTTCTCATCGAGAAGGAGGCGCCAGCCCATATCGCCCTGGAGCTTTTTAAGGCTTGCGAGGTTGGCTTCTTTCTCCAGGGCCATCGGTCCTACCGGCTCGTGGCCGTAATAATAATCGCCGTAGTCGTGGTTGCCCAGCACGGAATACACGCCCATCGGCGCTTTCAGGCGGCTGAAGATGGCCGTGTAGTCTTCCATCTCGATGGCGCGGTCGTTCACCAGGTCGCCCGTAAAAAGTATGATGTCGGGTTTGAGCTCGAGCACCTTGTTCACGCCTTTGGCTACGGCCTCGGGGTTGGTGAAGGAGCCGCTGTGTATGTCGGACAGCTGAACGATGCGCAGGCCTTTGAAGCCCGCGGGCAGGTTGGCAAAGCTGAGCCTGAGGTTCTTGACCTTGTAGCGGTATTTGTTCGAGAAGCCGTAAACGAGCGAGGCGAAGAGACCGCCGCCCATGGCCAGCCCGAGCCAGCTGAGGAAGATGGAGCGCGAGATGCCGTCCGTGCCCTGGAGCTGCTCGCCCTCCGTGCCCCGGAAGAAGACCTTGCCCACGAGCCACTGTATGCCGCGCCGTATATCGTCGATGAGGAAGAAGACGGCGGCGATAAGCTTGGCGAGGAACAGGCCGATGATAACGGCAAAGACGGTGCTGCGCACGCCCTTGGACGACTGCTCGAGGTTGAGGTAGGGCAGCAGGAAAAGCACGATCAGGGCCAGCGCCGAAACCGACCAGTAGGAAATATAGAGGATGGATTTGGTCTTGGGGCCGGCGGAATGCGAGAGGGTCCTAACGATCTGGAACACATAGAAATCGAGAAGGATCATAAAGCCGGCCAGAACGAGCCATACGGGTGAGCTGCGCATAAATCCGAATTTGGGATTGCAAGTAAACAAACTTCTCCCAATAGGGCAGATTATCTTTCCACACCCCGGTTTTTGACTGCTGAAGCCGTATTTTTGCGGACATCTAAAGCCGGTTTATGAAATTGACGTATTATGGACAGTCGTGCTTTTCAGTGGAGGCCGGCGGCAGCACCCTCCTCTTCGACCCGTTCATCACCCCGAACGAGCTGGCAAAAGACATACGCCTCGAAGACATAGAGGCCGACTTCATCCTCGTATCGCACGGACACAGCGACCACGTGGCCGACTGCGTGGCCCTGGCCCAGCAGAACCACGCCACGGTGATCGGGGCCTTCGAGGTCGTGAACTGGCTGCATGCCAACGGCGTGGAGAACTTTCACCCGATGAACCTCGGCGGCCGCCGGACCTTTCCCTTCGGCACCGTGCGCTGCACCAATGCGATCCATTCCTCCGCCATGCCCGACGGCAGCTACGGCGGCAACCCCATGGGCTTTTATGTGGAGGCCGGCGGCAAGCGCTTCTACTACAGCGGCGATACCGCGCTGACCATGGACATGCAGCTGGTACCGCGTTTCGGCCTGCCCGACTTTGCCATCCTCCCCATCGGCGACAACTTTACCATGGGCTATGAAGACGCCATCATGGCCGCGGAGATGATCCAGTGCCGCCACATCGTGGGCGTACACTACGACACCTTCGGCTATATCAAGATCGACCACGAAAAAGTAAAACAGGCTTTCACCGCTGCCGGGCTGACCCTTCACCTGCCCCGCATCGGCGAAACCATAGAACTATAAAAACCGACAAGGGATCAATGAGCAGAATTATCGGCGTTGCCAATCAAAAAGGCGGTGTAGGCAAAACAACAACAGCCATCAACCTCGCGGCTTCCTTTGCCGTGCTGGAATACAGGACCCTGCTGGTAGACGCCGATCCGCAAGCCAACAGCACCACCGGCGTGGGCTTCGACCTGCAGAACATCACCCAAAGCCTTTACGACTGCATGGTGAACAATGCCGTGGCCAAGGACGTAGTGCTCAAGACCGACATTCCCTACCTCGACCTCATCCCCTCGCATATCGACCTGGTGGGCGCCGAGATCGAAATGATCAACTACCCCAACCGCGAACTCGTGCTGAAGCAGCTGATCGAAACCGTGCGGGCCGACTACGACTTCATCATCGTCGACTGCTCGCCCTCGCTGGGCCTCATCACCGTCAATGCGCTCACCGCCGCCGACTCGGTGATCGTGCCCGTGCAGTGCGAGTTCTTCGCCCTTGAAGGACTGGGCAAGCTGCTCAACACCATCAAGATCGTACAGAGCCGCCTCAATACCGCCCTCCTCATCGAAGGCATCCTCATGACGATGTATGACGGCCGCCTGCGCCTCTGCAACCAGGTGGTGGCCGAGGTGCGCCGCCACTTTGAGGAGCTGGTGTTCAGCACCATCATCCACCGCAACGCCCGCCTCAGCGAAGCGCCCAGCGTGGGCAAGCCCGTGATCCTTTACGACGCCAACAGCAAGGGCTCCATGAACTACCTGAACCTCGCCAAGGAGATCCTCCAGAAGAACAACATGACCAGGATCCCCCAGGAGGAAAGGACCATCGAGCTGTAAGCGCACCCGCCCTCGCCAAAAAATACGAGCTTTGCCCCCGGCTTTTTTCATACCGTTAACAAGCCGTATAAATATCTTTGACCGGACCGGCCGCCCGCGGCCATCAACCCAGAACACGCTACATGACAAACCCGAAACAAAATAAGGACGCCCTCGGAAAAGGCATCCGCTCCCTGCTGCAAAGCATCGACTCGGACCTCAAGAACACAACGACCGGCGACCTGAAGCCCCAGGCCGTGGAAGCCGCCACCGGCACCATCCGCCTGGCGCTGGACCAGATAGAGACCAACCCCAAGCAGCCCCGCCGCGACTTCGACGAGCAGGCGCTGCAGGAGCTGGCCCAGTCCATCCGCCTCCACGACATCATCCAGCCCATCACCGTATCGCGCCTCCACGGCAACAAATACCGCCTCATATCGGGCGAGCGCCGCCTGCGCGCCGCAAAGCTGGCCGGCCTCAAGGACGTGCCGGCCTATATCCGCCAGGCCAACGACCAGGAGCTGCTGGAGCTGGCCCTCCTCGAAAACCTGCAGCGCGAAGACCTCAACGCCATGGAAATCGCCCTGAGCTACAAGCGCATGATGGAAGAGCTGAGCCACACCCAGGAACAGGTAGCAGAACGCATGGGCAAGGACCGCAGCACCGTCACCAACTACATCCGCCTGCTGAAGCTTCCGCCCGATATTCAGGTGGCGGTGCGCAACGGCAGCATCAGCATGGGCCATGCCCGCGCCCTCATCAACGTGGACAAGATCGACCAGCAGCTGTATATTTTCGACGAGATAAAAACCAAGGGCCTGTCCGTACGCCAGACCGAAACCCTGGTGCGCAACCTGTACAAGGAAAAGGACGCCAAGAAGCCCGCGAGCAACCTGCCCGACGGCTATAAGAAAGTGGAAGACAAGCTGGCCTCGCACTTCAGCACGCGCGTAAAAATGAAGCACAGCCGCAACGGCAGCGGCCAGATCACCTTCGACTACTACTCGCTCGAAGAGCTGAACAAGCTGCTCGACCAAATGAACGTAACCATTGAATAGATGGTTTTCATATCGCCTCCTTTTTTGCCTTGCCGCCCTCGCAGCCATGGCAAGCCTTCATGCGCAGGACAGCACGCGCCGCAAGCCCGACACCTTGAAGAAGGTGCCGGTCGATTCGCTGCAAAGCGTGGCTACGCCGGTGCACCTGAGCAAGGTGGATTCGATGATGAAGTACCACTCGCCAAAGACGGCGGCCATACGCTCGGCGCTGGTGCCGGGCTGGGGCCAGATCTACAACCGCAAATACTGGAAGCTGCCCATCGTGTACGGCGCGCTGGGCGTGACCGGCGGCATATTCATCTACAACCTGAAAAACTACCGCGACCTCCGCTTCGCCTACAAGGCCCGCGTGGAAGCCTCGCCGTCCGCCACCAATCCCAGACCCACGGCGGCCGACTCGGTGAACTATTACAAGGCCAAGCCCCTGCTGCGCGACCTCGACATCAACGCCCTCCTCACTTACCGCGACGATTTCCGCCGCAACATCGATTACTCGGTACTCGTATTTATACTGTTCTGGGGATTGAACGTGGCCGATGCCACCGTGGACGCCCACCTCAAATCTTTCGACGTGAGCCCCGACCTTAGTTTTCATTTAAAATTCGGACATAGCCAGCTGGCCGGCACCAATGGTGTGAGCCTCGTGCTGGCATTTAAATAACGCTTATGAAGATCGCGCTGATCGGCTATGGCAAGATGGGCCACATGATCGAAGAGCTGGCCCTCGAACGCGGCCACGAGATCGTATTGAAAGTTCATATCGACAACACGGACATCTTTACCAAAGAAAACCTGGCGGCCGCCGACGTGGCCATCGAGTTCACGGCGCCGGACAGCGCCTACGGCAACGTAAAAAAATGCCTCGACTTCGGCGTACCCGTAGTGAGCGGCTCCACCGGCTGGAACGACCGCCTGCAGGAGATGAAGGACTATTGCAAAGAACGCGACGGCAGCTTTCTTCATGCCAGCAATTTCAGCATCGGCGTGAATATATTTTTCGAGGTGAACAAGGTGCTGGCCCGACTCATGGCCGCCCAGCCCGAGTACGACGTGGAAGTAAAAGAGATCCACCACACCCAGAAGCGCGACGCGCCCAGCGGTACCGCCGTCACCCTCGCCGAGCAGCTGATGGAGGAATACCCGCGCAAAAAAAGCTGGGTCAACCACGCCACCGCAAATCCCGAAGAGCTGGCCATCCTGAGCGAGCGCACCGACCCCGCGCCGGGCACGCACAGCATCCGCTACTCCTCGCCCATCGACGATATCGAGATCATACACACGGCCCACAACCGCAAGGGCTTTGCCCTCGGCGCCATCCTGGCCGCCGAATATATCAGCAGCCGCAAGGGCGTGTTCTCGATGAAGGACGTGCTCTCGATCGGCACCTGAAAAACCGTTACCGTATTTATACCGGAGCCATGTTCACCGCCCCTCGCCCATTCGTCAAGATCTGCTGCATCGCCTCTATCGAAGAAGCGCAGCTGGCCGTTGCCGCGGGCGCATCGGCCCTGGGTCTTGTGGCGCGCATGCCCAGCGGTCCCGGTCCTATCGGCGACGAATTGATACGCAGCATCGCCGCGGCCGTGCCGCCGCCCATCGCCACCTTTTTGCTTACCAGCGAAACCTCCGTGGATGCGATCGTTGCCCACCATCGGCGCACGCATACCAATACGATCCAGCTCGTTGATGCGTTGGAAGAAGAGCGCTACGACGCGCTGCGGGAAGCCATTCCGGCAGCCTGCATCGTACAGGTGATCCATGTAGTGAACGAAGCCTCGGTGGAGGAAGCGCTGCGCCTTTCGCATAAGGCGGATGCCCTCCTGCTCGACAGCGGCAACCCGCACGCGGCCGTAAAAGAACTGGGCGGCACGGGCCGCGTACACAACTGGAAGCTGAGCCGCGCCATCGTTGAAGGATCGGCGGTGCCGGTCTATCTTGCCGGCGGCCTCAATGCCGGCAATGTGCGCCAAGCCCTCGATGAGGTACAACCCTATGGCCTCGACCTTTGCAGCAGCGTACGCACGAACGGCGCCCTCGATCCTCAAAAGCTGGAAGCCTTTTTTGCCGCCGCGTGGGGCTGATCAACCAAAACTTTTATTTACGTATGTGCATGGCCGCTAGTTCGGCCGACCGGGACTTCCTTGCCCGGCCATGGCGCGCGGCTCGTGGCGCCTGTCGCTCTGGGCCAGCTCGTCGTCGAGGAGGGTGCCGGCCTCCTGCGCTACGGGCTCGGCCGATTTGCGCAGCGGTATCTGGGGCAGGAAGAGCACGACCACAAAGGCAATACACATGAGGCAGCCCGCCACCAGAAACACCTGGCTCACCGCATCGCTGAAGGCCGTTTTGGACAAGGCTACAAAATGATCAAACTGACCCGTGACGGCAGCGCGCTGGCCCGCCGGCAATTGCGCAAGGACCAAACGGATATGCGCCTGATTATCGTGGTTGAGCACACCCTGTATGAGGCTCGCATCGAGGTGGCCCTGGCCGAGGCGGGCGGCCTGCGCCAGAAAGGGTTCGCCCTTCATGCCGGCCACGTGCGTATCGAGACGGCTGTTCATGATCCCACCCAATACCGCCGTGCCCACCGTGCCGCCGATGCTGCGAAAGAGCTGTGTGCCGGCCGTTACCTCACCCAGCCTTTCCTTGCCGAAAGCGCTTTGCACCGCCAGCGTAAAAATGGGCATGGTGGAACCAAGGCCAAGCCCCAGCACGATCATGCGCAGCACCAGCTGTCCGTTCGTCGTAGTTTGGTCGATGGTGGAGAAGAAGAAGAGACCCGCCACGATGATGGCCGTACCCGCAACGGCCAGCGCCTTGTACTTGCCGGTGCGCGAGATGATCTGGCCGCTCAGCGCCGAAGCCGTGACCAGCGAAAGCATCATCGGCGTGAGGATGAGACCCGCGTGCGTGGCTGTGCCGCCGATCACCCCCTGCGAAAATATGGGCACGTAAAGGATCGCGCCGAACATGCCCATGGCCGTAAGGAACATGGCGCAGACGGATACGATGAAGACGCGGTTCCTGAAAAGATCGAGCGACAGTATCGGGTTGCGCGCCCTTTTCTCCACCCGTATAAATACCAGTACCGAAATAAAGGCGACGGCAAGCGCGGTAATGATCGGCCACGATGACCACGTATAAATACTGCCGCCCCAAACCAGCGATAGCAGCAGCGGTACGAGGCTGGCAACGATAAAGAAAGCGCCGAGCCAGTCGATGCTGCGGTCGCGCTCCTGCTTTGCGATCCGGGGAAGGGCTGCGGACAGCACGGCAATGGCGACAAGTCCGATCGGAAGGTTTACATAGAACACCCAGCGCCAGGAAGTATTGTCGGTGATCCAGCCGCCGAGCAGGGGTCCGGCCACGCTGCTCAATCCGAACACGCCGCCGATCATGCCCTG
>Ga0247771_1000387_pt1 | contig 14259 bp, 8 predicted proteins | sample UWRJL197509C6_FD_179948 | JGI IMG/M metagenome (GOLD analysis project Ga0247771, IMG submission 179948) | Plant litter microbial communities from Arlington Agricultural Research Station in Wisconsin, United States - UWRJ-L197-509C-6 | ecosystem: Environmental > Terrestrial > Plant litter >...
GCAGACCGCGATCCTCAGGCACCTCCGGTTGCTCGCTGGGCGTCCGCAGTCCCCGGATCATCGCGTCGTTGGTTTGTGTAGACTCCTTGGCGTCGATACCGGCTGCGGCGCATTGCTGTTTCCATTCTTGAGCCATGGTCGCCTCAAGTTTCCGAACGTGACGCGGCATCCGATAGAACTGCAGCTGCGGGTTAGCATCGCGCAGGCAGCGAAAGACAGGCTGAGTGGATGGCGAGGGTGTTGGTGCGATGCATCTCGTCGAGGCGGGGGGCTTCCTTACCTTGCCCTCTAAGACTAGACGACGAAAGATGTTGACACAGGCGTCGCGCCGCTTCCAGAGGATGGGAACGCCGTAGAACTTGTGCTGGGCGATGATGAATTCACGAGTCAACCGCTGGTGACTGGGTTCCGAGCCGGTGCTGGCTGTTGATGCCCGACGGCCGTCTTTGCTGAGCGAGGGTCGACTCGACGGGCGCTGCCGACACATCTCGCGCAGCTTCTCGGGCGACTCAATGGCAATGCCGGTGGAACTGGTGAAGGTGCCGTCGTAGCGGAAGCCATCGCGATAGATGGCTTTGGGGCGCTCCATGGCGGTCGGCCGTCGCTTTGTGCTTTTTCCGCCGGAGCAGGTGCGGGTGAAAAATCTTGCGTCACAAAGGAGACACGTGGGTCCTGGTGGGCGGTGTGTTGTTTGTGCAGGCACGCGTCAATAGTCGGCCAAAGAATCCGGAGGAAAAAGTCGCGGCAAGTCAAATGAGGTCCGGGCGCTCCGATTGCAGCCTGGTGGTTATTGATGGAACCAGTTGGTGGCCTTGTGGCGATGGCTGCGAAGTCGATGACCAAAGCGTCGGGTGGGATGATGGTGGCGAAAATAAAAGAAGGACCGAGGCTGGGGCTGAGTTGACGGTGGGTGTGCGCAAGCAAGTTCGAATAAGCCCTCAGGTGAAACAAGGTTGAGCCTAATCCGTAAACCCCGCTCGGCAGCTCTCCGCCACCCCATGCCCCTAGGCCTGCGACTAGTGCTGCTTGGGTCTGCTTCGACCTGTCGTCAACCGACTTATTCTCTGCGACCACGAAATGTAGACTACCGAGGGCATTACAACCTCAACAGGCTAATCGCCCTTATAGCTATCGCTCTGACTTCGCTGGGGACTTGGCAAGAACGGTCCTGTCGTTCGTGGCGGGACAACCACCGCAGGAACATACCCTGGGAACTGCCTACTACCAGAACGTCTCTGCCGGAGTTGCCCGGCTCCCTTTCCAATCACACGCGAAACAAAGACTTGCCGGCGCGCATGACATCAGCCTCAGCATCGAAAATGGAGGAAACAAGAATCCATGCATCACTACTACCCGTCGGCCGCCATGCCAGTTTGTCGCTCCGCCACAGCACCGCCCCCAACCCTATGGCGAAAACGCGATGGGTCCCGAACTGCCAGCTTCGCATGGTGTATACGCTGTCTATCCATTAAGGTATCTATGGCTCGTCGAGACCAGTCCCCATAGCAACGAAGGTCTGGGACTGTGCGTGCCCACCTTACCGTGGGATGAAGGGCACCAAACCAGATACAGTACACCGGCGGCCCACGCGAAATACAGGTCTCTGCGCGGATAGGTACACGGGGTGACGGCGATGCGTTACGTAACACGAACTGTCATCGTCAACAATCGGGGTAAGGTACCTACTTACCTAGGTATCTCGTGAGCGTCACGGACGAACGCCCTGTTCTCGATCGCACAGGGTTGAGGCTGTTCTTCTCCTATAGAAGCGATTTATGTAGCGAAAGATTTGGGTCTGTGACTGATTTTGCAAGGCCTCAAGGGGGCTTAATATTACACGGCAAAATCAATATTACCGCGGCCTCGTCTCCCCATTTGCAAAAGGCACTTTGGTAAAACGTTGCCCCGTCGTGGTTTAGCCGCGCTGTGTTGCCCTCGGATTATTATGAGGAAGATGATAACCATGGTCTGGGTCAGCTCTCAGGGTTCCCCACTCAGCTCGCTGCCAGCAGCGCCTTGTGACTTCAAGCGGCTGGTCGAGTGGGCTCACCGATTCGGACTGCACTACAGGGATACACGAACCCGTGCCTACATTTAGCCACAGCGCAAAGGGTCGGCCATGGTGGATGTCGTATCACACAGTCGTTAGTTGCCAGAACTAGGTTTCGGCGGGGACAAACATGAGCATGGAGGGAAGGACGGCTGTAAGTGCGTTGTCTGCTCTAACTAGGTAGATATCAAGATCTTTATGCGTCCTACTGACACATCTTATGGCGATACTGAACACCTATGAAAGATGAAAATCCATGTTCAGGAGGCCGCACATTGACAATGAGGGACTTCCCCAAAATACAGCTCATCGGCACGCTTTAATGCCCTTTCTCTGTCCGGTAAGAGTCATCACAAGAAAGCTACGCAGATGACTAGTGCACTCGCTCTCAGTTAGACTAGGGAACGTTGTGAAGAAGATGAGGTGGACAGACCAGAACGCCGGGCGCCTTACCAGTGTAGAGGGTCTATCAAACCGCACCGACCAGCCTACCTACTACTCTGCATAGCACCTGGCGCAAAAGAGTTTCTAGGTAACTAGTAAACCAACACAGCTTACCAAACACCCAGGGATTTAGAGCAGAATGCGTTACTGAAAATGGACTGTGATGACAATTCGATGCGCTGAGCGACAGGACAATATACTAGCCTTTCTGTCCGACGAATCCTACTATTCTTGAGGTTGGACCTAGTGGCTATTATATTCGGAAATCCCACCACCGTTTCCGTTACCTACTAGCTCGACGTTAGTTCCCGCGCAGTCGCCATCTTCGGCACACGTTACTCCAGTACCAAGCCTGACGGGAACTCAAGAGCTCACGGTGACCTCAAGTTCTTGCGGTCTGCGTGCTAGGTTGACTCAAACCAGGGAAAAGTCCATTTCGGCGCGTGGGGAACATCGGGCGCGGCTTCGCGGCCTGCTCTCTACACCACTCCGGCTATGAGGCCGTCTTCGCCGATATCGTCGACTCCTTAATCGACAAATCCTTCATCTTCTACAGGCTCAACTCCAGCGGGCCATGTACACCCCCCACTAGCGACGCCTTGGACGGGTCGTGGAAATACCATCTTCGAAACCCTGGCGTGCCCAGCCCAGCCCTCCTAAGTCACGTCACTATGCTACACAACTGGTATGCCTGTCAAAGCTGCTGCTCATCCTCACCAATGGGCGCTTTTCCTTGCAGAGTAACCGCCAATTCAAACTAGAGTGATGTCCTCGAACAACGCCGCTCTAAACATTGGTAGTAGCGCACACCCGACAACACGATACTCACCATGGTTGCTTGTACGCCGGAGAACCATGCAAGCATCAATCTTGGGTAGCTCAAAGACAGAATCGCCCGGCATAGCAGCCAGAGGTGCTGTTCCAATCCAATATCCTTCAGGTAACTCATACGGCTTGGCACCAACGACGATAAATGCCCGATCGTCCTTCGCCAGTTTAGCCATCAGTCGATCGCAATACCTCGCGGCACGGCCATCGCCGCTGAGCTGTCGACGTAGCACCGGTACGATGTCCTGCCCCAAAGGCGGTTCCGCCAAACACAACTCGTCAAGCATGGCCCGAAATTTCAGGAAGTCGTTGAACTCTTTCTCGAGACCCGAAAAATCCAAGGGGGCCTCGTGAGGCCTTCTCCGTGTCTTTTCGGTTCCTCCCTCCGAGGTTTCTCTTTCTTCATACACCGCTTTTCTCCGTTGTTGCGGACACGGGAGGCCCTCAAAAGCCGCAAACACCACGCTGTCGTGGTACTGCTCTCTGAACTTCTCCTCTTGCGTCTTGACCGTGGTGACGCAGATCGCAGGAAGGTGGATCGAGTTCATGCGGATGAAGCGGTACCACGCACATATCCTTCGCAGGGGGTCCCAGTTGTGGTCGTCGACGCTTCCCTGGGAGCCGATCTGGCCGATGAACCGGGCCATTGAAACGCTGAGCGAACCGCCGTTGACTTGATACTGGTCACCGGGACCGAAACTGGTATCCTCGGGGCCTCTCCTAGTGGGAATGCGAAGGTGAGACGAGACTCCTGCGTTGGGCGGAGGGACCATCCAGTTGGGAACCCAAGACGGGCCTGTCCACCGCTCCGAGTCCGGAGACAACCCCGCGTCACAGAGCATCAGCAGCGCCGGGGGGTGAAGTTTGACCATTGAAACGAATAGGTCTTTGAAGCAGTCGCTCAACGGCCGCCGGTAGTCGATCTCGACCTCTTCCGAGCCGAGGGTTTTGAGAATGGCCAGTACGGAAAATGCCTTGTCGTGTGGCTTGGTGACGGCTCGCTCTCGTAGCGCCACCCGGACTCCTTCAACGTGGGACAATTCGGAGCCCGATTCTTGCGGCTGGCTGCCGGCCGTGCGGGCCCAAGGAGGCCTCACGCCGAAGGCAACGTGCCAGCACACCAGCACAACGACGGCTGGGATCATGATCTGCCAGTACAGCGTGCCAAGGAAGATGGCAGTTACGATCAACTTCGGAATCCAGGCTCTTTCTGTGCCGGCAATGGCGTGGGATACGATGGATAGCAGCATCCAGCACGCCGTGAAGTACCCAACAATAGCGGTCGGGTAAAGGAGAAAGCCTACGGTGGCCTTGGCCCATCGGACAATGCGGTTGGCTCCGTCGAGCTCCACGAGCCTCGCAAGGTTGTTTGACGACGAACCGTGCCTGCCGAACGTGAGCCATAGTGTGACAGCCGAAGCCCAGTTCGCGAGGCTATCAGCAGATGCGCGAGGCTTTGCGCCGAGAACGGCCAGGTAGGTCCCGGCCTTGTTTTCGAAGTAGTCGTCGCTTGAGACCACGAAATCGATCATGTCTTCCCACGCCAGTATCTTGTCGCCGCAGACGACGACCGGGTTCGGGGAGAGAATCAGCTCCTGGAAGGTCCAGGCACGCCGAATCCAGTCCCTCGCGAACAGCTCGTCCAGCCTCACATGCCGGGCCATCCAGCGATGCGTGAGGAACATCCGCAGCCGCGCTACAGGCGGGTATGGCATTAGCATGAGTGATCGCTGAGAATGGCGATGTTTGACGCCAGACCGGAGAGGATTGCAAACCTGGCGCTTCACTTAAAGTCCTCAGCCTTGCCATCCAAATGTGGTAGAGTCTCTGGCGGCGTCCTGTTGGCCAGTTGGGCGCCACAACTAGATGGAAAGGCAAACGTTCCCGGAGCGTCGCGAACAGAGCCAAGTACTCCATCGCCGTATCCGACGTCTTGTTCCCGGGTCCTAGCCACACATATAGGCGTTCGGATCCGGCGTAGATGCGACTCATGAGAGGGATCTGGGCCGCCTTCTCATCCTCGTCCGCTTGGTTGATGCAGAGACTATCCACCCAGATGGTGACCGCGCCGAAGCGCTTGCGTAGGCTCCATAGGGCGCTGTGGCAGTTGGGCGTGACCTCAAGACGGCATCCCTGAGGCTGACAGAGGACGGTGTCGCATGATTCCGCCGTTGCGCCCCAGACGTACGAGAGAGCAGTGAAGGACGGCGCTCTGTCGAGGTCCACCACGCGAAGATGGCCTACCAGCGGCGAGTTCCGCCGAGAGCTCTCCGCCGGGTATAGGTCGAGAACGCGAATGCATCGGGATGAGTCTGGCAAGGGAACGGACGCGTAGAAATGCGCTTTTGAAGGGTTCTCTTGGCAGAACACGTCCGACGTTTGCGCCGCGAGGTCAAGAAGTTGCTGGCTCTCGACCACCACATCACCCGCGGCCGCCCAGCCGAACATGATGCGGATCGAGCGGTGGTGGGCTCTCTTGTGTTTAAACTTAAACCTATAATAAAAAGAAATATTGTAATTAAATCTTTAAATAAGTAATAAGTCAACCGATTAAAGTTGCATATCATGGACAATAGCAATCGAGAATCTGGGCAGGCTGTCGCCTAAAATGGTCTCGTGCGGCCTCCCGTCGTCAAGGCAGGCTCCCCGATTGGTCGGCCCGAAATGGGGACGCAGAGGAGCAGGGCGGCCCGAAAGGTGGAATTGAATGCCTGAGGCAGCAGCGAGTTGGCTCACACCGCCCGGCAAAAACCGACCACACCTCCGCCTACCCAGAGCCAAATTCCGTGGATGGATACGTGGCGGCAGCTTCCAGGTCACCACAGCGACATCAACGACCCGTCCCCGCCTGAAGGCTCGGGAAACCGTCAATTCCGAACCTGAAGGCCTATTTTAGTCGAGTGCCCACCCACGAACCCGGCGAGGCGAGGCGACAACCCGTCCGACCTGCAGTTCCTCACGGCGAACCCCACCTGAAGCTCGGCCCTGAAGACCCCCGCTCCTCGCAGGAGAGAACTCACGTCTTGCCTCCAAGATGCGTCTGGATGTCAAACGCCAACTCTTCGCTCGCAGCGAGCGAGTGAAGGGGATCGATTATCACCCTCAGGAGCCATGGATCTTGTGCGTACCCGCCAGAGCGCCCATCTCTGCCGCCTGCTAACACGGCGCCGTTCCTCCGACCAGGACCTCGCTTTATAGCGGCCATGTGTACATCTGGTCATATGAAACCCAACAAATCGTCAAGGTAAGACCTTCGATGGTTTCCTATCACAGCGGCCGCGCTTACCGAATCCCAGACCTTCGAATTGACGGATGTTCCCGTACGAGCCGGTCGGTTCGTCGCCCGCAAGAACTGGATCGTGTGTGGGTCGGACGACTTCCAGATGCGCGTCATCAACTACAATACCTCGGAGAAGGTTACCTCGTTCGAAGCGGTTAGGCTACCTTCCCCACAAGTCGTCGAGGGGTCGAGCTGACAGCCCGCCTTTCAGCACCCCGATTACATCCGAGCGATCGTCATCCACCCCACCCAACCGTTCGTCCTCAGCTCTAGCGATGACATGACCATCAAGCTATGGGACTGGGAGAAGGGCTGGAAGTGCATTCGTGTCTTCGAGGGTCATTCTCACTACGTCATGGGCCTCGCCATCAACCCCAAGGATACCAACTCGTTCGCCAGCGCTTGCTTGGACAGGTACGGGCGCCTGTCGCGAACTCGCCACGACGGTGCTGACTTCTTCCCCAGGACAATCAAGATATGGAGTCTTGGCTCCTCGACGGCGAATTCCACAATCGAAGCTCACGATGTCCGTCTTCCATGAAAGACCCCACCCCAGGCAACCCTTCTGACAGGTGGCTGGACAGACCAAAGGTGTAAATTTCGTGGAGTACTGCCCAACGCCGGACAGGTCTGTTACCCTCCTGTGGCGTCTTGGGCCACGTAGAAACTTACCGGTGTCGTCAGGCCGTATCTACTGTCTACAAGCGACGACCGGACTGTCAAGGTCTGGGACTTCACCACGAAGAACCTTATTGGTACGCATTTCGTCTTGCGTTGAAGAATGCCTCCTAATATTCCATAGCGACCCTCGAAGGACATCAGAATAACGTCTCTTTCGCCGTCTACCACCCTGAACTCCCCATCATCATCAGCGGTTCCGAAGACGGTTCAATACGGCTGTGGCACGCCAACACGTACCGCTTCGAGCAGTCGCTGAACTACGGCCTGGAACGGGCGTGGTGCATTGCCTACCAACGCGGCAAGCAAGGCGTTGCCATCGGCTACGACGATGGCGCCGTGGTGATCCAAATGGGCAGAGAGGAGCCCGCCGTCTCGATGGACACGTCGGGAAAACTCATCTGGGCGAAGCACAACGAGATTCTATCATCAGCGATCCGCGGTGGTGGTGCGTCCGTGACTTCCCCTCGGCGCGAATCCCTCTGCTGACCGAAACAGACTCGTCCGTGACGGACAATTCCCCGATCAATCTACCCACGAAGGATCTAGGCAGCTGCGAGGTGTACCCATCCACGCTCCTCCACTCCCCGAACGGTACGTACCACCCGAGACGTGGCCAATGCATCGGCTCACCCGCCTAGGCCGGTTCGTTTCTGTTTGTGGCGATGGAGAATGGATCGTATACACGGCGCTTGCGTAAGGCTACTCATTTCCCGCCCTCCTGCCCGGTGCTGTTCTAATGCAGGGGCAGATGGCGCAACAAGGCATTTGGCTCCGCACTAGACTTCGTGTGGGCGTCCAAGGAGAACAGCAACGACTTTGCGGTGCGCGAGTCACCAACCAGCGTCAAGATTTTCAAGAACTTCGTCGAAAAGACGGGCGGCCTTGACGTCGGTTTCGCAGCCGAGGGTCTGAGCGGCGGCGTCCTCCTCGGCGTCAAGGGTCAGGGCGGTGTTAGCTTCTTCGACTGGACCACCGGGGCCCTCGTCCGTCGCATCGAAGTTGAGCCGAAGGAGGTGTACTGGAGCGACAGCGGAGAGCTCGTCACGCTCGCATGCGAAGACACCTTCTTCGTGTTGCGGTTCTCAAGAGACAACTACACGGAGGCGCTCCAGGCGGGCCAGGTCGAGGACGACGGGGTGGAGGCGGCCTTTGAGGTCGTCGTTGATATCAACGAGAGGTAAGTCGGCGTATCACCCGTGCGTATTGGCCGCGGCTGACGGGTTGACAGCGTTCGTACGGGCGTATGGGTCGGCGACTGCTTCATCTACACGAACGGCACGAACCGCCTAAACTACCTCGTCGGCGACCAGACCTACACCATCTACCACACAGACCAACCACTGTACGTCCTGGGCTACATCCAACGCGACAGCCGGATCTACTTGGCCGACAAGGATGTCAACGTGACATCCTTTGCGCTGTCATTGCCGGTCCTCGAGTACGAAACGTTGGTTCTCCGAGGCGATATGGAGACGGCAGAGGAACTGTTGCCCACCATCCCCCAAGACCAGATGAACAAGATAGCTCGGTTCCTGGAAGGCCAGGGCCACAAGGAGCTGGCGCTTACAGTAGCCACGGACCCGGAGCACAGGTTCGAGCTAGCGCTCGCGCTGAACCACCTCGACATCGCGCTCGAGCTCGCGGAGCAGGCCGACGTGGAGCACAAGTGGAAGACGGTCGGGGACGCCGCACTGACGGCGTGGGACGTGGGGCTGGCCGCGAAGTGCTTTGGACACGCCAAGGACCTCGGGTCGCTGCTCCTGGTGTACACGTCGACGTCGGACAAGGCCGGGCTCGAGAGGCTGGCAACACAGGCGGAGGAAGCCGGCGCGCACAACGTCGCGTTCACATGCAAATGGCTGGCTGGCGACGTCGACGGCTGCATTCAAACACTCACGGGGACGAGTCGGCTGGCGGAAGCCGCCCTCTTCTCGCAGACGTACAAGCCGTCGCTGACGGCAAACGTGGTCGGCGAGTGGAAGGCGAGTCTCGAGAAGGGGAAAAGGGGGCGGGTCGCCAAGATCCTCGGAACGCCCGGCGACGACGAGGACCTGTTCCCGGAGTGGGAGGAGTGGCTGCGGTTAGAACGGGAGGGCATCACGATCGACGGCGGGGAGAACGGCGTTGCCGCGCGAGGGGCCGGGACCGAGGAGACCGGCGAGGAGGCGGACGACGAGTAGGTCGTAGTCGTTTGACGCCATCCGGAAGGTCATGGGCGGTGTTCAAGGGCACATTCGTTGGCTCGCACGGATCCAGCCGTCTAAGGCACTTGTCCCGGTCTAAGTAGACAGCAAACCCACTGTTCAACATTGCTACCCCGGGCTCTAAGAGATGGACTCGGTCTCGTAATAGGGGTTGTTGGGGTCAAACGGGTACTTCCTCACCGACACGTCGCCCCGGTAGTTCCAGAAGTCGGCCTCGCACACGTGCCCGCGCTCGCTGTTCTCGACGGCCAGCACGGCGCCCTTCTCGTAGTTGATGCGGACCGTGTTCCGCGACCGGCGGCTGACGTCGCCCTCGAAGTAGTTGCTCGGCACGAAGCGCACGCCGGCGTGCGCCGTCGTCGTCACCGTGTTGGGCAGGTCGCCCGTCGTCGGCACGTGGTGCATGCCCAGGTTGACCCAGGCCACCAGGTCGGTCTGGTCGAGGGACTCGCCGTCCGAGAACCTCGCGAAGTTGACGGGCGGGTCGTGCACGTCCTGGTTCTGGTACGGGTTGGAGGACCGCGGCTCTGTGTCCTTGCGACGCGTGAAGTGCACGTCGTGCTCGGCCCAGTGCGCCGCGTGCACGAGGCTGCTGGAGTTGGCGACGGTGAGGTGCGCACCGGGGGACGTGGGCTGGATCCGCCACCCGCGGTACTCGCCGTGGCGGTTTTTGGCCGCTTTGTTGACGACCAGGAGCTGCGTAGCGCTGTTGGCGTCCCACTGCTCTGCGTGTCAGCATCGATCCGTCATGTGATGTGCCCCCCTTTTCGGCCCAAGCCCGAAAAGGGGGCGTACCGCCCGGATATGGGACCAGGGCCTGTGGAACGTACATCAATCTTGGCCTGGTCTTCGTTGTCGACGAACTTGCGCTCCAACCCCATCGTGTTTCGCACCTTGCCGCCGGACCACGGATAGACCTTGGACACGGGCACGCTGGAGACCTTCTGCACCGAGTTGGCCGTGCCCAGCACGTCAAAATCGGCTTTGAAGTTCAGCACGTGGTCGTGCATGGCCCCGCTGACCCCGTCCTGGATCTTGAAGCCGTACTGCTCGTTGTGCGACGCGAAAGCGCTCTGGATGTAGCCCGACGCGTGGACGTCGATCCCGATCGAACCGTCCAGGGCGAAGGAGTAGCTGAAGCTGTAGTCGTAGTTGCCGACCGTGGCGACGGTACGCACCACCAGCTGCGTGTTCTTGGTGATGCTGACGTACTTGTCGGTGGTGTGGCGCTGAAGGGGAACCTTCTCGTCGAACTCGAACAGGCAGATGCTGTTGGGGTGCGTGTGCGTCACCTCGTCCGAGTAGAAGCTGCTGTTGAGGAAGGTGGCGTACTGCGGACAGTCGAAGCCGGCGACCAGCTCGAAGGTGAAGCGCCCGAAGCCGTAGAAGGTGTCGAGATAGGCGATGTTGGAGAGGAAAGGCTCGTTACCTAAGCCCGGGTTAGCTTGGGAAGACAAGCAGCCCGTCTGGCCGTCGTGACGCAGCAGGAACTTCGAAGTGTCTCTCACCCGCGTAGTGAGCCAGCGCCTCCTGAAGGCCCAGCTCGTACAGGATTCTCTGCCCTTCGTAGCGTACATCGTAGAGTGACAGGCCTGTATCGGCGGTGAAGCCCAAATAGAAACTAAAGCCCATCCATTCGACGTATTTGTTATTGACGTCGACGGAGAAACGGGGCGGCGCCGAGGCGCTCGACACCGGCGGCGGCGTCGTATCCAGGGGCAGCGGGTCGCCCTGACGGTCTGTCTGCGTCCAGGGTCCGTCCACGGCCCCACGAATCCTCTCGAAGCCCGGGCTCCAGTACGCCTTCTGAAAGGCCTCGGTGCTGTCGTACCAGTTGTCGTTGTATAACCAGCCCTCGAGCTTCCACTTCGTCGGGTCGCGCCCAGTGATGTCCGACTTGAAGTACAGCCCCTGCGGCAGGAGGGTGCCCACGTCGAAGATGTCGTCACCGACACGTATGAAGGAATCCCACCTCTTCACCCGGCCGTCGTCCTGCCAGAGGGGGTCGATGGGGAGAATGAAGAGCTTGCTGTCCGGCTCCAAGCTAGCGGTGGCGTTCCAGAGATCTTGGGTAATGTTCGCGATGGATTGGGCAACGGGCATGATCCACTGAGAATAGACAAGATATGGATCCGTGTCGATATTTCGGACCTTCCCTCCGCTTTTCTTGGTGAAGGGGTACTCCAGGGACGTCCACGTCGTGGTTTTGTTGTCGATGGGCAGCGGGCCGACGAGGATGTTCCAGAAGAAGGGATCGTGCGAGGTGCGGTTGTCCACGACCACGCGGGCGTAGCGAGCAGGCGCAGCACCATGCCCGTCCAGATACGACAGCACGTCCGACTTGTTCGGCTGCAGGAGCTCTACCCCGACGCTGTCATCACGCGTCAACCCTTCGCCTCGCCGAGTAGCACGAGACGGCGACGGAACTTACACGGTGTTGAGCCACTGAGGACCGGCGTGGCTTGTATTATTGGGCGGCGCCGTTAGGTTTCCATGCGACGACCGTTCATGAGCGGTTAGGTTCAGGTCTTTCTGGGAGAACAGCCAGCTCAGAACGGAAGCGGTCTCCACGTCCGTCAAACCCCCCCAGACGTTCTGCTTCACAGCTCGGGCAAGCGGGGCTGGGTTCTGACAGATCAGCTGCGTCGAGTTGATGGCATTCCCCGTGCCGAGCTCCTCGTTTGCGCGTCTTCGGACGTCCTTCTGGTATCTCCATGACCGGGGGTGTTGAGAGTATGGGAGGCGAAGTCCGCCCTGCGAAACAGCTGCTACGCCCCCGAGCGAAGAGGCGGCCAGGACAAGGCAGCCTGCGACCGCCGCCGCGGTTGAAGAGGGCGAGCACTTCATTCTAGTCCTGACTCGGTGTCTCTGTCTTACTAGGCCTCATTCCACCCAGCTCTCAAGCCCTGTTTGCGGTCCCCAGAAAGCCGGGGCGTAGCTCATATATCCCGTCATGGTCGCGAGCGGAACATACCAGTATTACCCATTCTCTGTGATCCAGCCCGGAGTGCCGTGCCCCTCCTCATCCCGCGATCCTCCGGACGAGGAGTGGAGAGTCGCTGCCACCATCCCAAATTCGCATGGCTGCCGAATCGGGTAATACAAGTGTCGTGGGATGCGGGTAGAAGATTACGACCGAGATAGTCGGTAGTAGGCAAAAGAGCCGAAAGGCGCGGCGGGCGCTTGTTGGGTCTTGAGCCGCACCCTGTAGGCTGAAAGTGGTGGTTGCCCTATAGAGGAGCCGGTAAGAATCTGGCATATCTGGAGTCTCATCCTCCGTTTCTTGATACCCGAGAAGCTGAATTCATTCCCGATAGCCGGCGAACTACAAGGCCGGTCGCGTACGAGAGCGGGGAGTATGGCCCGCTTCCCCCACAAGGCTCGAACGGCTGGATCAAGCCAACGGGTCGGCCCCCGGGGACCCCCACTCTGATTTGCCTCACGGTTGGATTCTTGTGTAGCCCTGGCAAACGGCTAGGACATACCAGTGCCGACGACGACGGGGGTGCCCGTGTACGGTGTCACTAGTTGTGGGTCAGACCGACTCCGCCGGCGCTACGGAGGGCTCTGTAAGGACCAAGTGGGAAGTTTACGGGGGTTGGGTTCGGGCTGTCACGGCGAGGTCTTCTGCCATCGACCTACTCTCGCGGTCAGTGGTTGAAGGACCAGGCTGTGACCTTTTCGAGAGGGGTTACCCGTTTGTGAGCGACAGGTTCCGAGAAATCCCGCAGAAGCTTCAAATCCCTACATGTTGTCTGGACCGATCTTTGTCTAAGGCAATCTAGCAGACCTAGCGATCGAATCAGAGGTGAGGCGGGCCGGGTGGGTGCGATAGGTAGCATGTAGGTATGTACCTAAGCCCGGGCCGCTGATGGCCCCGGAACCAACCGAGCGCATATGACTTTCCGCCCGCTTCCCGGCAGCCTCGCAGCGGGGGATCAAGGGGAAAAAGGGAAAACAGGGGCCTTAAAGTGTTCCCGACGAACCCCTCGAGTAGCTGCTGGGCACGTGATGTGACATACCTAAGCGTCAGATCCCCGGCAAGCTCGGGGTCGCAGCCTTGGAGGAGACATTCAACGACCGAACCGCGCGTCCGGCCTACCTACCGTAGATAGCCACGCTCCTTTGTTAAGCCCGACGATTTCTGCCGCAGAGGTGTGAAGTGTCACTCACAGCAGCAGATTCCATCGTGTGGACATGTTGTACAGCCCTCGTGTCGGTTCTCCTCGCCCTTGCAATTCAAACCCCACTTCTGCCGCGCTCACGCTGCATCACCCTCACTTCCAGGTTGACTACTACTATGGACCATGGGTAGGCACCTCCCTGTAATAGTCCGTACCTAGGTACCTAGGCAGATACTTAAGATAGTACCCACCACTACCTGTCGTTTGCCCGCCTACATACCGACGTAGGTACCTTGCATCTCGGCACTATATCGGCTTCCTGGCAGCTCATGTGGCGCGACGTTTTGCCCAGTCCATAAGACCTAGGTAAGCCCGGATAACCTCGGCACCTACCGAGGTACAGTAGGTATTGCATTGGGAGAGGCTCGGGGTCCATTTGGTGCGCAAGATGACCTGCGGCCCCACGGATGGCTAGTACGTTCCAATCTTCGGCCTTGTGCCTCCCCGGGTACAGTACCATGTAGATTACGAGAAGGTCACAAGGCGGCGACCCAGGCGTACCTCCGCCCGCCGCTTTCCGCGGTCTTGGAGGTTCTGGTCTTCGAGTGCATTTGGAACGGCACCCCGGCGTCCAACGTTCCATAGGTT
>Ga0247771_1000388_pt1 | contig 14252 bp, 5 predicted proteins | sample UWRJL197509C6_FD_179948 | JGI IMG/M metagenome (GOLD analysis project Ga0247771, IMG submission 179948) | Plant litter microbial communities from Arlington Agricultural Research Station in Wisconsin, United States - UWRJ-L197-509C-6 | ecosystem: Environmental > Terrestrial > Plant litter >...
AGTTCAAGCTTGCTGATTTGCCACACGGCGCTCCAACGACGTTCCGGCCGGGCATTCCGCAGGCGTCACGCCACGATGCAAATACCGCCCGGATCCGGTGCAGCCGTAGCATTTCCAATAAGCAGCCCAGCAGGTTCGGGTTTCCTGCCATTCGCAAAGGCCGACTGTTTGCTGCCGCAGCCGGAGCTGAGAACACTGGTGTCCCGAGGCTGAAGCTGGGGGTCGTCGAAGCGAGCCGCCACGTGACCTTGCCCCACCCGGTTCCTGCAAATTGGCGGCGGCGGCACCTCCTCATTCGCCCAGCCCTTGTGAGGTCATTGCTTTGTAGCGCCGCGCTCGGCCGCCACCCAACTGGTACCCGCATGCAACCTCCGCCTCTTCCAGCGCCGGAAGATTGAACAACGTCGGTTGAACTGAATGCGGCTTCCAACCCACCAAACCCCCGAACCACGACTCGACAGCACCGACCCACGCCGCGAGAAGCGACCCCGAGCCGCCGACACCTCTTCCGCACCCCATCGCGTCGCCCTCTCCCGCCCTTATGATTGCCCGAGGCCGCGTCGTGAGTGCGGCCCCCTCCCTGATTAAGCCCTCATCAAACGGAGGCAGAGCTCCACCGCGGCTTGGAAATCCGCGGCGACGGGCCGGCACTTTTCTCGCCCGCCGGCCGTGGCGTTGCTGGGGGGACACGAGCCCGTTCCAGGCGTCGGACCCGGAGCTGACCGCGGGGTGAACGCAGACGTCGTCCTGAGCCCAACACGCCCGGCTCTGGCCCGACCCGTGCTACATGACGGCGCTGCCTCGCAGCCCCAGACGAGACCTACGACGGAGCCATGAAGGGCAGCCGCCGCAACCCGCCGCCGCCGCCGCCGCCGGCCGCGGCGACGGCGCCATCCCCGCCGCCCGTGTCGCCGACGGGCAAGGCCACGGCCAAGTACACGAACAAGGACGGCTCCAAATTCATAACGGTGCCCAAGCCCGTCTCCGGCGACGCCGCCCACCCGTCTCCGCAGCCGCCGGCGCCGACGCCCTCCGACGTGGCCGCCGCCTCGACGGACGCGCCGGCCCCCGGCGTCAACAAGAAGAAGGCAAAACGGCGGGCGAAGGCCGCGGCCAAGGCCAAGGCGGAACAGGACCAGGCCCCGACCGACCCAGACGCGCCGTCTCGTCCGGACGCCGCCGCCGCGGGCCGGGAGCAGGGCGAGGCCGACTACGACGACGTAGGCCGTGCGCCGTCGGCCGACACGCCGCCGCCGGGCGACGGCCTGGAACCGCCGGGCAAGTCCAAGAAGACGCGGAAGAAAAAGAAGAAGAGCGGCGCCGCCGCCGTGGCGTCCGAAGACGCCGCCGCGTCGACGCAGGCCCCGCCCGACCACGCCCCCGGGCCGCCGTCCCGGTTTGACCTGCCCAGGGAGAAGATATGGAACACCTCGTCGCAGGAGGAACGGGACGGGATCAAGGATTTCTGGCTCAGCCTGAGCGAGGAGGCCCGCAAGTCCTTGGTCAAGGTGGAGAAGGACGCCGTGCTCAAGAAGATGAAGGAGCAGCAGAAGCACACGTGCGGCTGCACCGTCTGCGGCCGCAAGCGGAGCGCCATCGAGGAAGAACTCGAAGGGTTGTACGACGCGTACTACGAGGAGCTCGAGCAGTACGCGCACGAGCCCAGCCACCCGGGCCACGGCCCGCCCATGATGGCCCCCCCGCGTCACTACGACACCGTCCCGCCCCGGCCGCTCCCTTCCGACCATCCCCCCCCGGCGCCCTCCCGGGGGCGAATCGTCGAGCACGTCGGCGACGAGGACGACGAGGACGACGAGGCGGACCTGAGCGACAGCGAGCTAGACGATGAGGACGAGGACGACTACAGCGGGGACGAGGAAGAGATCCCCGCCGACGAGCTCCACCGGGGAGACTACGCCTCGGAATTTTTCAACTTTGGCAACTCTCTTACGGTACAGGGTAGGCATCGCTCCGCGCGTCGGCCGGGGGCGCCCCGCCTTCCCCGCCCCCCGGGGACGTCAAACGTAGCGGCACAAGCTGACCGGTCTTAGGGGGGATCCTCACCGTCGCCGACGACCTGCTGAAGAACGACGGCAAAAAGTTCATCGAGATGATGGAGCAGCTGGCGGAGCGACGGATGGCCCGCGAGGAAGACGTGCGGGACCAGTACCAGCGGGGCTACGGACACGGTACCAACGGCGGCTACGGGCACAACGTGGCGCCCTCTGAGGAGGAGGAGGATTACCCTCCCGAGGAGGAGGACGACGAGTACACCAGTCAAGACGATGACTACGAGGACGAAGAGGTACCACACCCTTCAGCTCATTTTCCCTGCACCTGCTCCTGCCACGCGCCGCGGACGAGCGCTTGCGGCCACGTCCACGTCGGCCCGGACGACGCGGGCCGCGAGCCGGCCGGGGGACACCGTCCGCATTCGCATGTCGGGCAGGCGGCTAAGTCTTATCATCTACAGGACGCCATGACCGAGGAGCAGCGCATGGAGGAGGGCCGCCGGATGTTCCAGATCTTCGCCGCCCGCATGTTCGAGCAGCGGGTCCTCAACGCCTATAGGGAAAAGGTGGCCCGCGAGCGCCAGGAACAGCTCATCCGCGAGATCGAGAACGACGAGCGCAAGGAGTCGGAGCAGATGGCCAAGAAGGCCAAGGAGGCGCAGAAGCGAAAGGACAAGGCGGCGCAGAAGAAGCAGGCGCAGGCGGAGAAGGACGCGCGCAGGGAGGCGGAGAAGGCCGCCGAGGCCGCCCAGCGCCAGGCCGACGAGGCCCGTCGGGCCGACGAGCAGCGGACCAGGGCCGAGGAGAAACGCAGGAAGAAGGAGGCGCAGAAGAAGGCCGAGGACGAGGAGCGGCTGCGGCGCGAGGCCGACCGGCTGCGACGCGCCCACGAGCAAAAGGAGCGGCAGGCCGAGCAGGAGCGCAGGGCCCGCGAGGCCAAGGACCGCGAGAGGAAGGCCCGCGAGGAGGCGCGCGCCCTAGAGCAGGAGGCGCGCGAGCGAAAGGAGCGCGAGGCCCGGGAGAGGAGGGAGAAGCAGGAGAGGGACAAGCGCGACAAGGAGGCCAAGTCTCGCGCCAACGAGGCTAGGGAAAGGCAGAAGCAGGCCGATCGCGCCGCGCAAAAGGCCGTCGTCGTCCCCGGCGGGCCCGGCGCGGGCCAGCCCGTCGTCCTGGCCAAACGGCCCTCCCAGCAGCACCACGGCACCGTCCCGGCGTTGCCGCAGCAGCCCCCGGGCGGGTTCGCCTCGCCGCAGGTTCCCGTGGCGACGCCGGCCCTGCCCAAGGGCCCGACGCCCGCGAGGCCGCGCCAACCCTCGCAGCAGGGGAGCGGCAGCGTCGCGGGGTCCCGGACGGCTTCCCAGACGGGGTCGGCGGCGAGCCAGAACCCGTCGCCGAACGCCGTCACTCCGGTCCACGCCAGCCCCGCCCCCGGAGCGCTCGCAAAGGCCGGCAGCGCGCAGTCGGCCGCGGCCCACGCGGGCCACGCCGCCTCTCCGCCCGCCGCGTCTGCCAGGCCGGTGCTGCAACCGCAGCCGGCGCCCTTCGGCCTGATGTCGCCCATGACCGCGCCATTTGGAGGGCCCCCGCCCCCCGTCGGCCCGCCGCCCGGGTTCGGCCTACCCGGCCAGTACGCCCCGCTGGGAGGCGGAGGCTACCGCGCGCCCGGGCCGCTACCGATGATACCCATGCCCCCGGGGATGGGCGGTCCGGGGAGGGGTTTCGTCCCGCTGGTCCCGCCTCCGGGCTTCGGGCAACCGCCGTCCGAGGCGCTGGGCGGCATAGCACCCTTCGCCAACCACGCCAACCACGCCAAGGAGGGCACGATGCCGTCGTCCCACTCGAGACAGCCGTCGGACGGCTTCGACTCGGCCGCGTCGCCAGCCGGGGCGGCCGCGCAGCCCATCGCCCGGCCGGGACCGATCGGCCGTCCGACGAGCGTGGTCCACGGTCAGCGGGGCGCGCCGGGCTCGCCCGCGGGCGCGCCGAGGTCCGAGGCGGACGATCCGCACCACCTGGGCTCCAAGGCGCTGCTGGAGGGCTCCGAGACGGCCCTGGACGCCTTTCTCCCACGGGCGGGGATCCCGTCGCGACCGGCCTTCGGCGGCCCCGCCTACATGGACCCGGGACCGGTGTTTTCGACGCAGTCCCCGATATGGAACAACCCGATGCCGGGCATGGGCCACGGCGGCCACCCGTTCGGCCAGCCGACGGCCGCCGGCTTCCCGCTGGCGCCGTGGCCGACGGCCAACGCGTCGGCGTTCGCATCGCACGGCAGCCTGGGCCGATCGCAGCCGCGATCGACGGTGCTGCGCCGGCTCCTCTGCGAGGCGTGCAAGGACCTGGCCGAGCCGGGCAAGCTGGAGCGGGAGGCGTCGGGCGAGAGCGGGAGCGCCGACGACTTTCTCCCCCTGGACGCGGTCAAGTCTCGCGTGGAAGCCCTGGCGCAGCAGCGCGGCGAGATGTTCCTACAGGACGAGCTGGCCAAGCTCTACGACACGGAGGGCGACGCGAAGAACGGGGGGGGCAACTTCGAGATCCGCCGCGACGCAACGTCGGGCGAGGCCACGGCCATCCGCTGGGTGGCGGACCCGCTCGAGACCATGTTCAGTCGCATGCGCAAAGTGGGCGAGATCAGCAGCCCGGTGTTGGGTTCGAGCTCGAGCGACCGCGACGACGCCGCGGTGCCGTGGGGCGCCCCGCCCGGGCTGCAACGCTAGGGGACGGGCCGGAGGTGGTGCAAGCTTCGGGCGGCAGAGGCGGAGACTCGGGGGGGGCTTGGAGGGAGGCGTGCGTGAACGATTATTGTAGTGTACCAAGACCCCACGGGGCTGGGGAAACGTCGGACGGGAAAGCACCCAGTCGGGGGCCGGGTCCAGAGCCGTGGTGAGACGGTTCACGGCACCGGCCCGCCGCGAGCGGGCTCCGATCCGGCATACCCCGGCCGGGGAGCAGACAGAGAGAGGAGAGTCACCGATGCAATGGAACCCCTTATCGCGACCGTCGCCGGCGGGTGCCGTGAGGCGTTTGCCGACCGGACGGCAGGGCTACGCGGGCTGCTGCGTGACCGATGGCGGTGACGTCCCGGACCGAGGCTCCCGACATGCAACGAGGAGCCGGGCTCGGGTCGCCTCTGTGCCTCACGGCGAGGCCGTTTTGCCGGGCCAGCTCAGCTGGAGCCGGGGCGCCGGAGAGCCGGGGAGCCGGAAGTGAGGAGGCGTCGTCAACGGCTCGCGGCCAAACGCGGACGGCATTGCGCGACTGGCCCAGACTGAGTTCAGCTGGCTGCAGGTCGTCGGGCTTGGCCGGCGCCAGCCAATCGGGGACCGGCAGACTCCCAAACCCCTCTAGTCCCTGCGAGCCTGGCCCCCTTTCTCCGCCACGCTGCACTCCGATCCACACAGCCCTCTTGGCAAAAGCCGAGCCGGCCGGTGGCTCTGCTCGCGATGCTCCCTCCCGCCGGGAGCATGGGGACGCTAGAACGGCCGGAGCGTGGTCGAGGTCGAGCCCCGGCCGCCCAGCGACGGCGACGGCGAAACGAAACCGCGAAGCCCATCGAGCAGTCCCCGGTAACAGGACGAGGGGGATCGGCGGACCCCCTCGGCAGACCGCATTAGGAGCCATGCTAAAGGATGGACAGCTCGGTCCTGGACGGCTCGGACGCCGACCTGGTGGAATCCGTACTGCGCCCGCTCGAGGGGTCAGGCAAGGACCCGAAACGGGGTTAGGCTGACCTCTTCGGCCGCCGCCGCTTCGAACCCGCCAGCTCAGCCAGTGAGCGGGGGGCCCAAAATAAATCGGCTGGTGCCAAACGGCGGAAGCAGTCATCTTCCCGGGGGGTGTGGACGTTCAGCCACGACGCTGCGAGACAGGACGAGAGCTGGAGAGGGGGCAGACGGCGGCGAGCCACTCCGTGAGCCACCGTCAGCGCTCGGCGAGCCCAGGGATGGACGACAGCCCCCGGCCGGCGAATGGCGGCGGGTCGGGATCGAAAAAAAGGCTGGACGGGCCTGGTGCGTGACGGGCCCGGAAGGGCCAGAGTCTGTGCCCGTCCAGAGCTGCAAAGAGGCGCCCAGTTGGGAAATGGGCGCATTTAATCTGCCCTCAGCCCCACGACTCCCATTTCTCTCCCTCCTGCCCTCCGTTTGGACAGTTGCCTTTCTTCTCGCCATGATAACCTCGTCCTCTGCTGCCATTTCCATTTCGTTCCGAGCCCGCTGCGTTTACGACTGACCGATCCCGATACGCACAGCGCCCGACCCGACGGTCGAGATCGCCGCCCCCTCCCGTATTGCGACACCCCCTTTTCGACCCTGCAGGCAGCTGCCCGCCCATTTTCCGCCGGACCCTGAATACGCCGGACCCTGAATACGGCGTGTTGCCCCCGACCGGCCCATACGAGCGCCGGAGGACAGCAGCAGCCCTTCGCCACGGTCCGACTCGACGACTCGACCAGAATGCGGCCGTCGGGACAGACCCGCCTCTCGGCCCTCCTCCTCGCCTCGGCCGCCGGCACCGCCCTCGCCGCGCCCGACCGCTCCGAATGCCTGCGCACGCGGTCCGACGAGCTCGCGGCGCTGGCCGCCTGCGGCCACGCGGGCAGCATCCGGTACTGCCTGTCGCAGCTGCCGGTGCAAGCCCATCTGTGCACCGCCGAGGCCCTGCACCGGTGCTTCGTCGACGCCGGCTGCACGGCCGACGAGGCGCGCATCGAGGCCGCCTGGACGCTGCGGCGGTGTGACGAGAAGGCCGGCTCCGACGACCTGGGCGACCTGCGGCGCCGCCAGAACCGGGACGACGACGCGCCCACCACGCCCGCCGGCCGGCCGACCGGCGGCGGGGGCCGCACCACGCCCGCGGCGCCGCAGAGGACGACGGAGCGGCAGCAGCCGACGCCGACGCAGCAGCAGCAGCAGAACACGCCCCAGCAGACGTCGCAGCAGGAGACCGAGGTGGCTGTCGTGACCGTGGTGGCGTCGTCGACGTCGGCCAACGCCGTCAGCAGCTTCGTCAGCTCGTCGACGCCGCTGGTGTGCTTCACCACCACGACCGTGTCCACCACGACGTGCCCCGTGCAGTCGACGGGCCCCAAGTCGGGCAAGGAGACACTGCCCTGCTTCCCGACGCAGGTGTCCTTCCCGACCTGCGCCGCCGGCCTGCTCTGCAAGTCGGACTCGCAGGGCAACCCCGTGTGCATGAAGATCGACAACACCTTCAGCACGGCCGGCATCATCATCTCGCTCTTCTTCGCCGTCGCCACCACCATCGCCGTCGCCGCCATCTGCTTCTTCTGCTGCCGCGAGCGCCGCGCCCAGAAGAAGCTGGTCCGCGCCGCCGAGGCCGCCGCCATCGCCCGCGCCGCCGCCCTCGACAAGAAGCGGCCCTCGGTCGGCGTCCGCAGCGTCAGCGCCCAGAGCGGCGTCAGCGACCAGCAGCCCCTGATGCACCCGGGCCAGTCGGTCGTCTACTCGGACCACCAGGACCCCTTCGCCGACCAGCATCGCATGCGATAGGCCGGCCGCGCCCCGCGGGTCATAATACGGAGAGGTTGGGGTCCTTCGCGTCTCTTTTTCCGGGTCAAAACGGCGCATTCCCGGGACATGTTTTGCAAAGATTGGCTTTCTGCGGGGCGGGGCGCGATACCTGAGCCAGAGCCCGCCGCGTCCGTCTCATCTAGGGATACATCTTGTTCGCTTGCATTAGAAAACGGGGGGCTACGGCAAATACACTGATTTTCCTCGCTTCCGTGCTCTCAGGCGTGTTACCTACCTCTGAACCTCTCCCTTGGATCAGTGCTCATGGCCTGCCGGGTCCAAGGGGCTGGCAACCGACAGCACACGAGCCCGGAACAACGCGAGAAGGTCTCACCTCGGTCCGGCTGGAACACTTGGTAAAACAACGTGATGAAGACTCAACCAGACGCGTTTACGGCAGGTTTGTGGAAACATGGGTACTTGTCTCGTCGTCATTGTCGCTTGGGTGATTCGTTTCCCTTGCGAGGGAGAGCCATTGCATCACGGGATAAATAGAGGCCTGGCCATGCCAGCACCGGTATTCGGATTCTCCACCGCGAGGTTCCGCCGGAGAGGAAAGCGCGGCAACCGGTGCGCCCTGGCCGATGGTTTCTACAGAGCCACCTTGGCTAGTACATATCCGTTGCTCGTCGGGGTCCGGGGACAATGGTAGCATGTCCCTAAACCAGCACAGCATTGCAAGTGAAGTCTTTCAGTAACATCGACGGTGGATGGCTGAAAGAGTATCACCGTTGGCACCGGGTTTTAAACTAGGTAGGGGAAGGCCCAGCGCTGAACCCTAGTCTACTACTCCTCGTGATTCATCTAGGCTACCTCTCAGATATTACCAGCGAACAGCGACGTTCTATTCAAAAGCCTTTGCAATCCTACTATGGCAACATCAGCAACCCTCCTGCGAGGCGCCGGTCGTCCGTCCGCTCGAATTTTCTTCACACCTTGCCGGCTCTCCCTCAACTCGCTCAACGTCGTCTTCTCACCTCGCCGCCTTCTCACCGCACCGCTCTCCCTTTCCCCCGTGGTTCTCCCTCCTTCGCCATCCCTCGTCACTCTACCTTTCTCCCTCTTCGCCACCCTTCGTCACCCGCCGCTCTTCCTCGCCCCGCCGCTCTCCGTCGCCCACCGCATTTCGTCACCTTGCCGCCCTCCGCCGCGTCCGTTTCAACAGGGAGCCATGGTGGCAAAGAGATATCAACGCTGCCGTACGTTCCTTCGACGTCTTAAAAGTACGCGTCCGATTCCGGGTTAACGTCTCCTAGGCCCCGTTCGCAAGGCGTTGGCCTAGCAGCGATGGTATCAGAAAGACCACCTGATTCAGCGCCGGGTGTACAACGCTTTCCACTGCGAGCAATCCAAATGCGCTAGGAGAAGAACGCTTCGTGACGAAAGGACGAAGACACGAGGCAGCCCGTCTGAAAAGCGTCAACAAGCGGGGAGCGGTACGACCCATGAGAATGGTAGGGACGGTACAACCAAGAAGAGTCGCGAAGGTGATGGGGACTACAGCACCGTCCAGGAGAAGGAGCGCCGATAGGTAAGGGAAACAGAGCCACTCGATGAGACTAGGAGACTTTGTTTAACCATACACAGGCATCGATTATGGACACATCAGAGAAGGGCTTCCACCACAGCGGCGGGTGAGAGGACCATTGTACCGTCTCGTACCGACTTCCTCCTCGTACCGATTTCCTTCTCGTACCTGCTTCCTCCCCGTACCGACTTCCTCCTCGTGCCGATTTCCGACAATACCATATGGCGGCTTTGACTTGATCACCCCGAAAGGAAACCATTCCCCCAGCATCGTCATTCAGGAAAGGGATATCAAAGCAGCCAAAGAAACTCCAACTTGCCCCCCTGCTAGCTTCTCAGCATCACCCCTTAAACTCTCAAGGAAGAGTCAGCCCAAGCTCAGAGGAGAATCAAAAGAATCTCAACGCCTAATCAACAGTGCCATTGTCACAAGAGAGAGTCAAAGTAACGCGTAGATATCAACACCCAAAAGCACAGCACTGGCCCATGAACACTGGGGTGGTCCTGTTGCTCTTTCCTTTTCAGTTAGCTTTCAACCATGTCACCTGCATGAAATAGAAGACAGCTCAGAGGAGTCCAGGTAAATTACTCTAGAATCCTTTGCTTAAGGATTACCAGGGTGCTCCTAGGGGATACCTACCAACTTGATCAGATCATACTAACCCTTTTCTTGTAGCGAAATTCCCATCTCTCCTAGACCGCAACACTCTCTCTCAACCTGCCTAACAGCAAAGACCATCTCTCAATCCAACCGTCACATCAGCTCTGACCAAAGTTGTCTCTCACCCAAACCAACACATCGCTCCCTATCAACAACATCTCGTCTCATCAACGCTGTAATGTCGTCGCTTCCTTTTGACCATTTCTCTTATCAATATAGCCCCACCCATCAACACAGTCTGTCCTCATCGGCACAGTTCTTTACGAACACCATAGTTCTCCTTCAGCAAAGTCTCTTCCCGGCTAACAAGGTCTCTTCCAGTCACCAAGGGTTCTTGCAGCCAACGCCATCTCTTCCAGTCTACGCCATCTCTTCCAGTCTACGCCATCTTTCAGTCAACGCCATCTCTTCCAACCACTGCTCTTTCGTTTGGTTGATAGCATTTCTCCCCCATCAACACCATGCCCCTGCCAGTGTGGTTCAAGTTCCTTCCGATCGATACTAGTTCTCCCAACCGACACCGACACCATCTCCTCTAACAACAACACCTCTAGCCTACTGGTGTGGTTTCTTTCGACTGACACTGTCTCTTAAGGCAACAGTGTTTCCTTTCAGTACGGTTTCCTTGGATCGACTGCCTCTCTTCCGATCAATACATCGACGCTGTCTCTTCCAGCAACACTGGTGGCCCAGCTTCCTTCAATCATCACCTCCTCTTCCACTTGTACTGTGTCTCCTGACGACACTGCCCAGTTCACATCAGCGATGTTTGCTTCAACCACGGCTTCATCTTCCCTTGGATTGTCTCTTCCGATGACATACAGCACTATTCCCATCAGCGGGGTTTCCTTCGGCCACGACTTCCGCGCTTACTTGGACTGTCTATCCTATGACACAGAGCACTGCCTATCGTATTCAGCAGAGCTTCCTTCGACCACGACTTCCTCTTCCATCGGGCTGTCTCTTGCAATGACACATGACCACTATTCCCGCCAGCGGGGTATCCTTCAATCGCGACTTCCCCTTCCACTTGGACTGTCCCTTGCGACGACACACAACACTACCTATTCCCATCAGTGGGGTATCCTCCAATCGCGACTTCCTCTTCCCTTCGGCTGTCTCTTGCGACGACATACAACACTACCTATTCCCGTCAGTGGGGTGTCCTCCAATCGCGACTTCCTCTTCCCTTCGACTGTCTCTTGCGACGACACACTACACTATTCCTGCCAGCGGGGTATCTTCCAATCGCGACTTCCTCTTCCCTTGGACTGTCTCTTCCGATGATGATACACAGCACTATTTCCATCAGCAGGGTATCCTTCAATCGCGACTTCCTCTTTATCAGACTGTCTCTTGCGACGACACACGACACTATTCCCATCAGCAGGGATCCTCCAATCGCGACTTCCTCTTCCACTTGGACTGTCTCTTCTAACGACACAAGACCCTATTTCCATCAGCGGGGTATCCTTCAATCGCGACTTCTTCTTCCATCAGACTGTCTCTGACGATGATATATACTACTATTCTCATCAGTGGGGTATCCTTCAATCGCGACTTCCTCTCCTACTTAGATTGTCTCTTCCGACGACATTGGGTCCTATTTACGGATCCTTCAATCGCGACTTCCTCTTCCATTCGGATTGTCTCTTCGACGACATTGGTTCCTACTTCCCATCAGCACGATTTTCTTCAAGCACGACTTCCTCTCCCACTTGATATTGTCTCCTCCAACGACACTCTGTTGAAACCTCTCAGGGGTTTTCCTTCGACTACGACTTCCTCTTCTGCTTGACACTGTCTCCTCCAGCGACGCTCTGCCGCAGGCCTTTCAGGGGGTTTCCTTCAGTCACGACTTCCTCTTCCGACGACGCTGCTCTCTGAGCTTTCAGCGGGGTTCCCCCAACCGCGACTTCCTCCCCCGCTTGATGCTGTCTCTTCCGATGACACTATGTCCAGGGCTCTCTGCGGGGTTTCCTTCAACCGCGACTTCCTCTCCCGCTTGATATTGTCTCCTCCGATGGATGATACAATTTCCTGGGCTGTCAGCGGGGTATTCTCAATCGTGACTTCCTTGATACTGTCTCTTCTGATGGCACCGCCTACTGATTTCCCCTGGGCCCATAGCGGGGTCCCATCAATCGCGACTTCCTATTCAAACGACGCGGTCACCTTCAATGGCAATATTTCCTCATATAACACTGGCCCACTCCTCACCTCGTTCCACTTCCTCTCCCAGTGGACACCATCACTCCAACCCCGAACCTACCTCGCTCGCCAGCGTAGTTCCTCTCGATCAACACCCTCTCTCCACCATCTCTTCCACCGTGTCTTCCAACGAGACAATCTCCCCCCATCAGCACGGTCTCTCTCGATTGACGCCACCTCGTCCAGCAACGCACGTCCCTCCCCGCCAACGGAGTGTCCTTCGATCAACACAGATCACGATGGCGCCGTCCTTGAACCAGCACCACTGTACGTCACCTTTCTCTCACTTACGCCAGGATCTGAGGCCACGGTCAGCTGACATAACCATCAATGGCAGGTCCAGTGTGCAAAGTCGTCGCCAAGCCAAGATGCTACCAGAAGGGGCATCTGGTCAGATGCAACACCCACGACGTCTACCACAACGGTCGTTCAGAATGTGTACAGTGCAAGGACCAGCGACTGAGAGAGGAAAGAGAGGAAAGAAACAGCAGAGAAAGGGTCAGAGATGGTGGAAACCAGAACCTGGCGGATAACGAGAAGGGGAAAAAGGGGAAAAAGGGCAAGAAGCAGAACAAGAAGAAGTAGTAGTCTTCTGGAGGGCGGCGTGACACACATCTTCGGTAGAGAGCACAGCCTCAGGACATTCGTACCATACTAAGTCGACGTCACCGGTTTCCCGTCATCGGTTTTCCACCATCGGTTTCCGCCCGTCAGTTTCCGCCCGTCAGTTTTCCACCGTCAGTTTCCCGTCGTCGGGTTTCCCGTCATCTCGTCTCGTCGTCGTCCGACACCAGTTCCTACCTGCCTACCGCACCAACCTGCGCGGCGCTCTAGAGCCTCCTGCAGCCGTCAAACGTACCGGCGCATGTTATAGGTAATAAGCTTCTCGTAACGATCAACCGCGCATGGGTTTGGATATTGGAGTCAGTTAAGCCCCTAAGCCCGAGGACCCCTAAGCCCCTGAGCACCTGGCCCTTTGAACTCCTAAGAGGTCTGTGCTCGTAGTCGCTAGCCCTTCAGTGAAGGCCGCGACCAGCTAGTCGCCTTAGGGAACGGCGGGAGATGGAGAAGACTGCTATACCTAGTTGGACCCGGTCGATGGCCGCGGGGTGGGTTCCGCGGGCTCCACTAGAGAGCGATGTCGAGACACGACACCTTCGGCTCGTTGGTTTCTATCAATGCTCGCTGTTTAAACACCGTTACCCGCATTGCATGTGTTGGCACCGGTGTGTTCGCGTTTCTGGGCCTTGCCGAGGCCGAGAGTTGGGAACGTGGGTGCACGCTACGTACTGGTTCGAGGACACTAAGGCTCGTCGCTAATTCAGCAGTTACTTTTGATTCGCTCAGAAATCAATGAGACCTAGCCAACGAAAGGTGACCGACTGACCCCCTATCCTGTTCCCCAACTGACCGATCGACGTCCAGACCGGTCACGTGCTGCCCTGCAAATCTGATGCTGATGACGTCGGCGAAGTTAATAATACATCAGGAGGTCCTCCGATGATCCCACGCTAGACCATTTCCACGCTGGAGCTTTTGGACAATGTCCATCTGAGGCGGTGTCTTCGTCATCCCGAAGTTGGCGAATTAGACTTACCAGCAACGGCCACCCCAAAGCCTTCGAGGACGCAGAAGAGAACGTGCCCTCGCTATCGTTGCGCGCCGTGCTCCCTCTGACCGAACGGGCCGTCCCGATGGACCAACACGAGGCTGCCAGGCCCACCGTTGCCGTGATAGGAGCGGGGTTGACGGGCTTGCTCGCCGCCCACGGCCTGAAGAAGGTGGTGGCATCTTGGCCTGATTGAATCCCCTCGGAGGACGGCCTGCTGACGGCCGACAGCACGGGTTCGAAGCGGTCGTATTCGAGCGAGAGGCGGGCCTGGAGACGCGCCGCCGAGACTGGACCATCCTCGTCCACTGGGCCATGCCGATCCTGGCCCGGCTCCTGCCCGACGACGTCCTGGCCGACCTCCCCACGGCCATCTGCAACCCGCACCTCGACTTCGACGCTGAGGTGGAGTGCCTCCCGTGTGTCAATGGCGTGACCGGCGAGCTGCTCTTCAAGAGCCCGACGCCCGGGGCGAGGCGCGTCACCCGCCAGAAGCTCCGGCGGCTCCTCGCCGAGAAGCTCGACGTCGGTTGGGGCAGGACTCTTGTCGGGTTGACGGCGGCCGACGACTCGGTGACGCTGACGTTCCAGGACGGCCCGGCGTTCGTGGCCGATTACGTCCTGGGAGCGGACGGTGCGTCGTCGAAAGTCCGGGAGCTACTAATGGGACCCGAAGCCTCGGTGCTTGTCCCGTCCGACGT
>Ga0247771_1000389_pt1 | contig 14199 bp, 8 predicted proteins | sample UWRJL197509C6_FD_179948 | JGI IMG/M metagenome (GOLD analysis project Ga0247771, IMG submission 179948) | Plant litter microbial communities from Arlington Agricultural Research Station in Wisconsin, United States - UWRJ-L197-509C-6 | ecosystem: Environmental > Terrestrial > Plant litter >...
AACGACGATGTCCATACACGACCTCCCTCGCTTTGCTGCGAGCTGTGGCTTGGATCAGTGCGGCACCGGAAACGCGAACAGTTGTCGCGGATTGTCGCTGAGGGTCGTCCTCAACAAGTCTTCCGGCACCTGGGTCATGGGCTTTTCGCCTCCTCCCCCACCGGGCCGGGAACGCTGATAGCGCAGCACGTTAGCCCGGTATTCATCTCAGCGACAGCCCCCGAGGCGGGGGAACTCGAAGAAAAACGTCCCGTCACGCTCCGCGACAAAAACTGGCCACGGGGCGTGCCAACGGGGGCACTCCGCGCAGCGCGCAGCCCCTCGCCCTCACCCGGATGGCCCAAGCCGCGCCGCAGACCACTCGGCAGAGTCACTGCCCTGCTCCGCCTCCGCGTGGACGTCATGTCCGGCCAACGGCCGACGTGGACGCCAGGTTCCCGACCGAGCGGAATAGATCCAATCCATTGTTGATGTTTATTCAGCGTCACTCTTGCGAGTGGTTTGAGCTCCGTGATCTTGGAGTGGATCTTGACGACGTGATGTGAGCGTGATCAGGGACGCCCCGAGGGGAACCCGGTCGGACGATCGGGTCAACCCGGTGGTGACCACCACCGATCGCCGGCGGCCGACGTGAGAGCGAGAACAGCACCCACTCGCACACCCGCACTCCGAAGAACCCGCGCACACTCACCGGCCGTCGCACCGGTCGTGACAACGTCGTCGAGGAGGACCACCGACGTGCCAGGGGGTGGAAGGGCTTCGGTGAGGTGGATCCGCCCGGCGAGGTTGGCCCGACGGGCAGCGGTGGGAAGGCCCGCGGAGTCCTGGACGCCGGGAGCGAGGGTCAGCGCCGGAGCTATGGCGGCGGGAACGGTCTGAGCGCGGGCCGCCGCGCGGGCGAGGCGAAGGACGTGCGGACCGCCCCGGCGACGACTGGCCGAGCGACGCGAGGGAGCGGGGACGAACCACCGGACACCATCGGCATCGGGAACCGCTTCCGGGATGTGGGACACGGCGCGGCCCAGGAGGGTGCCGAGGTGCGTGCCGAGATCGTGCCTACCGCGCTCCTTGAAGGCGAGGACCAGTTCGCGTGGAGCGCCTTGGTAGTCGGCGAGGGCGTAGGTGGGACGACCACGCACCCGCACGCGAACGGGAGGCCCGAACTCCGCGAGACAGGCAGGACAACAAGCACCGGGGCCACCACAGCCCGCGCAACGGGGAGGGAGAACGAGGTCGAGGAGTTCGGTCAGCACCAGGCCACGATGACGGTGGGGACCGACAATTCCGGACGGATGGCATCGGCAGGCAGTACCTGTACACCCATTGGGCGACCACCCACGAGACCAGCAGCCGACCTGCCGACCCACAACGAAACCAGCGACCTGCCGGCGACCCACAACGGAACCAGCGACCAGCCGGCGACCATCTTCGGGACCGGCACATGCCTGTTGACCTGCTACGGAACGCTACGGGCCGCACGCAACCGTGGCCGATTTTACTTGGGGATTTTGGCCTTAAAATTGGGGATCGGGCAGGCTTTCAAGCACTGCCTTTTGGCCCGATCAAGGCCAAAATGAGGGGTCCCCAAGTCAAATCGGCCACACCAACGACGGAAATCGCCTGGTGACCACGCTGGAACCGGAACACACCGGGAGACCCACGTCGGCAACCTCAGCGACCAGCGACAACGCATCGGCACGAAGCCCGGACCAACACCCCGAAACCGACCGACGGACACGCCCGCAAGGGGTCCCCCATCGAGCAGGACCCCCCAATACACAAGGTACAAGCGAGCACCGACAAAAACGGAAGCCCGCCCAAACGCCCAGCCCAACGCCCAGCCCAACGCCCAACCCGGACAATCGCGCCCCATCACCACACCCAAGCGGTGGAGGCTCACCCACCGCATCCAATCCGCCGCGGCCAGAGCCCAGCCCGTTCACCCAGACCACCGCAGCTGGGGGTCGAGGAGTTCGGTGAGCACCACGGTGGGATCCGACAAACAGGGAACCGGCCGACCGACCGCAGCCCCACCCCACTCACCCCGGATAGAACACGTACCCCGTCGGATCCGGCTTCACCTGACTCCCCCGCCACACGTCCCCGACCTCGCTCGCGCTCCACAACCCCGTGTGGTCGAGCGCCAACACCGGCCGCCCAGGGGCGGCGGCGATCGACGTCACCGGCACCGTCAGGTTCGACGTGTTGTACCGCTCGATCTTCAACCCGTCGATGTTCAACCGCACCACCGGCGAGTTCGGTAGCGACGTCCCCGCCACCAGCACGTCCTGCGCCAGCCAATCAACGGTCGTCACCACTCCGTCCAACGACGTCGGCTGCGGCCGCGGCACCCGGATCGTCGGGGTCGAGTCCTCGCTCCGCACCACGGCCGCGATGAACAGCTTCCCGTTGATCACGCACGCCACCCGCGTGCCGTCCCGCGACAGCCGGAGTTCCTCGATGTGCCCGAACCCGGCCAACTCGGTCGCGTTCACCGCACTGGTGCTCCACACCCCACCCTCACCGCGAACAGCCCGGAACACGTTGACGCCATCGCCGACGGTCCACACCTCGGTACCGGGCTGGCCTGCGGTGTTCCCCGGCACCCACGTGGGCCGGGTAAGACTCGCGGCCTCCAGGTTGACCTCGCGGAGGGCTTCCTCGGCCGGGCCGAGGAGCAGGCGGACGGCGTTGGGGGCGGTGCGGCTGACCACGGCCAGCTGGGAGCCGTCCAACGACTGGGCGCCGCTGACGATGTTGTACTCGCCCGTCCCGGCCGGGCCCTTGACCTGCGTGTCATCGGGCAGTGAGACGAGTTTGCCGTTGGTCGCCACCATGCCGCGTTCCTCCGCGGACGGGGTGATCAGGGCGTCGCCGGACTGGACGTCGGCGGGACGCCAGTCCTTCCTGTCCGGCGAGATGGCCGCGCCGTCGAGCAGCACTCGCACCCGGCTGCTGGTGACGCCCGCCAACGACCGCACGACCTGCGCGACGATCTTCTTGCGGACGGCCGGGCTGGGGTCGCCGAGTCGGGTCAGGTCGACCTCGAGCGCGCCGTCGTTCGCCTCGCCGGTGGGCTTGTTGATGCCCGCGTCGGGGCCCAGTTCGCTGAAGAGGGCGCCGCGCATCGCGCTGGACGGCCCCTTCACCAGCAGCTCGGTCACCCGCTGCGGGATACCGATGACGGGCGGCACGAGCACGAACCTCGGGTCGGGCACCAGGACGTTGCGGTCCTTGTCGTAGAAGAACAGCACCACCCGCTGGTAGACGCGGCCGAAGTCCGCGACGGTGACGAACACCCCCACCGGCGGCGTCGAGATGCGCCACTGGCCGTCGACCTGCTCGACCCGGACGGGCTCGTTGAGGTCGCCGCCCTGCTGCACGAACGAGCTGTCCTGGAGGTCCAACCTGCCCACGTTGCGACCGACCACCTGCACGGTCCGCTGCTTGGCGTCCGACGGCAGGTCGGAGTCGCCGCTGCTCGGCACGGTGTTGAAGACGTTGTCGATGATCGTCGGCGTGCCCTTGGTGTTCCACGACTTCCGCGCGTCCGGCGTCAGGTACGCCTTCGCGGCGGCGTAGTCGCCCTCCGGACTGGCCGACGCGACGATGAACTCGCGCACGATCGACAGCGGGTCCAGGTCCTTCTCCGGCTCGGGGGCCTCGACGGACGTCTGCCGCGACGCCGACGGCCCCAACGGCTTGGGGTTGGTCTGCGTCGGGATCGCCGCGCACCCGGTCAACGGGAGCAGCACAACCAGCAGGGCCAGCACACGCCGCTTCACCTGGCCTCCTCCCGGTCGGACGGTTCGCGGCCGGGAGCGCCCGGCGGTCGGTCGTCCTCGTGAGCCTCCTTGGCCGAGTCCCAGGTGAACGCGGGCGTCTCGGCCGCCGTCTCCGAGTCCCAGGCCAGCTTCACGGGCTCCGCGGGCTTCTCCGAGTCCCACGCGAGCTTGGTCTCCTCCGCGGGCGGCTCGCCCGACTCCAGTTCGCCGACCGGTTTGGCGGGCTGCCAGGTGAACTCGGACTCGGCGAGGTCCACCTGCTCCGGCGAGTCGGGGACGGGCTCGGCCTCGATGGCGGGCAGGTCGGTCGGCTCCAGCGGCAGCGGGCTGCTGGCGATCTCGTGGCCGTGGGTGCACGGGAGGGTCAGGCGGAAGACCGCGCCGTAGCCGCGCTCGCCCCACGCCTCCAGCCAGCCGCCGTGCAGCCGGGCGTCCTCCAGGCTGATCGACAGGCCGAGGCCGGTGCCGCCGGTGCGGCGGTTGCGGGACGGGTCCGCGCGCCAGAACCGGTTGAACACCAGCTCGGCCTCACCGGCCCGCAGGCCGACGCCGTGGTCCCGGACGGTGATCGCGACGGCGTTGCCGTCGCCGCGGACGGTCAGCTCCACCGGCAGCCCCTCGCCGTGGTCGACGGCGTTGGCCAGGAGGTTGCGCAGGATGCGTTCGACGCGCCGCGAGTCGAGCTCGGCGGTGACCTCGTGGTCGGGCATGTCCATGACGATCGTGGTGCCGTTGCCCTTGGCGATGGCGCGGACGGCGTCGTGCGCCCGGCGGGCCAGCACGCGCACGTCCACCGGGTCGGCGGCCAGCTCCTCGACGCCCGCGTCGAGCTTGCTGATCTCCAGCAGGTCGCCGAGCAGCGACTCGAACCGGTCCAGCTCGTCGACCAGCAGCTCCGTGGAGCGGGCGAGGCCGCCGGGGAACTGCTCGCGGGACGCGTGCAGGACGTCGGCGGCCATCCGGACCGTGGTCAACGGGGTGCGCAGCTCGTGCGAGACGTCCGAGGTGAAGCGGCGCTGGAGCTGGCCGAAGTCCTCGAGCTGCTGGATCTGCTCCTGGATGCTCTCGGCCATCTCGTTGTACGACTGGGCGAGCCGGGCGACGTCGTCCTCGCCGACCACGATCATCCGCTCGTCCAGGCTGCCGTCGGCGAACCGCTCGGCCACCTCCGCGGCCTGCCGGACCGGACGGACGACCTGGCGCGTGACGAGGTTAGCGATCACCGCGAGCAGCAGCAGGAGGACCAGGCCGCCGACGACGAGGGTGTTCTGCACGACCTCGGCGGTGGCCTGCTCGGTGGTCAGCGGGAACAGCAGGTAGAGCTGCATGGCGCGGGCCGACGTGCTGACCGGGACGCCGACGACCAGCAGCGTGGTCGGGCCGGTCTCGCGGTCGACCGTGGTGATCTGGCTGCCCGAGAACCCGGTCTCGACCATCTTGGCCAGACCCTCGGGGACCTCCCAGTACGGTCCCACGGCGTTCGGCTGGCCGTCCGCGCCGACGTTGTCCGCGTCGTCGAAGACCGGCTCGAACGCCCCCGCGCCCGAGCTGGCGACGTCCTGGCCGTTGCTGGCCGTGTTGATCTTGTTGCGGGCGCTGAGGAAGCGCGTGCGCACGGAGTCCGGTCCGGGGTTGAGCCCCAGCAGGTCCGGCTGCACCACGGCGGCGCTGGCCTTGGCCTGCCGGATCGCGGCGTTGGTCTTCGTCTCCAGCAGCTGGTTGGTGATCTGCATCTGCAGCACCATGCCCAGCACGAAGACGACGGCCGAGGACAGCGCGAGCGTGGAGACCACCACCCGCAGCTGCAACGACCGCCGCCACAACTCGCCGAACGCGAGCCACCGCCTGCGCGCCTGCTCCACGACCCGCCGTCCTTGCCGGACGACGGGGAGGAGCAGTCGCGTGCGCCACGTCATCCCAGGCGCTCCCCACCTGTCACGGAGGACCGGCCTTGTACCCGACGCCGCGGACGGTCAGCACGACCTCCGGGTGCTCCGGGTCGCGCTCGACCTTGGACCGCAGGCGCTGGACGTGCACGTTCACCAGACGGGTGTCGGCGGCGTGCCGGTAGCCCCACACCTGCTCGAGCAGCACCTCCCTGGTGAACACCTGGCGCGGCTTGCGCGCCAGCGCCACCAGCAGGTCGAACTCCAGCGGCGTGAGCTGGATCGGCCTGCCCTCGCGCAGCACCTCGTGACCGGGGACGTCGATGCTCAGGTCACCGATCGCCAGCGTCTCCGCGGGCTCGTTCTCGGTCCGCCGCAGGCGCGCCCTGATCCGCGCGACCAGCTCCTTCGGCTTGAACGGCTTGACCACGTAGTCGTCCGCGCCGGACTCGAGGCCCAGCACCACGTCCACGGTGTCGCTCTTCGCCGTGAGCATGACGATCGGGACGCCCGACTCCGAGCGGATCGCCTTGCACACGTCGATGCCGTTCATGCCGGGCAGCATCAGGTCCAGCAGGACCAGGTCGGGCTTGAGTTCGCGCAGCGCGGGCAGGGCCCTCGCCCCGTCGGCCACCACCGCGGTGTCGAAGCCCTCACCCCTCAGCACGATGGTCAGCATCTCCGCCAACGCGGGGTCGTCGTCCACCACCAGCACACGTGCCTTCATGCCCAACATCGTCGCACTGACGGCCGGCCGTTCGCGCACCGCCCAGCGATCATCGCTGCTGGTCGTCGCGCGGGTTCGATCCGTAACCAGCTGGTGCTGTCGTTCCACCAGGCCACCTCGCCCTGTTAGCGCCGCTGAGCGGTTGTCTGGAACTAATACGCGGTGCGCTCACTTTTCGTTACCGAAAGTACCGAAGCGGACGGGAAAACCCACCCTTACGGCCTAATTTCGTCCGGTGAACTTCGCACTTCCGAGTGCACTTAGTGTGACGATCAGCGACCAAATAGGCGATCAAGAAGGGGAGAAATTTTCACGTCCGCGGTCCCGTCGACCACTTCCCACGGCCCCAGCCACCCGTCGGCGGCCAACCCGTCGTACACGGACGAGCACCGCTGCTGGAGCCCGCCGTCCGACTCGTACAGATCACGGGCCCGTTCGGCGTCGTCCGCCTCGCGCCGCGCCGCCCGGTCCGCCGCGACCGCCGTGGGCACCCGCAGCAGCAGTTGCAGGTCCGGCACCGGCAGCCCGAACCGGTCCACCTCCAGCGCGCGGACCCACTCCACGAACTCGCCCCGCGAGTCCTGCCGCAGCCGCGCGGCCCCGTACGCCGCGTTCGACGCGATGTACCGGTCGAGCAGCACCACGTCGTACTCGGCGAGGTCGGCGCGGATCCGCTCGGCGGCCCCCCGCCGGTCCAGCGCGTAGAGCACGGACATGCCGTGCACCGAGTCGGTGAGGTCGCCCAGCCTGCCGTGCAGCGCGTCGCGCACGAGGTCCGCGTGCACGTCCTCGTCGTAGCGGGGGAACGCGCCCGTCGCCACCTTCGCGCCGCGCACGGCGAGTTCCGCGGTCAGCGCGCCCGCCAGGGTCCGCTTCCCCGCACCGTCAAGTCCTTCGATCACCACGAGCTTTCCCACCCGCACACCCTAGTTGTGCGGCGGATCGTCACCATCGGACGCAGGCGAACGCCGTAACCGTCCCAAGCTTGTAACCCACATGGGTGAAACGGGATCTTCCGGTCACCGGATCGAGTGACTACGGTGAACCAACACTTCGGCGTGCGGAAGGTGGTGCCGCGGTGACCGCGGACTTCGGGCACGCCGGTCCGGCTGACGAGCCGACCGGCCTCCCGACCGGAGAGATGCCCGCCTCACTTGCCGAAACGCTGCGCTACGGACCGTTCCACCGGGCGCTGCGGGACGCGATAGCGCTTCGGGGCCTCTCGCTGGCCCGGCTGCGCGCGCACATCGAGCAGCTCGGCGTGCAGGTCGGCCAGTCGACGCTCAGCTACTGGCAACGCGGGCTGCGCCACCCGGAGGTGCCGAGGGCGATCCCGACCGTGCGGGCCCTGGAGATCGTGCTCAACCTGCCGACCGATTCGCTGACCTCGCTCATCGGCCCGCGCCCGTCCCCCCGCCCCACGCCTTCGGCTTTCGCCGAACTGGCTTCGGCCTGGGCCGACACCGCGCCGCTGCTGTCGGAGTTCGACGCCATCCCCGAGTCGTCCCGGTCGAACGCCGACCTGGAGATGCTCTGCGTCCACGACGCCATCCTCATCGGCGGCCAGCACGAGCAGCGGGCCGTGACGACCCGCCTGGTCGTCCGGGCGCTGCGGGCGGGGCCGGACCGCTACCTCGCCGTCCACCAGGGCGACGAGGGCAGCCGCATCGAGAGCGCCGTCGTCCGCCCTGGCGAGGGGTGCAGGCAGGGCCGCCTGAGACGCCAGGCCGCGTCGCGCGGGCTGGCCGTGGAGCTGCTGTTCGACCGGCGGCTCGCCGAAGGCGAGGAGCACGTGTTCAGCTACACCGTCGTCGACGACACCGGCGGCCCCACCCCCGGCCACCACCGGACCTTCCGCGACCCCTGCCGCAGCTACCTCGTGCAGATGGGCTTCCACCGCCGGGCCCTGCCCGCTCGGTGCACCAAGCAGTTCCGCAGCGGCCTGATGGCGACACCGGTGGACGTGGATGAACTGGTGTGCGGCTTGGGCGGGGTTGTGAGCGCCTACTTCAGCGACGTCGGCCCCGGTACCGCGGGTGTCTCCGTCGAGTGGAGCTAGAGACGGAGACACCCCTCCAACTACGACTCAGTACCTGTAGTGGTCCGACTTGTAGGGGCCCTCGACGTCGACGTCGATGTACTCGGCCTGCTCCTTGGTGAGCTTGGTCAGCTCGCCGCCCAGTGCCGCGAGGTGGATGCGCGCCACCTTCTCGTCGTGGACCTTGGGGAGGCGGTAGACCTCCTTGTCGTACTCCTGGTGCTTGGTGAACAGCTCGATCTGCGCGATCACCTGGTTGGAGAACGAGTTCGACATGACGAAGCTCGGGTGGCCGGTGGCGTTGCCCAGGTTGAGCAGGCGGCCCTCGGACAGCACGATGATCGACTTGCCGGAGGGGAAGACCCACTCGTCGACCTGCGGCTTGATGTTGGTCTTGCGGACGCCGGGGTAGCGGGACAGGCCCGCCATGTCCAGCTCGTTGTCGAAGTGGCCGATGTTGCCCAGGATCGCCTGGTGCTTCATCGACGCCATGTGCTCGGCGGTGACGACGTCCTTGTTGCCGGTCGTCGTGATGACGATGTCGGCGATCTCCAGGACCGTCTCCAGGCGCTTGACGTCGTAGCCGTCCATGGCCGCCTGGAGCGCGCAGATCGGGTCGATCTCGGTGACGATCACCCGAGCTCCCTGGCCGCGCAGCGACTCCGCCGCGCCCTTGCCGACGTCGCCGTAGCCGCAGACCACGGCCACCTTGCCGCCGATGAGGACGTCGGTGCCGCGGTTGATGCCGTCGATCAGCGAGTGGCGGATGCCGTACCGGTTGTCGAACTTCGACTTGGTGACGGCGTCGTTGACGTTGATCGCGGGGAACAGCAGGGTACCCGCCGCGGCCAGCTGGTAGAGCCGCATGACGCCGGTGGTGGTCTCCTCGGTCACGCCGCGGATGCCCTCGGCGATCTTGGTCCACTTCGAGGAGTCCGCCGCGAGCGAGTCGCGCAGCGTCTGGAGCACGACCTTCCACTCGTCCGAGTCGTTCTCGTCGTCGGCGGGGACGACACCGGCCTTCTCGTACTGCACGCCGTTGTGGACGAGCATGGTGGCGTCGCAGCCGTCGTCCAGGATCATGTTCGGGCCGCCGTCGGGCCAGGTCAGCATCTTCTCGGTGGCCCACCAGTACTCCGGGAGGGACTCACCCTTCCAGGCGAACACCGGGACGCCCTTGGGCTCCTCGGGGGTGCCGTGCGGGCCGACGACGACGGCCGCGGCCGCGTGGTCCTGCGTGGAGAAGATGTTGCACGACGCCCAGCGCACCTCGGCGCCCAGCGACACGAGCGTCTCGATCAGCACGGCGGTCTGGACCGTCATGTGCAGGGAGCCGGACACGCGGGCGCCCTTGAGGGGGTACACCTCGGCGTATTCACGCCGCAGCGTCATGAGGCCGGGCATCTCGTGCTCGGCGAGCCGGATCTCCTTGCGGCCGAACTCCGCGAGCGAGAGGTCGGCGACGGCGAAGTCGAGCCCGTTGCTGGTTTGGAGCCTCGCGGCCTCGATGTCGGCGGTCATTCTCAGTTCCCTCCACGGCAGCACTAACGGGTCAATCGACCCTACCGCCGCCACGCCGGGCCGGTCCGTTCGCCGTGATCGGGTGGCCGATGGCCCACTATGGCGGTTCGACCTCACCACGCGGAGCTGCAGTTAGGACCGACGATGCTCATTCAAGGCCCCGACACACGGGTCGTCGAGTTGCGGGTCCACGGCGTGCAGGGCACGACGCCGCAGTCGCTCGTGGACGCCGTGGCCGCGGTCGACGTGGCGGGTGACGGACTGGGCCGGATCGTGCGGCCCGCCGACCGGCTGCGCAGGCCCGGACCGGGTCCGGTGCTCCAGGTCGACGGGCGTCCGGTCACGCGGGTGGTCGAGGGGTACGTGTGGGGCGCGATGACGTCCGGCGGCTGGGCGAAGGCGACGTGGGCGGTGCTGTTCCCGTTCAGCCTGGCGAACGCGGCGCACTGGATGCTGCCGCCGGTGCCGGAGCGCAACACCGCCGCCCACCTGCTGGGGATCGGGCTGCGGTCGTTGCTGCGGCTGGCCGCGCTGCTGCTCACGGTGCTGCTGGTGGCGCAGACGGCGGTCGTGACGCTGGACCTGGTGGCGGCGCAGTGCCTCGCGCCGGGCTCCGCGTGCCTGGCCGACGTGGTGCCGCTGTCCCTGCGCACGACGCCGTGGGCGCGGACCGCGGTCGGACTCGCCCCCATCGCGTTGCTGATCTTCCTGGTCGCCCGACTGTCGCGGGTGGACTGGCGCGTCGACCGGCCGGAGCCGACCGACGGCGAGCCCGAGCCGTCCGTGCTGCCCGGCGCGCACGTCGCCACCGACCCGGACGCCCCCGCGCTGCGCGCGCTGCACGTCGTCGCGGCGCTCGGCGGGGCCTCGGTGATCGCCCTCGGCGGCCCGCTCGGTCCGCTGGTGGCCCCCGGCGCGCAGGGCGTGGCGATCACGGTCGCGTGGGTGGTCGGACTGGTGCTCAGCGGCGTGGCCGCGCTCGGCGTGATGCTGCTGGACGACCCGACGGGCGGGGCGCCGCACCGCGGTGGCCGCTGGCTGCGCGCCGCGCTCGGCCACCGGGTCCGGCGCGGGCTGCTGTTCGGCTCGGGGGCGTTGCTGCTGGTGGCGGGCGGTCTGGTCGACCGGCTGCCGACGCGGATGCCCGGCGTGGACGTCGGCGTGCAGGTGTTGGCCGCGCTGCTGGTGCTGGTGTGCGCGCTGCTCGGGGTCCTGTTGGTCCCCGCGGCGCTGCTGGCCCGACCGGCGTGGGCCGCGCTGCCGCGCCAACTGCGGCCGTGGGCCGGTGGCTGGATGGCCGCGCCGATGCTGGCCGTCGCGGGCCTGCTCGGCGGCGGGTTCGGCGCGGGGGTCGCGCTGACCGTGCGGTGGCTGCTCGGCGGCGGGCTGCCGCTGCCCATCGGCTACGGCTACATCACCCTGCTGTGGGGCGTGGCGGGCGTGCTCGGGCTGCTCGCCGGCTTCTTCATCGTCGCGACCACCGGCATGGTGCGGTGGAGCGCGCTGCGGGGGAACCGCGAGTGGGCGCACGAGGCGGCGCTGCTGCACTCCGGGCGGGTGCGGGACGTGAAGCTCGCGGCGCGCGCGTGGTGGTGGGCCCGGTGGGCGCGCAACCACAGCCACCACGTGCTGCTGATGCTCGCGGCCGTGCTGGTCGCGGGCGCGATCCCGGCCATCGCGCTGCGGCTGCGGCAGATCGAGCCCGCGGCGTGGACGACGCCGTTCTCCGCCTTCGGCGTGCTGGCGCTCGGCGTCCTCGCCGTCACGCTGCTGCGCGCGGTCTGGCTGGCCGCGCGACGGCCGCAGTCCGGTCGACGACTGGGGGTGCTGGCGGACATCGCGTCGTTCTGGCCGCGCGAGGCGCACCCCGTGGTGCCGCCCTGCTACGCGTTGAAGGTCGTGCCGGAACTGGTGGCGCGCACCCGTGAACACCTCGAGGACCGGGGCACCCGCGTGGTGCTGACCGGGCACAGCCAGGGCAGCCTGCTGGTGGCCGTGGCCGCCGCCCGGCTGCTGGAGGTGCTGCCGCCCGAGGACCGCGAGCGCGTCGGCCTGCTGACCGCCGGGTCCCAGTTGCAGTGGGCGTACCCGAGGGCGTTCCCCGCCGTGGTGCCGCACAGCTCCCTCGCCGCGCTGGCAGGCGGCCTGGACGGGCGGTGGCGGGCGCTGTGCCGCGGCACGGACCCGCTCGGCGGAGCCGTGACGACGTGGGGCAGGCAGGTGTTCGACGGGCTGCTGCTCGGCGTCGGCTACCTCCCGGACGGCACCGAGGGCGCGCTGCCGCCCGCCGTGCGCGGCCCGAACGGCGCGCTCGTGCTCGGCGGCGACCACTGGCTGCCGGACCCGCAGCGCGGGCCGTTCCCCGGCAGGCGGTGGGCGTCGGGCGTGTGCGGCCACGCGGACTACACCGCCGACCCCGAGTGGGACCGGGCCGTGGCCGTCGCGGCCGGGCTCAGCCGGGTCGACGCGCCGGAGCACACGACCGGCTCGCTGCCCTCGCTGCCGACCGCCCGGCGCGGGACGACCCCGCCCATCCAGGTGAAACCGCTCTCACAGGCTTCGGAACCCCGTTCACCCTAAGGTTCGGTTATGCGCTGACTAAGTCCTGCGCAACGATGGTCACCACTCGCCTCGCCCGATTTATGTTTCGGGCCCGAGACGAGGAGATGACACGATGTCGGGTGCACTGCCGAACGAGCTCCGCCGGTCGCTGAGCGAGATCGCCCGCACGCCGCGACTGCTCATCGCCTGCGATTACGACGGCACGCTCGCCCCGATCGTGCCGGACCCCGCGCAGGCGTTGCCGCTGCCGGAATCCGTGGCCGCGCTGCGCGCGCTGGCCGAACTGCCGTCCACCGAGGCGGCCGTCATCTCCGGGCGCGAGCTGCGCGACCTCGCGGTCATGTCGCGGCTCCCCGTCGAGGTGCACCTCATCGGCAGCCACGGGTCGGAGTTCGACGCCGGGTTCGCCACCGAGCTGCCGCCGTCCGTGCGCGACCTCTACCACCGGATGCTCGCGAAGCTGGCGAAGATCGCCTCCGACGCCGAGGACGTGCTGCTGGAGGTGAAGCCCGCGGGCATCGCCGTGCACACCCGCAAGGCCACCCAGGAGGTCGCCGCCCAGGTGTCGCAGGCCGTGCGCCTCGGGCCGGGCCGGTGGAACGGCGTGCAGGTCACCGAGGGCAACTCGGTCATCGACCTGACGCTCGTGCCGACGGACAAGGGCCAGGCCGTCGAACTGCTGCGCAAGCGCTTCGGCACCACCGCCGTCGTCTACCTCGGCGACGGGATCAGCGACGAGCGGGCGCTGTCCCGGCTGGCCTCCTCGGACGTCGGCGTGAAGGTCGGCTCCGACCCGACGACGGCCGAGCACCGCGTGGCCGAGCCGATCGCCGCCGCCCGCGTGCTGGCGTTCCTGCTGGACGCCCGCAGGCGCTGGCTGTTCGGCGAGCAGGTCGTGGCGATCGAGCGGCACAGCATGCTGTCGAACCAGCACACGCTCGCGCTGGTCACGCCCGCCGCCAAGATCAACTGGATGTGCTTCCCCGAGCCGGACTCCGCCGCGCTGTTCGCGGACCTGCTCGGCGGCCCGTCCGCGGGCCACTTCACCATCAGCCCCGCGCACTCCGGCCTCCCGCTGGGCCAGCGCTACCTGCCCGGCACGATGACCGTCGAGACCCGCTGGTCCAAGCTGGCCGTCACCGACTACCTGGACGACGACGCGCTCGTGCGGGTCGTGTCCGGTCACGCCGCCGCCGTCGTGGAGTTCGCGCCCCGCCCCGAGTTCGGCGCGGTCCCGGTCCGCCTGGTCGTGGAGAACGACGGCCTGCGGGTCGTCGGCACGGCCGACCCGATCGTGCTGCGCTCGCCGGGCGTCGACTGGCAGATCGTCGACGACGGCGAGCACCAGACGGCCCGCGCGGTCCTCGAACCGTCCCCGGACACCCACGCCGTGTTCGAACTCCGCTGCGGCACCTCCGACCTGTCCCCGCACCCGGTCGCCGAGGTCGCCCGCCGCAAGGCGGCCGGTCAGACGTGGCAGACCTGGTTGGACGGCTTGACGCTGCCGGACGTGCAGCGCGACCTCGTGGCCCGCTCCGCCCTCACCCTGCGCGGCCTGGTGCACAAGCGCACCGGCGCGATCCTGGCGGCGGCCACCACCTCACTCCCCGAGGAAATCGGGGGCGTTCGCAACTGGGACTACCGCTACTGCTGGCTGCGCGACGCCGCGCTGACCGCGCA
>Ga0247771_1000390_pt1 | contig 14182 bp, 11 predicted proteins | sample UWRJL197509C6_FD_179948 | JGI IMG/M metagenome (GOLD analysis project Ga0247771, IMG submission 179948) | Plant litter microbial communities from Arlington Agricultural Research Station in Wisconsin, United States - UWRJ-L197-509C-6 | ecosystem: Environmental > Terrestrial > Plant litter >...
GACGGCGTCTCGCCGCCGCGCAGCCCCTACCTGCCGCCGCCGCGGAGTCCGTACGGCGATGCCGCGCCGCTCGCGCCCCGGAGTCCGATGCTCGCCCCGCCAAGGAGCCCGTTCGACGACAGGGCCGCCCTCCCCTCGCCGCGCAGCCCGTACGTGCCGCCACCCCGAAGCCCGTACGATGTCATCCGTTCGCCGCGCGGGCCGCCGCGGCCGCCGAGGCCGAGGGAGAGCCAGATCGATCTCCCGCCGTGGGAGCCGTCGGTGTACCCGCAACTGTCGTCGCGGGAGGGCTCATGATGAGGGAATGGCGCAGGATGGTTTTATTGATGGGATTGGGATTTACACTGGGCAAAAAAGGGGCTCTCGGCGCAATGGAGGACTCGGGGATACCCCCGAAACCAAGGCGGACGGGCCGTACGACATGAATGATGGATCTGGGAGTTCTGGAGCCATGTATGATACCACCTCTCTTTTAACACTACAAGTCTTTACCGGGTATCCTGATTTACAAATCAAAACGCCGTCTCACTATGGTACACACTGTCCCTTTGGGTCTCCTAACACTCCTTAAAGGCCGGCAATGTCCGCCTGCCTTTACTGGACCTCGCCTCCCCTTGAACTCTACCCTGTTTCTCCGACACGACCCTTGCCCTCCTCATCATCACCACGCCGTCGGACCCCGTCGGCCGGAAGAGGCCCGCCTCAGCGTACTTCATCTGGTGCTCGCTCATCATGGCGTCGAGCTCGTAGTCGGCGCGGTGGCGCGAGTGCTCGAGGATGCGGCTGGTCTCGGGTGACACGATCTGGCCCACGGCGTGCCAGCAGCTGCCGTAGAAGCTGTACTGGGTACGGCGCAGGAACAGCGCCGTGATGGCCAGCGCGCACAGCAGATTGACGCCGACGAGGCCCGCGACGACGCCGAGCCCACTCCACGCCCGCGGCGCCACCGTCGGCTGCGACAAGGCCACGGTCGCGTTGCCGCCGATGTCGAAGTCTAGGAGGGCCGAGTAGTAGATGGTCTGCATGGCCCAGAAGAAGAGGCTGTGCACCGCCCACGCCAGGTGGCCTCCCTGCTGCCGCACGATGTCCTGAAAGACGACAGCCCAGTACGGGTTGATCTGGCCCGCCACCTCGGACTGGAAGTAATATGTGCAGGCCGCGCAGGTCGTCAACCCCTTGGGCGTGCCCGTGATTTCGTTGACGTGCGGCGAGAAGCTGAGAAGCGCGAGCTGGATGTTAAGGTGCATCACGCGCTGGTAATCCTTCATCTGCAGCTCCTGCTGGGTGCGGTTGCCCTGGTCGCCGCGCAAGGCCATCCACATGTCCTCGAACTCAGTTTGAGTGACCTTGGTGTGCTCTCGTAGGGAGAGGATTCCCCGCTGCTCGGGCGGCGTTGTGTCTGGCAGGCCAACCATGCGCATCACCTCGGGCGAGTTCCACGACTCTTTGCCGAAATCGTAGTCCAGGGCGACATCTTCGGGATCAGCCGTCGAGTCGATCTTGGCGTGAGTGAGACCCATATCGGTTTGGAGAATGCAGACGCTGGTGCTGAGGGTGAACTCCGGGTCGACTTTGAAGGTTGTCCAGTCGCCGTCCCTGACGGGCTTGTCTAAGGCGGTGCCGTTGTAAGCCCGGCTCTGTCCCCTGCCCCAGAATCGTCCAGTGTTTTCAGCCCTGATAATGAGGAACGAGAACGGCCTCTCATCTCTGATTGCCCTAAACAAGTCCAAGAAACAGATAGAGTTCGCATTATAGTTGAGCTTGGGCGCCTTGACCGTCGAGTTGACGTCCCACGCATATATAGGCCCTGTATACAAGGGCACGCCACACGTAAAGGCCACGTTTGTCCCAAAATCGGGAGCAATATCGAGCTCGATCAGCGCTTCGGGGTCCAGAGTGACGTTCCCCTTGATGACGTAGCCGGTCCCGTCGAGGGATAGTGGCGTGGTTGGTTCATAGGCAAAGTACTTGGCGTCAATCAAGCGAGGGGCCATGCACACCGTCCTAGATGTGTAGGAGAAGGCGACGCCGTCGTAGGACCGCAACCGTTGGCGCTTGGCGGGCTGATACGGGAGGAACACCCGAGTGATGTTTCCGGTGTCCACTAATCTGTCTCCAAGCGGGGGCGAGCGAACGGGCTGCTCGGCGAAGGAGGGAAAAACCGGGGTCAAATGTGACCATACAGCCAACTCTGCCGCACCGAGCATCTCGAATTTGGTCCCCAGCACCGGTGTAACCCCAAAGGTAGGATCCTGGACCAGCGACTGCTGCCGAAAGTCCGACACCAGCAGCGTCGACGAGAATTGCACGGCCACTGCGCTGAGGAAGAGGATGGAGATGCTGACGGCCGGCACTGAGCGAAAGAGTGTCCGGGGATTCTGGATGACACGATATATAATGGTCCATGGGCCGGCGTTGATAGCTCGAGCCATCGAGAAGAGGCTGACGTCTCGGTACCAAACCTCGCAGGCCTCCAGCATCAGGGCCGCGGCCAAACTGGTGCACACGGCGCTCTGGAGATCGACGGCTGCGCGGAGGACGACCGAGGATAGGGTGACGGCCTGGGTGATCCAGCCACGCAGTACAATGCTTCGCCATGCTGTCGAGGCGTTGGCCCCCCCAGGTGCTCCTTCTCCCGTCCAGAGGAAGGCGAGGAAACCCAAGGCTGCGAGCTCAACCACCGAGCCAAGGAAGATTACGAGACTCCCAGTCACCCCGAGCTTCCTTTTTAAGGTTCTCGCGAGCCCTTGCGGTTGTAAGTCGGCTTGATACTCGCGGATGGTGAGGCGCGGTAGCGAAGCCGGGCCTGGTAGCTTTGCATCGTCGCCGGGGTCTGTTGTATGGAGAGTGTCTTGCGATTCTACCGGTTTGAGGATCTCGTCGATGGTGTATACCGCCGTTTTGGTGCTGGAAAGGGATTCTTCCGCGTGCTTCTCCATCTTGCTCCAGGAGGTGTGGCGGCTCGCCGGGTCATGGTCTGAAGGATGGCCAAGTCAGCTCCATCGGGGTGACTGCAAAGATGAGCCCCGACCCGATCCTTTAGAGGACTTCCAGGCCTGTACTCATGAACTCTCGCGGTTGAAAGTGGTGCTCTCAATGTTGGTCCGTGTGGTCCCATTCCAAATGCTCTTTCCCGCCGGCACTTTGCACATCCAAGCGCGGCTAATCGCTCGGAGCCGCTCCCTCGCCGTAGCCCCGACGCATTGTCTGCGCCGCAGTCTACTACGACCTGGCAGCCGCGTTAAAGAAAAGCGTCGCCAATAGGACCCAGCGGTTGGCGTGGTTTGCCGAGTGGCAAGGGTCCCGGGACGGACTGGAGCTTAACCAGCCGCCGAGCGAAGGGCCGGCGGACGTGAAGGGCGGACATTGGCTCTTTTACCCGCATATCTCCACAGAGGGTCAACGCACGGCACGGAGTTTCATCGCCTTTCGGGCGTACTAGCCGCCTCGTAACCGTTCAGCTGGCATGTTCCGTGAATCAAGGTGCGGGCACGCCGTCAATCTTGCCTTCTAGCGCCATCGGCCTCATCGCTGACGATACGAGATTCGGCCCGCTAGGTCACGCAGTTTTCACTCTAGTGAGCTCTGTGCGTGCTCGACCTGCGGCTCTTAGTCCTCCAATACTTTGCGGTTTTACTGCTGTTGTGCATGGCTCTATTGGTTTTCACTCTGACTCGTCTCTTCGCATCTCGAGCCCTTGAGAGGAATAACGGGCAGGGAGACTCCGCCTTGAGATTGTCAAGGGGAACGTGCCACCATAAGGTGCCTTTCAGCAGCGAAAGTCCAACGCGGTAACCCGTGGCTATAGTTTACTATCCACCTAAGCTGGAGTGGGTTGGACTTGTTCGATGTGATGGTCTCCGTTGGTTCCACTGAAGATCAGGAAAGAGAACGCAGGAGGTCTTCAGGGGTCGCAGATCTGCCCATGAATTCTTCCAGCATCTGGAGCTCGTCCCGACTCCCGCCAAATTCCAGGATTCCGCGGCGGTAACTCTCCCATGCGGCCTGGCTTCGGGGGTCGTCCGCAAAAGTTGTTTCGAAAAGACCAGCGGCGAAGACGTGAGCGCTGCCGCATTGGCCAGGTGTTAGCACGGATGTCTAATTTCACAGGCAGCCTGGCTAGCAGGAGACAAGCCACGGGTCGGGGTGACCTACGCGAGGTAGGAGTAGTATCCGGCGTCGTAACCTGCCATCAGGTGTCCGAAGTCAGCTTCCTGGTTGCCGTGGTCGGCCTTGTCTGGATTGGACTTGAAAGTCAGCTCCTCCATGAGATCGACGAAGAGTTTCGATACATCCAGCACGGTATCGTCAACTTTGTGGTGGACCGCCATGTCAAAACGGGCAAACACACTAGTACTGCTATGTTAGCATTACCGTGAAACTGATCATGGGGACACGGGCATGGCATCATGCCAAGCCTCTCTACGAATGACCGTGCCCGATTTCGACTCTAAATGAAGGCCACGGTACTCACAGCTGGCCAAGAAACCACATCGCCCGATTCCAATTGCGACTCGCCACGAGACTGTCCAACATGTCGTCGGGCATCTCCGCCGGAGGGAGTGCTTCCCCCGGATGTTCTTCAACCCACGCTTTGAGGTAGTTGTCGTCAATCGCGGCGTGGTGGCGGCTCAACTTCTTGAGCTCGGTCTTCATCCAGCACCAGTTTTCAAGCATGATGCTGGGCGCCTCGGCGAAGTCTGGTGGCGCTCGATAGCCGTGGAAGGCGACATAGGACGTTCGCGAGACAAGATCGTGTATCCCGTGCCCGAGCTCTTCGTTAGGGTTAACCATGCTCAAGTCATTCAATCGTGTCAATAGGACTCACCGTGGAAAAGCGTGACGACCTGGGAGTGTTTGAGCAGGGCACATCCCGCTGCAGTCGGACGCGGAAACGAACACATCAGGATCGTGGCCGGGAAGACCCTGCTCTCGCCATTCAGATACCCCTGAGAAGTCTTTAGCCAACGGCCCTGGAGGATAGCATCTCGGTGAGGCGTGTGAGGTCTGGATCTGCCGCTGCTCAAGTAGGGAGGGAACATACACATTGAAGGTTGACACATTGGTTACCCCGGTACTTGTTGGGACGCGAGAGTAAGTCGGTGTAGAGATACCCGATGAACTCGCCCCTCGAGCTGGGTCTATCGTCCCAAACTGACCAAGCTTCGACGTCGTCGTGCCAGGTTGCGCCTTCTAATAATGTTTTTAGAAGGGGCGTGAACCGGAGCTGGAGACACGAGGCGAAGATCTCGAACATGGCTGGCAAGACATGCGGTAAGGGAAAATACTCTGAGATACGAGAATGGTCGACCTGGAGGTTCTTTTCGGCCATGCGGATGTAGAATCGATAGTCCCACGGTCGCATAACACCGGCGTCTGAAGACGCGTACTGGGGGTTGGCCATGAGATGTGCCTTTTTCAGGTCGAGGAGACCGTCCATCGCCTTTCGCCCCTGAGGAAGCAGTGCTTGCTGGAGGCTATCGAGCAGGTTGTTGACCCACTCGGGGTTCTTGGCTACGCGGACCTCAAGCCGAAACGCCGCGTGGCTGTTGTAGCCGAGCAGACGGGCGTTCTCGCGTCGGAGAGAAGTGATCTCTTTGAACAACGGGACGTTCTCTGGGAGCGTGTTGACACTTGCCACCCAGAACTTCTTTCGCGTCGCCGGGTTTACGGCGTTATGCAGTATGGCGTCGTGACTCGCGCTCGAGAAGTCAACGATACGGACCTCGTCTTCGTGAGGCTCGGAGCTCTTGCTGAAACGGTCGAGGTCCGATTGCGGAACTCCTTCGAGCTCCGCCAGCGAGAAACGGATAGTTCCGCTCTCGTCCCTGATGTTGCGGTTGTAATCGCGTCGCAGATCGTCGATGTGGTTTCTGGTGGTCAAGTACCTCTGCATGGAGTCGGTGTCAAGTATTCCCATTCCGCTCCGGTGAAAGTCCCTCAGAAACGTATTTAAGAACTTCGCAGACTCGAAATCGAGCTCTTCGTGCTTGTCCTGGACGGCCTTGACGAGCGCGTAGATGTCCTCCCTTGCGGATAGAACCGACTCGCTCTCTTCCAAGAGCCTGGACGCTTCTTCGGAGGCGTCGCGAGCTTCCTGATCCGGAGAGGCATAGCGAAGCATTGCGATGACGGCGAGTTCACCTTGTCTCTGGTTCTCGTCCTCAATGACGGGTCGGATCACGCTCTCGAAGCAGGCGTCAGCAGGAGATACGGTGCATACGACATGATCGTAGACGGCCTTCGTCTTTTCCACGATCCTCTTTACAGCTGGAATCACTTCGTTTGCTGCCGGGATCCGGGGTAGGGGCTGGGGCAACGCCGAGGTCGTCATGATGGCTAAGGCGAATTGAGGGCGTTGGGTGTTTGGTACGGGACTAGGGAGGTAGGTGGCTGCATGGGCAGAGGTTCTGTAGGCTCTCGTAGTCAGAGGAACCAGTCGAAGGGAAGATGTCTTCAACTTTTGCTTCTGGATGTGGATGAGGGGGGCTACATCTCGCCTCACGTGGGCTGGAGGCCTGATGCAGTTGCGGGGCACAGCGCCGGCAACGAAACCGCGCCAGAAAAACGGCGCCTTGCCACAGTACCACGACCTCGGCGGCTCCATTACCACCCATGACTGGAAATTCCAAGTATATTTGCAGCGAACGCCCTGCAACTCAAGTCAGAGCTCGTCGAGAATGGCTTGCCTGCCTAGAGAATTATAGATGGAGTTCGAGAAACGTGAGCAGATCTTTGGGGCCACATCCGAAGCCGTGTACGACGTTCCAGTGAACCCAAATACTGCGAAAAATAGTGCGCTGGCGTGTTGATATCGCCATTCATTTAATGGGCGCTGGAGATGCGCTGCCAAGGAGCCTTCTCGCCGCGCTGCGGAGGACGCTCTGTCGTTTGCCAGAGGACGAGACACTGAGAGGGAATCGTGCTCTTTACAAGCGTACGTATTGAGACGTCCCGTGGCGAGGGTTGATAAAAAATTTGCAAACAAAGACAAAGCAATGACACCACTCGCAGAAACAGCGGGTGAACATCGGGCTTGACAGCAGGCTTGTTCGTCGACCTGATATTCCCACCTGTTTGGCTCCTTCCGCAGCTGCCTAGAACCCCCAGGTCCTGCTTGTTGTTTCTCACCCCCTGCAATCGCAGATTTTTTGCGTCAAATACTTCGGAATACCGATTATCGTTTCTTCCCAGTCACAAGTCGTTCTGGAATGCTGCTCACCAGACGCTCGCGACTTCCGTCAGCAGTTCTACCTCATCGTTTGAGCCTACAACCGCCCTACCTATAGTACCTATCTTCCGTCACACTCAGACTCAGATACCTACCTGCGGGTAAGTACTAGGCGTCCTTGGTATTTGGACACCGTGAACCGCGTCAGCACCTTCCTTGTCGACGCCCAAGGCGCCCCGCCTCGCCCCGCTCCGAATCGTCGCAACAGCCTCCTCGCCGCCTCCAACTATTTCCCCATCACGACTAACAACCAGCCGCCGACCAGCGAGCCCGCCAATATCGTAACTGCCTAGGCACGGACTGCCCAGCAAATCACCACAATGGTTCTCGATATCGCCTTCAACCCGCGCCTCTACGGCTACGATGTCGGGCGTCCCAGCCGCCCGCGTCGGCAGGTCATCCGCGTGCGCGGCCACCTCGGCGGTTCCGTCATGGCTACCGAGGCGGACTCCATAATGGCCAACGACGCGACGAACGCACGCGGGGCATTTTCACCCGAGGAGATGAGCTTACTGGATGCCTCCGCTGGTCTCCTCGTCGTCGTGGTTGGGGAGCTGCTCCCCGAGGCGGACTTACCGACAAAGGAGAACATGAAGCTGCCCGGAGAGCGAAACGACCGTATCAGCAAGAACGATTTTGATCCCGCTATCCATACCGTGGTCCCCACACAGCCGCGCGCCTTCCTCGTTGTGCGCTACCTCAACACCATGCGCGGGAGCCTCCACGTCCTCGTCAACAAGAGAGATGGGCTCTGCGAGACCGTGTCTCTAGGCCACCGCGCAACCGATGATCTACAGCTGTTCATCTATGAGGTAGGCAAGGAACCAAGATGAAGGGTTTCTTAGCTGACGTCGCGGATGGGATCCAGGAATGGACAGACAGCCAGGCGTTCAGCCGACACCGACTCCGGGCCAGACGGTGGATTGATAACGTCGCCGCGTTCAAGGACGACTTCCTCAGGACCCGTGCGGAAGCTGCTAGGCCGAACCACCTTGCCCTCGACGAGTCTCTGCCCCTCACTTCCGCCGTGAGGGGAGGGATTTCCAGATGCATCCTCTCGCACAGTCGTGTCGGGGACCAGGTTTCCTTGAACAAGGCCATGAAGATCATCCGCGACGATTTGGCGAGGGCCACGCTTCTTAGCCTTACCGGCGACGCTGGAGTTCTCGGCAAGATATTTTCCGCGCCGGAAACCATGGATACGGAGACCGCGGCGGCCGTCGTCGACCTGATTGAGGTAAGTCAACGAAGCCTCGTTCTTTGACGGCCGGATGTGGCGAGCCGGGCTGACGGCGGCATCATTGCAGAAAACGCTTGCGGCCTCCGCAACACTCAACATTCCGGGTTCGACGACAGTCAAGGTAGAGGGGGTCGTCAGCCTTGCCGATGCTATCCGCCGAACCCACATGCTGATCGCGCCGCACCTACATCTCGCTGTAATCTTGGCGTTCACGACGCGGCTCGCGGAGCGGCACGAGGAACGATACCGAGAAGACGGAGTAGTGACGCTCGAAAGGGCATACCGCCAGGTCACCCAGACGCTCGCCCTCCAGGCCCGCCTCGCTGCGCCTCAGAACGATACAGCTGTCGACGTCCGCAGCTTCCCCGTCAACGCACGAATGTCGGTGTTTACCGGTCTGATCGGCCACTGGCGCGATTCCTTCGAGAGCCTGGCCAGGGATATCTCGTTCGAGAGCCTGGCCAGGGGCATCTCGTTCGAATCGGAGGGTGTCCGCGGCGAGGAATCCGCCACTGAGTCCGATGAGGCACGGCTCATGCTGGTCTGCAACGAGGACGTTGACTTGGTCACCCCAAACGAAGTCAGCGAGATCATCGCGAGAGCTTTTTGCGAGATGGCGGCTGGTCGGCTTCACCAGATACAGAAGCGTGCCACGCAGCTGGCTTCCTCGTGCACCGAGCTTTTGGGCCGGATAGAAGAGGGTGAGCTAAAGGTCTAGAAAAGGGAGGCCCGCACCGCTGGATTGGCTCGCTCCACCGCGTTACGGGGTTCGTTTGAGGTGCGTCGTAGTTTTGATGACCAGGGCTTGACATCAAGAATGGGTGGAGCCGGACTACTGGTCTAAGATCATATTCGCGTTACGTTCGATGCAACAGTCTGCGAACTCTCAAAGTTCATGCTGAGCTCCTCCTCTGACTGATCATCCCGTCGACCTGGTTGCAGGTCGCCAGACCCGCCCTTCGACGGATCATCTAACATGCCAAAAGTCGCCAGATCGCCCATTTCCGCAGCGCGAGAGGAAGACATGTGTCACTGTGATATGCTACCCGCGGCGACCAGAAACGAGTATCCCGTACCTGCCTAGAGAAGCCTTGGTCGTGAACGTCGACGCCTGGATGCGGAGTGACTCTCTCCAACTCCGGCCGGGGGACAGCCAGAATGTGCTGACTTGCATGCCCGCGGTCTGTCAAACATGTGAATTGACGTCTCTGGACATGTGCAGGGCATTAATGCACCGACCATATCCCCAAGTCCGTGGTGCCATGCGAGCCGAGGCTGCGGCCCAATCGGAAGGCGGGACCGGAATTTCACTTAGATGAGGTCAACCCCCTGTAACGGACATCCCCAAATTTAATATCGCCATGCTCGAGTTGGTGTTCGCCTCAACGACTACACGCACCCAAAGTGGTGCCCTAAAAGAGTGGAGGTCCGTGGTCAGGCACCCGTGAAGCCTGCAGATAGACAAGCCTCGCGGTGGAGGCGCACAGGTCAGGACCCCTAACGCCAAGGGCCAAGGCTTCCAGGATTGCTATATGCGCCGAGCCCATGACAGAGAGGCCAAGACAGAGAGGCGTCGTGGCGACGAAAGAAACGCCACAGACCCCTACGCGGCTCATATCCGGTGTGGGATGGGAATGTCCCAGTGGCATGGCACAGTGTCGCCGCCACGGAGCCCGCTTTCATGCGCCAGAGCGACGAAGCAGTCGCTGCAAGTGGATTCAATGCGCTGCATCCTTCGGCCGGAACGGGTCCGGGCATCCACGGCGCCAGGTTTGGCACAACCGCCCCTCGTGGATGTAGCCGGGGATACACGCAGCCCGGGTAATATCAAAGTCCGTCAAAGGGCTGCCATACCACACCTGGAAGATGTCGAATTCCAGCGGAGGTCTCGCTGCAGTACCCCTGCCGTCCGGAGGATGGCTGGCAAACCCGGATCTGTGTAAATGACCGTTGGCCCGTCCGCCTTTGCGGCCACGCCATCTGCACGCCGGCCCCCGTCATTGGTCCTTGCCCACTCGTAAACCATCTCGAACGGGCCAGCATAGTCGTGCAAAGAGCCGGCTGACGCTGGCGCTCCCCAAACTACGGACTCTCCAGCAGGGTTTCCCAGCAAGATCACCGTCGGCAGAGCTTCCGACCCCCGCTGGCTGGCTCGGCCGGGCCACTAATATGGTATCATATTATCACAAGAGGATGGCGCACGTCCCACTCCGAGGGGAGCACCGAAATTTATGTCCGCCCTACTGCTTCATATAGGAGCGGATGCCGTACGGGGCTCCCGCCGCCCTGGGTACCCCCTCGGCCCTTAAGAGATCTTCTTGCCCCTGGGAACCTCGAACGAGGTCCCGTCGCGATCGTCGCTTGTCCCAAGGTCAACAGACCCGCAAGTCAACTTCGGAACCGACCAAAGCACCGTTGTCATGATGGAGACACTCACCTTCGCCTTCCTCTACCTGGCAGTCCCGGGTCTGCTCTTCTCGGTGTTCCGGCAGTTCCTGTCGTGGACGAAGAAAAAGACGCCGGAGAAGCCCAAGTTTCCCGAACCGAAGCAGTACCCGATCGTGGGCCGGATTCACGACCTGCCCCGGTTTTCCATGTGGCTCAAGTTCAAGGAGTGGGCGGACGAGCTCGGACCTATCTACCAGACGAACATGGTCGACCAGACGTTCATCATCGTGTCCGACGAGAAGATCGCCGAGGAGCTACTAGTAAAACGAGGGCATATCTACTCGGGCCGTCCGCAGATCCGCTCGCTATTCCGCCACAAAGAGGGCCCGGGATATGTAGCTCTGATGGACCGACATGGTAAGAAAACAATCACGGAGGGGACAGGGACAGAGAACAGGGGCTAACGGGTGAACACCAAGACATATGGACGCGCCAGCGCAAATGGGTGCATGCCGCCATGGCCGAGTCGCACCGGAACCACTTCTACGGGCACATCGAGTCCGAGACGCACCGACTCCTGGCTATGTTCCTGCTGGACCCGGCGCACTTCCTGGACACGACGCGCGAGTACTGCGGGCGCATCATGTCGCGGTTGGCGTGGGACGACGCGACCCAGGGCAAGCTCAACGGCGAGAGCGCCGACTGCACGCTACACCACATGTCGGTGTCGGGCCCCATCACCAACACAGTGACGCCGCTGTGGACGGCCATCCCGGAGCGCATCAACCCGTGGAAGAAGTTCGAGCGCGGCCGCGAGGCCACGCAGCGCGCCTGGTGGCTCAACAACTTCGGCCTGGCCAAGGAGCGCTTCCTGCGCGGCGACCTGCCGCGCGACACCTGGGGCTACCGCTACTTCGAGCAGCTGCAGCGCGAGGGCAACGCCACGCTCGAGCAGGAGCACGACCAGGAGGTCTTCGCCAGCTGCATGATCGGCTTCCTCAACCTCGTCGGCGTCGTCACCATCTCGGGCCCGCTCAAGTTCTTCCTCATGGCCATGGCCCTGCACCCCGAGTGGCAGCGCCGCGCCCAGGCCGAGGTCGACCGCGTCTGCGGCGGCCGCATGCCCACGCGCGCCGACTTTGAGCAGCTGCCCACCGTCCGTGCCTGTCTGAAGGAGACGCTGCGCTGGCGGTCCGGCGTGCCTCTTGGTGAGTGTTCCGAGTAGTATCGTCGCGAGAGACACGGGAGCTAACCCGGCCTAGGCGTTCCCCATCAGGCGGAAAAGGACGACGTCTACCGCGGCGTCGAGATCAAGAAGAACACCATCATCCTCGCCTGCGAGTGGTAAGTCCCCCAACGCGCCCCGCCCCCTATCCTCCTCCGGAACCTTGGCTGACCCGGCCCTCCAGGTCCATCAACCGCGTCGAGTCGCGCTACCCGGATCCGGAAAACTTCCACCCGGAGCGGTACCTGGAGGCGGGCTGGCCGACGTACATGGAGCCGCTGACCAAGTACCCCAACTTCCGCGACGGGGCGTCGATGCACACATTCGGCTGGGGCCGCCGCACGTGCCTGGGCAAGGATATCGCTGACGACGAAATGTTCGTGTGCGGCGCCGCCGTCTGCTGGGCCTTCAACCTGGCCCAGAAGGTGTGTCCGCGCACCGGCAAGCCCGTGCCCATCGACACCATGGCCACCAACAGCCACGTCATCCTCGAGCCCGAGCCCTTCCAGATCAGCATCAAGCCGCGCAGCGACGAGCGCGCCCGCCAGATCCTGGATGGCTACGCCGCGGTGAGGAAGGAGTGCCGAGTGGAGATCTGAGGGGCCCGGTCGGTGGCCAGCGCATCCTGTTGCTGGATGGCGGCTGCGTACATCACGGCAATGCTACTATGTAATGAGTCGCCAGGCCTGAAAGCGGTAAGAGTAGGGACTTTGGCTTCGGTGTTTGGCAGCTGCGGTTCTGGTTTATGCAGTACTCCTATGTTACCAAGACATACGCACTACAACTCATCCTCTGATCCAGTGCCTCGGGTCGGCGATCTGCCTGCTAGTGACGTCCAGGTATGCACTCATGGTGCTGTTATATTCACAGCCGTCGACTTTACGGTTAGGCCTAGAATTATGTCTGACCTGCGATATACACTTTGGGATCCCCGCGAGAGCGAGGCTGGGGGCAGACTGTTGCTCCCCCCGGTCAACTCCACCCAGATGAGGTCCACTTGACTCCCCCGATCTTCTCCGTCCACGACATCCCGGCCGTCGATGCGCAGGTGGCGGCTTCTTCTTCCGCCCTGCAAGTAAGCCCAGGAACAGTGGTTTTCATGGAACCGGTGAAGGTAATCCTGTCAACCGTTAGCAAACCATTCCTACTCCCATTGCCGCTGCTCGCCGGTGTGAAGACATACGGATGAGCAGTGTCGAGGTCGCTGCACTTCCACTCCGCATCCAGCGCCAGCACCCTCGTTGCCGCGTCGAACGCAAAGGTGCAGTTGGACGGGCCAAGCCAGCCGTCGCTGGGCCCGAATTCGCAGGGCCGCCAGCCCGTCTCGGCGGCCGCCCAGCGGTCCACGGCGATCACCAAGGGATAGCCGCTGGGCGCGTTGGTGGTCTGCAGCTCGACGTTGAAGCGCAGCGACCCGTTGCCGGCCGTGCTGGTCTGGAAGTCGCCGAAGCGCCACGCCGGCGCCGCCACCGACGCCGCCGTGCAGCTGTCGGGCAGCGCCAGCGGGTCCGTCAGCGCGTACGGCGCCAGCGGCGTCCGGGCCACCACGCGCCCCGGGATCCGCACGTCGTCGGCCGCGTTGCTGCAGAAGTCCACCGTCTCGGGCGTCCCGTCCTCAGCCTCGTTGATGAAGTGCTGGCACTCCAGGGGCAGATGGCCCGTGCCGGTGCCCTGGACGGTGATACTGCGATGGAGTCTCAGGTGAGCATAACAGTCAAACGGGTGGATACCGGAAACGGGGGGAAAGGAGTAAAGGGGCACTCACGGCTCGTCCGGCTTGGCAGCGCAGTACCACGTCTCGTTCACCGTCAGAGTCGATGTGCGGTTGTCGTAGAAGGCCTGCGATTGGATGCGGAAGCTCTCGCGGGGGCGGTAGGCCTCCTGGCCATTGCACACCAGCGGTTGTGGCCAAGGCGCGTTGAGGTTGAAGGCGCCCCCGCAGCTGGTGATGTATCCCGTGGCGTTGTTCTTCAACTGCACCGCCAAGCTCATGGTCGTCACGGGCCCTTGCGGCGTCGTTATCGTGCGCTGGCTGTATTGCGTACCGCCGACCACCCACGCCGGCACGGTCGAAGTTGCCGAGCAGTTGGCGCCATCG
>Ga0247771_1000391_pt1 | contig 14161 bp, 12 predicted proteins | sample UWRJL197509C6_FD_179948 | JGI IMG/M metagenome (GOLD analysis project Ga0247771, IMG submission 179948) | Plant litter microbial communities from Arlington Agricultural Research Station in Wisconsin, United States - UWRJ-L197-509C-6 | ecosystem: Environmental > Terrestrial > Plant litter >...
TCAGCCAACGCCCGGATGCTCGCGCCCTTTTCGTACTTCTTCTTCAGGTCAGCGGCCAGCTTGTCCCGTGTGGCGCCGGTGATCCGGGCGCCCTTCTTCAGGTCAGCCACCATGTCCCGCCTTCCGTCCGAGCAGGTCGGGCCGCTTTCGGGCCCCTGTCGTCGCAATGATCGAACACGACGGACCAGAACGCCAGGCGATCATGCAAAATGATCTGTGCGTGATCACATGATCACGCACAGCCACCCCTTTGATCACGCTTGCCGAAAAGTGCTGCTTCCCTTGGCTCAGGCCAACTGCACGAGTTCGAGGTAGTCCGCGGACCAGTGGTCCTCGGTCCCGTCGGGGAGAAGGATCACCCGCTCGGGCTCCAGCGCCTCGACCGCTCCGGGGTCGTGCGTGACGAGGACGACGGCGCCCTGGTAGCGCCGCAGCGCGTCCAGCACCTGCTCGCGGCTGGCCGGGTCGAGGTTGTTCGTCGGCTCGTCGAGCAGCAGCACGTTCGCCGCGCTGGACACGAGGCCCGCGAGCGCGAGCCGGGTCTTCTCGCCGCCGGACAGGGTGCCCGCGGGCTGGTCGAGCTGCTCGCCGCTGAACAGGAACGTGCCGAGCAGCTGCCGGAGCTGCTGCTCCTGGGTGTCCGGGGCGGCGTGGCGGATGTTCTCCCACACGCTGGCGGAGTGGTCGAGCGTCTCGTGCTCCTGCGCGAAGTAGCCGATCTTCAGCCCGTGGCCGGGGATCAGCTCGCCCGCGTCCGGCTTCTCCATCTTGCCGAGCAGCCGCAGCAGCGTCGTCTTGCCCGCGCCGTTGAGGCCGAGGATCACGACCCGCGAGCCCTTGTCGATGGCCAGGTCCACGCCGGTGAAGATCTCCAGCGAGCCGTAGGACTTGCTCAGCCCCTCCGCCATCAGCGGGGTCTTGCCGCAGGTCGCGGGCTCCGGGAAGCGGATCTTCGCGACCTTGTCGGCCACCCGCGTCTCGTCCAGGCCCGCGAGCATCTTCTCGGCGCGCTTGGCCATGTTCTGCGCGGCGACGGCCTTCGTGGCCTTGGCGCGCATCTTGTCGGCCTGGGCGAACAGCACGCCCGCCTTCTTCTCGGCGTTCGCGCGCTCGCGGCGACGGCGCTTCTCGTCCGCGGACCGGGCCTCGAGGTACTTCTTCCAGCCCATGTTGTACAGGTCGACCTCGCCGCGGGTGGCGTCGAGGAACCAGACCTTGTTCACCACGTCGTCGAGCAGCTCCACGTCGTGGCTGATGACCACGAGACCGCCCTCGTGCGACTTGAGGAAGCCGCGCAGCCACGAGATCGAGTCGGCGTCGAGGTGGTTCGTCGGCTCGTCGATCAGCAGGATCGTGCTGGACTTCGCGCCCACACCGGCCTCGGAGGCGGCGAACAGGATGCGCGCCAGCTCGACGCGGCGGCGCTGGCCACCGGACAGCGTGCTCAACGGCTGCGCCAGGATCCGGTCCGCCAGGCCGAGGTTCGCGCAGATGCGCGCGGCTTCGCTCTCCGCGGCGTACCCGCCGAGCGAGGAGAAGCGGTCCTCCAACTTGCCGTAGCGGGTGACGGCCTTGTCCAACTCCTTGGGGTCGACCAGTTCCGCCATCGCGGTCTGCGTCTTCTCCATGTCCCGCAGGATCTGGTCCAGCCCGCGAGCCGAGAGCACTCGGTCCTTCGCGATCACCGACAGGTCGCCCTCGCGCGGGTCCTGCGGCAGGTAGCCGAGTTCGCCGGTGCGCCGCACGTCGCCGCCGTAGGGCAGGCCCTCGCCCGCCAGCACGCGCAACGAGGTCGTCTTGCCCGCGCCGTTGCGGCCGACGAGGCCGATGCGGTCGCCGGGCTGGACGCGGAGGTTGGCTTCCGAGAGCAGGATGCGCGAACCCGCGCGCAACTCGATGTTCGTAGCCGTGATCACAGCGAAGCTCCAGGTGAGGTGGTCATGCGGAAAGGAGGGGTCGGCGGAGGAACACGCGCTGGACCTACTCGATCAGGATGACCACGCCACCAGTCTACGGGCTGCGGGCGAACGGATTTGCCAGATGTGGGCACCGGCATACATTCGTGCGCATGACGGAGACGTTCGCAGGCAGGACCGCGCTGGTCACGGGCGCGAGCCGGGGAATCGGTTTCGGTGTGGCGCACGAACTGCTGACGCTGGGCGCGTCGGTGGCCATCACCGGGCGCAAGCCGGACTCGATCGCCGAGGCCGGGCGGAAGCTGGTCGAGGACACCGGGGTGCCCGAGGACCGGGTCCTGGCGCTGGCGAGCAACGCGGGCAACGACGACGACCGCGCCACGGCCGTCGACGCGGTCGTGGCGCGGTTCGGCCGGATCGACGTGCTGGTCAACAACACCGGCATCAACCCGATCTTCGGCGCGCTGATGGACGCCGACCTCGGCGCCGTGCGGAAGATCTTCGACGTGAACGTGGTGGCCGCACTGGGTTTCACCCAGCTCGTGTGGAAGGCGTGGATGGCCGAGCACGGCGGCGCGATCGTGAACATGGCGTCGGTGGGCGGGATCCGGTCCACCGGGGCCATCGCGGCGTACGGCGCGAGCAAGGCGGCGCTGATCCGGCTGACCGAGGAACTGGCGTGGCAGCTGGGCCCGAAGGTCCGGGTGAACGCCGTCGCACCGGCCGTGGTGAAGACGAAGTTCGCCGAAGCGCTCTACACCGGCCGTGAGGAGGAGGCGTCGCGGCAGTACCCGCTCAAGCGCCTCGGCACGCCGGAGGACGTGGCCCGGCTCGTGGCCTTCCTCGCCTCCGACGCCGCCGCGTGGATCACCGGCGAGACCGTCCGCGTCGACGGCGGCCTGCTGGCGACCGGCACCCTCGGGTGAGCGCCGTCAGAGGGTGACGCGCAACGACGTCAGCCGCCACGTGCCGGGGTCGGGCGCGCGGTCCTCGACGGGTTCGGCCGGTGCCAGCGCGGGAAAACGGCGCAGCAGCGCCGAGAGCGCGACCTCGGTCTGCACCCTCGCCAGCGACGCGCCGAGGCAGAAGTGCGGGCCGTGGCCGAACCCGAGGTGGCCCGCGCCCGAGGGCCGGGTGATGTCCAGCTCGTCGGGCTCGTCGTGGGCGCGGGGATCGCGGTTCGTCGCCGCCACCACGGCAGTCACGGCCTCGCCCTTCCGCACGACCTCGCCGAACAGCTCGACGTCCTCGGTGGCGTAGCGCGGGATCGACAGCAGTGCCGGGCCACACCAGCGGATCAGCTCCTCCACGGCGCGCGGCATCAGCGACTCGTCGGCCCGCAGCTTCGCGAGCTGCTCCGGGTGGGAGAACAGGGCCCGCACGGCGTTCGGGATGAGGTTCGACGGCGTCTGGCCCGCCAGCACGAGGTGCCACACCAGCGTCACGAGCTCGGTCTCGCTCAGCCGGTCGCCGTCGGTGTCGCGCACCCGGATCAGCTCGGCCAGCAGGTCGCCGTCCGGCGCCTCGCGACGGCTCGCGACGGCGGCCTTCGCGCCCGCCAGCACCTCGGGGATCGAGTCGGCGAAGCCCTGTCCGTAGCCCGCCGCGATGTTCGCCCCGTGCTCGCGCCACGTCGGCCGGTCCTCCGCGGGGATGCCGACCAGCTCGCAGATCACGTCGATCGGCACCAGCCACGCGAAGTGCCGCAGCAGGTCCACCGAGCCGTCCTCGACGTGCGACGGCAGCTCGTCGAGCAGCCCGTCCACGATCGGCTCGATCCGCGCGCGGAAGTCGGCGGCCCGGCGCGCGGTGAACGCGGGCGACACGAGCCTGCGCAGCCTGGCGTGCTCCGGGCCGTTCATCTCGGACATGGTCCGCAGGTACTTCAGGCAGTGCTCGGGCACGCCCTGCGGGGCGACGAAGCTGTGCTCGTTGATGACGAACCTCGGATCGCCGAGCATCGCCCGCGCGTCGGCGTGCCGGGTCAGCGCCCACAGCGGCGCCATGCCGGGGATCACGATCCGCGCCAGCGGCGAGGCCTCCCGCACCCGCCCGTAGGCGGTGAACGGGTCGCGCACGACGTCGGGGTCGCTGAGGTGGATCTCGGGGGTGGTGGACATGGGTTCTCCCGTGGACGTCGTCTCAATTTCAGATGATCACATCATCCGAATGGTGACGGTATCTCGAATCGAGGCGCGCGGCAAACACCGGGAACGGGGAGGGGCCTACCTGGTCGTGGCGGGCGGCGTGGCCGTCGTGGTCGTCGCCTGGGGCGGAGGGTCGTCCGCGGACGTGGCGGGTGACACGGGCGACGTGGTCGTGGTGGGGGTGACCGAGGTCGAGACCTCCACCGGCGGTTCGACCACGGTGGTGGGCATCGGCTTCACCGGCGAACTCTCCTGGGACGCGGGCTGCCGCGTCGTCGTCGTCGTCGTGGTGGTGGTCGGCGGCCCTGCGGGCTCCACCGGCCGGGTCGGCACGTCGCCGGGCTTGAGCGCGAGCACCAGCACGGCGGCGGCCACGACGGCGGCGGTCCCGACGCCGCTGCCCACCACCGCCATCGTCCGCCGCCGCTTCCGGACCGCCTCGCCACCGGCGATGATGTCGTCCGCCGTCAGCGACCGCGCGGGCATCGGCGCCGCGCGCAGCTTCTCGAAGGTGCCCTTCAGGTCGTCCTCACGCACGGCGAGACACCTCCTGCCACAGGTCGGCGTACTGGGGTCCGAGGCGCTGGCGGAGCGTCGCCAGACCTCGGGCGCTTTGGCTCTTGACCGTCCCGCTGGTGCACCCCAGCGCGGACGCGGTCTCCTCCACGCTCAGGTCGTGCCAGAACCGCAGCACCAGCACGGCGCGCTGGCGCGCACCGAGGACCGACATCGCCTGCCACACGACGAGCCGGTCCTCGATGTGCTCACCACCGGACGGCATCTCCGGAGGGGCGTCGGTCAGCTTCTCCCGACGCCACCGCATCCGCCGCCGTTCCGCGAGGAACGTCCGCACCACGATCTTCCGCGTGTAGGCGCCCAAACCCTCCCGCCGGGCCAGTTTCGGGCCCGCCAGGTACAGCTTGAGGAACGCGGCCTGCACCACGTCCTCGGCCTCGTGCCAGTTGCCGCACAGCAGGAAGGCCGTGAAGCGCATCGAATCGGCCGTGAGGTCGAAGTGCCGGGTGAACTCGGCGTTCCAGGTCGGGTCGGTCACGCGCGCGGTGCTCTCCCGATCAGCGCTGGACGGAGGTGGTCGTCGGAGTCGCAGGGTACGACGTGGCCTCCGGGGAGGTCGCGATCGTGGTCGTCGGCACGGCGGGCAGCGTGGTGGTGGGGACGGGCGACTCGGTGGGCGGCTGCGCGGGCAGCGTGGTGGTGGGGATCGGCAACTGGGTCGTCGGCTGCGGCGTGACCGGGATCGGCGACTGCGTGGCCGGGGACGTGGCGATCGTGGTCGTCGGCAGGGGCTTGACCGTGGTCGTCGGCTGCGGCTTCACCGTCGACGTCGGCGCGGGGTCGCCGCCGCCGGAGGCGAACGCGATGGTCGGGACGGCGATGCCGAGACCGCCGAGCACCACGGCACCGGCCACCACGACGAGACGTTTGCGCACTTCGCTGCTCCTAGGGGTTTCGCGGACGGCTCGTTCGCCGCCCTCACCCCTATCCATGCGGTGGGCCCGCGCACCGGTTGCACCCGGTTTTCGCGAGTGTCCGGCCCCGCCCCGAGGGACGGGGCCGGATCACGTCTTAGGGCTCCACCGGCACGGGCGTGCCGGGCGAGCCCTGACCGCCGCCGTTGTCCGGCAGGTCGGGGCTCGTGGGAACCCCCGGCAGGCCGGGGACACCGGGCGTGCCGGGCTGGCTCGGCTCACCGGGGGTCACGGGGCCACCGGGCTCGCCCGGAAGGCCGGGGTCACCGGGGTTCCCGCGCTCGGGCTCGACCGGAGCGGGCTCGCCGGGCGTGTTGACCCCGCCACCACCCGGTTGACACGGACCGGACGGGATCGACCCCTCGCCGGGACCACCACCCAGGCCACCGTCCGACGGGGGCGGGAACTCCGCGGGCGGAGGCACCTCGCCGCCGCCGTTGCCACCGCCGGACGGGGGCGGAACCTCCAGCGGCGGAGGCGTTTCACCACCAGCGCCACCACCGCCCGGCGGAGCCGGAACGTCCAGCGGCGGAGGCGTTTCGACACCCGCTCCACCGCCCAGCGGAGGGGGAACCTCCCACGGCGGAGGCGACCCGAGTCCGCCGCCGCCCAGCCCGCCGCCACCCAGCGGCGGCGGCACGTTCAGGGGTGGCGGCGTGGTCACGTCGCCTTGTCCCCCACCGAAAACGGGCGGCACCTCGCCGCCGGGAAGACCGCCCGTGTCGGGCCGTCCTCCGATCTCCCCCGAGACGGGCGGGATTCCCGGCAGGTCCCCGCACGCCATCGCGGGCGCCGAGAGGGCCAGACTGCCGAACACCACCACTCCCGCGACAAGCACAAGTCTCTTGCGCACCAACACTCCTCTGATCCGACGAGTGCCACGACGGCACCCCGTCAAGATCATTGAATCGGGTCAGGGCGTCTCAGGTGGCCGAACCACGATTTCCACCGCACGCGCTCGCACGGCCGCCTCGTCGAGCACCACGCGCCGCGGTTCCGCGACCTCCAGCACCCGCTCCCCCGCCTTCGCGAACACCGCCGAAAGCCGCCGGTCCGCGCGCAGCACGTCCAACGCCTGCCGGTCCCCGCCGAGCACCACGGCGTCCAACCCGTCCACGACAGGACCGAGCACCCGCACCGCGTCCGCCGCCGCGGCCTCCAACGCCACCCGCGCCTGCCCCGAGCGACGCCGCGCGAACCGCTGCTGCGACCACCCGCCCGCCTTGTTCCGCCCGTGCACCTGGCGGCTGTCGGTCGTCGACACCTCCACCACACCGTCGCGAGCGATCCCCACGCTGTGCCCGCCGAGCCGCACCAGCAGCAGCCCGATCCGCCGCGGCACGAGCGCGTGCGCCACCAACCCGGCGAGCGTGGGAGTCGTCAACGGCGGGTACGGCACGTCCACCTCGGCCCGCGTCCCGTCGACGGCGGTGACCACCACGTGGTCGACAGCGACCACCGTGCGGGACACCCCGCCGTGACGAGCGGCGAACCGGTCGAACCACCCCTCGAGCCGCTCCGGCTCGACCTCGACCGCGCGACCGCCTCCCGACACCGCGCGGACGCGGCTCAAGCGGGGGCCACGGCGACCCACACCGGCAGCGGGTGGCCGCTCTCGCCGGGCGAGAGCCGCTGCACGGCCCCGAAGCCCGCGAGCGCGAACTGCTCGGCCATCTGCTCGGGCGTGAGCACGCGGTGCCGGGTCGCGACGGACGACGAGATCTGCCACGTGCCCAGCGCCCGCTCGAACTGCACGACCTCCAGCTCGTAGGACTCGCCGTCGTTCGACCAGTCCCACAGCTGCACGGTCACCTGCCTGCTCTCGCCGCGGCCGATGACCTTCGGCGGCGCGGTGATCGGCCGGAGCCTGCTCAACCGGTCCAGCTCGGGGACGGCGGCCACCAGGATGCCGCCGGGCCGAAGGCATTTCCGGGCGAGCAGGAACGCCTGGTCGAGCGCGTTCTCGTGGGCCAGCCGGGGCACCAGGTCGTCGCTGGCGCGCACCACGTCCACCACCCGCCCGTAGGGCTGGTGGGTGATGTCCATGAGGTCCAGGACCCGGTGTTCACCAGGGCCGAGCACGGCGCGCGCCACCTCGACGAGCACGTCTTCCGGCTCGCGGCCTGCTGAGGCGAAATCCTGGCCCGAAGTCACCGTCGACACAGTAGAGCCACCCGATCAGGCGTCGCCAGTAGGTGGCAGGTCGCTGGTGGCCCGACCCGGTCGGGACCGGGCCACCACGACGTCACAACCGACACCGAAGGGGGTTTTCCCGCACATCCGGGGCCTCGTGCACAATGTTACCGGCGGGTTCGCACTGGGCGAAGTACCGACGATCACCACTTGACAGATAGGCATCACGAGCGAAAACGTGTAACCCGTACGGACCAACCATTGACTCCATCCGGTCGCCACCAACGCCTGTCGTTGGCGGGTAGGGTCACTTGGGCGTGATCTAATGACAGCGGGGAGTCACCATGACCAACGCTGCCGGTCGACCTACTCTGTCTGTCGAAGACATCGATTCGACGGGCCACGGCAGTCTGGCGCAGCTCCTGACCACGGGACCGTTTCCCGAGGCCCTGAGAGCCGCGATCAAAGCGAGTCGGCTCAGTCTGGACCGCATCCAGCACCGCTTGGGCCTGCGCGGGGTCACCATCAGCGTCGCGACGCTCAGCTACTGGCAGTCGGGTCGACGTCGACCCGAGCGACCGGAGTCGCTGGAAGCGCTGCGGCATCTCGAGTCCGTCCTGGGTGTCCCGCAGGCGGGTCTGTCCGCCCTGCTCGGGCCACCTCGTCCACGCGGCAGGCGCTGCCGCCCCACCACGATGATGCCCATCGACGCGCTCTGGGCGCGGCGTGAACGGGTCGCCGACCTGCTCACCAAGGTGGACACGACGTCCGACGTCAAGCTCGGGCGGATCAGCCAGCACGACCGCATCGAGATCGCCGCCGACGGCGGCCAGAAGTCGATCTGGGTGCGGCAGATCCTGCGTGCCGAGCAGGACGGCCCGGACCGCTGGGCGCTGGTGTTCGAGACCGAGGACTCCGACGTGCTGCCGGAGGTCGCGAACCTCCGCAACTGCCACCTGGGACGGGTCGCCGAGGACACCGACGCCAACATCATGGTCGCCGAGATGATGTTCGACCGCCCGCTGGCCAGGGGCGAGACCATCATCATGGAGTACGAACTGGTCTTCCCCGAGGGGCACTACCCCGCGGGCAACAACTCCTTCGCGCGCAAGTTCCGACTGCCCGTGCGCGAGTACGTCATCGAGGTCCGGTTCGACCAGTCGAACCTGCCCGCGCGCTGCCAGCAGTACAGCCTGCCCGCCGGTGACGAGACGCCGTCGCGTCGCCGCAACCTCACGCTCGACAACGCCGGTGGCGTGCACGCCGTGGCGCTGGGCTTCGGTCCCGGCGTGTTCGGGGTCCGCTGGGAGTGGCCCAAGTAGCCGGTTCACCTCTTGGACGCCGAGAAGGCCCCCGCCGTTCAGCGGGGGCCTTCTCGTGTGAAGGGACTGTGTGGTGGCCCCCGACGCGTCAGGGGCCACCACAGGCCGTGCTAGGACACGTAGCCCGCGAGGTGCAGAGAGACCGCGCGCACCGAGCCGACGTCCGTGCCCGCCGCGTCGGTGACCTTGAAGGTCCACGTGCCGTCGGCCGACCCGGTGGTCAGACCGCCGAGCGTGCCCGTGGCGGGCTTCCAGGAACCGGTGAACGGCGCCAGCGCCGACGTGACCGTGGAGAACGAGGCCGCCGCCGCGTCGTCGAAGACGACCTTGCAGAGGTTGTTGCCCGCCGCGCCGGAGCGCGAGAACAGCGTGGCCGTCTGGCCCGTCGGCGAGGTCAGCGTGCCGACCAGGTCACCGACGAACGTGTGGTCGATGCCGACCGTGGTGGCCGCGTCGGCCGCCGTGCAGGTGTCGCCGTCGACGGAGAACGTCACCTTCGACGCCCGGCCGATGCCGGTCACCGGGATGGAGACGGTCGCGCCGACGGTGCTGTTGTCCGGGATCGGGATGGCCGGACCGGTGTAGGCGAAGTGCTTGAAGTCGCGCGACGGCTCGCCGACGCCCAGCTGGAAGGACTTCGTCGTGGGCGAGGTCGAACCCGAGAACGAGACGCGGGCGTCGAGCTTCACCTGGTCACCGGGGACGAACGTCGACGGCACGGTCACCTTGAAGGTGTTCGTGACGGTCTGGCCGACCTCGATGTTGCCGTACTGCTTGGACCTCGGCGCGATCGTCACGCCCGCGGTGGGCGTGGTGAGGACGACGCTGGTCGACGCCGCGGTGCCGTCACCGGAGTTGAGCACCGGCACGGTGACCGTGGAGGTGGTGCCCGGCTTCAGGTACTGGCTGCCGTCCGCGTCGTTGACGATGGTCGGCTTCTGGGCCGTGGCGAGGGCCTGCGGGCTGGCGCCCGTGTAGGACAGCGCGCGGTCGGCCAGCACGACGCCGACGCCCGAGCGGTTGTCCGTGCCCGGCTCGGCGATGTCGATCGCGGTCGCCGTGAGGGCTTCCTTGACCTCGGCCGGGGTGAGCGTCGGGTTGCCCGACAGGATCAGACCCGCGATGGCCGCGGCGTTCGGCGCGGCGGCCGAGGTGCCGAAGAACGGGTTGAAGCCGCTCACGCTGGTGGTGACGCCGTCGGCGGCGGTGAGGTCGGGCTTCTGCCGCGTCTCGGCGCCGGGGGTGCCGTCGGCGTTGAAGAACACCTTGCGCGGACCGTCGGAGGTGAACCGCTCCAGCTTGGACGCGGAGGTGAAGGTGCCGGGGTACGGGCCCTTCGGGTTCGCCGGGTCACCGGGCTCCAGGTCGAACGGGAGCGCGGAGGCGGCCGGGGCCGCGGCGACGCTGATCGCGCCCTTGGCGGCCGAGTGGCCACGGGTCACGCCGGGCGTGACGAACTTCTTCAGGCCGTCGGTCGAGTCCTTGAAGCGACCGCCCAGCGCGGACAGCGCGAGGTAGCGGTCCTCACCGCGGAACTTGACGACCGCGAGGCGCAGGCCGGAACCCGAGGCGGGGGTGTTGATCCGCTCGTACGGGTCCTGCGTGCCCTCCTGCGGGTTCTGGCTGAACGCCACGACCGCGCCCTGCGCGTTGGTCAGGTAGAGGTCGTAGTCGTTGGCCGACTGGCCGAGCGGGTCGGACCAGAACAGCGTGACCGGCACGTTGGTCGAGTTGGCCGACAGCGGGTTGAACACCTGCTTGGCGTTGGGGTTCGGGTCGAAGTCGTGGGCCGAGCCCGCGAACTTGCCGATGCTGACGCCCGAGTCGACGAAGTTGCCCTCCCAGTGACCGGAGGTGCCTTCCGCGACGTTGCCCTCGTTGCCCGCGGAGGAGAAGTACACCGCGCCGTCGGCGGTGACCGCGTCGACCGCGCGGGCGATGATGCCGTCCTGGAACGGCGACTCGTTGAAGTACAGGACGTCGTCGACGATCACGTCGCAGCCGAGCTGGAAGCGCAGGGCCTTGATGTTGTCGGCGAAGCTGGCGTCGCCGTTGAACGCGGTCGCGAAACCGAGCGCGGCGTTGGGCGCGAGGTCGTGGAGGATCTCCAGCATCGCGGTGCCCTCGTCGCCCGACCCGCCCTGACCGGTGAGCACGTCGACGTCGGGCAGCTCGCCCGCGGCCTGCGAGGCGACCAGCGAGGAGACGCCGTCGGACAGGGCGCAGAGCTTCACGCCGGTGCCGGTGACGTGGAACTGCGCGCGGGCGGTGTCGGCGGCGTGGGCGCGGTCGCCCTCACCGGTCTTCACGGCCTGCACGGAGATGAGCGCCTGGCGCGCCTTCGCCTCGATCTGCTTCGCCTTGGCGTCCTTGGACAGCTCGGCGCGCGGCTTCTTGCTCTTGGTCGTCTTGGACACGTCGAGGTGCGCGGTGATCGCGCCCACGGCCGCCTCGACCCGCTTGACGTCGCCGCGTTCGGCGATCTTGCTCAGCTGCGACAACGGGACCTGCGCCCGCACCGTCGCGCCTTCGACGGAGAACGACCGAACGCCACCCCCGCCGCCGCGGATGGCGTTCAGCAGGTCGTCGCCAACCTTCTCGGCGCGGATGTCGACCAGGACGGTGTCACCGGCCTGCACCTCGACCCCGGTCTTGAGGTCCGGCAGCTTCGACATCGTGCCGACCGAGGAGCGGCGGCGCTGCTCGACCACGAGCGCGCTGTCCACTTTGGACTCGGTCTTGGTGACGGACTTCTTGATGTCCTGCAACGCGGAGATCTGCTTCGCGGTGACGTCGGAGATCTCCTTGGCGGACTTGGCCGGAGCGGCCGAGACCGGGGTGATCGTCCCCAACGTGGCGAGCAGCATCGCCGTACCCGCGGCGATGAGGGATTTTCTTCGTGAACGGTGCAGCGGTGAGCGCACGGGCGTCTCCCCCGAAGTTGAGCGTGCCCCGACGCACGCGGCCTGTGAGCCGGATCGAACCGGCCGCGCCAACGTATTGTGCTCAACCGGACACGGTCAGCGTCCGTTTGGAGGACGTCTCACTACGCGAGGCACCAAGAGTTGACCGTTCACAAAGCATTCGTCCGCGATGGACACCTGTCCACACGGCCGAATGGCGGCACGCCTCTTAGCCGACTGGCCTCACACGGGCTTCACACCAGGAACGATGCCGAAACCGTTCCCATCGGCACCGGTGACGGGGCTCGGGAGACCTCAGAGGACGAACGCGTCCGTCCACAACTGACCTGTCCGACCGGACAACGCGTCGAGCAGAGCGGCGGCCTGGTTGTCGGTGAGCGACGCGACGAAGTCCACGACCGCCCGACCGCGCGCGAGCCCGCGCACCGCGTCCTTCCCCGTGGGCGCCTCACCGGTCGCGCCGACGAGCACCCGCGGATCCGTGCGCGCCAGCAACGCGTACTCGGTCTCGGCCAGCTCCACCAGGTCGTGCAGCCGCCGCGGCAGCCGGTCCGACTCGTGCCGGTCGGTCACCCACTGCTCCAGCGCCTCGACCAGCGCTGTGATCAACCGTGCCTGCCCGCGCTGGTGCAACGCCAGATCCGGGCGCAGCAACACGAATCGCCGGTGCACGAACTTCAACACCTGCACCTCGTGCCACTGGGCCGTGGCCAGCACGACGTGCCCGGACCGCGTGGTCGGCTCCTCCAGCACGCCGACCGCGTCGACGAGCCGCCGAGTCCACTTGGCCGAGAACCCGGCAACGGCCTGCTCGGCTTCGACGGACCCGTCGAACGGCACGGCGAGCAACCCGTCCACCAGTTCCGAGCGCACCTTGAGCACGGCGGCCGCGAACGCGTCGTCGTTCACCGCCCACGAGTCCTTCGCGTGCAACCGGCGTCGCAACGACTCCAACGACCGCCCCGGCCGCCGCTGCTGCGCGGCGAGTTCGGCTCGCGACAGTCCCGCCAGGTCCAACCCTTCGCTGAGCCACGTCCCCAACTCGGCGGCCACGGTCGCGTGCTGCAACACCCCGACGCGGTGGAAGTCCTCCAGGTCGTGGATCGCGTAGGCGATGTCGTCGGCGGTGTCCATCACGGAGGCCTCGACGGTCTGCTGCCACGACTCCACTCGCCCCTCGTAGGGAGCGCGGGCCTGCACCAGGTCCTCGAACTCGGTCACGTAGGCGGAGAACTTCGCCGCCCCGGTCCCCGGCCCGTCCGACGGCTCCGACGCCCCACGCGGAGGTGCCGCCATCTCCCGCGGATGCGGCTCGGGATGCGACAGCCGGGTCCACGGGTACTTCAACATCGCGGCCCGAACAGCCACGGTCAGGTCCAACCCCAACGCGGCGGGCCCACGCACATCGGTGGTCGTGATGATCCGAAACGACTGCGCATTGCCTTCGAACCCATCAGCCAACCCCAGCCGGTGCCGAGCGATCCGGTCCAACACCTGCTCCCCGAGGTGCCCGAACGGCGGATGCCCCAGATCGTGGGCGAGGGAAGCGGCCTCCACCACATCGGGGTCACATCCCCCGAGCTTCTCCAACACCCCGACCAGTTCGGGCCGCGAACACAACCGCTCAGCGATGGCCCGAGCCGCCTGCGCCACCTTCAAGCTGTGGGTCAACCGGTTGTGCACCAACAATCCGGACCCGGTGGAACTCACAACCTGCGTGACCCCACCAAGCCGAGCGAAGAACGGCGACGACGCCACCCGATCCCGATCCACCCGGTACGGACTGGACGCCAGATCAGCGGTGGACACCCCCACCGCCCCAGACCGCCGACCGGACCGAGAATCAGGCTGCTCACTCTCCATGCCGAAACGGTAGACGACCGAACGGCCTACACCTCGCCCAGGAGCCCCAACCTGTCGTACCCCACGACTAGTCTTGATTTCGGGGGCCCACAGCCGCATGAACGGTCCGTTCACCCGAAACTTCGGCAGCAACCAGAACTGTCGTACCCCTCGCGTAGCGTGTGAATCGGGGGGCCTCCACGACCAGGCGACCCCCGCCACCGCATACCCCAAAACGCAAAAAAGCCCGGTGGGGGACTCCATCACTGGAGTCCCCCACCGGGAAAGATTGCCCCGCGGTGACCTACTCTCCCACACCGTCACCAGTGCAGTACCATCGGCGCAGGAGGGCTTAACTACCGGGTTCGGAATGGGACCGGGTGTTTC
>Ga0247771_1000392_pt1 | contig 14139 bp, 10 predicted proteins | sample UWRJL197509C6_FD_179948 | JGI IMG/M metagenome (GOLD analysis project Ga0247771, IMG submission 179948) | Plant litter microbial communities from Arlington Agricultural Research Station in Wisconsin, United States - UWRJ-L197-509C-6 | ecosystem: Environmental > Terrestrial > Plant litter >...
GCCTCGTCGAACTGACCGCCGTCATCCTCGCACACATCGAACACGCGTCCGCGCGCGAAGGGATAGCCGAAGCTGTCGATCCAGCCGCCGGCCGCACCGGCGTATTCGAACTGGTTGCGGTGCTTGTAGGATCGGACCTTAGGCTGGCAGGCGAGATAATCCGGCGAGCGCTCCAGTAGTTCTACCATAGGCCCGAGCCAGTCGGGAGTCACTTCCACATCGGAGTTGAGGAGGAGGTAGTAGTCCGACTGCACGGCCTTCAGGGCTTCGTTGTAGCCGCGGGCGAAGCCGAAATTTTCCTTAAGAAAGATGATGCGCACCTGCGGGTAGTTCTCGGCGAGGAAGGTTACCGAGCTGTCGGTGGAGGCGTTGTCGGCCACGATCACTTCGTACCGCTCGTAGGTGGTGGCGAGCACCGAGGGGAGGAAGCGCTCCAGGTAAGACTGGCCGTTCCAGTTCAGGATCACGATAGCGACAGAAGGCACATTCAAGCAGCGGTAATTTGACCAAAAATAATCAGTTTGCTGTTGGCGGATAATAATTCAATCAGTCCTCCTTCGCTGAAGCTACGGCGGACGCAGTCAAACTATTCCTTACTTTCGGACATGTTTCGGCAATGGATCAACTGGCGTACGCTACTGGCCTTCGTTGCCATCCTCATCGTGGGCGGCACTATCTGGTATTCTTCTTATCTGGCCCACAAGATCGAGCGCGAGGAGCGCAACAAGGCCCAGCAGGTCATCGACGCACTCATATCCCTGTTGAGCACCGAGAACACCGAGACCAGCCTCTCCTTCCGCATCATCGACGACAACAAGGACATACCCATCATCGAGACCGACGAGAAGGACAGCGTCATTTATTACAAGAACCTCGACTCGCTGCGGGCTGCCACCGAGCCGGCCTACCTGGCCCGCAAGCTGCGCGGCCTCAAGTCGGAGAACAAGCCCGTGATCTGGACCGATCCCAATAATCCCCGCCTCACCAACCGCTATTATTATGGCCATAGTCCCGTGCTCGACGAGGTGCGCTATTACCCGATCGTGCAGCTTTTTATCGTGGGGCTTTTCATCCTCGTCACTTTGATGGCGTTGAGCAGCAACTACCGGTCCACGCAGAACCAGGTGTGGGCGGGGATGGCAAAGGAAACGGCGCACCAGCTGGGCACGCCCGTATCGTCGCTCGAGGGGTGGGTGGAGATATTGAAGGAGACCCATGCGGAGGAGGGCTTTGTTACCGAGATCGAGAAGGACGTGAACCGCCTGCGCCTCGTGTCGGACCGCTTCGGCAAGATCGGCAGCACGCCCCAGCTCGAGGAGAAGAATATCGTCGAGCAGGTGGAGCTCATGATGGAATACATCCGCAAGCGGGCGGGCGGCAAGGTCAGCTTTACCCTCGATACGCATGGTGCGGCGAGCATCCTGGTGCGCATCTCGGCGCCCCTGTTCGACTGGGTGATCGAGAATTTATTGAAGAACGCCCTGGATGCGATGGAGGGCAAGGGGGCGATCCTGGTGGATATTCAGGAACAGGCGCAGCAGGTGTGGATAGACGTTTGCGATACGGGCAAGGGCATCAGCGCTCAGAATCTGGGCCGGGTGTTCAAGCCGGGCTTTACCACAAAGAAGCGTGGGTGGGGGCTGGGCCTAAGCCTGTCCAAGCGGATCATTGACCAGTACCACAAAGGCAGCCTGACGGTAAAACAATCAGAAATTGGAAAAGGGACAACTTTTCGAATTGTTTTAATCAAATAATTAAATACATTTGCAGCCCTCACGACAGTAAGGGACGGGAAGAAAGGTCTTAGGATTCTTCCGTCTGTTGCACCGGATGCCCGGGTGGCGAAATTGGTAGACGCACTACCTTGAGGTGGTAGCGCTGGAAACGGCGTGCTGGTTCGAATCCAGTCTCGGGCACAATATAGCCTTGTAAGTGTTTGACTTACAAGGCTTTTTTATTTTGTGTGTGTCAGTTTTGACCGTTTTTTTTCGCTTTCTACCGCATTTTTTGACACTCAAAAGACACACGGTATGACACACAAAAAAAACTTGAATACCACCAGCACCTTACCAGCACAACCCACAAAACGTGCTTCAAAAAACTTGCCTGCTGCCTCAGTAAAGAATCCATGCACCCGGCCCCATTTCTGTCAGTATTTAAGTAGCTCCACATTCAGTTTTTCTAACATGACGGTAGGTGTGCATAAGAATTCTTTTACTCTCTTTTTCACGCTACTTCTCACTTTCTTATTCACGCGTCAGCAGTGCGTTCCGAACCTGTCAGTTCAAAGCAACACGGCATATTCATTGAGCACTTCTTTATTCATCTCCACTAACTCCATTATATGAACTTCGTTAAACGAGCAAACAAAAGCGGTGAGAAAATTACCTTCTACTATGATTTTGGACGGGGTCCTGGTCAGCGGCCTACAACCGGCATTTTCATCTATTCAAAACCCAAAAACCAGATCCAGAAAAACCATAACAAAGAAGCTCTTGCGCTTCTCGAAACCAAGAAAAGCCAGCTAATTATTGAAAAGCAGGCAATCGGCTCAGCCTTTATTCCTTCTCATAGATTCAAGACCAACTTTTTGGAGTACTATCAGGAGTATGTCAACCAAAACAAGCGAAAAGCAAACCGTCATCTCTCTAATAGCTTAATACAGTTTAAGCTATTCGTAGGTGTAGATTTTATTTCACTCATAGAGATCACGGAGAACTTTTGCAAGCGTTTTCGCCAATACCTGATGGACAAATACACAGGCGAAACACCTGCTGGATATTACGCGCGCTTTAAATGGGTGGTAAACGCAGCTGCCAGCGATGGCTATTTTCAAAAAAATCCAATGACGAGCGTGTTTGCTAAACCAAATCCTTCGCTCAGGCTCAAAGAAAATCTAGAGGTGGATGAGTATCTATTACTTTTAAATACCCCATGTTTAAATGAGCAGGTCAAGTCTGCGTTTATCTTTTGCTGCTATACCGGTCTTAGGTGGGTAGATGTAAAAGGTCTAAAATGGACGGATATTCAAGATGGAATACTTACTACCAGAATCATACAGGCCAAAACCGGAAGGCCAGTGGTCCTTAACCTCCATCCGATCGCACAGTCCACACTTGAAAAGCAAAAGCTCAAATCATCCAGGGATAAGCATGTGTTCAGTCTCCCGTCGGCTGATGGAGCTAATAAAGTTTTAGGCACATGGGTAAAGGCTGCAGGAATATCCAAACCCATTACCTGGTCCTGCGCCCGCCTGAGCTTTTCCATTCTTTTACAAGATAGACATGTGGATGATGCTACGGTCGCCTATTTGATGGGACATAGTTCCACTGACCAAGTTCGAAAAACCTATAAAAGGCACCGGCCTAAAAATCAGATGGAAACGATAAAGCAGTTGCCTTCTCCAAAGCACTTGCCTCACTTCCTACATATATCAGGATAAAAATGGGTTATTAAATTGAAGAAATCTGAAAGAGTTACTATTCGATCATCTATACAAATAAACAAAGAGGCTGTCTCAACATTTGAGACGGCCTCTTTGTTTATTTGATTCACTTCGATCCTAATTATCAGGTATAATGGAGATTCAGAATTTCAAGTTATGCGCCTGCTTATCAAAAGGCGGATCTTCTCCGGATAGCATCCGGTCAAGTTCCTCCCTTTTATAGTAGCCGCTATTGTTTTTGTATATTTTGAATTCGTCACACTTTTTGGCAAACTGGGTACGCCCCAGATTACAATAAATCAGGGCTTCCTCCGGCTTTAAAAAGGGTTTAAAGCAGATTGCAATGGTCCGCATGGCAATTAAATCATCACGTTTGATCATAAAATATCTGCTAGAGGTAAAGAATCACGCTAATGTGGTATCAATAGCTAGTCACAATAATTCAGCTTGCTTTGCTTTGATATCTATGTTGATTCACTTTGAATATCTGTTAAATCACCTTCCACGTCTTTTTGTTCCGGAAGTTTACTTTTAAGCTCGGAAAGCTGCCTGTTCTGGCTTTCAAGCATTACAGCCTGCCAAGCAATGACTGAGGCGCAAATAATAACAACACCGATAAAAATATAGGTCAGTGTAGAGGACGAAGCTTGCCTTGAGTTGTCCACTACGCCATTATCTTCAAGCAAATTCTTTAGATAGGAACCATTATCTATATATGAGCTCATGTGTAAGTATTTTAAATTCGTTATTAGGAAGCATTGTATTTTATAGCCAGGGAAAGAAAATGAGTATAGACCACTGCTGTCTTGATCAATGACGAGCGCCATTTTAAGATTTATACCGGCATGATTGACATTGTCTAAAGAAACTTGGTGACCATGGGTAGCTATTAGAGCCTCAATTGATTCCAGCATTTTTTTGTAATAATTGTAAACCTCCAACACAGCTGCGTACCGAAGCTTTTTTAGCTTGGTGTTGTGCCTGTCTTTACAACTCTCGCGGCTCCCATCTGTAAATTCAAGGTCTGGGCAATAGAGCCTGAGGCCGTGCTCCTGATCAGCTATGGGCATGTTGCAGTACAAGCATTTCTGCTCGTCGTTATAGGTAAGGGTAAGCTCCTGGTCCTGGTTGTTCATTTTGGAAATGTTTTCAGTTTTAAATAGGTGCAGTTGCCCAGCGAAATGACATCCGACACTAGACAGCACTATTCTATCTTTTCTGGCAAATCGAACACTGACCCACTGACAGATATATCCACCTGTCCTGACTGAGATGTCTTTCTGCAAAATGATGCTAAGGATGGATTGACTCACTACACGATAGCAGGATTCTGTCAAAGTAATCCTGCTGCATCGGCTCGTAACATCTACGAGGAAGGCGCTTAAGCGGCTGGCATTATTTACATAATTCCTAAATAAATGAATCATTTGACGCAATTGTACCCGCAAAGTTTCGATATAAAAGCTTCATTTACAAGGGCCTGACCTAAAGTCGTCTTTGTCGTCTTGTAAATCGTTTCCTGCCGATCTCAAGGTGAAGTAGTGTAAACGGGATTTGGGCATATAGTGGCCGTCAACAACATTATTAGGAACAAACGGTTAAAATAGGATTAGCCTAACGACAGCGTTGAGGAAGATAATCGACCAAACGAAGTTTCATATTTTTAGGATGCTCACCGGTGATATTCTTAGCCATACTTTGGTAGCTCGATGTATCCAGAGCCTTTTCATAATCCTGTATGTAAGAGCCGAAAAAAATCAGTATGTCGCGCTTCATACTGCAATTGTAGTGGACGATAAAAGCGTAAATGAAGTAATCGACTACTTTTTTCGGAAATCTCCGCGTAAAATGGAGTTTATACTTTTCCGAAGGTTGGATAGAAGGAATGGTCAATCCATGTTTGAAAATATGATCGCACGCTTCTTTTGACAAAAATGATCCGTCAATTTCCGAGAAGTGGTCTCATAAATGGTGTTTGGTAATTTTGCTGGATGAAGTTGAGTGAGAAGCAGTGGGAGAAGATTGCGGCGTTGGTGCCGGATGGGGCTGTTCGTGAACATGGAAAGGGCCGGCCTTGGTCAGACAAACGACGGGTGCTGGAAGGCATTTTGTGGATCGTTAAAACAGGCGCCCGCTGGAAAGATCTGCCCAAGGAGTACCCGCCCTATCAGACCTGTCACCGGCGGTTCCAGCAGTGGGTGGAAAGCGGTGTGTTCGAAAAGGTCATTGAAGCGTTGGCGCGTGACCTGCAGGAAAGAGGCGGCATCGACATGAGCGAATGTTTTATAGACGGCACCTTCTCGCTGGCTAAAAAAGGGGACTACTTGTGGGAAAGACTAAGCGCGGCAAAGGCACCAAGGTCATGGCTATCACAGACGCTCGTGGTGTTGTTTTATCTGTCTCAGTCCAGTCTGCCAGCCCTCATGAAGTCACCTTAGTGGAGAAGACCTTGGAAGATCGTTTTGTTAAAGAGCTGCCCGAGAAGCTCATTGGCGACAAGGCTTATGACAATGATGCGCTGGATAAAAGGTTAGCGGAACAAGGCGTTGAACTGATTGCTCCGCACCGCCGCGGCCGGGTCAGGAAGCCTACGCAGGACCAGCGGAAGTTGCGCCGCTATCAGCGCCGCTGGAAGGTGGAGCGATTCTTTGCCTGGCTGTTCAATTACCGCAGATGTATTGTCCGGCACGAAAACAAAGCCCAAAACTTCAAAGCCATCATCCTGTTCGCCTGTATCATGATCTTTTTGAAATCCTTCTTCCATTTATGAGACCGCTTCTAATAAGCATTAATGAATGCGGGCATCGATACCTGTTATAAGCCGAAGAAGAGCCGGCATCACCTCAGTTAACATCTCCTACTTGCTCAGCCTCTCCGCACCGGCAACAACCACAGGCCAAATTGCGAATGTTTCCGAATGAACATGCAAGCTAACATGCGCTTTACATTCATATAATCTATTCATCACCCCTCCTTTATTTTAGTTGATAAATGTTTGGTCGCATTGGGTTATGTTTTGCCGCCATTCATTTCCCATTTGCTTACACAAACCTAGCACGGCCCCAAAAGAATACCATGGGTTTATCAACCGATTTAAGCTAGAAAAACAACAGCAAAATTTGATATTATTCTCTTGTCTTCGCTTGGCGTAAATAGCAACTTTGTTCAGGCAATTAGCAGAACATAAGTTGACAGAAGCTGTACGCACAAGCTCTTTGAAATATAGTATAGGCACGGTACGCACCGCGCTTCGATAGGGAAGCAGCTAACAGGCTAGTGATCGTTAAGGGGCAGGCCGCGCTCCTGGAAGGTCTTCCAGTTCAGGTATTCATCGCCCTTACGCTGCTCCACCATCGTAATACAGTTATCGACCGGGCAGATGAGCTGGCAAAGGTTGCAGCCCACACATTCGTCTTCCTTGATCACGTACGTATTATAAGGATTGCCGCGTGTAAGGCTGATGGATTGGTGCGACGTATCCTCGCATGCAATATAACAAAGGCCGCAGTGCACGCATTTATCCTGGTCGATGCGGGCCACGTGGTGATAGTTAATATCGAGGTCTTCCCAGTGCGTGAGGGCAGGCACCGAAAGCCCGATAAGATCGTTGAGGGTCTTGTAACCTTTCTCATCCATCCAGTTGCTCAGGCCTTCGCAGAGGTCTTCGATGATACGGAAACCATGCTTCATCGCCGCCGTGCATACCTGCACGGTGGAGGCGCCGAGCAGCATGAACTCCACCGCATCCTTCCACGTGCTGATGCCGCCGATGCCCGAGATCGGTACGCGCCGCGTGGTCGGGTCCTGACTGATCGTAGCCAGGAACTTCAAGGCGATAGGCTTTACCGCAGGCCCGCAATAGCCGCCGAAAACCGACTTGCCTGCTACGTAGGGATTCGGAATGAGCGTATCGAGGTCGATGCCCGTAACCGACTGTATGGTATTGATAAGCGAAAGTGCGTGCGAGCCCGCCTCCACGGCAGCTTTGCCGGTAGGCACTACCGAGTGCACATTGGGGGTGAGCTTGGTGATGACCGGGATGGAGGCCTTTTCCATCACCCACTCCACTACTATACGGGCGATCTCGGGGTCCTGCCCTACCGCCGCGCCCATGCCGCGCTCCGTCATGCCGTGCGGACAACCGAAGTTGAGCTCGAGGCCGTGGGCTCCGGTGTCCTCCACCTGGGCGATAAGCTCGTGCCATTTCTCACGGGTATTATCCGCCATCAGCGACACAATCATGGCCCGGTCGGGGAACAGGCGGATACACTCGCGGATCTCGGCAAGGTTGAGCTGCAGCGGCCGGTCGGAGATCAGCTCGATATTGTTGAAGCCCATCACGCGGCTGCCGTTGTAATCCACTGCCGAGTAGCGTGAGGAGACGTTCTTTACCTGAGAGCCCAGCGTTTTCCAAACGACACCGCCCCAGCCGGCTTCGAAGGCGCGCAGCACATTGATCTTTTTATCGGTCGGCGGCGCACTGGCCAGCCAGTAAGGATTGGGTGATTTGATGCCGAGGAAATTTGCGCTGATGTCTGCCATGGTAAAAGGATCTAGGATGATTAGCGGCTATGCGTGCCCGTTAGCACGCGGCCGCACTAAATTTCTATGCCGAGGTATTGGAGGATCGCTGCGGCGCCGTCCTTGCCGGCCTGGACGGCATCGACCACCTCCTTGCCCCCGTTCACGCAGTCGCCGCCGGCAAATACGCCGTCCATGCTGGTGGCACCATGCTGTATCAGCACGCGGCCGCCGGCATTGTTCAGGCCTTGCGCATCAACCAGCTTGCGGAAAGGCATCTGGCCCGCGGCCTTGATGATCATATCCACCTCGAGGCTGAATGTACGACCCGTTTCCACGGGTGTGCGGCGGCCCGAAGTATCGGCGATGCCGAGCTCCATCTCGTGACAGACCAGGGTTTTGGCCTTGCCGTCTTCACCGATCACCTCTTTGGGTGCGGCCAGCCATACTACCTTGCAACCATCGAGGAGGGCGAGGTCCAGCTCAACGCGGGTGCAGGGCATCTCGGCTTCCGTACGGCGGTAGAGGATGGTCACTTCCGAAGCACCCAGTCTTTTGGCTTGCGTGGCCGCGTCGATGGCGGTCATTCCGAGGCCAATGACAGCGACGCGATCGCCAACGGGCACCTGGTTAAAAGCATGGGTCCGCAAGTGATAAATAAATTCGATGGCATCGACCACGCCTTCCAGGTGCTCGCCCTCGATCTCGAGCTGGCGGGCGAGGCCGACGCCGATACCAAGAAAGACGGCATCGTAGGCTGCGCGGAGCTCGGCCACGGAAATGTCTTTGCCGAGCTCTTTGTTGTATTCTACCTGTATGCCACCGATCGAAGTGATGAAATCCACTTCATCCTGGCAGAATTCGGGCGTTACCTTGTAAGCAGCGATGCCATAGGTCATGAGTCCGCCGCCACGGCTTTCCTTTTCGAATACCGTCACGTCTATGCCGGCACGGGCGAGGCCGTGGGCGCAGGAAAGTCCTGCAGGCCCGGCGCCGATGATGGCAACCTTCTTACCTGTGGCGGGTCGCCGGTCGAAGAGGTTCCATTTGTCATGGATGGCATCTTCGGTGGCATAGCGCTGCAGGCGCGCGATGGGTATGGGCGCTTCGTGCATGAGGTTGTACACGCAGGAGCCCTCGCACAGCTTTTCCACGGGACATACGCGTGAGCAGCCGCCGCCGAAGATGTTGGATGAAAAAATAGTATGGGCTGACCCACGGATATTATCCGTTGTGATCTGCTTGATAAACTTGGGAATATTGATGCTGGTCGGACATGATTTGATGCAGGGCGCGTCATAGCAGAACAGGCAGCGATTGGCATCCACGAGGGCCGCTTCTTTTTTATCGAAGGGCGGGTGAATATCGCTGAAGTGCTCTTCATAGTGCTCCGGCGAAAGGCGGTTGTTGAGGATGGGCATAGGTTATAGTTCTACCAGCTTGTCATAGGTCTCGGGGCGGCGATCGCGGAAGAACTGCCAAACGCTGCGCACCTCTTCGATCATGTCGAGGTCGAAATCGGCCACGAGCAGTTCGTCCTTGTCTTCGGAGGCTTGCGCGAATATCTGGCCGCGCGGGTCTACGAAATAGGAGGTGCCGTAGAACCGGCCGAGGTTCCAGGGTTTCTCTTCGCCTACTCTGTTAATACAGCCCATGAAGTAACCGTTGGCGGCGGCGTGTGCCGGCTGCTCCAGCTTCCACAGGTATTGGGAGAGGCCGGATACGGTTGCCGAGGGGTTATAGACGATCTCCGCGCCGTTGAGGCCGAGCACGCGGGCGCCATCGGGGAAGTGTCTGTCGTAACAGATATAGACGCCGACCTTGGCATAGCGTGTCTGGAACACAGGGTAGCCGAGGTTGCCGGGCTTGAAAAAGAATTTTTCCCAGAAGCCTGAGGTGTGCGGTATATGGTTCTTTCGGTATTTGCCGAGGTAGGTGCCATCGGCATCGATGACGGCAGCGGTGTTGTAGAGAAAGCCGGCCTGTTCCTTTTCGTAGACGGGAACGATCATGACCATATTATATTTTTTCGCATATACGGCCATGCGTTCGGTAGTGGGTCCGGGTACGGGCTCTGCCGACTGGTACCAGGCCTTGTCCTGCCCGGGGCAGAAGTAAGGGGTATTGAAAATCTCCTGCAGGCAGAGGATTTGCACGCCTTGCTCACCGGCCTTTTCGATCAGGGGGATGTGCTTTTGCACCATGGCTTCCTTGATCTCTTCGATTGACCCTTCGCCTTCTGTTTTGGGTAGGCTCATCTGGATCAGGCCTGACTTGACGATTCTCGGCATTGTTGTGTTTTTAATTAGGTAATGGTGCGTTCGGACAAGGTAGACTAAGATAACAATTTAGTTGGCAATAATTGCAAGGGTTTGCCGGGAAGAAAGGAGGCAGTTCCAACGGAACTGTTTGCTCCCGGTCATTCCTAGTTTTTCCTGAAAGTTAACCGCCCTGACGTGAAGCCATTTGCGTAAAACGGGGACAAGAGGACAAGAACCATGAACGCACCCACTATCCTCTGGATAAAATTGAACAACTCTAAACCGGAACCTGAATGTACAGGCAACCTGAAACGGATTATTTATGCTAAACCCAGCATATAAATCATGGAGCTATTTTTTTATTCCGGACAAGTTGTAAGTCGTAGCCTTAAATAAATGACGGGTTGAATGATAAGAAAAGACCAAGCGCATTGATTGTTTTACCTGCAAAGAGATCAAAATGATAATACTGACTCCGAAACGATCCTAAATGGATCAGTGCTAAAAGCGAATCGCTGAAACATCAGCCAAATAATGCTATAGTTAGCATAACGCAATAGCTATGAGTACCAATTTAAGATTAAGATATCTGGGTGTTGTTAATTTCTTTCAGAACATAAGCAAGAAGCATTACACCGATCATAAGCTATTTCATGCTAAGCTTGGTATAATATGATGCAAAGTGTCCCATTGGCATCAAACGTCTTTCCGATTCAATCTCAACCACCACCGCCGGCTATATGAGTTGGTATAACAAAGGGCTAAAAAATAATTCCCTTATACAAATTTCATCTTGATTTTGAATCTGTAACGCCAGGTATGAGAGACTCTCTTCTTTTTAATGCAAAGAAGTCATCAAATATCAACAGAAAATATTTCTTTCTCTCTTCTTCGTTAAAATCGTTGCTTGAATTTTCAACCAAATCTATTCTAGCAAGGATGGATAGATACTCGTGTCTCATGGTCCTATGATATAACCATCGTGCCCCAAAATTTAGAGCGCGGTCGATTGAAATTAAAACAGCAGACACTAAAGTCAATATTTTTGCTATGTCTGGCATTTTATCTATTAATATACTAGAAGCGGAAGAGCATATTACAGCAATTATCACAAACGAATTGTATAGAAATCCATCTAAAGTTTGATATGAATTGTGCTCTTCAGCACTCTTTTTTATTTGATTTTTTAAGTCAATAAAATTGTAATTCATTTTAGAATATTTATAATGAATAAATAATTACTAAGCAATAAAAAAAACTAATAAAAATTAGATATAAAAAATATTTATATTATTCTGTACAGCCGGCTTTAGAACAGACCTGCCGTGGTCATTATCAAGACGCGGATGGCACTATCTTCTGCGCCCTCTTTGGACTGTCTGCAATACAGCACATAAATGGCTTCCACCAACTTTATCGTTTGTTGAAGGTAAAACGATTGCCCATGCATTAGCCCCGGCTTCATCGTTGTTCGCCGCTTTTAATGCGATGTTTCTTATTTTCATTAGATTACTGCGGAAGCTTTTCAGCCCATACATATCGAAGATCGACATGATCGTTTCCTTTGCATCTTCTATCTCTTATAAGGATAACTGAAGTTTTTGGATTTTGTTTAAACGCGACATCTTCGGTATCGATCATTATGCGAGCAGGAAACATCTACAACGCTATTACGACGAGTTTCCGCCCACTACAACAGAGGAACATTACAGACAATGAACGCTTCGAACATTCGGCAAAGAACAGCGAGGCCGTTCCAATGTATAACCACTTAATAGGTAAGCAATGAACACACAAGAAGCCATAGAGCCTGAATAAATTACATAGATATAGAATAGATTAGAGCGGCAAATGATTGCCTTTGGCCCAATTATTATATAATTTATATATTATAAATATAACTTAACTCAAGGATTCAACAACCGCACTTACAGCCTCCCATTCACCTTACCGCGGCGGATAAAGCGGCCATAGCCCTTATCAATGCGGCATTCATTGGCATCGACAGCCACCTGCCCGCGCAGCAGCACCGTCTTCACCCTGCCCGTAACCTCCCAGCCCTCGTAAGCCGAATAATCCACATTCATGTGGTGCGCAGCCGCCGAGATCACATGCTTTTCCTCAGGATCGAACAGCACCAGGTCGGCATCTGAACCGACACCGATCGTCCCCTTCCGCGGGAACATGCCGAAGATCCTCGCCGGATTGGTGCACGCCACCTCCACGAACTTATTCAGGCTGATACGCCCCTTCACCACACCCTCGCTGAACAGCAACTCCATCCGGTGCTCGATGGCAGGATGGCCATTCGGAATTTTCGAGAAGTCCTTCTCGCCCATCAGCTTCTGCTGCCACATGAACGGGCAGTGATCCGTAGCCACCACCTTTACCACACCCTGATTGATACCCGCCCACAGCGCCGCCTGGTCCTTGGGCTCGCGCAGCGGAGGACTCATCACCCACTTGGCGCCCTCGAAATTTTTTTCGTACAGCGAAGCATCGAGCACCAGGTATTGAATGCAGGTCTCCACCAGCACATTCTGATTGCGGCGGCCCGCATCGCGCACGGCATTGAGCGCACCCTCGCAGGTGAGGTGCACCACATAGCCGGGACAGCCGGTATAATTGGCCAACGCGGCAAAGCGCTCCGTAGCCTCCGCCTCGGTCACCTCGGGTTGCGAGCGGTAGTGATAGAGAGGCGAGAGCTTGCCCTCGTCGCGGTGACGGGCAATGAGGTAGTCGATCATGTCGCCGTTGGTGGCGTGCACCGTTACGAGTCCGCCCTGCTTTTTTACTTCTTCCATCAGTCCCACCATCTGCCGGTCGTCGATCATGAGAGCGCCCTTGTACGCCATGAAGGTCTTGAACGAGCTGATGCCCTCCTCCTCGATAAACTGCTTTATCTCGGTTTTCGTATCCTCGTTGAAATCGGTAACGGCCATGTGAAAGCTGTAGTCGCCCACGCAGTTGCCGTCCGATCGGCCCTTCCACTCTGCAAGGGCGTCGTGCAGCGAACGCCCCTGCTTCTGAAGGATGAAGTCGATAACCATGGTGGTGCCGCCGAAGAGGGCCGCGCGCGTACCCGTCTCGTAGCTATCGCTCGAGTAGGTTCCCATGAAAGGCATGTCGAGGTGAACGTGCGGATCGATGCCGCCGGGCAATACCAGCAGGCCCGCAGCATCGATGGTGCGATCGGCGGTCATGTTCAGGTTATGGCCGATGGCCTGCACCTGCTCGCCCTCGATAAAGATGTCGGCCACGTAGTCTTCGGAGGCGGTAACGACACGCCCGTTCTTAATGAGTAATGACATAGTTCTGTTCGGGTTGAAGGGTTTCTGTTGGTACGGTCACACTCCGCTTCATCAGCAGCCGGTAGGTTACTCCCGACACGAAAAATCCGATGAACCAGGCATAGTTGTAAAGGCCGGAAAGCCAGGGCCAGAGCCGGTCTTCGCCGACAACGCCGATATGCGTGAGAAAGCCAGGCACGTTGGGGATGATACCCGCCAGCAGGGCTACGACGGCCGCCGCATTGACCCCGTATTTATACGTATAGGCGCCCACGGCCCGGTAAAGATCGTCCACCAGCAGCTGCTGCTTCCTGATAAAAAAATAATCCACGATCATGATGCCGCCGATCGGGCCGAGCAGGCTCGAATAACCCACCAGCCATGTAAAGATGTAACCGCTCGGGTTGGCCAGCAGCTTCCAGGGAAAGATGAGGATTCCGATGATGCCCGTGATATAGCCGCCCAGCCGGAAGCTGATGCGCTGCGGCGCGAGGTTGGAAAAATCATTCGCAGGACTGACGATATTGGCCGCGATATTGGTTGCCAGCGTCGACAGGGCAACGGCGATCATGGCTATGCTGATGAGGGCTTTGTTATCGAAGCGGCCCGCGAGCACCACGGG
>Ga0247771_1000393_pt1 | contig 14103 bp, 10 predicted proteins | sample UWRJL197509C6_FD_179948 | JGI IMG/M metagenome (GOLD analysis project Ga0247771, IMG submission 179948) | Plant litter microbial communities from Arlington Agricultural Research Station in Wisconsin, United States - UWRJ-L197-509C-6 | ecosystem: Environmental > Terrestrial > Plant litter >...
CGACTCGGGACCCAACCTTTCGACCCCCGGTCTCGTCTCGCGTGCCCTCGGACAGCGGTCGCCTGCTGTGGGACGGAGCCGAATGTCTCTGGCGGGTGCGATGGGTCTGCTGCCCCGACGTTGCCGTTGCCGTCGGCCGGAGGGGGGCGATGAGGGGGGATGTCCTGACTCGAGAGGCAGGCCGGGGACCGAAGCCGGTGATGGGCGTCCCGGGAGACGGAGCCAGGGCAGGCGTGGAGGAGGCGCGATGGCACGAGATGCGGAAGGGAAGCGGCGGGACGAGGGAACCAGCACCCGGCAGCAGAAGGGAGCCTCGGACAAGCCAGACGGGCACTCGGCCGTCGTCGAGGTTCAGCGTCCAGGTCGCGCAGTGGAGCGGGCGACTGGAGCAAACTCGCAGCGGAGACAGCGGGAGAGGGCGGGTCGGGGCTACTGGGGCTGCTAGCGCAGCTTTGCTTCTGCGGAGCAGAGGCATTGGCCCGTGGGAGCGCTGGGATTGGGCGGCGCGGCGTGTCCATCGCTAGCGCTCTCCGCTTCTGCGGCTTCGAGAAGGCTTCCATCCTCGCCGACGCCTTCGTCTCCCACACCGAACCCCCCAACGGAAAAGGCGCCCTCGAACCGCCTGTGATTGACATTTGCCATGATGTCCTGCCATGGTATCCCACGATGTCGCCGTGCTCCCGCCGCCCCAAGCGACCGTCTGCCCGCCCCGGACTCGTTCGCCGGCGAGGTCCTGGAGATCTCAAGACCCGCGAAACCGCCCGCGCATCCGAGGTACCTGTCCAGCGGTACCTCTCCTTTTTCATTTGCCGCCATGTCGCTCGACGGTCCTCGGTACAGCCGAGACCTCCAGCAACGGCGCCCCGGCCAGCCACGACTCGTGTCGTGTACCTTGCAGTACGACCGCTGGCACCGCCCGTCGGATCGTCAGCTTTTTTGTCCCCCTTCGGCCGACCGTCGGCATCGTCGCACGACGCTGCTGCTCTTCTGCTCCGCATCGGTGTGCCTTTCCGTCGGTCGAGGTCGCAACGCGCAGCGCAGGGATGAACCATCTACAGTACCTCACCTTCCTCTCGTGGCTCTACCCCAGGCCTTTCCAGTTGCCAGGGCGTCCTGGGACGCGGATGGGACCATACGGAGTACCGCGTCTCGGCAATAGCGAGTGGGCATCCGATGCTACAGTACCTAGGGAGTACGGAGTAGGTACGCTCCCCACGGCCGGCGAGGCGGTTCCCCGTCTGGGTCTACCTGGCGAAACGATGGAACACGATCAATTCTCCTCGGCGTCCCTTGCTCTCCCGCTCATCCCGTGGTACGGCTGATAGTGCGGTACCCGGACCCCCCGCAGCTATTGCCGGCCCGCTTCGTGTCCCTCTATCGCGGGGATCCCACCAGACAAAAACATCCCTTGCTCCCACATTCCGATTAGTCCTGTACGGCACTTACCTCGTGCGGCCTAGCGGATCTGCTGCAAACTTCGATCGTGTCATCACGGCGAGGGCCTCGAGAGTCGACGGCTCTATCGACGGCGAAGCGGAAGCCCCGAAGGAGGGGGAGCCAAATCACGAAATGTTACTGCCGCGTCGACCGAGATGCCGCCTTCGGCGTCGTCCTGCTTCCCCAGCGTGGGACAGCGCTCTGCACTTTAGCCGCGCCGCAACCCCTCGCCTCTCGCCAAACCTCACGCCCTGCTGGGAAGAGCCGACCTCGAGCTGATAGGCAGCATCCCCTCTCGCCCTCTGGGACGAGGAGACGCCCCGTCGGCCGAAGTTCCCCAGGACCGCCAAGGACCAACGGATCGCTATACGGAGTGCTGTGCTCTCGCCATGTTAAAGTCACGGATCCTGGCGGTCGTTGAACGTGATCCCACGGCCCAAAGAAGCCGTCGGTTTCAGCGCGCCTCGTTCTAATGCCGGCGGCGCGGTCAGCCCTGGCAAGCTTACGGAGCCTCCGCATGTCCTCGCGAATTAGCGGCCCTCGCGGCGTTGCGACATTGGGGGGCCCAGCGGAGCGCGGGACGACACCAAGCGATTAGATGGAATCCAAGGAAGCTTCCGTACAGGCTACAGCTCCCTTGGCCTCGGAGGATTTGAGCCACGTGCTGAGGCCTATTTCGTTCCAGAAGCTGAAAAAGAAGATCCAACCGCCACTCGCCATTTAACCTGAGACGGCAGCAGGAGAAAAAGCAATATCGGGCTCGAACGGCACTAGATAGCCTCACCCGCGGGCGGCCTGGCCGGCGAATGACAGAATCCTTCTCGTCATTCCGTCATGTTCGCCGACGAGCTGCGAGTGAGGAGGTTTTTTTCAACGGGGGGTACGGGATGAGGCTCTAGCTGAGCTGCGATGGGACCGCCGAAACGGATGGCGGATCTCCGCCGTTCGGACAATGCTGGGCACGCGATCAACGCGCAACGTCGTGCCAGGCGGCGAGCTGAAGGTAGAACAGAACACACGGCGGTTTCAACGGCCGCAAAGCCATGACGAGGGCTTGCGCGTTGCCCGCCGCGACCGCCTTGGACTCCGGGTCTTCCGCGCCGAGTTTCAGCGCCGCGGATCAGCCCAGGCCTGGCGGCGGGAGGCACCGAGGCACGAGCTGGAGATTGTTTGAAGTCGCGCGATCGTCGGCTGAACACACACAAGAGAAGGAGGCTGAGCAGCTTTTCTTCTTCCGAGAGGCGAGCCGACAGCAAAAGGGGAGCCTCCTCCCTTGGTCGCTCGCCGTGCCGGCCGCTGCGGTGCTCGCACGGCAACCCGACCGCGTCTTGGCCTTGTCTCTCCTTTGCTGAGACAAGCATCCTCGAGCATCGCAGGACAATACCGAGCCCTTGACAGGAGATCCGTGCGGATCCGTGCGCGGCGCGATGGCCAGGGAGCCAGCCAAACGGGGTGTCCCGTTCCAACCCCTCCCCGGCACGCCGAGCTTTCTCTCCCGCCCGCCGCCCGCGGTCCCGGCCAGGGCCCACGCTGCCCCGGACGGTCCGAACCTCGTGGGAGAGCCGCTTCTTGGCCGCGGACGCGAAAGGTTATCCTCCTCGTCGCAACGGAGGCCGAGTCGTCCCGACGCGACAGGGCGGGGAGGAACGCCTTCTTCCTTCTTCCCTTGGTTCCCGGCCCGGCAAGCCAGCATCGCCTCCGGACCTCCGTCCACGGGAGCAACCCAGCGACGGTCGCCGTCGAACCCCGCGACGCGCCGGCCCCGCGTGCACCACGCGCCGGGGGTTCTCATTTGCAAGTGTAGAAAAGGCGGGGCCGTGCTCTTCCCTCCCTTCGCTCGCGGCGCGGCCCAACCCTCGGAGCAGCGTAGAGGGCTGCCGTCTCTTCCCCGGAAAACGCGGCCAGACGTGGTGCTACCCCGGGTTTACCATCCCGTACCGTCCGGGAAGGGGTTGCCCTTTGGTCCTTTTTCCATATCTGCGCTCGACCTGGAGGACGGGCGGGCGCGTTGATCAACGAGCAGCCAAACCTTGGTCTTGGGTCGCTGCCGGGACGTCCGCGTCCTGCGCGCCGCACATGGGACGACGGCGACGAACGGCACGAGCGGGCGGTGTTCCGCGCTGGCGGGCCGTGGCTGTCCATATCCATCCCTTCGGTCCAGCTTGCCCCCTCGCTTCCCTGCCTCCGTTGCTCACCGTCGAGGAACCGTGGTCCGGGTTGCAACATCGTGGCCCTGTCATCCAACACGGCTCGAGGCTCGTGCAGCGCCGGCGCCGGTGCCGCGGTCCCGGGCGGAGCTCCCATCGCGGTTGGGGACAAACAAACAGGCACGGGGGAACACGCGATGTACTTTGTATTCTTCCCTGGGACCGGAGCGCAAAAACAGTGTCAAAACGCCGCGGCCGGCCAACATCTGCCCTGCCGGTCGCCCGCTTCGTCCCAGACTGCCGGATCCCGGGTCCAGGATGGCCACAGTCGCGGATCGCCCCCTCGCGCGCTGCCTGGACCGCAATGCCTCCTCGCGTCCACGGCCACTCGGTCAACCTCCCTCCCTCCCCCCCGGGGGCCATGTCGCCAAAATCTAAACCTGAATACCCTCCGTCTAAGACAAGACACGTGCTGATGGGTCGATGCTGTGGATCTACACAAGGAATGCAGATGCCTTTCCGTCGTCCATAACCTCTCCTTCTATGTGCGCCTCCCCCTATGCTGCGCAGCCAGGGGTCCAACACGGGCGGCGACGGCCACGACCGCCGTCCTCGGATGCGCCCGCGGGCCCCGGAGCTGGATGTCGCTACTGGATCGGGTCGTCCGGCTCGACGCCGTCCATAGTGGCCTCGGGCGGCAGCTCGTACGGCGCCGGCTCGGGCGGCAACGTGTACTCGGCGGCGCTCTCGAAGCTCATCTGCTCGTCGCGGTCGCCGACGCCGGGCCCCATGCTGTTGGCGTCCGTGTCCGACGAGTTGGCCGTGCGGCGCGTCAGCTCGACCGCGCCGCTGTCGTCGTGGTCCGCGATTCTCGTCCAGCCCCAGTTCTGCTCGTCCCAGTGGTGACGCATGCCGATGCCGCCGATGCCCTCGTCTTCGACGCTGGCCCGGATCGATGTGTCCTTGTCCCGGCCAAAGTCGAGATACCCCGACGTTGGCTTGTTGAAGTCGTCGTCGAGCTCGATGTTGTCCGTGTCGGCGTCGCTGGGCGCCTGGTACGGCGGCGGCGACGGGTCCACCACGTCCGCCTCGGCGGCAGCGGCGGCGGTGGCCGGCGCGTCCTTTGCGTCGCTAGCCAAACCACGACTTCCCAGACGGCGAGTTGCTTCTGCTCCGTTCAATGCGCTCGACGACCCAATTCGGGAGGAGACGATGTCGAGACGCTGACCTTCCCCCGCATCGGACATGTTCTCGTCGTCGCCTTGCGACGGGTTGTCGAACCTGTCCATGATGCTCCGGAACCGAGGTCCGCCGAGGGGCACGGTGGACCGCCGGCGATAGAACAAGAGATAAGCGGCCGGCGTGACTATCCTGGCAAGGCTCTTGACCGCGGTGACACTAGAGTCTACGCGACGCTTAGTAAACCAAGAACGAAGAGGGGTGTGTCGGCGAGGCCGATGGCACGGGGCTGGACCTACCATTGTACTCGTACCACTCTCCATCGATGAAATTCTTGGCAAACGCCGTGTAGTGACCGCCGCCGAGTCCGCCCCAATGGTCGTCGACCGCGATGAGATCGTACACTTCCTCTTTCCCGTCCTGCTTGTCTAGAACACGTCGGGTGAGGTCGAGATTCTCGACGGGGAAGTCGACCGTGGTGTCAATCTTGTCCCGGCGCCAGCCGCTCGAGCTGAACCGCTTGAGGTGGATCACCAAGATGTCGGGCATTTTCCACAGATCGAACTTCTTGCTCGCCCGCCGATGCTCCTTGCAGCGAGGGCAGTACCAGGTATCGTTCTCCGACAAGATCTCGTCCTTCTCGAACTCGTCCAGGCACTCGTCGAGCGTCAGGCCCGTTTTGCGGCGCTGCTGACGGATGGCCCTCTTTTCCACCAGGTCCGGGTCCTCTAGGATTGGTAGCGGCTCCGCGAACGTGGCCTCCAGCGCGGGGCCGTTCGTAGACTCCATGCCGTAGACCACATCGTACGCTCTGGGATTCCAGTCGACGATAATGCCCTCGCCAAGCCTTACGAGGGGCCCACCGTCGTAAGAGCTGTCGGCCGGACTGGAGCCGTAGCCGCTGCTCACAGTGTTTTGTTGTTGCTGGCGGCCTGATCGGGGCAGCTGCTTGTTGCGGCGTTTGTTGCCCTTCTTAGAGTAAGTTTTCATGGGCCTATTCGCTCTCCGTCCACCGCCTATACCTACTTTGACATTGCTTCGCTCGCGAAGGGCGAGAGCCTGCATTCGTGTTAGGCGGCCGTCTACGGTGGGTTTAGCTAAAGGGGGGACGTACCTGTCGCGGGCCATCATCTTCTTCCTCGTCGGACTCGTCGGCCATGCGAGTGACGCTCATTAGGCCCGCCGGAGGGATGTCGTCCTGGCCGCTCTCGTTGTCACTACTGCCGTCGGCCGGTGACGGGCTGTTTTCTTCGGGAGGTGGGAGGCGGCTGTCAAGTCTTGGGTACACCTTGCTGTCGTCCCTGCCACCAGTCCAGCCAGTCGGGATGGCGGAGCCAGCTTCACTAAAGTAGCTCAGGCCGAACAGGTTCTGGAACTGGGGGTCCAGGAACTCCTTGGGATCTACCCACTTGGGCCGGCGGTCGTTGAAACGCCGCAACAGCTTAGGGTACCTGGCCGGAATGTTAGTAGGCACTCCCTCACGCGATCGTGTTCAACCTACTTTGGCGCAGCTGTCGCGGTCTTGTCTGCCGCGCCCGAATCCTTCATGGTCACATCCACAATATCGTCCTCGCCCTCTATCGATCTCGCCACAACTTTGCTGTCCCCGGCGGAGTCGGCATCCGACGACGTCGTGGCAACCAGGTCCACGTCCGTGTTGTTCTCCTCCTCGGGGTCCTCGGGTGTCAGGAAAGCGGCGTGTCCACTGAACGTGGCAATCTTCTCCAGGATCTTGCGCCGGATGGCATCCTCACTCCGAGCCTACAGCCCATCAGCTTGCACCCAGGCAACTCGTGCGCCCCGGGGTTCCGTTGTCTTACCTCTTGGGGCGTCAGAACGATGACATGAGGCGGAGTGACCGAGGGGAGATTCTTAGGCCTCCTACGGATAGACGACATGTCCGACGGGTTGAATCGGTGGAGGACGGGAACAACTAGGCGGTCGGCGAGTGGACTATCCCACTTGGGCAGCTCGTCGTTTTCCTCGGGACCGATGTTGAGCATGGAGCGGTATTTCTTCTTGGGGAGTTTCGCGCCCACGTTTGTCGGGGCGGATTCCAACTCAAAGACGACGGGCGTGTCGTTGGACTGGATCTCGTCCGAGATGCAGGAGAAGTCGTCGTAGACCTTGAAGAACTTCTCGCTCCACTCCTCGGCCGCGAACAGGCGGTCCGCCGGGACACCCACCCGAGCGGAAATGAACTCCTTGAGGGACTTGATGCTGCTCGCCTTGTCCATCTCGACGTCGATGTAGAGCGGGGCCTCGTTAAGCGGGTAGTATCGGACATGTCTCATCCAATAGTTCTGAATGGGCAGGGGCAACGTCAGGTTGTTGAACGGGTCGAACGTAATGCTCACTTTCTCGCAGACAGGGCAGATGAGCGTCGACTTGTACATGCCGGTGAAGAGGTCGGCGATGACGGAATCGTCGCGCTTCTTGGTGATGTCCCAGACCTTGTCTGCCATCTCCCGGATCGCGACGGGGTTGTTGATCATGTCGTCGGTCGAATCGGGCTTTTCGATGTACGGCTTCTTGGCAACGCGACTGAGGTCCTCTTGCAGCGCGTCCAGCAGGAAACCAAGGAACTCCTGTGAGTCCTGTTGTCCGTAGCCCGAGAACTGGCTGGCATGGCGGCCGATCATTGTCTTGAAGGGCCTGGGGGCGACCGAACCCGGCGTGGGATCCCGGTAGACGTCGTCCAGAAGCTCTCCGTACGTCTTGGCAATCTGCCCCTTGAACCCCAGCAGGTTGGTATAGTTAACCTCGCGATCGTGCTCATGGACCAGAAAGTATTTGGTCAGCTCCTCAACACTTCGGAGGCACTGGAGCGCCGAGTTCATGTAGCATGTGTTGCCGAGGTTGCTCAGCCCGACGCAGCCCGTTTGACGACCGGACTTTTGCTTCGCCCGTCCACGGGTTACGGGACCCTGAGGGGCCGGACTGCTGCGACCACTCGTGCTTGCCCTGCCCTCGGCCGAGGCGGCAACGGCGGCATTAACCGCGAGGCCACGGGCAGCCACCGCGTGGTCTTTGCCGGTAGCCTTCGGCTTGTAGGTGGACACCCACAGGGTGCGGTCGATTTGCTCGTCGAGCACGATGGCTTCAGGAACCGTGAGGTAGTAGGACAAGGTGCTGTGCCCGTTGTAGTTGGCGTCATTGGTATTATCCTGGACATCCAAGGTTTCCCGCTCGCGACCTTTTGCCAGCTTCATGAAGTCGGTCACATCGACAAATAACCGCGTCCACGAGGCCTGCGGATCCAACTCGGCGGTTCCATCCCCCTGTGGCGAGTCCGGGGGGGTGGAGAGCGTCGTGATCTTTGGCGTTTGACTGCCGAGGTCCCGGGCCGGAAGTTCTCGCATGACTCTCCACAGACGAACCTTACGGTCCAAGGGGATGCCCGCTTGTTCTTTGGCCGCTTTGAGAAAGCTCACGACTTTGACGGAAGTGCTGCACATGAACCTGAAGGCCGGCGTGGCGGGGGCTTGGGTCTCTCCGGCCGTAGCAAGAGGAGACGCCATGGACCAGAGCCGATGGAACGTGAAAACGGGAGGGTGGAACTCGAACTGGACGTTGGGGGCGTGGGCGTCGGGCGACGTGTTGTGGGCCACACGAACAACAGGTATCTGGCCCTCGGCGAGGCCGTACCACGCCACCAAAAGGTCCCAGGCATCCTTGGGGAGGAGCTCAAAGTTGTCGCCGTTCAGGCCAGGCTTAAGTCGGGCGACATCCCCGCCGTTGATGTCTTTGACGACCTCGTCGATGATGTCCGCGTTGTCAACGGGGCCAGGAGGGCCTTCGAAGATCTCTTTCGACGCGGCCAAGCCGCCCACTTGCGCCTGGGCCCTCCTGAGCCAGCGATGTGAGACGAGGTAGACAACGTCTCCATCTCGGGCCGGGGCCTCGGCGAAAGCGCGGACAAGGGCCTCGATTGTCTTGATCTGCTCCGGTACTGGCGGGATGCCTGGGAGGCTGGGTCAGCAACGACATTCCGGGGCAGCTCTCCAGGAGAGATATACCATTGTTCAAAGGCAGGTCCGCCGTGCCGTCGGAGGGCGTCGACGCTGGGTCCGGTGAAGCGTCGTCCACGGCCGCAGGAGCCACGGGTTGGCCGTTCGCCTGTTGTGCATCGTCTTCCTTTGCCGCACTTGGTGCCGTGCTCTTCTCGGGCAGGCTTATCATGTCCACGTCGTCCTTCGCGCCGGTGGCGCCGTCGAGGTCCATGCTGGACGCCCCTCGCTTGAGCGGGGAGGCTGACCGTGGAAACTCGGGACCGCCCCCCATAACCGCCCGGTGCGAAACGGAGACCAGAGGAGACTGGTTTCCGACCGGGGAGCGGGCGGCGAGGACGGCGGCAGGGCCGGGCTCCGACTCGAATATCTCGTCCACGCGGTCGTTGTCCAGGGATAGGTCGGTGGAGGCGGCGACGGGGGAGCTCGCGGCAGACGAGTTGCAGTCGGTGGCCGCCGAGGAGCCGCCCTGGGTCTGCAGCCGGGGGGGAAGGCCCGAGGGGGGGCCCGAGTCGCCTCGCACGTAGGCCGGGGTGTCGAGACGGCGGGGCGCCGAGCCGGCCGTGAAGGAGAAGGAGGGGTCGGCGTCCTCCTCGGTGGAGGGCAGGACGGAGTCCGAGTTACAGTCGGAATCGAGGTCCCGGTTGACCTGGCGCGCGATCCTCCGTTTCTTTGAGGAAGACGTGGTGAAGGCGAGCTGCCTGGGCAGCTCCGAGCAGCGGCTGCGGTGGCCTCTGCGTCGGGTGCGGGTTGGCGAAGGGCAGAAAAGAGCGACTGGCGGGAGGCTTCTTGGAAGGCAAAAGAAGCTTCCGTGGCATTAGTTAAGGCGGGCAGGTAGGGTTGGGAGGCGCCTAAGCCGCGGCGGCGGAGAGGCGAACCGGAAAACTGTTGACAAAGTGGGCAGGCGGAGTCGTGTCTCGCTCGCGGCGGAGCGCCGCTGAAAGCGACGGCTTGGGCGGTGCGGCCGCTGCGGTAGTCGGCCGCTGCTCACGTCGCTTTCGCTCGCCCTCCGGGCCTGGGGCTGCAGATGACGCGAGACGGCGTCGAAGCGAGGATCTGGCGCCCCAGCTGGCACGTGGAGAACCGCGCCCGAGATGAAGCGGCGCCGGGGGTCGAGCTTTGCGATGCGGTCCCGTCTGGAGGATGGGTCTCAACTCAGGTTCCCGCCGGGAGCACACAAGGGGGGCGCTTCGGAATTCCCATTTTTGCAGCGTCGCGTCAGGGTCTGCCGCCTGCCGCCTGCCGCCCGCACTGGCTGCTGTGGCACCAGATTGAGCCACGGTGGGTCCCTCCATCCCGCACGGCCCCGGGTCGGCCTTCTCGTCTGCAGTTTGAAAGTCCAACTCGCGATGTCTCTCTCCACCGTCCACCGCGCCTGCGGAGAGTAAAGCATGTCATAATTTCGGTGGGAGCTTTGAGCATATTCGCATCCATATGCTTAGATCTCCCCGTACGCATCCCTGACCCGATTTCTCATCCCGCACCAAGGCATTCTACCTCAGCCCCTTTTGCTAGGTAGGTACCTTGGGTCAGCTTCCTGGTCGCCCAGCCTTGCGCCGTTCTCAGGCTCCGTGTTCAGAGCCCTGCGAGGCTGCCTTGTGCCTACGGGATAGACGGGCGAGGATGCCTCGACGCACATTCCTTGGGCGCAGGGTAGGAGGTATCCAGGTACCTGAGCACCTGGCAGCATGCTCACAGGTGACCACGGTTCTGTCGTCTGCCCTGCTGACCAACCCCCCTCGCAAGGTATTTTGTCTTCATTTCCGCTCCCTCCGAAGCCTCGCACCTGTTTTTTCCCTCTAGCTGCCTTTCCTATGCCGGCCCCTCGGTCATGTGATGCGATGTGGGAAACGTAGCGTCAGCTTGCCTAAGCCCAGAAAATCACGGGTGATGCCGCTAGAACTGAACCGCCCTCGTCTTGTCCAACCGCTCTAGTCTTTGGAACCCCTTTCTGCTTCCAAGATGCTGCCTTATACCCGTCTCTGTCTTCGCGCGACCACCCTGATGCTACCCAGTCTTGTCTCGGCTTGCCGGCCGGTCTCGGCGTCTTCTTGCTGTCCTCCCCGTCTGGGTCGTTTTCACGTTCCCACCGCCATTTCCACGCTTTCGTCGTCTCGAGCGTGTTCTGGTGCGGTTTACCCCGTAGAGCGCAGGGCCGGGATTCATCACAGCTTCGAGTCCAAGTCCTCGTACTGGCTAAGATCCGTCGACGGCCGCGGCCCCCCCGTGACGCTGAGGCTGCACTTGAAGTCGCGGACATCCTCGATCCGCACGGGCGTGGTACCATTCGAGATTTCGTCCTCTTCCGGGCTGGCCGGCACCCCGTTGCTCCTGTGATCCTTGGAGAGTTTCTTCCAGGCTTCGACCGCCGCGTCAATCTTATTTTCGGCAACCAGGAGGTCCTTGAGGAGATAGGTCCTCAGCTCCTCGAGTTCCTGCTGCTCGTCGTGGTGGGCCAACGTGAGCCGGGACTGGAGATCTGCGGCCGCTTGACGCGCCGCCTCGTCCTCGAGGTCCAGCGTCTTGACCAGCTCCGAGATCTGTCTCGTCGACACGTCGCTCTGCGCTTGCGCCACCAGGTGGATGCTGAGCTTCGCGCGCGCGGGCGATTTGGGATGGATAAACTTGTCGAAAAACTGAATCACGTCCGCCTTGGTTAGGAGCTTCATCTCGGCCGCGTCTCGTTTCGCTGCAGATTCTCGATTTAGCTGGTGGCGCCGAAGCGGGCCGTCAGGTCACTCACCATATTCAAAATCATAGTACTCGTTGTTGATCTGGTTCCAGTGGCGTCCCGTCTCCTGGTCGAGGTTTTTGGCCTTCTCGAGGTGCTTAACGATAAGGCTCCTCCGGTTGCTCTCAAATTCGGTGTCGTTCATGTCGGCGAGCATTTTGCCGAAGTAGACCAGGAAGGCCTCGATCCGCGTCTCTAGATACTGAGGGTTCTTCTCGCTCTGGATGACGAAGCGGAAGCCAATCGTCGTCGGGCTGGCCTTGGTGCCCGAATAGACTACGTACCCGAGCTGCTCCTTGGTCCGAAGCTGGTCGAAGGCAGGCTCGTGCGTGAGTTGATCCAGCATGAAGGTTCGAGCGCGGAGTTGACGATCGGCTCGGTTGCCGATGTGCAAGTACAGCTCTATGGCGTGGTTCACGTTTGCCGGATCCTGCAGCGTCCTCTCGAAGACGTAGTTGGACCCCGGGGCGTAGATGAAGGAGCGCAGTATGGGCCATTGCGTCCGCGGGAGCGCCCGGGCCTTCAGCGTCGAGACGAGCATGTCCGTCAGCTTCAGGGCGTCTTCCTTGTACAGATTGCCGTGGACGTAGATCTCCAGGTGAAACTGGGCGAGGAGCTCTCGGTGAAAGGTCCTCGTCGCCTCGGCCGTGATGGCCGGGAGTTCATCCGACAGCTCCGCCACCGTGTGCTCGTTCTCACACGTGAACCAGGTGGCGTAGTCTGCGAGCTGGCTGTAGGGCTGCTGGAAGGCGTAGTTCCGGTAAGCTCGTCCCAGTCGCTCCTTGATGATGCCGAAACGGTCGTCCTTGATCTCCAAGTCGCGCATCGTGGCCAGCACCTGGGCCAGCAGCACCGGGAGCTTGTCGTTGTACCCGGATACTTCGGCGAGGAGCCCACGGTAGTCCAGCGTTACGTTGTACTCGAGGCCCGCCAGGTCGGCGTCGTATGAGTATTCCTCGAGCGCGTCCTTGACAAGGTCGGTGTAGATCCTGGCCTTGACGGAATTCTCGGCCGAGGCGTAGATGGTGGGGCACTTGAAGCTGACGATGAGGTTGGCCTTGGGCACCCAGAAGGTGTCGTCCTTCTTGAACCAGGTGCGGACCTGCCCATCGTTGCGAATCATGCGTGGCGCCGGCGCCGGCGCCTTGACCTCCTTCTTTTCCACCTCGAGTTTCGTCGGGATGAACTGGTTCTTGTGAGGGAGGTGCAGCCTCGGGATGCGGTCCTCGGAGGACACATCGTAGGCCTCCAAAACATCCTCCATGAAATCCTCGTTGATCTGTTGGTGCGTGTACTCGGTACCGTACCATTTCTCCTTCTTTTCCCATTTCCCAGGAAAGTCTCGCGACACGACCATCATGAAGAAGTTGTCGGGGCGCAGGCAGTCGATGCCGCGCTTGATGAGCTCGGGGTCAAACTTCCTCAGGATGCTGCCGCCGCTCAGGAGCCACTCGCGCGGCAGCGGCCGTTGCATCACGGCGCTTATCCTGCTGGAAAACTGGAAGGCGGGCGTCTTTTGCCTGAACTTGAAGTCCACGTCCGCCATGCCCTTTAGCTCCTCGAAGATCCACTGTTGCGGCGGTGTTTCGCGGAGCAAGGAAACGTATTGAAAGATGACCTTGACCACCTCTCTGTAATTCTTGAGGCCCTAACCGAGGAGAGTCAGCCCTGGACATGTCCGGAGGGGAGGGGGGAGGGGGCCAAAGGAGAGCGCCAACCTCTTCGGTCAACCGAATCTGGCAGTCAAAGACACCGGGCGATCCTGGACAGATCGAGTAGGACCCGGCGGTGAGGGCGTTAGCCCAGCCCTTGGACTTGATATAGGACATGATGCTGCCCGGCCCCTCGTGGCCGATCAGGTGGGCGATGTACCGACCGGGCTGCGATTCGTAGAGCATTTCTTCGTCGAGGAAGGGGAAGGTGAGGTTCAGCTCTCGCGAGTCCATAACCGGCTTTGCGAAACACTCCATCCCCAGCTCCTTTGGGCCGTAGGGAATGACGTCGGCCCACACGTTCGGCTCCAGGTTCTTGTTGGGGATGTCGGAAAAGAGTGACGACACCCACGTCTCCAGAACGTCCAGGGGTTCCCGGCCCAGGACGCACAGTTTCATCCGGTTGGCCGAATAGTGCGCCTCGTAAAAGTCGATAAACTTTTGCCTCACGTTGACCCCTCGCGACTCGGGTTCGTTTTTCAGCACGTCCAGGTTGCCCGTGGCGAACTGGCAGTGCGGGTGCTTGGGGTTGGCGAGGGACCTCTCCAGCTGGTTCAGGCGCCACTGGTCGAGCTGGAGGTTCCGCTTGTTTTCGGAATCCACGGCGCGTAACTCCCGGTCCAGGGTCGACGCCAGGAACAGCGGTTCTACAAAGAACTGGGCAAAGCGGTCCAGGGCGCCATAGAGGGGGGAAGGGTTCGAGGCCGAGGCCACGCCGTCGTCGTCGGGCTTGCCCGACACGTCAAAGTGGTAGTTGGTAGACGTCGACGCCGTGTAGGCGTTGGAGCTGCCCGAGTGGGACGAGAGGTACTGGGAGTAGGCGTTTTCCTCGGGATACTTCTTCGTTCCCATGAAGAGGAGCTGCAGCGGGCACAAAGCGTCAGTAG
>Ga0247771_1000394_pt1 | contig 14087 bp, 7 predicted proteins | sample UWRJL197509C6_FD_179948 | JGI IMG/M metagenome (GOLD analysis project Ga0247771, IMG submission 179948) | Plant litter microbial communities from Arlington Agricultural Research Station in Wisconsin, United States - UWRJ-L197-509C-6 | ecosystem: Environmental > Terrestrial > Plant litter >...
ACGGCCGTGGCCCCCGTCAGGGCGATTTCGGCCTTCATCAGCTCGGCGACGAACATGTACTCCTTGAACACGGGATCCAGGCCGGCCGCGGTCCAGTACTTGTGGTTGAGGCCGATGTGGAAGGCGTCGTCGCGCCACCACAGCTTCGTCGGCAAGCTGTCGTCGGTCTTCTTGCCGGACTGGCTGCCCTCGACGGGCGTGGCCGTCGTGTACTCGTAGACGGCCTCGGCGGACAGGCGGACGCGGTGCTTCTTCCAGGGCTTGCGCACGAACAAGCGGCCGCCGAAGCAGAAGCGGCGGTCAGCCCACTCGTGGCCGACGCGGTCAGGCACCTCGTCGATGGGCGCGGTCAGGAGCGTGCGCTCCGTCGTCGTGAGGGTCATGGCACCCATGGAGCACTGCGACCACGCGTGCGGCACCACGCGGTACGCGGGCACCGGGTAGTCGCCGGCGCGGTAGATCAGGGCCTCGGTGATCTTGGTGCCCTCTCGCTCCACGTCCGAGTAGGCCTCGAAGATGAGCAGCTCCGTCGTCTTGGTCCCGTTCATTAGGGTGAGGACGCTTTTCCGCAGACCTGACATTTGGAAATTGGGGTGGTGCCTGATGAAGTAGGGCGTTCCGGGAAGGCCGGTGGGGAGCGTCGGCGTGTATTGCGGCAGGCCGGCGGAGATTACTTGTGGGTGTGCGAGTTCTTGCTGTTGGTGATCAGCAGCCCGAGTTTCCACCCCGTCTCCGGCTGAGGGCATACCATGGTCAGGCTCAGGAGGCGCGCCGTCGCCTCCTCGGACAGGGGCATCTCGGCAGGTGACACCTCGTCCCACAGCCCCCGTCGGATGAGGGAGTACGTCGGCTGCATCGGCACCTTCTCGGGCACGGGCTTGCCCTGCTTCGCAAATGGCTGGAGCGTGTCCAGCCGGCTCTTGTGCAGCTCGGCCCGCCGCTCGCCCATCTGCTTGTAGAGCTTCTCCTTCATGTCAGGAAACCTGGCCGCGGTGCCGGCGAACGCCTTCCACAGCAGCATCGCCGCCTCGTGGAGGTCGTACGCCTTGGTCCACTCCTTGGCGATCTCGGCCTCGTAGGCCGCCCGCGTGTGTTTCGCCAGATCGTTCACCCGGTCGACATCCATTCTTGCGGCGAGTTCCTTTGAGCCGACGCAATGGATCACCGTCTTAGTGCGACCTGGCTTGGACCTTTTGGAGCGATTTTGTACGGCTCTTTGTCCGAGGTCGTGATCCTTGGCGCGACGTCAAGTTCAGCTTTATCTTCTCCGCACGAAACGATTATCCGCAACGCTTCCAAGAGGTGGTTGAATCGGTGGCATTCGTGCCGAGCTTACTCCGTCCACCGGCATGTTGAGGGAGCTCAGCTCTTCAAAGGGGGCAAAAGTATCGACGATCGTGTAGCTGACAGCTGCCACCAGCTGGCAATCGCCGATATCGACCTTTTCCGTCAAATGGGAACATGGATCCAGGCTTGAGTAACTCGTTTCTTTGAGAAGCGCCCAACGTAGAGGAGGACGATGCAATAGGATTCAAACAAGCTCCACTTGGCACACAGGTGGCAAACGTCGTCGAGTATCCGCGATCTCTGCTCCGAGATTAACATTTCGATGCCAGCAGGTCAAGTCTGGCACAACAGAATGCCTATTCCTCCTCTATCCGCTTTCAGGTTTCTCCGGCCGCAATCATTGTTTCCAGATGGACTCTCTTCTATCCGCAACACGGCGGGGCATTGCCGTGTGACGCGCAAAATGTTCGCCTCGCAACCCGAGCCCTTCGCCACAGGCACGATTCTCAGGGCCGACACTGGACGAGCCTACCAGATCGACGAAATCTTGGTAGATCGCCGAAATCCCTTGTTGTGTGTGTACCGGGCGAGGTTTGTCTTTGGATTTCATTCCGTCCGCAAGGCGCGGCGTTTGCTGACATGTTTCGGCGCGCAAAGTGCTGATGGGAGAAATGCATCGTTAAGAACTTGATCCCTGGTGAATTCGACTATCAGCTCGGCCTGCAGGAAATTCTCAGTGCTGCCCCAAACGTCCGGACTGTTGAAGACACTGTTCGGCGGCTCGACTTGTTCATTTACCCCTTCTTGGCCGGAGACATCCTCCGGCTCAGCCAGAAGACTCTGTCCACCGCGACGCGCAAGGACATTCTCCGGCGCGCTCTGCTCGGGCTCGTTGGGCTTCATGGGAAAGACGTCGTTCATAATGGTATAGATATCCTATGGAGAAAGAATGGGCCTATCGTACCTGACGTTGTTAGCAGACATCAAGCCCAACAACATCCTAGTGGATTATGAGGAAGTGGATGACGAGATTACCGTCAACGCAGTCCAGATCTCTGACCTAGACGACGCCGTCATCGTCCCCCCTGGGAAGTACTTACGAGGACCGCTCTGCGGAAACCAAATGTGGAGAAGTCCCGAGTCGTGGGCTCGTTCCGGCCAGAACCAAGCTTCAGACGTTTTCTCATTTGGGATAGTGGTAAGATGGCAGCCCAGCGCCTAGTATATTTCTCCTCTCGCATAGCTAACTGACAACTTGGGATCTTTTGTAGATGATATACGTTATGCTGAACGAGATGGTTTTCCGAGTCAGCGATGATCAGCTGGGGGCTGACGACTCATGGCGATATATTCTCCGTCGACACATTTCATATGTCGCCGACGACGATGGAATCAACGGCCTTCTCCAGCATATTGGACAGGTCAATCCCTTTTTCGAGCGGATAGTGGCGCTCTCACAGGACTTTCCTCCTGGGGACCGACGACAACCTTTCAGCCACTGGGAGTACGTGGAGCCTGAGCTTCGGGATCTGGTTATCAAGATGACGAGCCTGGACCCCACGAGGAGAATCAGTGCACAAGGCGCCCTCGCCCATCGATGGTTCAGCCAATCCAGCTGAGACACATGCAACTCTTCTGCACCTCCTCGATAAAGCTGGGAGAACAACTCAAATCACGCCTCTCTTCACTGTACAGTACGTTCGTTACATAGAGCTACCTACCTGACGCCATATGATGACGTTTATTGGGGTGGCGGCTGCCTTCTACCAACCACTGTACCCTCAGGACCGCCTGTATACGGCACCCGGATCTTTCAAAGCCTAACATGTGATGTAGATACTTCAAGGATGCCACCAGATTCAATAGTCTCACAAGGCGACAACGAGAAGTCATATTCGTCAAACGTACCAACTGGACTCTACTATCTCTCCAACACCATCTTCCTCTCTTCCGAAACTCAGATGACCGACTTTGGCCAAATCTGGATCCTCGGCGAACTCATTGTAGAACTTTTGTGGCATCTGTACTACACCCCATTTGATCCTGCTTTCCGATAGTCTCTTTAAAATGGCCGCACTTGTGCCTCTCCCCTCATGCCTGACGCCTTCGTCAATCGAGAGCGAAGATCTTGAATCCCCCCTGTCAGAAAGTAAGCTACCAGTCTCGTCGAATGGGCTCGTCGGATCCTCGGTGATTGGGGTTTTCTCGTTGAGTCTCCTGCCGGGTCGGGCTGACGCGTGGCACGCGGCTGAGATTGCTAACGAGTTGGTCCCCACAACAACCATGCTCTTTGGCAGTCTCATTGCTCCCAGTACCATCGGTATGATTGCGGTTAGGGAAAATAGCACCAGCGTTGCTAAGATCCCCTTGGGCGAGTAGCCGAGGCCTATGAAGCCCGAATTCGAGATGAGGCTTGTATCTTGGATGCGGCTGATGGGGGTGTTATAAAAGCCTACTCTCCTTAGCAAAGTCCACCGCCACTTCTCGAGGAAAGCGGAAGAAGTACCTCCTTCAGTAAGGTAGACATAGAGAGAGTTGGATACGAGCCAATGCAAGGCGACACTGATGCCGATGGATGCCACACCCCAGACCAGCGGAATCTGTAGCGTATAGGTCGACGTTTGCTGGCCTCTAGGCTGAGTGACTCTCAATGGGCGGTAACCGGTACTCATGGCGGCCCATTCTCGTGCCATATGCAGTCTTGTCAACACGCCATTGAACAGCAGGTAGTCCAGTGATATGATGAACTGAGGGATATTGGCGATGAGGACCACGTCCAGGAATCGTCCGTTATAATTGTTGTTTAACATGACGAAAGGGTTGGTGCTGCTGACGCCAAAGTCTCCCCTGAGACTCACGGATGCGCTGGGACGGTCAGCGACAGCGCTTCGTGGATGGAGATATGGCGGTCTAATGTTAATGACAATTGGAACAACTTGCCTCTGACTGAATCTCAGAGTCCTGAAGAAGAGGACCAATCCGATCAGCATCACTCCTAAGAAGACGCCGTAATTGACTCTCCAGGTACGCAGCGTCAGTGCGGACGAGTAGCTGCGGGTCCGGGCTTCCCACCGCCGAGCAAACGGTCGAGGAAACTCTTCGAGTACCCGGGGGCCTGGATGTCTCTGAAAGAGGCTTCTTACGAAGGCCGTCTTTGGTTTCAGGGTGTTTCCGTGGGAGGTTGTGGTGGTCTGAAGGTCCTCGACTCCTAATGTGCTCATCTTTTCCGTGGTCTGATCCGGGTTTCGAAGAAGAGAGTCGACCGCATCTCCCGGAGTCAAGAGGGGCTGGACTCCGCGCTTCAGGACGACGCTCCGTAGAATGATGAAACACTGGACGCTCTTCAGCATCACGCAAAGAAGCACCACCAGTAGGATGACATTGGAAACGCCAACTTTGCACTGGGACCCAGAAGGCTGAGCCAGACAGTATTTCACCGTCATCCAACCAGCAGCCCCAGTATGGCCGGATCGCATTTGATGCTCCAGGGCGCCGCTGTCCAGGAGATAAATGTCCCAGAAATTGAAACTCCACTCTCCGGTATAAAGGTTGAGTTGATCATACTCGACTCTGTTGCCCATCTCCGTCGAGTTCGAATAGTCGCCCTGGATCGAATATGAGGAACCCCGGGCACCGAGATACTTGGCACACGTGTTGCTGCACAGTCCTCCTTCGCCAGTTGTGAAATCCTGGGTCATGGTGCATTCCGAGGTGTACCACAGCGAGTTATTGGCGGTTGGCGGCACGAGCTGGTTCCAAAACGCCGTATCTCTCTGGCTCATGTTGGGAAAAAGCAGGTCGCGCGTCCACTCCGAGATGAACTCGACCGTATTGGCCTTGCCCTGGGTGGCTGGTCGGTTCAGGATATACTCCACGATGACAACCACGTCTTTGTACTTTTGCAGGCCGGCCCCAGACCCGCAGTTGATGTACTGCTGTTTGCAAGCGTCGGGATCAAGAACCTTCCAGCCGTTCCGCTGGGCGGCGGCCGCCCTTGAGAGATTGCGGTTAGGCCCCGACGACTTGTCCATGTAGTCTGCCAAGCTGATGTTGTTTGCCTGGTTCCAGGTCGCCATCACTGGCAGCCGGCTGCAGTCCGAAGCAACGGTCTGGTTGGCAGGCAGCGTGCAGTTGATCGGGACCTCCATGTTCCAGAGGCTGGCGCCTGGTGGGTAAAAAGGCCCACCGCCGACGAAAGACTTGCCCGCCATGGTCATGGTAAAGGTCGAGTCAGACGATTGGATAAGGAAGACGGCACTGTTGAAGAGAAAGTGTATCGGTAGCGAGGAGACCATCAGGGCGAGCCACGAGAGGCGCTTGAGCCGCGACAAGTGCGCGAAGTTCCTGAGAGAGGGCACGCCGATGTCCAACCACTGCCCCTTGGAGTGTGCCCGATCGAGCTCGTCACGAGACGGTGCGACGACCACCTGCATGAAAAAGTTGGAGGATGCGAGGATGGCGGTCCCGAATACGTTGAGCACGAGATGCGCGATGAAGTTGACCGTCGAGGAAGTGTCGCAGGGGCCTTGGTATAGCAAGAAGGCCGAGTTGATGCCATGGCCGCGTACATAGCCATAACTGAGGACACCAAGGAGGATCCCGGAAAAACAGGCCACCGCCCCAGTGTTGATGATAGCAGACGTCCTCCAGCTCGGCTGCAAACATGTCGGTATCCTGAACACCGAAAGAAGACTCATGAAGGATAACATGTTGACCCGCGGCGAACGCCGTCTTGGCACACCCGCCCGATCTCGAAGAAACTTAAAAGTGGACCGAAATGTGGTGGATAAAACGCAAAGACAAATTTCAAGGGGTGGGGGACACGGCCAGAAGTGTTCGGTGAATCTGCGGGCGGCGCAGCACGATCTGTAACATGAAAGTTGGGCTACCCCGCCAGCGTCGCAGATCTGGCGATCACCGATCAGCCAACACTCACTGCACAGAGAGCTCAGATAGGGGTAACGTCGCCCCCTGACTAGGTACCTACAAGCCTACCTGTGCCGGAGCCGCACGGCGGCGCGTCAACAGCCCAGATTATTCGGCGAGCAACCCTACAATTCAAGCCCAGGTTCCAGATTACTATCTGTGGTACCTACCTAAGTAGTATGAGGAGTGTGAGATCAGAATAGCTTCTCCTATTTTATCACCCTACTGCATTCCAGGCCTTTCGCTGTTTGCCCAGCCTACTAGTCTCTATACCATTACACTTTATAAGTTGTCACAGAGTCTAAACTACAATTACAGTGACACTCTAAGACAACGAATAGAAAAAGCATCTGGATGTCAGTCTTAGGGAAGAAAATTCCCTTTGGGAACCAACTGAAGAGCCAGGGGCAACGGTGTATTCGGCATGGCAAAGACGGCATATTGCGATGAGCTGTCGCAATCACTTTCGTCGACTGCCGCAGGACAAACCAACTCTATCCGTTGCTCAATAGAAAGGCAGGCAAGCCTGACTTCCAAGAATATCATCCCCGTAGGGCTTAAGTCCGAGTCTCCAGAGCATACCGCACGTGCAGGAGTGGGGTAGGTTTCTACCCAACCAAGCCCTGGCCATGAGGTACTTAGCCACTTTCTGGATGGCGGGCTCGCTCTGCATTTTCTAACCTTACCGCCCCTGACCCAGCCCGAGGACGGCTCAGTCTCCTTCACCTTCAGAACCATCTCGGGCCACGGCTCTTCTCTCGTCGAGTCTGGCCATGAAACTCTATCTCATCGTCGAAACGGCCGACGCGCGGGGCGGATTTCTGGAATTGGAGGGCCGGCATTGGGGGTTGGACGTTTTCGAGCTGGACGAGAAATCGACGCCTCATCTGTCCTTCCTGTGCATCTCGTACACGTGGGGTCTTGGCCGAGAACCCAGCCCCTTTCACGCCGGCTTTGATGTCTCGGACCGGACCATCCCGGCTTTGCGAAGTGCCATTCGCATGCGGCCCCACTTCACCAAGATTTGGATTGATGCATTCTGTGTACCCCAAGACGCACAAGAGCGATACTCGTGCCTCGAGAGCATGGGATTCATCTATTCCCAGGCCGACGAGGTAGTCGTTGTTCTCTCCCCTGCCGCGCAACCCGTGATAAGGGCCATGGCAGACACGAAACAGCTCGACAACCACGACTTGCCCATTTTGGAAAAGGAGGCCTGGGTCACCCGCGCTTGGACGTATCAGGAAGCCATCAACAGCCGCTCTCTGTCCTTTACCAGCGAGGGCGCCTCGGGCACACCCATAGCGGCGACAGGCTTCCTCAACTGCGTGGGGCATGCTCTGAATCGTCTACAGTTGGCGCCGTTGGAAAGGCGCTCGACGTGGCCGGGCTTGGAGGCGTTCGAGGACCTGTTCGACTATCTTACCTCGGTGTACGAAGAACGATCCGCCCTTCAAATCATGGGGGACATGGACAGGCGCACTCAGCTGCGGCCCGAGGACCACTTCTACGCCATGATGGGCGCCGTGTCGCGCATCCCAGCCAGCAGCTCCGGTACCAGCGACGCCTGCGAAGCGTTTATGCGCCTTTGCGAGAGGAAGGGGGATTACTCGTTCATCTACTCGGCCGCCCCTCGCTGCTCCGAACCCGGACGGCGGTGGCGGCCACTTTCTGGCCATCTCCCTGCCGTCCTGCAATGGCAATGCGGCGGAGGCGGTCAACCGGGGAGCGTTGAGGAAGACGGTCTCGTTCTGTCACAACTCGTCACCATGGAACAGGGACCGGCGACCGAAGCGGCCAAAGCCTTTGTGTTCAGGTGGTTCCAGAGCCTGCGCTGCGGGGAGGAATGCCGCTGGGCAGACCTCCCTGCAAGAATCCTCGGGGCGCTGCGGCTAATGGGATTCACTGGCGGCGATGCTTTCTGGGAGCTGCCCGGGGGCCTATTTTTTACTACTTCGGTCCCAAAGAGCGTTGGCTCGTTCGTGGTCTCCGCTAGTTTGGGGTGGAGATTTGGGGCTCCCGGGCTTGCTCTATCTTCAGGTGGAAGCGCCATTTCTTACAACCCTGGGGTTTTCGTCGGAATTGTGGACCAGAGCACTGCTTCCCACGTCAAGTTGGTTTGACTGCGTTGTATTACTTTTCTTCAACACATTGTGGAAACGGGGTTTCCATTATTTCGCCAAGGTTGCTCAGTGCTACAATTGTAGGAAGACTCTGTGCTACGTCCCTAGAGCCAAACACATTACAAAAGAACAGACTAGCCATAATGACCTCAGACATAGCCAGGTCCTTCTTTAGGATAGCAGCGAAGTACGCCACATGAGTAGGTAAGCATATAGAGGATTTTGGCACTGCCTACAGCTACTACTTAAGGTAGGTAGGTAACTGCCAGAGGCGGAGTGGGGCTGGTTCTGGATGACTCAGCCGGGGCTTACAATTGTCGGATAACAGGCATATATCCGGAACGGGCTTAGCGCGGTCACGTGGTGCGTGCAAGCATGCCAAAACGCTACGCCCATTAGAGGATTCTCTTCTTTCTAGAATAAGGAATACACTATATATTATGCCCTGGAATAGCCGCTCTAAGACGACAGTTATGAGCCCGGTGCACCTTAGATTCGAAATCTAGAGGTTTTTCCAAGACCTTTAGATGGTTGGGGCGACGCAGGAGGCTGGAATCCACGTTGGAAGTGAAGGAATTGACGCTGGCGACCCTCGTTGCTGCTTACTGCTTTACTGCATGTAACCTTCTGCGTTGCCCTAGACCTAAGAACAGACGCTCTAAGGGGCACGATATGCCTAAATGGGTAAGGATAGGCTACTTTAGGGCTACTAAAAGCACCCAATGCTCTAAAGAACGGAGAACCTTGGGGTTAATCGACCTTCTAAGGTGGAAGGAACCCCTGGACTTGTACGCCTAATGGGAAAGAGTGAAGCCTAAAGGGGAGACAATTACTACTGGAAACCCTGCCTAAAACGAGTAGGGCAATGGAAGGCATACCCTAGATGCGCCTTCTTGTTTGTTAGACCTTTCTGATGCGATTATGGCGACTACAACGTTAAGGACTATCTTTAATAGAGGAGAGGACTAGTATCGCTTCTTTAGCGACTTTAAGGTGGTCTTCTAGGAGAAGAGGGTCTAGGAATACGTTAACCCTGACTCTAATGTCGAATTAGGTCTTAAACCCGAGCTCTATATTGAGATTTACATGCTTCTCCTTCCTGAAGTGTGTATGCTAAGCAGTGTTAGGACGATCTCTGAGACCTAATTTACTGCTCTACTGATGAATAGTACTAATAAAGCTGCTAATTTGATGTTCCTATAGATCTAGGCCGCCTTTAATTGTAGAGAGGAGGCTAGTGAGGCTAGATTGGTGTGTACTGAAGTGTGGAAGAGGTGGGATAAGAAGTAGACTAATATTGACGCTATTGCTGCCTAGGTTTGCAAATTAGTTAACGAGGTGTACTATTGTGCTATCCTAGAGGAATATAAGATGGTGAAAAGCAAGGTGACATACTTTAAGGCTTATTTTAGATGCTTAATGGAACAGGAATAGAAAGAAATCCTTAAAAAGTACTACTTTATTAGGAACCCAACTAACTATAAGGACCTAGAGAAGTGGCTTTAAAAGTATAAGGAAATTGTAGCTTACTGTAAGAGGCTAGGTATTTTAGACGTTTTGAATGTCCTGGCGATTAAGGACTTTTTTAATGTAGTGGAAAGGTTCTTTCTTAATGTTATTAAGCCTTGGAAGTCAATCTAAAGACTCTTAAGATAGCTAAATATTATGCTTAACGAATACTTTATATCCTTTGTAGAATTAGTAACTAACTATAAGCTGGTGAATCTTGGAAGAAAAGGCGCCTTTGCGACTACGATAACCTCCTCTTCCGACGCAAGCTTGTTGAGTATATTGAAAACAAATAAGAAGGACTGCTTATGTAGGAGGAAGTATCTTTAGGAGCCTAGGACCTGTGTGGCAGTTATCTAGGCCCTTACTAGTATATAGACTTGCCTAGGAAACATGCATATAGGGTAGGAAAAAAGGCGCTAGATTAGAGATACTTTTAAAGCTAACAAGTATGTGGCTACTGTTGAAGTAGTTGAAAGCAAGTATGGGAACTGCTTTAACAACAATACTAAGAGCTCTAAGGGAGATAAGGGTAAGGAAGGAGTTAAGAAACTTAGGTTAATTAACATGATAGTTTGAATTAATACATCCAATGACAATGATTCTGATGCTAAAGGCTTTACCCTTAAGGAAGCTATGTTGAAGGATAGTGAATCTAATGCCCTATAGGGACAAATTAATGCTTTTAACGCCTAGGATGAGGAAGATTTTAACGATAAGGACTTTATTCTAAAGCTTGCTGGACCTAGTAGCAATAAAACTGAAGAACTTTTGCTGCCTGATAACGAGATGCTTTGAGGTGTGCTGGTTGTAGGCATTATTGAGGGAGCTGAATATAAGCAAAAGGTGGATGAAAGCGCTACAAGTGTTGCCTTTTTGTTGGTAATTTTCCTACTTTAAGACTCTATAGTTATTAATAGTGCTGCTTCTATTAACATTGGTAATGATTATAAGTACTTTACTAACTTTAAGGACTGCTATATAGAGATATATGTAGGGGAATAGGTTCTTGTTGTGTGTAAGATTAGTACAATGACTATTAGATTTAAGGGCGTAAAGGACTAGATTATAGAGTTTAAGGTGTATAATTCCTACTATCTTTCCTACTTCTATACTATAGTTATCTTGGAGGCACGCCTTTGAAAGGCAGGGTTCTGGGTTAGTGGGTGGGATGATACGCTTTATTGTAGACTGCCTTTTAAGAGGGAGGTTATATGCGTCCTGACTAAGAAGTACAGTATTTGAGTTATGGAATATTACTCTCTTTCCTTGTATATTGTACTCCCTTGTAGTAGTGCTGGAGTAATTGTATGCCCTTGGGTCTTTGTAACAACTAAGTTTACTAGAAAGAGATGCCTATGCTAAGATCTCTATCCTCTAAGGACAGACTCTATAGATCTATGGTACTTAAGGATGGGATACTTTAATGAGTATGTGCTTAATAAGCTAGTAGAAGAAGCTAGAGGTGTATAAATTGCTTTAAAAGGATTGATATTAAAGCAGGACTATGTCTTTTGCTGTATATTAGAGGCAAGGTACGTGATATTGAAAAGAATGCAAAAGTATCTATTCTGGCCTTTTGTAGTCGTTTCTATTGATATCTTCAATGTTAGGAACACCTACAATAGGCACTAGTATGCCTTTGTTTTTAAGGAGTGGTATACAGGGCTACTTAATGTTGCAACAATAAGCACCAAAATAGTTGCCTCTTTGCTTGTTAAGAACTACTATATGAGGATAGAGCGGTACTATGGTATTGTAGTGCTGAAGATAATGCTTGATTTGGAATTAACTCTTATATTGTTTAAAGGCCAACGCCTAAAGGAGTTTGAATCCTGGGCTTAAGTAGAAGGAATTGACTTTTAAATAGCACCTATTGTGACAAAAGAGCCTAATGGAGGTGTTGAAAGGCAAGGGGGAGTAATCCTCTAGAAGGCATGTACTATGCTTATTGTTGCTAATCTTTCTAACGACCTCTGGCTAGAAGCGGTCTATATAGCAACCTACCTATTTAAACAATTGCTAAGTTGTGCTAGAAACTACAAGGTGCCTGAAATAGTGCTAAAAGAGTGGCTTATTGAGAAAGAGAAGTCTAACTAGCCTAAGGATACTAAGACGTGGCTAGACTAGAGTAGAATTTACGCTTATAGCTATAGAGTATATCCTTTTAAGCGGGACTATTAATATAGAAGAGACGTTAGGTGGTTTAAAATACATGCTAGAGCCTATATAGGCTACCTTATTGGATATAGGGCGTCTAATATCTATTGAATTTGGATCCTACGCTTTGGAGAGGTAATAACTACAAGAGATGTTACCTTTGATAAACGCCTCTTCTATAGAGGTTCTGATGAGGAGAATAAGTTGGATATATTAGAGTCTAAATACTACAAGATTGTATAGGCAATAAGCTTGCTACTAGCTGCTTAAGGAGAACCTAGTGATGACGATGTACTATCTAAACGCTTAGAAGCCTAGAATCTACGCTAGATGAATTACCTAGCAGCCAATCCCCAACTGGAACCCTAGATAGAGGAACTGGAGGAGCAGATTCAGGATACTATATATGTCTGACTGCTAGAAGAGGCGGTGCAACTATGCACGCCTGATTTAACGCTAGAGCAAGACGTTGTTTAAGAGTATGAAGAAGATATATATAGTGCGTTTTATTAGGGGGTAAAGGACAGTAGAGTCCTACCTCCTAGTGTTGAAAGATATGCTGAAAGGGTAGTCTAAAGCCTTAACGTTGAAAGATACAATGAAGGCTTATTGGGGCATGACGCTCTAAGCATTGGAAGATATGCTAAAGGCTAGCCTGCTTTAGGAATAGGCGCTTAGATGGAGACTGATTACCTCTTTAGTGTACCCTAGACTGATAGCGTTTGGGACTAAGTTAAAGGTTGTAAGACTATATGTGCTTAAAGGCACTGGGAACAACTGCCTAAAGAGCTAATCTTTAAAGGAAAGCGCACTAGGCGACAAACAGAGAAAGTAAAGAATGCTTTAGTGTTTGAAGTTATTGCTATGGACTTAATATATAAGTTAGTTGTGTGAATAGTGGAAACAATCCTACTCTTTGCAACTATGATAGTCTTCTTAATGCTACTATTAGTAGCATTTTCTATACTAGTAGAAAAGCAAGGGCACCTGCCTAAGCTAATGAGCTGGAGAGAACTAGAATCCTACCTGTTTGGAGACCAATTTAAGGAAGGCGTACGCTGTGAGATAGACAAATTTAAGGAGAAAGGCATCTACAAGGAGGTAAGGCGCTAGAAAGCAAGAGGAAGAATACTCCCTATAAAGTGGGTATTTAAATACAAGTTTAACTTAAACAAACGCTTTACTAAGTGTAAGTTATGCCTTATTGTTTGAGGAGACCTCTAGGAGGAGACTTGGGAGGAAACGCATGTGGCAATGCTAGCCGTACGCACCTTTAGGACGATAATGGCTATTATGGCTGCCTTTGACCTCAATATAGCCTAATTCGATGTTACAAACGCCTTCCTATATATAGGTCTTCTAGACCCTAAGGTGACGTTCTATGAGATACCCCTAGGGTTTAAGGATAGCAAAAAGGGCCTTATCTGGCGCCTTCTAAAAGCCGTATACGGTCTTAGGCATACGCCTAAGCTATAGTACAACAAAATCACTAAAGCATTTAAGACTTAGGGATTTGAGGCTAATTTAGAGGACTTGTGTCTTTTGAGGAAAGGGTGTATATATCTGTTCTTCTTTGTGGACGATTTTATTATCCTTTACTCTAATAGAGGAGAAGAAGACTTTGAAGTGCTTAAGAAGTATCTCTTTGAACGCTTTAAGATTTGAGAAGAGGGCCCTGTCGACTGGTTTCTAGCTATCTACATTATTAGGGATAGGGCGAAGCAAATAGTCTACTTCTGCTAGTATGTATATATTGAGAAGATTGTATACAAGTTCAAACTTGACAGTTAGGTGTATAAATGGCCCTCGATTCCAATCCCCTGCGTTGAATATGCTGCGTTAAAGGGGCAGGCAACAGAGGCTGAAATACACGCCTATGGGACGAAGGTCGGCTCAGTGCTCTATGTGGCTGTTATAATGCGCCTAGACATTACCTTTACAGTCGCCCTACTGTTAATGTGGATATGCTGGCGGTAGGTGGAAGCATATACGAGGTCACTGGAACTGTCGAGAGGAGCGAAGCGATAGGAGGAACGTTGGAGCAGTAGAATTGGTATTCGTGCGGAAGCGTCTTGAACGGTT
>Ga0247771_1000395_pt1 | contig 14078 bp, 14 predicted proteins | sample UWRJL197509C6_FD_179948 | JGI IMG/M metagenome (GOLD analysis project Ga0247771, IMG submission 179948) | Plant litter microbial communities from Arlington Agricultural Research Station in Wisconsin, United States - UWRJ-L197-509C-6 | ecosystem: Environmental > Terrestrial > Plant litter >...
CGAGGGCACCGACGATGTCAAGTGGACGGACGTGGTCAACGAGACGTTGCGCGCCAAGGGTTTCCCGCCATTGACGCGGGCGCTGCGGATGGACGCGACGGACGTGATCAAGGGCGCGACGGGCAAGGTGCTCAAGCGGCTCATGCGCGAGCGGTTCCAGGAGCAGCTCGCCGGAGGACGGGGATGACCGCGATCGAGGAGATCGACACCACCACCCGCGCGGAGATGATGGACGTCTACCGCTCGTGGTGGCTGCACGACGCCCGCTGGTACCAGGGCGTGGCGAAGCGGTTCGGGCACGCCGCCGCCAACGAGGTCAACGCCGAGGCGCTGCGGTACGTCGCCACCGGCATCGGCCGCAAGGTGCGGCGGCACTTCGGCGGGAAACCCGCGCGGGACATGGAGGAACTCCGGCAGCGGTACGAGATGTGCGCGGACAAGACGTTCCCGCGCGAGCTGCGGGACATCCAGTCCGCCATCGTCGACGAGGACCTCGTCGAGATCGTCATCCGGCAGAACTTCGCGGTCACCATGGTCCGGATGGCGGGGTCGCTGGAGGGCTACGAGTGCCCGTGCACCGAGGTGCACGCCGGGTGGTCGGACGGCCTGGGCGTGGTGCTCGCGGAGAACTGCTCGACGGGGTGCCTGCGGCACGGGGACGCGGCGTGCCGGTTCCTGATGCGCGTCGCGCCGGAAGGGGACTGAGGTCATGCGGGTCGTCGTAGCCGGGGCCACCGGGCTCATCGGGGGCGCGCTGCTGCCGCTGCTGAAGGCCAGGGGCCACCACGTGGTCGCGCTGGTCCGCGACGAGGCGAAGGCCGTCGACGCGGACGAGGTCGTCGTGGCGGACGCGCTGGACCCGGTGGCGGTGCGGATCGCGCTGCGCGCCGCGCGGCCGGACGTCGTGGTGCACCAGCTGACCGCGTTGCGGCAGATGAGCGCGGACGCGCTGGAGGCCACGGCGCGGCTGCGCACCGAGGGCACCGCGAACCTGATCGTGTCGGCCAGGGAGGCCGGGGCGGGCAAGCTCGTGGTACAGGGCATCTCGTTCGCCACGGCCCCGCTCGGCGCGCCCGTGCTGGACGAGGACGCGCCGCTCTACCTGGACGCGCCGGACCCGACGTGGGCGCGGACCGTGCAGGCCGTGGCCGAGATGGAACGGCTGGTGCTCGGCACGCCGGACGTCGCGGGCACGATCCTGCGCTACGGCACTCTGTTCGGCGCGCAGACCCAGTACGACCCGGACGGCCCGTTCGGCGCGCGGGTCGGCCGGGGCAAGATGCCGATCCCCGAGGCGGCGACCGGCGTGACGTCGTTCGTGCACGTCCAGGACGCGGCACTGGCCGCGCTGGCGGCGGTGGACAGCGACGTCACGGGCGTCTTCAACATCGCCGACGACGAGCCCGCGGAGGGGTCGACGTGGCTGCCGGAGTACGCGCGGATGCTGGGGGCTCCCCCGCCGCGGGTGCTGCCCGGCGACATCGCCGAGAAGGTGCTGGGCTGGTTCACCCACCACCAGCTCACGGCCATGCGCGGCGCGCGGACGGACCGGGCGCGGGCCGAGCTGGGCTGGAAGCCGACGGTGTCGTGGCGGCGGGGATTGGCGTCCGGATGAGCGCGGCGCTGCGGATCTGCCTGATCGGCGCCGGGCCGCGCGGGACCTCCGTGCTGGAACGGATCCTCGCCAACGCCGACGACGGGCCCCCGGTCGAGGTGCACGTCGTGGACCCGTTCCCGCCGGGGCCGGGCGGGGTGTGGCGCACCCACCAGTCCGACCACCTGCTGATGAACACGGTGGCCTCGCAGATCAGCCTGTTCACCGACGACAGCGTGCCGTGCGTGGGGCCCGTCGTGCCCGGCCCGAGCCTGTACGAGTGGGCGCGGCTGGGCGCGGACGGCGGCGACCCCGAGCAGGCCGCGGCGCTCGGCCCGGACGACTACCCGACCAGGGCGTTCTACGGCCGGTACCTGGCGTGGGTGTTCCGGCACCTGGTCGCCACCGCGCCGGGGTCGGTGGCGGTGCGGGTGCACTCGGGCACGGCGGTCGCGGTCGACGACACCGCGGACGGGCGGCAGACCGTGACTTTGCTCGACGGCACGCGCCTGACCGGCCTGGACGCCGTGGTGCTGGCGCTGGGCCACGGTCCGCTGGCCCGCAGCCGCGACCAGGAGGAGAGCCGCCGGTTCGCCCGGCGGCACAAGCTCGCCCACGTCGAACCGGCGAACCCGGCCGACGTGGACCTGTCCGCGATCACCCCCGGCATGGCCGTGGCGGTGCGCGGCATCGGGCTCAACTTCTTCGACTACCTGGCGCTGCTGACGGTGGGCCGGGGCGGCGTGTTCGAGCGGGTCGGCGACGGCCTGCGCTACCACCCGTCCGGCCGGGAACCCGTGCTGCACGTGGGTTCCCGGCGCGGGATCCCGTACCACGCGCGCGGTGAGAACCAGAAGGGCCCGCACGGCAGGCACCAGCCGTACTTCCTCATCGAGACGGTGATCGCGGGGCTGCGCAAGCGGTCCGAGTCCGGCGAGCCGGTCGGCTTCCGCGACGCGGTGTGGCCGCTGGTCGACCGCGAGGTCCGCGCGGTCTACTACCGCCTGCTGCTCGACGGACCGCGGGCAGACGAGTTCCTCCGGTCCTTCGTGGAGGGAGACCCGGCGGACGACGAGTCCCTGCTGGCCGAGCACGGGATCACCGAGCGCTGGGACTGGGACCGCGTCGAACGCCCGCAGGGCGACCGGGTGTTCGCCGACCGCGCCGACTTCCGCGCGTGGCTGCTGGACCACCTGCGCCACGACGTGCGGGAAGCCCGGCTCGGCAACCTGTCCAGCCCGCTCAAGTCCGCGCTGGACGTGCTGCGGGACCTGCGCAACGAGATCCGCCTGGTCGTCGACCACGGCGGTATCGACGGCGACTCCTACCGCGACGAACTGGAGGGCTGGTACAACCCGCTCAACGCGTTCACCTCGATCGGCCCGCCCGTGCGGCGGATCGAGGAGATGATCGCGCTCGTGGAGGCGGGCGTGCTGCACGTCGTCGGCCCGCGCGTCCGGATCCGCCGCTCGACGGCGGACGGCGTGTTCCTGGTCGACTCGGAGACCGTGCCCGGCCCGCCCGTCCGCTGCCGCGGCCTCGTCGAGGCCCGGCTGCCGGACGTCGACCTGCGGCGCAGCGCCAACCCGCTGCTGCGCTACCTGCTCACCACCGGCCGGTCCCGGCCGTACCACGTGGGCGACTACGAGAGCGGCGGCCTCGCCGTGACCGAACGCCCCTACCGCCTGATCGACCGCACGGGCGCGGCGCACCCGGCGCGGTTCGCGTTCGGCGTCCCCACCGAGGGCGTGCACTGGGTGACGGCTGCGGGCATCCGCCCCGGCGTCGGCTCGGTGACCCTGGAGGACGCCGACGCCATCGCCCGCGCCGTGCTGACCGTCCACCCCCAGTACAGGAGCGTGAACGCTTGAGCGGCACCGATTCCGGCCTGCTGGCACCGACCTGGTCGGGCACCCCGGCCGACGCCGCGACGTGCGACGAGGCGTGGTTGCGGGCGATGGTGGAGGTCGAGGCGGCGCTGGCCCGGTCGCAGGCGCGGCTGGGACTGATGCCGACCGCCTACGCCGACGTGATCACGAAGTCGGCCGACGCGGACGGCCTGGACGTCGTCGCGCTGGCGCACGCGTCCCGCGCGGCGGCGAACCCGGTCGTGGCGCTGGTGCCCGCGTTCACCGCCGTGGTGGCGGCCGTGGACCCGGAGGCGGCCGAGCACGTGCACCGCGGCTCCACCAGCCAGGACGTGCTGGACTCCGCCGCAATGCTGATCGCCCGCCGGGTGCTCGCGCAGGTGGACGCGGACCTGAGCCGGGTCGCGGCGGCGCTGGCCGTCGTGGCGGAGGAGCACCGGGACACGCTGGTGGCGGGGCGGACGCTGGCGCAGCACGCCGTGCCCACGACGTTCGGGCTCAAGGCCGCGGGGTGGCTGCAACTGGTGCTGGACGCCCTCGCCCGCGTCCGGTCCGTCGCCTCGGCGGGCCTGCCCGCCTCGCTGGGCGGCGCGGCCGGAACCCTGGCGGCGTACGGGGAGTTCGCCAAGCTCGAAGGCGGGCTGCCGTTGGGCGGTGTGGAGCTGATCGGCCCGTTCGCCGAGGAACTGGGCCTGGCCGAACCGGTGCTGCCGTGGCACACGGTCCGCACGCCGATCGCGGACCTGGGCGCGGTGCTGAGCTTCGTCACGGGCGCGCTCGGCAAGTTCGCGCTGGACGTGCAGACGTTGTCCCGCACGGAGATCGGCGAGGTCGCCGAACCGGCGGCCGAGGGCCGAGGCGCGTCGTCGGCGATGCCGCAGAAGCGCAACCCGGTGCTGGCCACGCTCATCGTGTCGGCCGCCCGCCAGGTCCCGGCGCTGGCGCTCGTGCTGGCGCAGTCCATGCTCGCCGAGGACGAACGCCCGGCGGGCGCGTGGCACGCCGAGTGGCAGGCGTTGCGCGAGGCCCTGCGCCTGGCGGGTGGCGCGGCCTTCACCGCGGCCGAACTCGCCGAGGGCCTGGAGGTCCACCCGGACCGCATGCTGGCCAACGTCGACCTGACCCATGGCGCGATCGTCGCCGAGCGCCTGGCCGTCGCCCTCACCCCGGTGCTGGGCAAGGCGAGGTCGAAGTCGTTGCTCACCAAGGCGTCCTTCGACGCGTTCAACACCGGCCGCACGCTCGGCGAGGTCCTGCGCACCCTCCCGGACCTCGCCGACGTGGACCTCGACGACCTGCTCGACCCGGCCCGCTACACCGGCGCGGCGGGCCCGCTCGTCGACCGCGTCCTGCTCCGCTACCGCAACTACACCGGTTCGTGAACCGATGCCGTCCGCAGCCGGGGTGTGGTCGCGCCGACCAGCGCGACCGCCAATACGCACAGCACACCACCACTGACCAGCGAGAACGTGCCGGAGGTCGCACCGGCCACCAGTCCGGCCCGCATGTTGCCCACGTCCGGCCCACCCTGTCCGACGATCTGCTCGGCGGCGGCCACCCGCCCCAGCATCGAGTCGGGCGTGTGCAACTGGACCAGGGCCCCGCGCGACACCACCGACACGGTGTCCGCGACCCCGGCCAGCACCAGGAAACCCAACCCCACCCACGGGTTCGTCGACAGCCCGAACAACGCCAGCGACACCCCCCACCCGAGCGACCCGACCAGCATCACCACGCCGGGCCGGGCGGCCCGCGTGAACACCCCGGAGAACGCGGACGCCACCACCCCGCCGACGGCGACGGCCGTGAGGAACAGCCCGAACGTCCGCGGGTTCCCGCCGAACCGCTCGGCGTTGACCAGCGGGAACAGGCTGATCGGCATGGACAGCACCACCGCGGCCAGATCGGTCAGCAACGCCCCGCGCACCACCGGCTCCCGCACCACGAACGCCAGCCCGTCCGCCACCCCTCGCAACCCCGGCCGGGACAGCTCCCCGTCCGGCAGCATCGCGGGCAGCCCGAAAGCCCCGTAGAACGCCAACCCGAACGTCACCACGTCCACCAGGTAGCACCCGCCGACCCCGACCCACCCCAGCAGCAGCCCGGCCAGCGCGGGCCCGAGCAGCATCGCCCCCTGGAACGCGATCCGGTTCAACGCCAATCCGGCCGCGAGTTGCTCCGGGGGCAACAACCGCGGGAGGAACGTCCGAGACGCGGGCCCGCCCCCGGCCACGAAGCACGACTGCACCGCCACGATCGCCAGCACGCCGACGACCGGCAGGTGCCCGAAGAACCCTTGCACGACAAGGAGGACCGAGCACGCGGCCTGGCCCACGAGCGTGATCAGGTAGAACCGCCGTCGATCGACCCGGTCCACCAGCGACCCGGCGAACAGCCCGAACACGATGATCGGCACCGCTTGCGCCAGTCCCACGGCTCCGGTCCAGATCGTGCTGCCGGTCATGTCCCACACCTGGAACATGACCGCCACCAGCGTCATCTGGCTGCCGAACCCGGAGAACACCCGCCCCACGAACAACCGCCGGAACACCGGCAGCCGCAACGGGGTCACGTCCAGCAGCAGCTTCACGACCAGGCCTCGTCATCGGCCAGCTTCTCGGCGATCCGGTCGTGGAAGCTCTTGCGCTCCAGCAGCGCCGCGATGTCCGCGACCACCCTCGTCAACGGGTAGGGCAGCTCGGCCTCGATCTCCGCGACCGCTTCCTCGGTGGCCCGCCACTCGGCCGCCAGCCGCCCCACGACCGCCTCGGCCTTCGGGGTCAGCAGGACCAGCTTGCTGCGCCCGTCCGGCCCCTTCCCGGTCGCCACGAACCCGGCGGCCCGCATCGCGGCCACCTTCTGGCTCAGCGCGGAGTGCGTCCGCTCCACGGACTCGGCCAGTTCGGTGATGGTCATCGGGCCGCGCAGGTGCAGCCGGATCAGCTCCATCACCCAGTTCGGCTTGAGCCCCTCGACCCGCGCCTCGCGGTAGAGCAGCTCGATGTCGTCGTCCATGCCCGCCAGCAACAGCCGCAGCGGACCCCAGTGGCTCACCTCGGTGGGATCGTTCACCGGGCGATCGTAACAGCACTTATATAAGCACTGTCAAAGTTTAGTCGGTCCAGACCGGGGCCCGCTTCTCCAGGAACGCCGCCCGCCCCTCCACCGCCGCGGGCGTCTGCGCCGCGGCGGCCATCACCTCGACCGCGATCGCGTACGCGTCGGCCTCAGGCCGGTCGAGCTGCGCGTACAACGTCTGCTTCCCCACCGCCTTGCTGGCCCGACTCCCCCTCGTGGCCCGCGCCAGCAACTCGTCCACCGCCGCGTCCAACTCGGCGGCGGGCACGACCCGGTTCACCAACCCCCACCGCTCGGCCGTCACCGCGTCGACCACGTCCCCGGTCAACGCCATCTCCATCAACCGCTTCCGCCCGATCGCCCGCGCCACCGGCACCGCGGGCGTGTGGCAGAACCACCCGGCCTTCCCCCCTGGCAACGCGAACCCGGCCTCCTCGGCGGCCACCGCGAGATCGCAGGACGCCACCAGCTGGCACCCGGCGGCCGTGGCCAACCCGTGCACCCGAGCCACCACCACCTGCGGCACCGACTCGATCGTCCGCATCAGGTCCGTGCACAACGTCAACAACTCCCGAACCCCGTCCAGGTCCCGAGCCGCGACGTCCTCGAAGTCGTGCCCGGCCGAGAACACCGGCCCCTCCCCACCGAGCACGATCCCGGACGCCCCACTGGCCGCCGCCGCGTGGAACGCCGCCAACAACTCCGTGAGGTGCGAGAACGACAACGAGTTCCGCTTGGCCGGACGGTTCATCGTGATGCGCACGACGTCCGGGGTCTCGACAACGATCAGGTGCTGGTAGTCGGCCATCCCCCGACCGTAGCCCGCCTCAGACCGCCACGCGGAACGTCCGCCGGTAGGCGTCCGGCCCGACCCCCAGCTCCGCCCGCAGCCGCCGCCGCAGGTTCGCCGACGTCCCCAGCCCGGACCGCTCGGCCACCCGGTCGACCGGCAGGTCCGTCGTCTCCAGCAACCGCTGCGCCAGCCGGACCCGCTGCACCTGCAACCACCGCCCCGGCGTGCTCCCGGTGGCCTCCACGAACGCCCGGTGGAACGTCCGCTCGCTCAACCCGGAGTGCTCGGCCAGGTCCCCCACCCCGATCGGCTCCGCCAACCGCGACACGGCCCAGTCCACTGTGGACGCCATCCCGGCCTTGACCACCCGACGGGGCACCGGCGCTTCCGCGTACTGCCGCTGATCCCCTTCCCGCACCGGCGGCATGACCATCCGCCGGGCGATCGTCGCCGCGACCTCGGCCCCGTGATCCCGTCGCACGAGGTGCAGGCACAGATCGGCACACCCCAGCACCCCGGCCGACGTGTACACCGGGTCGTCCGACGTGAACAGCACGTCCCGCCGCACCACCGCCCGTGGCGCGGCCGCCGTCAACTCGTCCAGCATCCGCCAGTGCGTGGTGGCCGACCGCCCGTCGAGCAACCCGGCGGCGGCCAGCACGAACGACCCCGAGCACAACCCGGCGACCGTGCCGGTGAACCCGCGCAACGCGTCCAGCACCGCTGAGGGCACGGGCGCGAGCGGATCACCTCGACCCGGCACCAGCACGAGATCGCACCCCGCGAGCCCGTCCAGCCCGTGCGTGGCCGCCAGGTCGCCGATCGGCGCGAGCCGGGTCGTCGCCCGGTCCGGCGCGCACAGCCGCAGCTCGAACAGCGGCACGGCCGAGTCGGTCCGGTCGATCCCCCACACCTCGCTCACCACCGACACGTCGAAGATCCGACTCCCCGGCAGCAGCAGGACGCCCACGGTGCGCATGGCAGGAAAGTACCGCACCGCGCGGCTCTTGCCACTCCCCTGACCAGCGCCGCGACGGCCAGAGTTCACCCCATGACAGCTCTGATCCTGATCGACGTGCAGCGCGGTTTCGACGACCTGGAGTTCTGGGGGCCGCGCAACAACCCCGACGCCGAGGCGAACATCTCCGCGCTGGTCCAGGCCTGGAAGGGCCCCGTCGTGCAGGTGCGGCACGACTCGGTCAAGCCCGGTTCACCGCTGGCCGCGGGCACGCTCGGCAACACGTTCAAGCCCGAACTCGATGGCCTGGAGCCGGACCTGATGTTCGCGAAGACCGTGAACTCCGCGTTCCACGGCGAGGTGGACCTGCACGCGTGGCTGAAGGGGCGCGGCATCACCGACATCACCGTGGTCGGCATCTCCACCAACCACTGCGTCGAGACGACCGCCCGCGTCGGCGGCAACCTCGGCTACCGGGTGGTCGTGCCGATCGACGCGACCTACACGTTCGACCTCGAAGGCCTCACGGCCGACCAGCTGACCGCCGCCACGGTGGCGAACCTCCGCGGCGGCGGCTTCGCCGAGATCACCAGCACCAAGGAGGTGCTGGACGAGATCTGCCCTACGTGAGCCTGTGCGCCTCGCGGACGACCGTGACGATCTCGTCCATGATCTGCGTCAGCTCGTAGTCCTTGGGCGTGAAAACCCTGGCCACACCGCGTTCCTTGAGCTTCTCGGCGTCGTCGGGCGGGATGATCCCCCCGACGATGACCGGGATGTCCCCCGCGCCCGCGGCCCGCAGGCCGTCGACCACGGCGGGCACGACCTCCAGGTGCGAGCCGGACAGGATCGACAGCCCCACCACGTGCACGTCCTCCTGCACGGCGGCGGACGTGATCTGCGCGGGCGTGAGCCGGATGCCCTGGTAGACCACCTCGAACCCGACGTCGCGCGCCCGGACGGCGACCTGCTCGGCCCCGTTCGAGTGCCCGTCCAGACCGGGCTTGCCGACCAGGATCCGCAGCCGTTCGCCGATCTCCTCGCCGGTGGCCCGCACGCGGTCGCGCACCCGCGCGATCTCCGTGCCCGCCTCACCGGACGCCGACGCGGCCGAAACCCCGGTGGGAGCCCGGTATTCGCCGAACGTCTCGCGCAGCGCCTGCGACCACTCGCCGGTCGTGACCCCGGCCTTGGCGCACGCGATCGTGACCTCGACGAGGTTCGCGTCGGTCTTCGCCGCCGCCCGCAACGCCGAGAGCGTCGAGTCCACCAGGGACTCGTCCCTCCCCGCCCGCCACTCGCGGATCGCTTCCACCGCTTGGAGTTCGACGATCGGGTCGATCGTCTCGATCGCCTTCGCGCCCTCGGCCTGCAACGGCGACGGCTCGCTCGTGGCGAACTTGTTCACGCCCACCACGACGTCCTCACCGGACTCGACCCGGCGCCGCCGGTCGGCCAGCGAGCTGACGAGCGCGGACTTCATGTACCCGCTCTCGACGGCCGCGACCGCGCCGCCCATCGCCTGCACGCGGTCGATCTCCTCGCGCGCCCCGGCGATGATCTCCGCGACCTTGGCCTCGACCACCTTCGAACCCTCGAAGATGTCCTGGTACTCCAACAGGTCCGTCTCGTAGGCGAGCACCTGCTGCATCCGCAGCGCCCACTGCTGGTCCCACGGCCGCGGCAACCCCAGTGCCTCGTTCCACGCGGGCAGCTGGATCGCCCGAGCCCGCGCGTCGCGCGACAGCGACACCGCCAGCATCTCCAGCACGATCCGCTGCACGTTGTTCTCCGGCTGCGCCTCGGTCAACCCCAGCGAGTTGACCTGCACGCCGTACCGGAACCGCCGCTGCTTCGGGTCGGTGATGCCGTACCGCTCGCGGGTGATGTCGTCCCAGAGCTGGGTGAACGCCCGCATCTTGCACATCTCCTCGACGAACCGCACGCCCGCGTTCACGAAGAACGACATGCGCGCGACCACGTCGCCGAACCGCTCCGGCGGCACCTGCCCGGAGTCGCGGACGGAGTCCAGCACCGCGATCGCCGTCGACATCGCGTACGCCACCTCCTGCGCGGGCGTGGCCCCCACCTCTTGCAGGTGGTACGAGCAGATGTTGATCGGGTTCCACTTCGGCACGTTCGACACGGTCCACGCGACCATGTCCGTGATCAGCCGCAGACTGGGGCCGGGCGGGAACACGTACGTCCCCCGCGACAGGTACTCCTTGATGATGTCGTTCTGCGTCGTCCCGGCGAGCTGGTTCGGGTCGGCCCCGTGCTCCTCGGCCACGCTCACGTACAGCGCGAGCAGCCACATCGCCGTCGCGTTGATCGTCATGGACGTGTTCGCGCCGTCGAACGGGATCCCGTCGAACAGCCTGCGCATGTCGCCGATGTGCGAGATCGGCACGCCGACCTTGCCCACCTCGCCCTTGGCGAGTTCGTCGTCGGGGTCGTAGCCGGTCTGCGTCGGCAGGTCGAACGCCACCGACAGGCCCGTCTGGCCCTTGGCGAGGTTCCGCCGGTACAGCTCGTTGGACGCGGAGGCGGACGAGTGCCCCGCGTAGGTCCTCATGACCCACGGGCGGTCGCGCTCGCGGTCGGCCGGGTACGGCAAGACAACCTCCCGAGGCCGGTGACGACGTTGTTGCCCGTAGCGTACTGACCGGTAACACGCCGTCCACGTGCCGTTGCTCACTGAATCGGTACCAGTGGGCGGGGTCTCAGCGCCGGGGAACCCGTCCGCCCTTTCCGCACTCCAAGGGGCTCAGGCACGGGCTCGATTCAGAACCTCCGTAGGATCGCCCATCAGGGGCAAGGTTGAGGAGTTCTTTGGTGAGTGAGCATTTCCGGGTCCACGGCGGGGCGCGCCTGGTCGGCGAGGTCGATGTCGTCGGGGCCAAGAACAGCGTGTTGAAGCTGATGGCGGCGGCTCTGCTCGCCGAGGGCACGTCCACGATCACGAACTGCCCGGAGATCCTGGACGTGCCGCTCATGGCGGACGTCCTGCGCAGCCTCGGGTGCGTCGTGGTCATCGAGGGCGACGTGGTCACCATCACCACGCCCGCCGAGCTGAACCACCGCGCCGACTCCGAGGCGATGGGGAAGCTGCGCGCGTCGGTGTGCGTGCTCGGGCCGCTCGTCGGGCGCTGCAAGCGCGCGGTCGTGGCGCTGCCCGGCGGTGACGCGATCGGCTCGCGACCGCTGGACATGCACCAGGCCGGCCTGCGGAAGCTGGGCGCCACCACCGAGATCGAGCACGGCTGCGTCGTCGCGAACGCCGAGGGCCTGCACGGCGCGCAGATCTGGCTGGACTTCCCGAGCGTCGGCGCGACCGAGAACATCCTGATGGCCGCGGTGCTGGCCAAGGGCACGACGGTGATCGACAACGCGGCCCGCGAGCCGGAGATCATCGACATCTGCCTGATGCTCCAGGACATGGGCGCGAAGATCGAGGGCGCGGGCACGTCCACGCTGACCGTGCACGGCGTCGACAGCCTGAACCCGACCGACCACCGCGTCGTCGGCGACCGGATCGTCGGCGCGACCTGGGCGTTCGCCGCCGCGATGACCCGAGGCGACATCCGCGTCCGCGGCGTGAACCCGCACCACATCGACCTCGTGCTGGAGAAGCTCCGCATGGCGGGCGCCGAGGTCACCACCTACGAGGGCGGCCCGGACGAGGGCTTCCGCGTGGTGCAGGTGGAACGCCCGAAGTCGGTCGACTTCGTCACCCTCCCGTACCCCGGTTTCGCGACCGACAACCAGCCGTTCGCCATCGCGCTGTCCACGGTCTCCGAGGGCACGTCGATGATCACCGAGAACCTCTTCGAGGCCCGGTTCCGGTTCATCGAGGAGATGATCCGCCTGGGCGCGGACGCCCGCACCGACGGCCACCACGCCGTCGTCCGCGGCGTCGAACGCCTCTCCAGCGCCCCCGTGTGGGCGTCGGACATCCGCGCGGGCGCGGGCCTCGTGCTGGCGGGCCTGTGCGCCGACGGCGCGACCGAGGTGTACGAGATCTTCCACATCGAACGCGGCTACCCCGGCTTCGTGGAGAACCTCCGCAAGCTCGGCGCGAGCGTCGAACGCGTCACGGCTTGACCGAACGGGCGTCCACCCCTGGTGGGCGCCCGTTCGCCTAGACGTCCCGCAGCAGCAGTTTCGCGTCCGGGACGTCCACCGGGAACACCATGACCCGGAACGCGCCCGGTTGGGCGCCCCGCACGGACGTGGCCTTGATGCCCGCGGTGCGCAAGCGCTTGGCCAGGACTCGGGCGGCCTCCTCGGTCGGGACGACGGCGACCTCGTTGAGCAGGCCGAAGTCGTCGCCGGTGTAGTCCGGCACGGCTCGGCGGTCGTTGCCGAACGCCCACCGCAGCACCCCGGCCAACACCCCGAACACCACGACCAGCAGCAGGGTCTGGATCCACGCGTTCACGGGTCCCATCCTCCGCCTCCGCGCACCGGAGCGCAGCCGCCGAGCGGATCACCGAACTAGAGTGCCGGGTATGGCGGTTCACCTCACCAAGATCTACACGCGGGTCGGCGACGACGGCACCACCGGGCTCGGCGACTTCTCACGGGTCCCCAAGACGGATCCGCGCATCGTGGCCTACGCGGACGTCGACGAGACCAACGCGTCCCTCGGCGTCGCCTTGGCGCTCGGAGCACTGGCCGAAGACGTCTACGGCGTCGTCCAGAAGGTGCAGAACGACCTGTTCGACGTCGGTGCCGACCTGTGCACCCCGATCGTCCCCGACCCGGAGTACCCCCCGCTGCGCGTGACGCAGGCCTATGTGGACCGGCTGGAGGGCTGGTGCGACGAGTACAACGCCCGCACCGGCAAACTGGACTCGTTCATCCTCAACGGCGGCACCCCCGGCGCCGCACTGCTCCACCAGGCCCGCACGATCTCCCGCCGCGCGGAGCGCAGCACGTGGGCCCTGCTGGAGGTGGACGCGGACCGCACGAACGTGCTGACGGCGAAGTACCTGAACCGCTTGTCCGACCTGCTGTTCATCCTGGCCCGCGTCGCGAACCCGGACGGCGACGTCCTGTGGAAGCCGGGCGGGAACGCCTAGCTGGCCCAGGGAATGGAACGGCCCGGAGGCGCTGACTCCAGCCAGGACAGGAAGCCGGTCAGCGCGTCCGGGCCCATCGCGATCTCGATCTCGCTGCCCGTGCTGCTGCGACACCTCAGGACGGTGGAGCCCGTCGGCATCGCGTACGTCTCGGAGGGACCCGGCTCGCGCCGGTCGTCGATCTCCAGGCCTTCGCGGGTGATGATCTGGTTCGGGCCGGAGCCGAGGCTCAGCACGCGGAACCAGACGAACTCGTCACCCTGGTAGCGGCCGACGCCGAGGTGCCAGCCCCGGCCGCTGTCGTCCTGCCGCAGGCGGAGCGCTACGTGCACGCCGCCCGCGCGGAGCAGTCTGAGCCTGCGCCAGGCGAAGTACGCCAGGCACACGACCGCCACGAACAGGACCACCCCGACCATCTCGGCGATCCCCACGGCGATACCCGCTCGTCCGCGTCCGGTCTCAGGCCGAGTGTCCGGCGGCGCGCAAGGCGGCGAGCGCTCGCCCTCGCTGGAGGTCGTCCGCGTCCTTCACGGCGGACCGGGCCTGCTCGACGTCGATCTCGTCCGCCAGCTCGGCGTCCTCGGCGAGCACGCTCACCGCGGACCCGGTCACGGACAGGAAGCCCCCGTAGACGGCGGCGGTCACCAACTCGCCGTCGGTCGTGCGGATGCGGACCACGCCACCCTCGACCAGCTGGCCGAGC
>Ga0247771_1000396_pt1 | contig 14061 bp, 9 predicted proteins | sample UWRJL197509C6_FD_179948 | JGI IMG/M metagenome (GOLD analysis project Ga0247771, IMG submission 179948) | Plant litter microbial communities from Arlington Agricultural Research Station in Wisconsin, United States - UWRJ-L197-509C-6 | ecosystem: Environmental > Terrestrial > Plant litter >...
CACGCGAACGCCTGCCTGAAATTCGTCGGGGGCGTTGGGCAGGTAGATCAGCAGGGCGCTGGGAATGAGCTTGGTATTTTCATCGAGGTCGATCTTGTAGTAGCCGTGCAGGTAATAGTGGCGGTAAAGCATGGCCTGGTCGCCGGCGCTGCCCGCGTTGTCGTAGAGATCGAGCTTCGACTGGATCAATTGGCTTACCGAGGCGCCGATCTGGAACTTCGGTGTGGTGAAGGCGATGCCGAAACCCGCGTCGCCCTTGAAGCGCTTGTCGTTGCCGGAGATCACGGGGTCGTTGCCGAGCGAGCCCTGGAGCTTGGCGCGGTCGTAGCTGAACTGCTGTACGCGCGCTTCCAGTCCGAGGGAGAAGGTAGCGTTATTTTTCAGGGCGATGTGATAGGCATAAGCGGTCTGCAGGCCGTTGCGGGTGGTCGGTCCGGTCACGTCGTTGTAGAGGTAGCCGCCGATGCCGATATTGGCTTTCTGCAGGTAGGCGCTTCCGAATATCAGGCCCGTCTGGGGCGCGCCGGGCATACCGCTCCACTGGGTGCGGAAGGAGCCGCCGATGCTGCCGTAGTGCTGGCTGCCGGCGGTGGCCGGGTTGTGCATCGGGCCGTACATGTCGAAGAAGCTGGAGGTGGCAAGCTGCTGGGCACTGCAAGCGAAGGTGGCCAGGAATAATATTGCGAGGAGCTGGATGTGTTTCATAATCTCTTTTTCACTTTTTCAAATGGTTATCGCAGGATGGTCACGTTGCCTTTCTGGTAAACGGTGCGGCCGTTGATCAGCTGGTAGGTGATCACGTAGTAATACGTGCCGTCGGGCAGGGGCGAGCCTTTGTAGCGGCCGTCCCAGTTGTTGTGGTAGTCCGACGATTCGAACACCTTGTTGCCGTAGCGGTTGTATACCTCGGCGCGTACGAGCTTGGAGCAGCCGCCGCTCGTTACGGTCCACACGTCGTTGGTGCCGTCACCGTTGGGCGTGAAGGCTACCGCGGGCTGTACGCAGTAGGGCAGCACGTTGATCAGCACATCGTCGGAGGAAGTACATCCGTTGGCGCCGGTCAGCTGTACGGTATAGGTCGTCGTTTGCAGCGGCGTGGCGACCGGGTTGCGGATGTTCGTCTGGCTCAGGCCCGTGGCGGGCGACCAGAGGAAGCTGCCCGTGCCCGTTGCCTGGAGCTGCACGGCATCGCCGGCGATGATGGTCTGGTCGGGGCCGGCATTCACCTGCGGGCCGGGGAACACGGTGATGTTCAGCGTGTCGCGGACGACGCAGGGTCCTTGCGATGCGGTTACGATATAGGAGGTGTTGGTGCGCGGCGTCAGTACGGGGCTGGCGATGAGCGGCGTGGTGATGCCGGTCGTCGGGGTCCAACTGAAGTTGGGCGCGTTGCTTACGGTGGTGGCGGTGATGGAGGCGCCGACGCATATCGACGTATCATTCACGGTTTTTACGGTCAGGTTGTTCTGCACGGTTACCGAAGCGGTAGCGTTGGCGGTACAGCCCTGGGCGTCTTTAACCAGCACTACGTAGTTGCCGGGCTCTACGCCGGTAAAGCTGTTGGAGGTCTGGAAGTTGCCGCCGTTCAGCGAATACTGGTAAGGAGCGGTGCCGCTGCCGGTGGGCACGGTCACGGCCAGAGTGCCGTTGGGGCTGGCGCAGCTGGTGAGCACGGGTGCGGCGGTGGCCGACAGGTTCGTGCCGTTCTTGATGATGCGGATGGTATCGCTGCCGAAGACCTCAACGGTCGGATCGTCGTTCTTCATATAAACGGACCGTACGGCGAAGCGGGTGCTGCCTACGCCCGAGCAAACGTTGGGGAAGGAAGCGATGCGCTGTCCGTTGGTGCTTACGGTGGTGGTGCCTACGGAAACGAGGTTATTGCTCATGTCGTACAGCTCCACGCGCTTCAGCAGGCTGGTGCCGGGGTTGCCGGTGGTGTTGGCGGTGGGGATGAACGAGTAGGATTCCGTGGGGATGGTGTTGTTGTTCGTGGAAGCAACGGTCCAGGCGGGGTCGGAGGCCCTTCTGCCCTGCACCATGACCGATTGGGTGCGGGTGTAGTCCTGCATGCCGATCATGGCGCGGCCGTCGTTCCAACTGGGGCAAACCTGCTTGCTGTAGATGAGCACCTGCACGATGCCGGTGGATTCGTTGAGGATGATCTGGTGCGTGTTCTCGATGGTGGTGGAGCAATCGAAGAGGGGCACCTTGAAAAAGCTGAGGACCCAGCGGCGGTAGGGCGCGGTGCCGATGGTCGTATAGCGGATGACGCTCGTGGGCGATGTGGTATAGAATGGATCGATGTCGTGGTAGGGACCCATGATGAGCGCGCGGTCATATAAGGTGCTGGGCAGGTCGAGCGGCGTGCCGGCGAGGGCGCTGAGAGCGCCCGAGTTGCTGAGGATCTGGTAGTGGGCGAAATTGGTGGCGAGGCTCACGTCGAAGGAAACCACGCCGTTGGTGCTGGCCACCAGCTGGGTGTATGGAGTGCCGTAGAACTGAAAGGGGAAGCCGATGTTGATGGCGCTGCTGTAGCGGTCATCCTGGTTGAGCGAGGCGGAGGTGCCGGGGCCGCTGGGAACGATCGGCGGCAGCTGCTGGCAGGTGGCTGTGGGCGAGTTGCCGACCACGGTGCCGTACCGCGTCGAGCCGGAATAAAGGTCGGGAATGCGGGCCTGGAGCGTGATGCACGACGTGGCGCAACCCGATACGATGGTATCTTTCTGACAGCTGAAGTTGAAGGTTTGCTGGGAGAAGCCGGCGACAAATGAAAACAGGAAGACCGCAAGTAAACAGGATCTCATAAGCAGTATACTTTAAAATTGAGCAGTTTGTAAGGGGACGGTCGGCCTTCGAAAGGAAGAGGAATTTTACTTTTGGATCGCTGGACGAATCGTCCAACAGGAGAGTTCAAACCTACTGAATTTTTTGATCGGGAAATCAAATTTTTTTAACTATTTCTTGACGGAGGCGCTGCCGAACTTTCGGCAAATGTTCCTGCACTAGAGGCAAACCCCTTACCTTTGCCCACCCAATTCCGGAGCGGGCCGCAGCGGCCGGCAACCGGAAAGGGACCTCCCGAAAGGAGGACCCGGCGGGCTCTGCGGGTGTGGCGAAACTGGTAGACGTATCAGACTTAGGATCTGACGCCGCGAGGCATGGGGGTTCGAGTCCCTTCACCCGCACAAACAGGCACAGGATGAGGTCCGCCTTGTCCTGTGCTTAAAACATTCATTCAACTATCAATCATCATGGCTACAGTTACGCAACAGGATGTTGCCCCCCTGCACAAGCACCTGAACGTTACGATCAACAAGGAAGACTACCTTCCCACTTTCGAAAAATCGCTGAAAGACTACAGCAAGAAAGCCAACATCCCCGGCTTCCGCAAAGGCATGGTCCCCTCCGGCCTTATCCGCAAGATGTACGGCAACTCCCTCTTCGTTGACGAGGTGCTCAAGACCGTCGACAAGGAAGTGATCCAGTACCTCGAGACCGAAAAGCTCGACATCTTCGCCCAGCCCCTGCCTGTGGAGATGAACCTCGGCCAGCTCGACGTGAACAACCCCAACAACTACACCTTTACGTTCGAGGTGGGTATGAAGCCTTCCTTCGAGCTGCCCAACCTGAGCCAGGAAAAGCTGCCCCGCTATAAAGTGACCATCAACGACGACATGCTGAACGAAGAGGTGGAGCGCCTGCGCACCCGCTATGGCAACATGTCAGAACCCGAGACCGTCACCGGCGACGAGAACGTGCTTAACGTCACCTTCACCGAAACCGACGCCCAGGGCGCCGACGTTCCCGGCGGCATCACCAAGGACAACTCCCTCCTCGTAAAATATTTCCGCGAAAGCTTCCGCCCGGGCCTCATCGGCGCCAAGACCGGCGATACTTTCCAGCTCTCCCTCGACGAAGCCTTCGAAGGCAAGGAAGCCGAGTGGGTGCTGGGTGACCTCGGCGTGGACAGCGCCACCGGCCGCCATTTCCGCATGGCCATCACCAAGGTGGGCCTCGTAGAGCCGCGCGAGTTGAATGAAGAATTTTTTGCCCAGCTTTTCTCCGACGGCAGCGTGAAGACCGAAGAGGAATTCCGCCAGCGCATCCGCGAGGAGCTGCAAAAGCAATGGGACGCCGAGAGCCGCAACCAGCTCCAGCATACCCTTCACCACATCCTCCTCGACCATACCCATATCGACTTCCCGCACGACTTCCTCAGGCGCTGGATCAAGACCCAGGGCGAGAACAACCAGCCCAAGACCGACGAGGAAGTGGAGCAGGAGTTCCCCGGCTTCCTGAACCAGCTCAAGTGGTCGCTCATTTCCGAAAAGCTGATCCAGGACAACGGCATCCGCGTGGAGCCCGACCAGATCCGCCAGTTCGCCAAGGAGCAGCTGCTCGGCTACATGGGCATGCAGACCCTCGACGAAGAGCAGCAGTGGGTGCGCGACTACATCGACCGCATGATGAAGGACCGCAAATATGTTGAGGATGCCTACAACCGCCTCCAGACCCAGAAGGTTTTCGACTGGGCCGAAACGCAGGTGCAGGGCGTTGAAACGCAGGTGACGCGCGAAGAGTTCATCCGCATGAACGAGCAGCACCAGCATCAGCACCACGGTTAATACCCGATCATCTTAATAATAGCAGTTGGCCGCCCGCGCCGCTCCAGCCCCGCTGGAAAGGCCCGGATCGCCAGCTGCTTTTTTATGCCCCGCCCCTATTGGCGGGCCGCCGCCGGCCGCCGGCTTAGCCACTCTGGCATTTTGTCCTCTTTTTTCGGGCAAGCACGGTATTTGATAGCTCACAATCACTTAATTTGCCTTAAAACCCAACAAAAGACGATATGAGCTTTCAATCAGAATTTGAGAAATATGCCGTGAAGCACAGAGGAATGTCGAGCAATACTTTAGACAGCTACGGCAAATACGCGATCACCGCCCTCACCCCCAATATTATCGAGGAAAGACCGATGAACGTCGCCGTCATGGACGTGTACAGCCGCCTGATGATGGACCGCATCATCTTCCTGGGCTATCCCATCAACGACGAAGTGGCCAACATCGTCACCGCCCAGCTCCTCTTCCTGGACTCCACTGACCGCACCCGCGACATCAATATGTATATCAACTCCCCCGGCGGTTCCGTTTATGCCGGCCTGGGTGTTTATGATACCATGCAATACGTCTCCCCCGACGTGGCCACCATCTGCATCGGCATGGCCGCCTCCATGGGCAGCGTACTGCTGGCCGCCGGCACCAACGGCAAGCGCGCCGCCCTCAAGCACGCCCGCATCATGATGCACCAGCCCAGCGGCGCCATCGGCGGCCAGGCTACCGACATCGAGGTGACCGTGAAGGAGATCCGCAAGCTGAAGCGCGAGCTGTACGACATCGTGTGCAACCACTCCAACCAAACCCTCGAGCGCGTAGAGGCCGACTTCGACCGCGACTACTGGATGACCGCACCCGAAGCAAAGGAATACGGACTGGTGGATGAAGTGCTCCTGACCAATCCCCGGAAAGAAAAGAAACCCGAAACAAAATAAACCCCAAAAAGAAAAAGATGAGCTTACAAGATCCATTATACAGGCAGTGGGTAATGCAACCCGATCCCGAAACGCCCGGCGAACCCGAAGATCCCGAAGAAGAAAAAGAAGAACGGGCCCAGATCGATACACAGATGCTCTATAAAAAGCTTGAGCGCTATTTTTACCAGACCCGCAGCATCTACCTGTGGGGCGTGGTCGACGATAAATCCGCCAAGGACGTGGTGACGAAACTGATGCTCCTCGAAGCCGACAAGCCCGGCGAAGAGATCAAGTTTTATATCAGCAGCCCCGGCGGCTCCGTAACCAGCGGCATGGTGATGTACGATACCATGCGCATGATCTCCTCTCCCGTCAGCACCATCTGCATGGGCCTTGCCGCCTCCATGGGCAGCATTCTCCTGAGCGGTGGCGCCAAAGGCCGTCGCTTCATCTACCCCCACGGCGAAGTGATGATCCACCAGCCCTCGCTGGGCGGCCACATCCAGGGCGTGAGCGCCGACATGGAGATCCATGCCGAGCAGATCCTCCGCACCAAGGAAATGGGCGCCCGCATCCTCGCCGAAAATACCGGCCAGACCATCGAGCGCATCCGCAAGGACTTCGAACGCGACTACTGGATGGACGCCACCAAGGCCATCGAGTATGGCATCGTGGATAAGGTGATCGACAAACTCTAGGTTCCGATAAAAACATACGACCCCGCCGCGGCGGGGTTTTTCTTTAGCGGCTTTTGCCTATCTTAAAGAAAAACTGTATATATATGGGCTGCACCACATCGAAAAAGCCTGGTAAGGACAATGGCAGGGTTCGCCAAATGGTCGGGCTAAGCTGTTCATTACCAGCTTTAGCGGCGGGAAAACTAAATGGTTTATTATAATTTGGGGTGAAACCGTGCATACCCATCCATTTTTTTTATTTTTGCCTGTTCGAATGCAGCTTTTATTGGACTTAAACGTTCTATTACTTACTACCAGAAACAATTAAATGGCAAAAAACATATTACACTGTTCGTTCTGCGGCCGCAGCCGCGATGAGGTGAAGATCCTCATCGCCGGGCAGGAAGGGCATATCTGTGAGAATTGCGTAGAGCATGCCCGGGAGATCATCGACCAGGAGCTGATGGTGCGGGACGATAAGGCGGCCAACCCTGCCTCCTTCAAGCTGACCGTGAAGAAGCCGATGGAAGTGAAGAAGTTCCTCGACGAGTACGTGATCGGCCAGGACGAAGCGAAGAAGGTGCTGGCGGTAGCCGTTTACAACCACTACAAGCGCCTCCAGTACAAGGCTTCCGACACTGCCAAGGACGAGATCGAGATCGAAAAAAGCAATATCGTGATGGTCGGCGAGACCGGCACCGGCAAGACCCTGCTGGCCAAGACCATCGCCAAGCTGCTGAACGTTCCCTTCACCATCGTAGACGCTACCGTATTTACCGAAGCCGGTTATGTGGGCGAAGACGTGGAGAGCATCCTCACCCGCCTCCTCCAGGTGTGCAACTACGACGTGGCCTCCGCCGAGCGCGGCATCGTCTACATCGACGAGATCGACAAGATCGCCCGCAAGAGCGACAACCCCTCCATCACCCGCGACGTGAGCGGCGAGGGCGTGCAGCAGGGCATGCTGAAGCTCCTGGAAGGCACCGACGTGCTGGTGCCCCCGCAGGGCGGCCGCAAGCACCCCGAGCAAAAGCTTATCAAGATCAACACCCAGAATATCCTCTTCATCTGCGGCGGCGCCTTCGACGGCATCGACAAGATCATCGCCCGCCGCGTGCAGACAAACACCATCGGCTTCAACGTAGATAAGGTGCTGCAGGAGAACATGAAGAAGAACCTGCTGCGCTACGTGAACGCACAGGACCTGAAGACCTTCGGCCTCATCCCCGAGCTGCTCGGCCGCCTGCCCGTGGTCACTCATCTCGACCCCCTCGATGCGGAGACCCTGCGCGCCATCCTGACCGAGCCGAAGAACGCCCTCATCAAGCAATATATCCGCCTCTTCGAGCTCGAAGGCATCAAGCTCACGATCGAGAACGAAGTGCTGGACTTTATGGTGGAGAAAGCCGTGGAGTACAAGCTGGGCGCCCGCGGCCTGCGCAGCATCTGCGAAGGCATCCTCACCGATGCCATGTTCGAGCTGCCCTCTTCGAAGGAAAAGTTCTTTACGCTCGATATGGAGTATGCCCGCCGCAAATTCGACAAGAGCAAGCTTAGCCTGTTGAAAGTGGCCTGAGAAGTAAACCCTTAAACTTAAGATAGTATATGTTTGGATTGAACAAAGACAATGCGCAGGGCCAGGTAACGGAACTGATCGAAAAGCTGCAAACAAATGCCGGCCTCAGCGAAGAACAAGCGAACAAGGTACTCGACACCATTAAAGACTTCGTAGTCGAAAAATATCCCATGCTTTCCGGCGCCGTCAACAGCATGTTCGGAAGCAAGTAATTCTTTTGAATGTACGCAAGGGCTGCAGCCGTTTACGGTGCAGCCCTTTTTCTATGCCCCTAATCCGGGCAGCAGGTGCGGCCCGCGGTTTGCTTTACCTTTATCAAAATAAATAATATGAACGAGCTCATAGAACAGGTCGTGCAAAAGACGGGCATTCCCGCCGACAAGGCAAAGCAGGTACTCGAAGCTATTTCTTCTTTCGTGGGACAGAAGTTCCCGCATCTTTCGGGGCCGCTTCAGTCGGTGCTTGGCGGCAGCGGCAGCGCTGCCGGCGGCGAGGCCACGCAGGAAGGCAATAATCCCCTCGGCGATCTTGGCGGCAAGTTCGGTTTCTAACCGTTTCGCGACGGAAAATAAGCAAAAGGTGCTGTTGGAATCCACATGATTCGAACAGCACCTTTTTTTAAATTCAAACCTTATTAAATAGATAGAGCCTGTCATTTCTGACAGGCTCTGATTCGGTAACTTGGTTACGTTATCGCGAGATAAGAGGCTTGACCAAGCATCACGATACGAAGGTATAGATTTTTTAATATCCTAACAAAATGAGGTTCAGGGATTTTAGCCGGCATTTTTCCCCGGCAAGGGTGGGCAGATATTTAAATGCAACAGGAAATAACACTAAAAGAGCCGCGAAGCTTTATAAAGCAAATTTAAAATTAGCGCAGGCTTTTCACCCCTTACTGGGGGTTGTTGAAGTTGTACTAAGAAATAAGATCAACGACGTCTTAACAGCTCATTTCAATGATGCGGATTGGATAATAAATCAGAAGGCCGGCTTTATGACAGCCCCTTCGCTTTCATACATACACAAAAGAACAAATAGGAGAAGAACCAATAACTTCTTAAAAACAGAGATAGAAAAAGCCGAAAGAAGATTAATAAAAAATGGGGCGTCAATTACAAGCGGGAAAATAATTGCCGAGCAAACGCTGGGCTTCTGGACAGATTTATTTGAAGTTCATCACTATCGCCTGCTTCAAGGTAAACCGATTAAAATATTTTCATCCCTTCCTTCAGGATATGGACGGAAGCAGTTGAATGAAGAGTTGAATAAAATAAGAAGGTTTAGAAATAGAATAAACCATAACGAGCCGGTATGCTTTAACGGAAATAACATTGACCTTTCCGAAGCACAGGACGTTTACAATTCGATTATCAAAATCCTTAGCTGGATCGATCCGGCTTTACTAACGTATGTGAAAGACATAGACAAGGTCCAGAAAAAAATTATGCAGGCACAAAGAATATAGCCTGCTCAATATATTAATAAGAACTCGCCGCATGGCACAGCTTTTTAACTCATGCTCTTCACACTAATAAAAAGGCCTGTCAAAATATTTGACAGGCCTTAATTCGTTTATCTCGTTACGTTGCCGCAGGTATCACGATATAAATTATATAAAAAATTCACTATCGACTAACTGCCTTAAACCGTTCTCTTTCTCACTTTTCAGCGGAGAAGAAAAACAGAAAGAGAAAGAGTGGTTTAGCTGCACCCCATGCTATTGCCGCAATTGAGGCATTTGTAGCAGGTGCCGCTGCGTACCGTTATGTGTCCGCAGGTGTTACAGGCCGGGGCATCGCTTTGCATGCTTTTGGCGGCGATGTTCACGGCATCCAGCGGGGCGTTGGCGGCCTTCTGGGGCTTTGGTGCCGGTGCAGGCGCCGAAGCCACTACGCGGATATTCGAGAGCTCGGGCTGCTTCACGGGCTCGTCCCAGTCCTCGGTGCCGGTGTTCGACACTTCGGGGCGGTCGAGGACGTGCACCAGGTCCGTGCGGTCGAGGTATTCGTAGCCCAGCGCGCGGAACAGGAAGTCGACGATGGAGGTGGCCGACTTGATGTTCGGGTGCTCCACGAAACCGGCGGGGTCGAACCGGGTGAACACGAATTTCTCTACGTATTCTTCCAGCGGCACACCGTATTGCAGGCCGATAGAGACCGCGATGGCAAAGCAGTTCAGCATGCTGCGCATGGTAGCTCCTTCCTTGGCCATGTCGATGAAGATCTCACCCAGCGTACCATCGGCGTACTCGCCGGTGCGCAGGAAGATGGTCTGTCCGTTGATCTTGGCCTTCTGCGTGAAGCCGCGGCGCTTGGCGGGCAGCGAGCGGCGCTCGACGATGCTGGCCAGCTTGCGTTTCAGCTGCGTGTCGGGCGATGCCTGTACGCGCTTCTGCACTTCCTCGAGCAGCTCGTCGATGGTGAGCTTGCCCATGTCTACGATATTGCTTTCAGCACCGAGGGCCATGCCTTCCTGCACGCTTTCTTCCGCGGGTGTTTCGTCTTTCTTCTTTTTGTCCGACTTGTTGCTCAGCGGCTGCGAGAGCTTCGAGCCATCACGGTAAAGCGCACACGCTTTCAGGCCGAGCTGCCAGCTGAGGAGGTAGGAATCCGCGATCTCTTCCACCACCGCTTCGTGGGGCAGGTTGATGGTCTTGGAGATGGCGCCGGAGATGAAGGGCTGGGCCGCGGCCATCATGCGGATGTGGCCATGGGCGTGGATATAGCGTTCACCCTTCCGGCCGCATTTGTTGGCGCAGTCGAACACCGGCAGGTGCTCTTCTTTCAGGGCAGGCGCACCTTCGACGGTCATGGTGCCGCAAACGTAGTCGTTGGCCGCTTCGATCTGCTCGTCGGTGAAGCCCAATGCTTCGAGGAGGCTCCATTCGAAATTGTAATAATCTTCGGGCTTGAAGCCGAGGCGCTTCAAGCACTCTTCGCCCAGGTTGTATACGTTGAACACGAAGCCGATCTCGAAGGCGGAGCCTACGGCCTTGTCCAGCTTTTTAATTTCGTCGGCGATGAAGCCTTTCTCGCTGAGGGTTTGGTGGTTGATGTGCGGCGCGCCGGCAAAGGAGCCGGTACCCACCGCATACTTGATGATGGCATCGGTCTGCTTCGCATCATAACCCAGGTTCTTCAGCGCCGTGGGCACCGACTGGTTGATGATCTTGAAATAACCGCCGCCGGAGAGTTTCTTGAATTTCACGAGGGCGAAGTCGGGCTCTACGCCGGTGGTGTCGCAATCCATTACGAGGCCGATGGTGCCGGTAGGTGCGATCACGGTAGCCTGCGCGTTGCGGTAGCCGTATTTTTCACCCAGCTCCACGGCATCGTCCCAAGCCTTGCAGGCGGCCTTCAGGAGGTAGTCGGGGCAGTACTGGGCTTTCAGGCCCTGGGGCTTCACGCTCAGGTTCTCGTACGTGTCGGCATCGTAGGCGGCCAGGCGGTGGTTGTGCATTACGCGGAGCATGTGCTCGCGGTTCTCTTCATAACGGGGGAAGGCGCCGAGGCTCTTGGCCATTTCGGCCGAGGTCTTGTAGGCGATGCCGGTCATGATGGCGGTAATGGCGCCGGAGATGGCGCGGGCCTTTTCGCTGTCGTAGGGAATGCCGCTCACCATCAGCAGGGTGCCGAGGTTGGCGAAGCCGAGGCCCAGCGTGCGGTACTCGTAGCTGAGCTGCGCCACTTCCTTCGAGGGGAACTGGGCCATCAGCACCGATACTTCGAGCACGGTGGTCCAGAGGCGGCAAACATATTCGAAGCCTTCCACGTCGAAGGTGCTGTCCTCGAAGTTGTAGAACTTCATCAGGTTGGCCGAAGCGAGGTTGCAGGCCGTGTTGTCGAGGAACATATATTCGGAGCAGGGGTTGGAAGCCCTGATCTCGCCGCCTTCGGGGCAGGTATGCCATTCGTTGATGGTCGTGTTGTACTGGGTACCGGGGTCGGCGCAGCGCCAGGCGGCGTAGGCGATCTGGTTCCACAATTCCTGCGAAGGAACTTTTTTCATCACGCGGCCGTCGGTGCGGGCGGTGAGCTCCCAGTCCTCGCCCTTCTCGAGCTTTTCGAAGAAGGAGTTGGGTATGCGTACGGAGTTGTTTGAATTTTGTCCGCTCACGGTGCGGTAGGCTTCGCCTTCATAATCGCTGGCGTAGCCGGCGTCGATGAGCACACCCACTTTCTTTTCTTCTTCGACCTTCCAGTTGATGAAGGACATGATCTCGGGGTGATCGAGGTCGAGGCAGACCATCTTGGCCGCGCGGCGCGTGGTGCCGCCGCTTTTGATGGCTCCCGCTGCGCGGTCGCCGATCTTGAGGAAGGACATAAGTCCGCTGGAGGTGCCGCCACCGCTAAGCTTTTCGCCTTCGCCGCGGATGCTGGAATAGTTGGTGCCTACACCCGAACCGTATTTGAAGATGCGGGCTTCGCGCACCCAGAGGTCCATGATGCCGCCGTCGCCCACGAGGTCGTCCTCGACGTTAAGGATAAAGCAGGCGTGCGGCTGCGGGCGCTCGTAGGCCGAGGTGGATTTTTTCAGTTGTCCGTCCACCTGGTCCACGTAGTAGTGGCCCTGGGGCTTGCCGGCGATGCCGTAGCTTTCGTGCAGGCCGGTGTTGAACCACTGGGGCGAGTTGGGCACGCACATCTGGTTGAGGATCGAGTACACGAGCTCTTCGTAAAATACCTGCGCATCGTCGAAGGAGGCGAAGTAGCCGTAGCGCTCACCCCACACGCGCCAGCAGTTGGCCATGCGGTGGGCTACCTGCTTTACCGATGTTTCGCGGCCGAGGGAGCCGTCGGGCTGGGGTACGCCGGCTTTGCGGAAATATTTCTGGGCAAGGATGTCCGTGGCAATCTGGCTCCACTGCCGGGGCACTTCCACGTTATTCATTTCGAACACTACCTCTCCGCTGGGGTTGCGGATCACGGAAGTGCGGTAATCGTACTCGAACTGGTCGAAAACGTTGATGTCCTCCCTGGTGTACTTACGCTTGAAGGTAAGTCCCGGCGTGGTTGATTTTTTAACACTTGCCATAACTGATAATTTATTTGGAATAGTTTGAATTCGGTCGTCGCGGTGCTCGAAAAAAAATGCGGCAGGCGACGAAAATATTCTGACAGGGCGAAAAAATGAAGCCAGAGATATTCACATCTGTGGATAAAGGGAAGTGCAAAAACGCTTGTTCGCGCCTGTAGCGGACTGCAAGAAAACGGGGGTGGAAAAGATTTTTTTCGCCCATAATTTTTTGGTTGAACCGGAGAAAAACCCCTTGTTCCGCCAAACGGTCCTGAAACGCAGCAGGGACAAGGTTTTCGGGTCTTCGAACCATAAAAATCCTTACGGTTGGGCTTACACAAAAGGTTGGGGCGGATATCACCCGCCTCCGCTGAAGCTACGGCGGGCGCAGCCCTCCTTCGCCGAGGCTTTTGGAGGTGCAAGCTCAAGCTTCGACGAGGCTTGGCAGGTGCGGGAGTAGTGGCTTAGAGTTTTTGTTTGTTTACTCTTAGCGAGGTTTTTTTATTGAAGCTATTGATGCGGAAGCGGCGGTACTTTCGTGTTGAAGGAAGGCGGATGAATCGAACTGCTGCGTCCGCCGAAGCCTTGGCGGAGGCGGACGAACTTCCCTCTATCGGCCGTTTGCCAAAAGTTTTGCATTTTTGTACATTAATGGTTGCCATGAAGACGCACGTTTATGCATCGTTGCTGGAAAAAAAGAAGGCGGGGAAAAAATCATTTGCCGTACTCATCGACCCGGACAAGGTGAACGCGTCTTCCCTGCAGCATATAATCGACCTGGCCGTAGAGGCGCGGGTGGATTACCTGTTCGTGGGCGGCAGCCTCGTTATCTCCGACCAGCTCGACGAGTGCATCAGCCAGATAAAAAGCAGCTGCTCGATCCCCGTGCTCCTCTTCCCCGGCAGCCCTTCGCAGATCAGCCGACACGCCGATGCCCTGCTCTATCTCTCGCTCATCTCGGGCCGCAATGCCGACCTGCTCATCGGCCAGCACGTAGTGTCAGCGCCCTTTGTACGCAAGAGCGGGCTGGAGATCATCCCCACCGGCTATATGGTCATCGACGGCGGCGCCGCCACTACCGTTTCCTATATCAGCAACGCCACGCCCATACCCGCCGACAAGGGCGACATCGCCATGTGCACCGCCATGGCCGGCGAGATGCTGGGCATGAAGCTCATTTACATGGATGCCGGTAGCGGCGCCAAGAAACCCATCACCGAAGAAATGATCGCGGCGGTGGCCCGCCAGATCGACGT
>Ga0247771_1000397_pt1 | contig 14028 bp, 9 predicted proteins | sample UWRJL197509C6_FD_179948 | JGI IMG/M metagenome (GOLD analysis project Ga0247771, IMG submission 179948) | Plant litter microbial communities from Arlington Agricultural Research Station in Wisconsin, United States - UWRJ-L197-509C-6 | ecosystem: Environmental > Terrestrial > Plant litter >...
CGGGCGGCGGCCCTGTGGCGCGAGCGCATGCTGGCGGGCCTGCGGTGGCCGTCGGGCGGGCGCACCAAGCTGGTCGGCCCGTCGGTGGCGTCGGACGACGCGGGGCGGGTCTGGCTGCGCGCCTTCATGGGCCACCTGCGCCGCGACCAGGGCGAGTGGCCCGACTTCCTGGGCGCGCACTACTACGGCACCGACGCGGGCGCGGCGCGCCAGTACCTCGAGGGCCTGCGCGGCGAGTTCGGCCTCGACGTCGTGGTCAGCGAGGTGGCGTGCGTGGCGCGCGAGCCGGCGCGCGTGGCCCGCTTCACCGCCGACCTGGCCAACTGGATGGACGCCACGCCGTGGATCGTCGAGTACGGCTTCTTCGGGTGCATGGCCGGCCTCGCCGACGACGTGAGTTGTGCTGCTGCGCCGCCCCCCTGCGGCTGCCTGACGGTTGGAGATGGACCGAGTGAAAGGCTGACGGGTGGTAGTTTGTGAGCCCGGCCGCGCAGCTCATGGACCCCCAGGGCGCCTTTACGCCGCTCATGAGGCGGCTGATGACGGAGCAGCCGATGAAATAATTCGGCGGGAGTGTGGGTGCGTTTGGATCTGGGCGGTTGTTAGAACGGCAGTAGGATCTGGATCAGGGGTAAGTATGGGTATGGTGTGTCCAGGTGGCGGAGGCTTGGCAGATTGATGAACCATCCGTGCAATACACGCACTGGCAATAGATGATAGGAGCCGGAGGCCTTTACTGCGATTATATTCTGGGTCCGCGAAAGGCGTTGTGTGCTCCCCTTCCCCTGGTCGAACGCGCCGCTTCCCTCCATCCTCGGCCTTCGCCTCCTCGGCAGTTTCCTGGCTCGAGCCGATCCTTTTTCAAGATTTCTTTTTTCAAGCAACGCCCGCCAAAGTCGTCGGGGCATAAAACGCACTCGCGGCCGCCGTGTCTATCTTGCTGCCTCCTCTGGCAACCCGCAGCCGTTCCTGAAGGTCACAGGGCCGAAGTCGTAGCTGTCTTCATCATCGTAAAGTATGAGTGGGCTCGATATCATGTACAGGGCAATCCGAGTCGAGAGTATTATACAGTGCTGCATTTATACAGAAGAGAATCGAATGGGGCCCGTGGAAGAGGCCTTGTGTGAACGGCCGATAAGGCCGTGTCGGGTTGCTTCACCCCTTAGTGCTCCTCGGTGCCTTCGCTGTGGGGAGTAGGATACCCTGGTGTACGAGTTAGGAAGTGCAGATACGCCATCACAAGGAACTGGACTTACACCAGGAGCATACCGCAATGATGCAGTACAGACAGATGAGCAGCATGCCTTCGAGCCAGTGGCTCTTGCCGTCGGCGATGAGGTAGTTGACGAGCAGGACCGAGACGAAGAGCACGGCGACCTGGAAGATGTCGAAGCTGAGCGACATGGAGTCGAGCCCCATGCCCCAGCCGATGACGACGAGCAGCGGGATCAAGAACAGCGCGACCTGCATGCTCGAGCCGACGGCCACGCCGATGGCCAGGTCCATCTTGTCCTTTATGGCCACCGTGACGGCCGTCGCGTGCTCGGCCGCGTTGCCGACGATGGGCAGCAGGATCAGGCCCAGAAACTCCTTGCTGATGTTGCCTTGGGTGGTGACGTAGTCGATGCTGTTGACGAGGAACTCGGCGCAGAAGGCGATGACGACGGTCGAGCCCGCCAGCAGGCCGAGCGCCACGAAAAAGTGTAGCTGCGGCTCCTCGTCCTCTTCCTCCTCCTCGGGAGCCTCCTGCAGCAGCTTGGACATGCGCTTGTTGTGCTCCTGGTCCGACATGCCATGCGCGGCCAGGCCGACGCCCGGCTTGACCAGTCCCTGGCGGACGGCCGCCTTGCCGAGGTGGCTGCTGCGGAAGGGCTTGGCCGCCACTTTTTGGCTCTCCTCGCTGAAGACGGAGTGGTGCGTCTTGAGCTGGAAGAAGAGGTAGGCGGCGTAGACGAACAGCAGGATCAGCGACGTGCCGCGCGACAGCTGGGCCACGTCCTTGATGCTGGTGATGCTGGCCGCGTCGAAGACGGTGGGCACGATGACGGCGGCTACGGCCAGGGCGAGCAAGCTGGCGGCCGTCTGGGCCACCGTCGTGTTGAAGAACTGCTCCTTGCGGTTGAGCCCGCCGAAGAAGAAGCACATACCCATGACGAGCAGCAGGTTGGACAAGATGCTGCCGATGAGGGACGTCTGCACGATGACCACCTCCCTGTCGACCAAGGCCAGGATGGCCACAATGAGCTCGACGGCGTTTCTGGTTGCACTCGGTCAGTTTCTCGAGCGGTCCGCGATTCTGGGGTGGTTCCCGTACCCAAACGTCGCGTTGAGAAGGCCGCCCAGCGTATCGCCTGTCCGCAGCGCGATTTCCTCAGTGGCAAAGCTGAGCATGGCGGCCAGCGGGATGATGGCAATGAAGTTGACGACGAAGATGACGATGGGCGTCACCTTTGTGAAATTCAGGGCTATGCCCACCGGGGCGGCAATCAGAAGGACGTTGATCCACGAGTTGAGAAAGGTGCGCTGCAGCTGGTTGGCGACGGTGAAGGGCTCCTTGTGCTTGATGTGCTTGAGGAAGCGGCTGTCCTTCTTTTTCTTGCCGTTGCTCTCGTCCTCGGCCACGTCCCCCCCGCCGGGCTCGTCCGGGGCCACCTCGGATTTGCTGTCGTGCCTCGCTATCTGGCGCTTCTTGACGCTGCCGCCCTCGGCAGCCGACGCCTGCGACGCGATGACGGTATCGCCGCTCGTGTGCTCGTCATCCTTGCTCACCCTGGTCTCCTTGCCATCCTCTGTTATTGCGCCGGAGCCATAGAGCTCGGGAGCTGTTTGTACGTGATCGATGGGGGAGCCTTCGTCTTCGACTCCCTCGCCGCGCTCAACGTCTCGTTCGTGGGCGGGAAAGGTCTGCCGCCGTTTTTGGCCCCAAGCGACATGGGCGAAGGGGTTGAAGCCGCTGTTGGTGCTCTGGCGGCTCAGGTTGTGGGCGGCGCGCTTGATCTTGTAGTGGTTGACTGACGAGTCCGACATGTTAACGGAGGCTTCGGGTTATTGCCGCAGGGCCATTTCCACGTCCTGCGAAGGAGCTGCGGCGCGGGCTGACGACTTGGCAGAATCATCAATTCGCCCTGCTGTATCACCGTCGCGACGCGCCGTCGGGGGTATCTGCCAGAGAGGGAGGGCAATGTCTGGGGAGTGGAAAATAACAAAAAGTGAATTGTCCGGCTGTGAGGGGAAGTGACGAGCTGGAGGTGCGGGCGGGTACAAAAGGACCGCAAAGTGCTCACGACACGACTTCGCTGGAACTTGGCGCTGCACTTTCGGGGGAATAGGATGCGGCGGGAATTTCTCCAGTCAGACAGAGCACACTTACAGGCCGCGGGAGACATTGGCTCGCAGAGGCCGACCCGGGCGGATCGAGGACTCAAGGGCCGAGTGTCGCGCTACGCAGCAATGCCTCACTCGGCTCCTGCTGTTCGCTGCTTGTGGAAAGTCGCGTGGCCGCTGCAGTGTTGCGTGTTGCAGCCGCTTGCCGCCGTTGGGCTCTGGGTCAGGCTGACCACCCAGTCCGATGCTCGATTCGGGCCCGAAGGTGGTGGGCGGGGGGAGTCGACGGGGGACAGAATGGAGAGAAGATCGGAAGACGCAGCAAGAGGGAAGAGAAAACGAGTCGGCAGCGAGGCCAGCCCTTGGTTTTCTACCAGGTACGAGATAGCGAGGGCAGCGTGTGGCGTGTCAATGGCGGCATGGACTGAATTGTCGCAGCTGCCGGCAGCATGTAGGGTACTTCTCCTTCACTAGCGGACCCGACGGATGGAGTGCCCAGCATAAGCTACCTAGGTACCTGGGTTGATCGGTACCAGGAGGTAGACACTGTTCCTTGCCGGTACCTGAGTAGCTCTCCTGCCAGTGAGCACTGCGAGCGCATCCAAGCAATCCATCCCATCGCTCGATGGCATCGTCTCGTGTCGGGCATTCGATGCGTCCGCTCTGCAACGGCGCCGTCGCCCAATCGCGACGGCCGGGACTACACGTTCCAGCCCCGGAAATGTTGTCGAGCCGACGTAATTATGCATGGTGCCCTGAAACGGCCGGCGGAAATGTCCATGACGTCCGCTCCCCATCTCGCTTCCGGGGCCGTGGCGAGCGTGGCTGTCGCGAACTTTGTGGTCGTTTGCGCGCGGCTGCGACATGACGCCAGCGGCCAAGCTGCCAAGCTGCGGGAGTCGAGCGATCCCCCGGTCCCAGATCTCTTGTCTTTCTTGGCCAAAGGCTTGTTTTTTTCCTGCCCAGGCCGGAGGCGCATTCGAGAACGAACTGCCAGAAATGGAACATTGGACGCATCCGCACCCATTCTGCCAGCAGACCCCATCCCGCGAACGGATGTCTTCTTCTCCGTCACTGACAAACGCTGCCCAATCCCGACGCTTTCGCATTTCCCGGGAGGCCTCCGCGACACCCGTCTCCGGGTGGCATCTCTCTCACACCGCTGCCCGACTTGGTACCCGAGGTACCAATCCCAGTGCCCCATGGCCCTGCCAGGTGCTGGCAGCCGTTCCGCCAACCAGGGCCGGAACCAGCGAAGCTTCCCCACATGTGGGTGGGTGGAACTCCAGCACAATCCATCGCCCCGGCATTTCCGGGTTGTTGAATGGCATGCCTCGAGCATGCCTTCCAAACACTATCGTATTTCCAGGCATCTATCCCCCGCGGCTACGTATGACTGTGGCTCGGCGGCCCGTTTCAGTACAAGAAACATGCGTTCGACAAAGCTCTTGGATTCGCCGTACAACCCAGCTCGTAGCATCTGTGATGACACGCCGGCTGGCCTGCGCTCCAGGGCCGCGCGGCCGTTACCGTTCCCGGATGGCTTGTCCCAGCACCCCGTCCTGCACGCTGCCGCGGCGAAGCAGCTGGGACGAAGTGAGGGCCGGGCTGCCCACGCGCGGACTTGTTCCCATCGCCTCGCCGCCCAGAAGCCCGGGAGGCAGCCCGAGCACGGGTATGCCCAGCTCCGTACCCACCCCCTGGGGCGTCGTCCCTCCCGGTGTCGCGGGAGGTGGCATCGCCGCCTTCTCCAGGACCTCCTTGTAAAACGCGTCCAGAGCAGCCCGGTCCGCGCAAAAGGCCTCCAGCCTGTCCTTGAGCGCTTCGGGCTCGGCCGACCCCGACGCCGGCTTTGGTGCTACGCCGTACGCGGCCGGCTCGTGGCTTGCCGGTCGCGTTGTCGGGGAGTTGAGAAACGTTGGCCGCAGCAGCGGCGATGCGATGGGCGCCGGCTCCGGCATGCCGTACGCCGAGTTGAAGGCGCTGATGGGCAGCGGCCGCCCCGTCGGCCCAATATTGCCCGCATCGCCGTGAAACTCACGCTCCCTGGCGGCCAACACGCGGTTGCGCCACAGGCGGTTGGCGAGCAGCAAGAAGTGGCCCTCGTCCGTGACTTGCGCCAACATCAGCCCGGATCGGTGTATGTACTGCGGATACTGGAACTCGGGCTTTCCCCAGGAATAGCTGACGTCGACATTGGCCGGAAACTCTGACGCCGCCTCCATGTCGAGCACGAAGTCGAACTTGCGGAGAATGGCCTTTTGGTAGAAATGCCTCCCGGGTTGGGCCTGCGGCGCCAACGAGTTGGGATCGTAGTATGTGACGGGTTGCTGATCCGGCGGAGGAAGGCCTAGCTGGATCAGATACGACCGGCGAAAGGGGTTGACCGCGCTGATGGCGCAGGCCTCGGCAATGGGAACCTCGACCAGCCGCAGCCCGTAGTGGAACGCCTCTCGTGCCCACCCCTCGACCGCGTCGTCGACCAGCTTCGCCGTGACGTTCAGCCAGCCGATGCGGATGTGATAGCAGTTGTCCGGGTTGTGTAGCCGGTCGTAGTGGAGATCGATCCGCTCCGGCCGGTACGAACGCCTTCTGTGGTCGACGTCGTACTTCATGACTTTGCTGAGTACGACCCGCGGCTTCTTGGCCATGAACTTCTGCACCGTGGGCGTGCCCGCTCCCGCGATGGGAGAGTTCTCCTCGTGGATTGACGTCGGCCGCGACATGCCGACCCTGGGGGAGTCGCGGGGCATGTATTCCGCCAGCGGCGTCGACGGCACGGACGGGTCCTTCCTGCGACTGCCGAACCAGCCGGGATGCGGCTTCGCGAACTCGGGGCTGATCTGGTAGAAGTACTGGCCGTCGCGGAAGGGGTGGCGCTTCTCCACGTGGACGAACAAGCCGTGTTCCTTCTTCTGCTCTTTGGCGTCTTTGGACCCCTCCCGGTCTTTGTCCCTCTCCCTCTCCCTGAACCTGTCCTCGTCCGACAGCATCAGCATATTTCCCAGCGTCTCGGCTTCTTCTCTGCTTTCCAGGTCCTCGACATTGTCCAGCAGCCAGCTCGTCATGTCGGAGCCGATGAAGCAATTGTAGTGAAGCCGGAGGTGCCATCTTCGGTTTTGCATCCGTATCCCGCCGTTCTCCAACGGCTGTTGGATCGCTTCGGCCAGCGCCGCCAGGTTGATGGTGGTCTTCCGGAACTGGGCCCTGTTCTTGACGAGCTGCCCCCTCCTGGGCCCTGCCTCCAGCCCTTCCAGGAGCGGTAGCGTTTCCAACTCGGCAGCAATCACGACGGACGGGTCCTCGGTCTTGTATACAATATCTAGCGGGTTCGGGTCCCGCCTCTTCCGCGGCCCTGGGGCTTGGAAGCGACGTTCGGCCGGCGGGACGTATCGGTGCTTCTGCCAAACCTGGCAAAGACGCCGAATGCCTTCCAAGCGAATCTCTTCCTCGCTGTCCCCCGTTCTCGGAACAATGGTGTTCTTGGACGCGAGCGGGATTAGCACGTATCTTGAGCGCCAATACCGAAGACTGTCCGTCATTTCGCTGTCATGGCCCGCGATGTATGAGTCGATGACGCTCCAATTTCTCTCGGGTTTTGGCGTGACGATGTCGATCTCGGTAGTTCGATACTCGCGATCCAGCAGAGTCCGGATGGCTGGCTTGTAAAGCGTCGCACCGGTATCGTCATGTACCGGCGCGGTGGGTTTCCTCGTTGAGACGTTGACCTCCACCTCGGTGCTGTTCACGCAGGAGAGCTGATGAATGGTGTTGCCAATCGACATGAATATGCTGGACCCATCTTCGGCGATGTGGTCCTGGGAGAAAACGTCGGAGAGCTTCAGCTGCTTCTTGCCAAAAGCCTGGGCCACGGCGGAACCGACGACCACCTGGAATCCTTGGGAGAATCTCAAGCTGACGAGCTCGCGCAGGAAGGCATCCCGGGACCTGGGTTCCTCGGTTAGTTCGTCGTCGGTTTCTTGTGAGATATTGTACGGTTGACGCTGATACTCGGAATCAAACTGCGCCTTCGTCGGGAAGTATTCGGTGGTCAGCGGGACTGCTGCCGGAGCGCACAACGACTTCCACTTCATGACCTGCATATCTGATGGTTGCGGGAAGACGTGCTGCCAGCGGCTGTACAGGCTCGTATGATCGATTTTGTTGGCGTCTGGATTGGACGGGTTCAAGATCGAGAGCCACGGCGCCAAGGCTGCCGTAGGCGACAAGGTTGCTGGCAGCTCCGGTACGGCCTCGGCAAGGAGTTTGGAGGTGTAGAGCTTTTGGGCATCCTCCGCCCGGAGAGCGTTTGAGTACCGCAGATCCCGATCGAACATTGGCATTTCCGGTCGAGGGGTCGTAGGTTGAAGGGCAGAACCGTACGGCTGCGGTGTCGCTAAGGTGTCCAACGAAGCCTGCACCGACTTGATTACTATCGGTCTACTCGTCGTCTCTCGTACGGAGCCGGCCGTAGACACGGAGTCGTAATATCTCGGGTGGTCTCTGGTCGTCAAGCCGGGTCCAAACATCGCCGGGGAGGAGACCTGGGTCTGGGTGGGCCTTGCCGGCGTGGTCCTCGGAGGGGGTGCGTGTCGACTGCCTGGAGCTGGCGACTTGGACGCAGCGATGTTTTCCGTCCTCAGTTCCGCCACGGCGGCTTTTGGCGCTGCTACGCCAAACCCTCGATTGCCGAGACTGATCTGACGCATGAGCTTTGGGGTTTTCACAGGGGAAAGTCGCGAGCCGAGGCTATCATCGTCAAGAGTGCCACTGGTGCGGTGGTCAGCCTTGTCGCTCACAGCCCCTGGAAGTGCGGATCCGGACGGCATCTGCGAGACAACCGAAACACGTCTGTCCGCCAGTGACGTGCCGAAGAGTCGCGTGTCTTCAATCAGCTGCCTCCGGGTGCCTTCCTCCAGCTCTCTCCGCTGGCTGGGGCCGTGCGCTTCGCTCCTCGAGGCCGGTAGGCGGGCGCGAGCGTCGTCGTACTCCTGAAGCTGCCTCCACATGACCTTGTCGCCCGGCCGTCCGTACTTCTCCGGTGCAAATTTCTGCATCCCATGCACGGGTTCAAAGAGGCCTTCCTGGATCGCCGGCGGATGCTCCACGCTCCCGTGGCGGGATTTGGGAGAAGGCTGGCGCTGTATCAGGTTTTGCGGGAATGTCCGGTCCGAATGAAGCGGTAGAGTTTCAATCTCGTTGGTCTCGAGAACACTCCTCATCTGCAAATCGTACATCCGACATCGAATGGTGAACTCCTCCGACAGATCCTCCCGAGTCATCTCAGGAGCTGTCAGTGATATGCCCTGATACGACAGCGCCTCGCTGGACGTGCCTGTCCAGTACGACACGTGCAGCCACTGGGGAAGGGCGAAGCACCATTCGTCGTTCAAGTGGCGCAGGTACAGCTTCTCCATCTGCCATGCCATCTCCGCGCCTCTGCCGGGAGAAGGCGAGCCATGCCGACTTGAGTAACTCCCAATCAAGGGTGTCGACTGCTTTGGCGTGCCGCCGTAGCCCAGAAGCGGCCGTGACTTGGACGAGTGGCGGGCGTGGCCAAAGTGGGGATTCCGATACCGAAACAGCGGAACCGAGTGAAGCGGCATCTTGGGTATGCATATCAAGTCGATGCCGATGCCATTTCCGACTAATGCCTCGGTAGTCCTTCGCAGGGAGTCGTAGTCGACCTCGAACACTCCGGGTCCGGGGGTGATCACGACGACGGATATGCCCGTCCTCGTCAGATCCCTGTCGACGTAGTCGTGGGCGAATAGAGAAGACGCCATGTTGACAGCCTCGAGCACGTTTCCGTACATTGCCAGAGACGACTCCGCCCGGATCTGGCTCTTGGTTGACTTGCCGCCCGGATCGCGAGAGGCGGCCACGGCTCGGGCCAAGGCCGCCAGATGGAAGAGGCTGATATCGCGCCGGAAGTAGTTGAACTCTCTCTTGAGTTGATGGAGGATCCGGGTCCATTCGACGCTGGCCATCTCGCTGACGACGACGCGGTAGAAGTCCTTGTAGGGGCGTTTGTCGCCGCTCGACTGCACGCCCGTGTAGTAGTCGTCGTGGGCCGACACGTCGGCAAATTCGGTGGCTATGCCCGTATCATACTCGACGCGTGCAAACAGCACGATGCTGACGAGATGTTTCACCTTGAGCGCCGCCCACTTTTTGAAGAGAGCCGGGAGGAAGCCGTCGACAACCTTGTTGAAAAGAATCTCTCCAGAGTTGTCGGCATCAAAATCCCACATCTCCCTGGCCATCTGGATGAAAAGAACATAGCGGGCGGACTCGCTGCGGAAGATTGGACGCGTATTCCTACCAAAAAAGGCCGACTGGACCTTCTTCCCTTCGACGAAAACAGCTGTCACGTGGGCCTTGATGGTACCCATGAAGAAGACCATCTGGCCCTTGTAGACGGTGCGTTGGGCGAGTTCGCCGATCGTCAACCTCCACATATCAGATCGTGAGAGGTACTGGTCTTTGAACGAGAGCTCCACATGAGAGGCTTCAACCGCAGGATTGTTGGCGTCCACCTTTGGATCTTAGCCCATAAGGCCCGTTGATGTCGCGAGCGAGCACTTACCGGAGTCAGGGAGACCAGACAGCCCTTCTTGATGCCGAATGCGTCGCCTATGTGCTTGGACACAAACAATTCGACGGTAGGATGCCTCGACCGAAGGTCTTTTGGCATATCCTTGACGAAAAAGTGGTAGCGCCTCCCAAGGTCTATCTCGGCCTGAGCAGGCGAGTCCTGGCCTCCGGTGCTGCCAAAGTCCTGACCAGGGAGTCTCCGCTGGCTCGCGTAGCCGGGCTTCTCAGAGACGACATCGATGGCCATTAGGGCTCCGGGTTTGATGTCATTATCGAAGAGCTCCAGGTTCATGAGAACCTCATCTCTGGTGATGGTCTCGAGGATTGTGGCGGTGCACGTCCTGTCCAACCGCGGCTTTCTCGTCGCAGGGACATCGCGTAGTGTTGAATTGCTGGACACAGTATCTGGAGAGCGAGGCAACTCCGAGGACAGCTTGTCAAGGCTCGTTCGGCTGAGCTGCCGGAGGTGGGAGGCTGCGGCTTGGAGCTTCCCTGGTCGTCGGATGGACGCCATCTCCTGGCGCAAGACACGCGTCGGGACCGCTGCCAGATACCGTCTAGTCTCTACTTTATCATGATGATGAGTGATGGAGAAGAGATTATCCAGGGTACATCTCTGATAATGGGCAAATAGTTAAGGATCGCGATGCTATGGATCGCGAGGTTGAAGCTCGAGCTCGAGCTCGGCTATGCGGAGTTGGCTTGGCAGAATCGGCAAAATCTCACCGCCTTCTGTTTATGGAATAAGTCCTATTCCTTGGCTGTACCTCGCATCATCATCCATCCATGAAGCACCGACAGTCTGCCCGGGAACACCGCAGTTGTCGCTTCACTATTTGTTGCAGGTGGGTATTTTGAAAGCGCCGGGTGCGTTGGATTCGAAGAGTTGGAAGGGGCGCCGGATCTTCGAAACACAGTGTGGAGGCCACCTCCATGTTCCGGGTCAAGAACTGGTTACTTCAGTACTGACATCATGGGTCACATCACGCGGGTAGCTCCAAGAACTGGCTTGCTTGCCACTGGGAGATAGCAGGCCACCCGTCAGCTTATAGGAGAATCTCAAAAGCGGCATTGGCAGATCGGCTCGTGACTTGGCGTACAGTAGTGTAGGCAAGCAGGGAGTTCAAGGGCCCGATGCCCCGGGAGGTACTGTAGGTATGAGGAGTGAGGCTCTGAAAGCCGGGGAATAGGTAAAACACAGTGGGGGGGAGGGGCGTGTTATGGGTCCCGCGGGTTCCTCCGTATCGCTGAACCAAACCATCGGTTGGTGATAGAGAAACACGCCTCCACTTCCCTTTGTCTCAACCTGTGTCTCATGCCGGCAATTCACTGTTGCCTCTGATCGGGCTTGTCATTGCCGGACTGGAATCAGCAGCCCGTCAGTGAACCTCTCCGTCACCTTATTTCTACAACCCGACAGAACAGTCCCTCCCACCTTTCCGGCTGCCAACGACCCGGACCAGCCCCAACCAACAGCACCATGGCCACCTTCAAGCTCACGCCCAAGAAGCGGCTGATCATTACCATCTGCATCTCCTTTTCCTTCTTCATCGCCGAGATCATCGGTACGTGGAATGCTAAGTTCTTGGCATCAGGTTGCGGTCGAGCTGACTCGTGCCTCAGTGGCATTCTTGACCAAGTCCCTGGCCTTGATGGCAGATGCCTTCCACTATGTACATGTCCTCTCGGACCCCGTTACCGGGGTGCTCGCCCACGCTAACCTTAGCCAGCTCAATGACCTGGTCGGCTTCGTCGTGGCCCTGACGGCCTTGATCGTATGGAACACCGGCGAGGCAAACGGAGCTGCAGAGCCGGCTAACGCTTCGACCAGATTTCGGAGAGGAGCCAATCCCCCCAAGATCTCTCCTTTGGATGGCAGCGAGCTTCGCTCCTCGGCGCGTTTTTCAATGGCGTCTTTCTCCTGGCCCTCGGTATTAGCATCTTTCTGCAGGCTATCGAGCGCTTCGTCTCTCTGCAACGTGGGTTGACGTCAAGCGTCCGTTTGATGTCGCCGTAGCTAACGCTTGCCCAGACATTGAAGAGCCGAAGTTGGTTCTCATCATGGGTTGCATTGGACTTGGTCTGAACGTCATCAGTGCCGTTTTCCTCCATGGTAGGTTCCAACGCTTCCCGTTGTCCAACAGGCGTACTGACTGGTGAATATACCACTCTCACGACCACGGCCACGGCCACGGCCATCATCACGAGCATTCCCACGAGAACATCCACGAGCGAACACACTCACCAGAAGAGGCAGAAATTGGCAGCCGATCGGAGACCCGATCTGTGGAAGTGGGTGTTCCGCCCTCCGCGTGTTGTCCCGTTCGGCCCTGCTGACATCTGATAGCCGATTCATCCCCACGCGGAGCACAAGCACTTGTTTGCCCGGATTAAGAACCCCGGCCGTGACTTGGGCATGCTAGGCGTTATGATTCATGTCATCGGGGATGCGCTGAACAACATCGGGGTCATCATTGCGGCTGCCGTCATCTGGAAGACAAGCTACGACGCCCGCTTCTATGCCGACCCGGCTGTGAGCTTGGGCATCGCACTTATGATTCTGCTGACGGCCCTCCCCCTGGTCAAGGGCAGCGGTGCCATCCTCCTCCAGAGCGCGCCGCGCGGCGTCGACTTGGCCGATGTCAAGCACGACATCGAAAAGGTACGTCTTGTTCGATCTGCAGCGCTCCGTGGCGACACCGGTGCAACCCGTCCACGGCGTTCGGCCCGATCCGGCTAACAGCCGTGTGTAGATCCCTGGCGTCGAGTCGGTCCACGAGCTGCACATCTGGCGGTTGGACCAGAAAAAGGCCATCGCGTCGGCTCACGTCGTCGTGTCCGACCAGAGTGTGTCTACCTTCATGGAGAAGGCACGCACTATCAACGAGTGTCTGCATGCCTATGGCATCCACTCCCTGACGTTGCAGCCCGAGATTGCCGTGTCACTCCCGGCGCAGGCGACGGCCGCAGGCGATAGGAAAGCCTCGCTGGCCTCGACGACGCGTAGGAGGCGCGCCGAGGCAGTCGGGTGCCAGATGCTGTGCGGAAGCCTCTGCGAGAACCTCATGTGCTGCAAGTCTCTTTGATTCTCAGCTCCTCGGAGCTTGGTGGCTGAAGGAAGCGCTTGGTAGCTTGAACCTATGTTTGGGAGCGGCCACTTGGCCAACGGGTGATCGCTTCCACGGGGAGGAACATAAAAACTAGAAGAAAAGCGCCATGCTATTGCTTTCTGGTAGATGGCAGGAAGAAATCATAGATAGGAGGAAACAGGGATCTATCTCTCATGATGCTGAGGGGCCCTGGTCGTTTCTCCTTACCGGTGGAGTGCCGAGCTCATCTCCAACACCAGGTACAGTACAACTCGAGCGCTTTGGGCCAGTCCCGGGTTTATCCAGCAGCAGTGTGGATGCCGGGTTCTGCGAGGATTCATTCTAGAAGGGGGGAGGACAAGTTCAGCCGGGGAGAGTTTACCCAGGGAGCCAGGATGGGAAGACCGCCTGTCCGTGATTGGTGATGGCTGCTGTGGCTCCCCAACCTTGTCCAGGTCCGAGATGGCGGCCCGACTCGACCAGATTGGGCATCCATCTCACCGCTGTACTGTAGGTAACCTTTCCTTTTCTCGCGGTAGAGGCCGCCGACCGACGCGGCATCGCTCGTCCTTGCTTCGCCTTGGAAACGGTCGTGGTGATCCAAGAGTAGCGGTGTGGTGCTGGGCGTCGCGCCGACACGGCGGGTTGCCGTTTTCGGCTTTTCCCCTCCAGGGTGGACGAACGGACCAGCCCTGGCACCGGTCGTGAGACGGGCTGGCCCGAACCGACCGGAAGTCGTTTGGGGGCGACGAGCGAAAAGGTGTGTGAGGTCGGGGCCGGCCGGCAGTCCGACAGCAGCAACGTCTCGACCCCGAATTTGGGGGTAACGGCCGGCATGGTGCTCGAGCGAGGTTGCCCTCTTGATGCGCTCGCATGAAGCGTTCGTCCCGACTCACCCGGGCGCTTTCCTGATCACCGGCAATCCCGACGGCCCTGGGCTGTCGCAAGCAGACGACCGTTCGCCATGCCGTGCCGAGCTCGTCCGTCCGGCGGTGTAAAGGCACAGCATGGAACCTGA
>Ga0247771_1000398_pt1 | contig 14016 bp, 11 predicted proteins | sample UWRJL197509C6_FD_179948 | JGI IMG/M metagenome (GOLD analysis project Ga0247771, IMG submission 179948) | Plant litter microbial communities from Arlington Agricultural Research Station in Wisconsin, United States - UWRJ-L197-509C-6 | ecosystem: Environmental > Terrestrial > Plant litter >...
CACCAGCCGATATGCGTGCCCTGCTTTTTCCCCTGCGCGTACAGCCGCTCTTCGCGCAGGGCGCCGCCGGCATACCATTGCCTTTGCAGGCCTTCCTCGCGCCCCTCGTAATAGCTTGCTGCGGACGCCGTATCGCCGGCGGGGTAAAGCGAGAACAGGTGGCCCGAAAACGGCTTACCGTAGAAATACAGTTGGCCGTTGCTTTGCCGCAGGTGCGGATCGTTCATGGATACGAAGGCGGACGGGATGACCGGCGGCCGGTCGGCGCAGGAATAGAGCAGGATTGCCAGCAGCAGGCTATTGCGAAACCGTGCCCGGCGTACCATAGAAGCCATTGCCATTGATATAAGGATCGGCGGAGGTGATGTGATAATGATAGATGCCGTTGGGGTAGTCGGCGGTAGCGGCGGTATGGCCGTGGTATACATCGAGGTCGCTGTTCACGATGACGTGGCCGTTCTCCGAAGGGCCGTACACCGGGAAGCCGTCGAGCAGGAAACCGAGGAGGGCGTCGCGGCCTTTTTGGGTGGTGAGCCAGAGCGGTTCGGCGTGGTAGTGGTAGCTGCCGTCCTGTGGCGTTGCGTGGCCGTTATACTGGTCGAAGGAATTGATCTCCGGTCCGAGGGGGGCGCCCGTGCCGGCATACTGGTTGAAGAAGGGAACGCCGTTGAGCGATACGCCGATGGGCCCGAGGGGCGTGGCCCTGTGCGCTGCATTCAGCGCGGGTTTCAGCGGAATGCGAAAGGTGATGTTCTGCTGGCGTATCGGCACATTGTTCGACATGTAGGCGGGGTTGGTGCCGGTGTAGGGCTCGTACAGCGTGCTTTGCCATTGGGTCGACTGGTAGTAGGGGCTTTTATGATCGGGCAGGTCCTTCGTCTTTATCACGATATAATCGCCATCGACATACATATCCGAAGCGCCATAGATCTTTTTATAAATATCGGGTACCTCGGTCGTCGTGGTGGAAGAGCTGTCCCTGTTCTTATGACAAGCAAGCGCCAGCCCGCCGAAAAGTAAAAGAAAAATGTAAGGGAAGATCGATCGTTTCATATTGATTATTTAATATTAAAAAAATTTATCTAACTGTCAGAGTCTTGCTTACCGCTCTCGAAAGAGAAAGAGTGGTTAATCGCGACGGGGCGGCGGTCCGCCCTCGGGGCCCATGCCCCGCAGCACGTCCTTGATCACCCGGTCGAAGCTTTGCTGCTGCTGCGGGTTGCACAGCCGGCGCAATTCGGCGAAATGATTGAAGGTGGAGCGTTCGATCCGGGCCTGCACGCTGCCGATGCTGTCGGCAACGGCCGAGCCGCCGGCGGCAAGCGGCAGCCGCGCAAAGAGGGCGTCCTTCAGCCGGTGCATTTCCTCGTGCAGGGTGTCCACCTCGGCAAAGTGCACGCGGCGCAGGCTGTCGAAGCGGCGCACCTGCACGGCGTCAAGCTGCAGCTCGGTCACGAGGAACTGGCGGGCATCGCGGCGGGGCGGCGGGTTGTGCCGGCCGAACCATAAAAGGCCCAGCGTTACCAGGTTGACGACGGCCAGCACCACGACGGCTATGGGCAGCCAGCTCGGTTTGGAGTTCATGTCAATACGTTTGGGGTAAAGAGATGGAGTACTCGCTGGCTACGGCCTGCGTGCCGCCGCCGGCGCGGCTTTCGGCCTGCCGAAGCTGACGGAGCGTAAAGAGGTTCGCCAGTATAAATACGGTTAGGGCGATCGCCAGCTGCCAGGCCCAGCGCGCCGGCGCCGGCACGGGTGCCTGCAGCCGGTTGCGCACCTTGCTCCAGAGGTAGGGCGGCGCATCGGCGCGGCCCATGCCTTCGAGGCTCCTCATGATCTCATCGGTCCTTTGGCTTCTGTTCATGCGTTCAGGTTTTTATAATGATGCTCAAGTGTTTTGCGAAGATTGGCCTGTGCCCTTTGCAGGAGCGATTCCACGGCCGACACGGTCGTCTCCAGTATTTCTGCTATCTCGCCCTGCGACAGTCCTTCCGTTTTGCGCAGCAGGAAGGCGGCCTGCTGCTGGGCCGGCAGCGTGCGCACGGCGCGGAAAAGAAGGACCGCATTTTCCTTTTGCTCGGCCAGTACGCCGGGGTGATCGAAGTCCGGCGCCTCCTCCTCCTTCGAGCCGCCAAGGAGGCCGAAGAAGCTGCGGGCGCGGCGCTTGCGGTGGCGCAGGCGGTCCAGCGAGCGGCTGACGGTGATGCGGTACAGCCAGGTGGAAAGGCCGGCCTCGCCGCGAAAGGCGTGGATGCCGCGGTGCACGGCCACGAACACGTCCTGCGCCAGCTCCTCGGCGTCTTCGGCATTTTGCAGAAAGGAAAGAGCGGTGTTGTATACGCGGCCGCCATAGGCACGGACCAGTTCCGCAAAGGCGGATTCGCTTCCCTCCCTGAGGGCCCGTATCAATTCGTTTTCGTGCAACCGGCAGCTGGTTTATTGTTTAGACGTCTCGACAAGATAATTCCTGCGGGTGGCGACGGGAATTTTTTAACGCAGAAATAGTCGATTTCATAAGGTTTTCTGGAAAGGTTTCTGTTACTTGCAGATTGCCCAATCCTAAACAACTATCCTTTTGGCCCTACCGCATTTACTGAAATATGTATACACCCACGGCAGCGATGAAGTGATCCGCCGCGGCAAAAAGATCCATGCCATCGGCTACGTCGAGCTGGCCGAGCACGACGACCTCTTTGGCTCGGCCGTGTTCCGGGTAAAGGACGACAACTACTCCACGTACTACAAGGTGCATGTGTCGAATTATAAGGACCCGAAGACCCTGTCGCTCCGCTGCGCCTGCCCCTACAACCTGGGCGACATCTGCCGCCACGAGGCCGCGGCCCTCATCCGCCTGCAGGAAATGCTGGACAAGGGACAGCTTCATGCCGGCGACGTGCACTACGACCAGCGCCACACCGTGGCCAAGATGAAGACCATCGACCTGCGCTCCATACAACTGCTCTCATCGCCCGAGCTCGTGGCCGATGCCGAGAAAGAGCTGAAGAAAAAAAAGCCCGCCATCGAATCGGCCAAGGACGAGCTGGTAAAGGCCACCGTCACCATCGACGACACGAGTTATTCCGTCATCATCCGCCGCAACGAAGAGCGCAACTTCGATACCAGCAGCGACTTCCAGGACCCCGACCACCTGCTCTGCCTGCCCAAAGTGGTCGTCTTCCTCCACCTCCTGCAAACCAAGGGACAGCATTATTTCGAGACGATCCGCAACTGGGACAAGGAAAAAAATAAATTGCTCGAGGCCTACGGCTACTCCCTCGACGACAACCTGAAAGGAAAATTCGAATTTAATTATAAGGACGGCAAGCCCTACCTGCGCGTGCTCGATCCGTCCATCAAGCGCATAGCCGCGCCCCTGCCGCTTTCCCGCCCCGCCTTCGAGCAGGTGGCCACCGTGGAAGAGGAAGAGCCGGCAACAAAGGAACAGGTGATCAGCAAGCGCCTCGGCGTGGTGCTCAATTTCAACAAGACCGGCTATCCCTTCTTTTCCATCGACCTGATCGACGGCGAGATGGACGAGGACGGCAACTTCGCCGGCCACGTGCAAAAGCTGGAGCTGAGCAAATACATCAACGTAGATGTGTATAGCGAGGAAGACCGCAACGTTCTCTCGGTCGTTCGCAAGCTGCAGGATGCCGAGGTAAGCAAATACGTAAGCCGCAACTCGCCCTTCTCGGGCATCTGGGAAAATATCATCCACAATGAAGACGACGAGCTGCCCGAAGAAACGCGCCGCCTCATCGCCGAATACCTCTTCCCCAAGCTGAAAAAATTATTCACCGACGCAGGCCATGCGCCCTTCTTCATCCTCGCGAAGGGCAAGGGTTTCAAGACCGCCCACCTCGAGCGCGTGGAGAAGAGCAACGAATACCTCGTGCCGCAGTTCGGCGTACATGCCGTGGGCAACCGCTTCGAGATCGAATGCCTCGTGCGCCCCGACACCGTGGCCCTGCCCCTCAGTGAAAATGAAAGTCCTTCCTCGCTCGTGTTCCTCTACAACGGACAGCTGCACCTGTGGCAGGATATGGAAGCCATCGAAAATGCGGAGCGCTTCCTGCCCGGCGGCGTCATGAAGGTAAAGGCCGACGAATGGGGCCAGACCCTTGCCCGTACCATCATGCCGCTGACCAAGGATTACAAGGTCGATTTCGACAAGAACCTCGTGCTGGAAGTAAAGGACGGCGAGCCCGAAGTAAAGCTCATGCTCCACGAAAAGGGCGACTACCTTGTGTTTCAGCCCATCTTCACCTATAAAGGTTTTGATACGAAGGCCAAGGACAAGGACGAGCTGATCATACCCCAGGGCGACAAGGTGATCGTGGTTCACCGCAACCGCATCGCCGAATCGCAGTTCATCGACCGCCTGCGCACGCTTCACTCCAACTTCATCTCTTTCGACGACGGCGCGGCCCTCGCCCTCAAAGGCGCGGAAGTGCTCAAGAACAACTGGTTCTTTCTTTTCGTCGATGCGATGAACGAAGCGCGCACGCCCGTATACGGTTTCGAATCGCTCAAGAACTTTCGCTTCAATACGGCCAAGCCGACGACACATATTTATATCAGCAGCCATACCGACTGGTTCGATGCCAAGGTGGACATACTCTTCGGCGACCAGAAGGTGAGCGTTGCAGAGGTGAAGAAAGCCTTGGCCAACAAGCAGCAATTCGTACAATTGAACGATGGCACGCTGGGCATACTGCCCGAAGAATGGCTGAAAAAATATTCGCTGCTGTTCCGCGTGGGCGAAGGCCGCACCGACCAGCTGAAGCTCTCGCGCTACCACCTCAGCGTCATCGACGAGCTATACGACAACCGCGACGCCGAAGAGCTGACCATCCGCCTCGAAGAAAAATACGACCGCATCCGCAGCTTCGACAATATCAAGGAGATCGATGCGCCGATAAACCTGCAGCCCATCCTGCGGCCCTACCAGGTGGCGGGCTTTCAATGGCTCAACTACCTCCAGGAAGTAAGCTGGGGCGGCATCCTGGCCGACGACATGGGTCTCGGTAAGACCGTGCAGGCCCTTTCCTTCCTCCAGCATTTCTACGATACGCACGATGGCGCGCTGAAGGCCCTCGTTGTTTGTCCGACGACGCTGATCTATAACTGGGAGAACGAAATAAAAAAATTCACGCCCGAGCTGGAATACTATATTCACCACGGCTCGCTGCGCAGCCGCAACCTCGAGGAGCTGGGCAAGCACCATGTGATCATCACGACCTACGGCACGCTCCGCAGCGACATCAAGCTGTTCCTGCAAATACCGCTCGACTACGTGATCCTTGACGAATCGCAGGCGATCAAAAATCCTTCGAGCAAGGTGACGAAAGCCGCTTCCCTCCTCAATGCAAAGCACCGCCTTTGCATGAGCGGTACGCCCCTGCAGAATAATACGTTCGACATCTATGCCCAGATGAACTTCCTCAACCCCGGCATGCTCGGCTCCGTCGAGTTCTTCCGGCAGGAGTTCGCCATTCCCATCGACAAGTTCGGCGAGGCCGAGCAGAAAGAGCATCTGAAAAAGATACTCTATCCCTTCATCCTGCGCCGCACGAAGGAGCAGGTGGCCAAGGACCTTCCCGCCAAGACCGAGACCGTGCTGTTCTGCGAAATGGAAGACGAGCAGCGTAAAATATACGATGCGTACCGCAACGATTTCCGCTCGCGCATCATGGGTACGATCGAGGAGCAGGGCATCTCGCGCTCGCAGCTCACCATCTTGCAAGGACTGATGAAGCTGCGCCAGATCTGCGATTCGCCGGCCATCCTGAACGAGCAGGAGCAGTTCCCCAACCACTCCATCAAGCTCGAAGAGCTGGCCCGCGAGATCACCGAAAATATCGGCAACCACAAGGCCCTCGTGTTCTCGCAGTTCCTCGGCATGCTGGGTCTCATCCGCGAAAAGCTGACACAGCTGGGCGTGAAGTTCGAATACTTCGACGGCAGCACCTCGGCGCCCGACCGCGAGAAAGCAATACAGGCTTTCCAGAACGACGAAGAAACCCGTGTGTTCCTCATCTCGCTGAAAGCCGGCGGCGTGGGCCTCAACCTTACGGCCGCCGACTATGTATACATCGTCGATCCATGGTGGAACCCCGCCGTTGAGCAGCAGGCCATCGACCGTACGCACCGCATCGGGCAGACGAAGAACATCTTCGCCTACCGCATGATCTGCAAGGACACGATCGAGGACAAGATCGTACAGCTGCAGGAGAAGAAGCGGCTGCTGGCCAAGGAGCTGATCTCGGACGATGCCACGTTCGTGAAGGCCCTTACGCGCGAAGACGTGGAATACCTGTTCAGCTAGGAAGGAAATATCTGAAGCGCATGCATCTAACGGTCATGCCTATCCGAAAATCTTATTGCAGCTCGAAGATGCTCCTGCTTTCGATGCCGGTTTGCCTATCGAAGGCGATATCGTAGTAGCGGGCGCTGCCCTCCTTGCCGACAAGGGTGGCGGTGGCGCGGCCGTACTCGGCGTGCTTGCTGTCGTAGAGGCGTATGGACACGGTGCGGTCGATGTTCCTGTTGAAGATGAGGTAGATGTGGAGCGTGTTATCGACAATAGAATCGCTGGTGATGGTATACTTGCCGTAGGCGAGTCCGGCCGCCTCGAGCTCTTTCGACAGGACGACGGTACAGGCGAGCGTATGGTCGATGCCTTCGGAAACGCCCTGCACGAATTCGGAGCTTCCCTTGCCGATGGTTTCGCCGGTGGCGCTGATGGCCGCATGCGCCTTATTCTTCACCTGGTGGCAGGCGCCGAGACAGAGAAACGAAAAGAGAACCAAAACGGAAAAAAACTTTGACATACGCATCCATAAATATATGAAAGGGAAGGAAAAAGAGAAAGCCGCTGCCCGCCCCGCGCCCTTTCTCTTTCCCTTCGTCACATGTTAACGTTATTTAACGACCCCTAACATCAATTCCGAATAACTTCGTACTTATACCACAAGGCTTATGAAAAGTTTATTCCTGGCTCTGCTGGCCATCCTGTGCATCGGTTCCGCCTCCGCTCAAAAGGTAAACGGCACTGTCAGGGGCGTTGTGCAGGACTCCACCTCGGCGCCCATCCCCGATGCCACCATATCCGTAATGCATCTGCCCGATTCGGCCCTCGTCTCCTTCACCGTCACCCTCCGCAACGGCGACTTCGAAATAAAAAACCTCGCGGCCGGCAACTACAGCCTCATCGCTTCCGTGACCGGACTGCGCACCATCAGGAAAAAATTCAGCATCACGAGCGAAGCGCCCGTCATGGATTTCGGCACGATCCGGCTCGAGCGCAATTACAAGCTCATGGACGAGATAGTCATCACCGACGATGCGCCCATAAAGATCAAGCAGGATACGATCGAATTCAAGGCCGACGCTTTTAAATCCATCAAGCCCAACGCTACCGTGGAAGACCTTTTGAAAAAGATCCCCGGCGTGGATGTGGACAAGGACGGCAACGTAAAGGCCCAGGGCGAGCAGGTGCAGAAAGTATATGTCGACGGCAAGGAATTTTTCGGCACCGATCCCAAGCTCGCCACCAAGAACCTGACGCAGGACATGGTGGAAAGCATTCAGGTGTACGACGACATGAGCGAGCAGTCCAAGTTCACCAAGATGGACGACGGCAGCCGCCAGAAAGCGATCAACATCAAACTGAAAAAAGATAAGAAGAACGGCATCTTCGGCAAGGCCACGGCCGGCGCCGGCACCGACGACCGCTACGATGCCTCGGTGAGCCTGAACCGATTCAAGGGCAGCCAGCAGCTATCGCTCATCGGCGCGGCCAACAACGTGAACAAGCAGGGCTTTTCTTTTTCCGATGTGATCGGCGGCATGGGTATGGGCAGCTTCAGCGGCGGCGGCAATGGAGGCTTTAGCGGTGGCGGTGGAAATGGTGGTGGAGGAGGCGGTTTCGGCGGCGGTGGCGGCGGCATGATGATCCGCGGCGGCTCGGTCTCCGGTATCGGTCCCAGCACGGCCACGGGCATCAGCACGCCTCTTTCATTGGGCCTGAACTACCGCGACGTTTGGGGTTCGAAAGTAGATGTATCGGGCAGCCTGTTCGGATCGCAGACGCGCAACGTGGTGAAGCAGGACCGCCTGCGCCAGAGCTCCTTCTCGCGCATCGACCCGGCCACCGGCATCAAGGTCGACTCTACTACAACCGACGATTCGCACAGCCGCAGCAACAGCCTTAACCAGAACCTGCGTTTCAACTTCCGCATGGAGTACCGCATCGATTCGATGAACTCCTTATTATATTATCCGAGCTTCACCCTGCAGCATTCCGACAGCCATAGCTTCGATACCACTACGACGTTCGCAGCACCCAACGGACAACCGGCCTATCTCGCGCTCACCTCCAGGCGCACAAACGACAACAGCCGCGACGGATTCAATATGAACCAGAACCTGCTGTTCCGTCACCGCTTCGCACGCACCGGCCGCACGCTGACCCTCGGCGTTACCAGCACCTACAACCACAGCAACGGCGAAGGCAGCACCTATGCTCCGTATAACTACTATGGTCCCGGCCACGCGCTCGAGTACTCGCAGCTGGTGGACCAGGAAATCATTCAGAAGATCGAAGGGCATAACAATACGATCAGCGCATCTTACACCGAACCCGTTGGCCGCAACAAGCTGCTGGAATTGAACTATGCCTACACCAACAACCAGAACAACTCGGACAGAAAAACCTACGACTACAATCCCTCATCAGGGCAGCACGACCTGGTGAATACCCTGCTGACGAATTATTTCGAGAACGGTTATGTGTCGCACCGCGCGGGCGCCAACTTCCGCGTGCAGCAGAAGAAATACAATTACCAGCTGGGCATCGGCGCGCAAACGAGTGAGCTCTCGAGCCGCAGCATCCGCGCCTCCACCAACAAGGACACGACGGTAAAGCAATCGTTCGTGAACCTCTACCCCACGGCCAATTTCAATTATAATTTCGCACGCAACAAGAACCTGCGCTTCAACTACCGCGGCCGCACCAACCAGCCGACCATCACCCAGCTGCAGGACGTGCCCGATTATTCCAACCCGCTCCAGGTAAGGACCGGCAACCCCGGGCTGAAGCAAGAGTTCGCCAACACCTTCAACCTGAGCTACAACACCTTTAATATCCTGTCGTTCCGCTTCTTCGCCGCCAACCTCAGTTTCAGCCAGACCTCCAACAAGATCGTGAACAGCATCGACTCGCTGACGAAGGGCGTGACCATCACAAGGCCGGTGAACATGAACGGATCGTATAGCTCGTCGGGATTCTTTACGCTGGGCTTTCCCTTTAAGAATCCCAAGTTCAAGGGCAGCAACGTCAATTCTACCACGATGGTGGCCTACAACCGCGACGTGAGCATGTTCTACGGCCAGCCGAACTATACGCGCACGCTGCTGGCCACGCAAACCCTGGGCGTGAACTATACCTACAAGGAAAAGATCGACCTGGGCCTGCGCGGCGGACTTACGTATAACCATGCACGTTATGCCCTGCAGCCGGGCCTGAACTCGTCGTACTGGTCGCAGACCTACTCGGCCGACCTGACCTTTACGCTGCCGAAGAATTTTATCCTGAACACGGATTTCGATTATTATGTGAATACGGGCCGCGGCGCGGGCTACAACCAGTCGATACCGATGTGGAACGGCTATATATCGAAAATGGTTTTCAAGAATCAGGCGGGCGAAATAAGGCTGGCGGTGAACGACCTGCTGAACCAGAACCAGAGCGTTACGCGCAATACGGGCGAGAACTATTATGAAGATGTGCGGAGCAATGTGATACAGCGGTATTTCCTGCTGTCGTTCACCTACAGGCTGAACCGCATGGGCGGCCGGAATATGATGCAGCAGGTGCCGCGTGGCTTCCGCAGGCAGATGGACAATATGCGGGTGACGCAGTAAAGAGCAAGAGCGATGACCAAGGTTGATAAATAAAAAAATTCCCGGGCTTCCGGGAATTTTTTTATCGGGCTATTCGTTTTCTGCTATTGGCGTGGCTGTTCGGAACGGTCGATGAACCGAAGATCAGCACACCCAGGATAGATTTGGTGAAGCGCCACACGTTCAAGGAAGGTTTGTAATACTCCCGGTAGATCTCTGCCTCTTCATGGGAGTGAACAATGTTTCTGTTTTTCATAATGGATCGTTTAGGTTGTGGAAAAATAGTTAAGAAAATTAATGAATATTGTTGAAAAAACGAAACCTTTTTATATTTTGTTGCCTCATACCTGATAAAAATCCTTTGCTATGAAAAGACACCGGAATACGGTGCTGGCAGCCGCCGCCTTTCTCGCCAGCATCACCAGCCAGGCCCAGTTCAAATTGCCCGTAACGAACAACGATCTGCGGAACAATCTCCAGAAGATCATCATCGATTTCCCTACGCATTTCTCCACGCTGCGCGGCGATACCCTCGTCGAAAACCCGCAGACCATCGAGTTCGCCTCGCTGCTCGACTTCAAAGGCGCGCAGGAAAACTCCATCACCGAGTACAAATCGGCGCGGCCCGTTTACAGCTGGCAGGCCCTTCTGCTCAGCACCGAAGACTATGCCGAGGCGGAGAAGAAGTACAAATGGCTTTATAACCAGCTGAAAGTGATGACCGTAAAGCTGGACGGCGGCTATACCTTCACCTTCGACGGAAATTACGTGGCCCCCGATGAAAGCCGCAAGTTCTCGAACACCATCTTCAAGCTCACGCCCAATGCCAGCAACATGCCCAAGCTCAAGGTCGAGGCTTCAATGCAGTTCGAGTTTCCCGAATGGAAAGTAAGCCTCCTCGTTTACGAACGCGAACGCGAAGACACCGAGCGCGGTGACGTGAACGGCGACTAGATTTCCTTTCCGTAGTTCTACCGTAATAACTGTCGCAGGTAATGTTGTAAAAAACGGAACGGCAGTAAAGCAAAAATGGTGAATGACCGCCCGCAAGGACCGTCATTCACCATTTTTATTTATATATAATTATTGCTGTATGCGGATCGACGAGCCGGCCGGCATATTCTTCCGCATCTCGTCCATCATCCGTACGCGCTCCTTTTTAAACTCTTCGGCCGTTATCTTCTTGCCGTCCTTCGGCTCCTTGATCTTCGACGCATTCACCTTCGGCGAGATCTCGGTGGCGCGCCAGATCGTCTGGCCCTTGTCCACATCCATCTCGAGAACGAGGCCCGGCAATTGTCCCTGGAAATCGGGTCCGGCGGGCACGGGTATCTCGGTCGTGTACCAGGCAACTACTTGTGCCGTGTCGGGAAATTCCTGGCGCTTCATCTCGCCGTTCTCCATCGTCATGCGCGAGCGCGTGCTGATGCGTGCCGCCGTAGCCTTGTGGGCCGTATGGTTAAGGATCGTCTTCGTTTCCTCGCTCAGTTTCCAGTTCAGGGTTTTGATGCTGTCGGAAACGACGAAGCTCCTGTCCAGCACTTCCTGCTGGTCGATGCGTATGCCCTTTTCGAAATTGTGGTAGGAGATATCGTTGGTGCCGCCGGCGAAGCGGATGACCATGCCGCCCGTAGAAAAGGTGTTATCGTCGGAGCCGAGGCTCGGCAGGATTTGCAAGAGCGACTGGCCATTGCCGAAAAGCAGCTCGTACTGGTCGGTGCGGGTCTTGGGCATCTGGGCCGCAATGGCAGGGTCGATATTGATGGCGGGGAAGCGAAACGTGCGTTCGTATACGACGCGGCCTTCTTTCATCTGGGCCTGGCCGATGAGGGTGCAGGCAAGCGCAAGCGGGAGTAAAATTTTTTTCATCTCGTAAGCATTTGAACAAATGTAAACGACAGTTTTCGTAGTTCCTGTTAATCCTCGTTGGCATCACGTTAATAATCGTTAAAGCAATGATGACCGGCAGGCGAAAAGGCTAATTTTGTCCGGATGCACAAGCTGAAGAATAATAAATGGTTGCCGGTACTGATGGTCGTGTCGATCGTGGCCATTGCCGCCTTCCAGTTCTATTGGCTTCAGAAGGCATATGAGCGCGAAGCGAAGGGACTCGAGCGTCAGACCAACATGCTCTTCGCCGAAACCGTGGGTGCGCTCCAGGGCACCAAGCTCAAGCTCGATCGCGTGAACGACAGCAGCCGCGGACCCGACATCCTCTTTCGTAATCTTAACGGCCATCATCGTCCGCCCGGCGACAAGATGGTAAAGATGATCAACGTGATGCTGAAGCGCGCCAAGGACAGCAGCCGCGAAACCATCGTGATGAGCAACGGCCAGCAGGTCGATTCCATCCGCATCATCAAAAAAGGCAGCTTCCCCGGCCGTCGCGAGCGCATCATGCAATTCCTCGTCGACATCGATTCGCTGCAGGATTCGATCCGCGTAAAAGAATTGCAAACCGCCTACGCCCGTCGCCTCGAAAAAGAAAACATCGACGTGCCCTTCACCGTAAAGCGCGTGCAGGCCAACGATACGCTGCGGCCCGTATACAACGAGGTGACGCTCGGCTTTCGCAACCCCATCACCTATCGCCTCGACCTCGGCAACACCACCGGCTTCCTCCTGCGCCGCATCAGCGTGCCCGTGCTCTTCTCCATCTTTCTTGTAGCCTTCACGATATTGTCTTTCTATCTTTTGTTCCGCAACCTGCTGCGCCAGCAGCGGCTCGCCGATATCAAGAATGAATTTATCAGCAACATCACCCACGAGCTCAAGACCCCGATCGCAACGGTGGTCGTAGCCATCGATGCGCTGCGCAGCTTCAATGCCAACCTCAATGCCGAACGCACGAAGGAATACCTCGACATATCGGCCAACGAACTGCAGCGCCTCTCGCTGCTGGTGGACAAGGTGCTCAAGCTTTCAATGTTCGAGAAGCGGGAGATAGAGCTGCGCTACGAAGAGCTGGACATGCGCAAGCTGGTGGACGAAGTAACATCGTCGATGCGGCTGCAGTTCGAAAAGCAGGGCGCGCAGGTGTCCGTCAATACCGAGGGCGACACCACGCTCGAGGGCGACCGTCTTCACCTGGTAAGCGTCATCTTCAACCTGCTCGACAACGCGCTGAAGTACAGTCCCACGAATCCGAAGATCCACATCACCATCGGCGAATCGGGCGCCCGCCTGCTGCTTACTATTGCCGACAGCGGCATCGGCATACCGGCCGAGTACCAGGGTCGCATCTTCGAAAAATTCTTCCGCGTGCCTACCGGCAACCTGCACAATGCCAAGGGCTACGGCCTCGGGCTGAGCTATGTGGCTCACGTGGTGAAGCGCCACAACGGGAGCATCCGCGTGGAGTCGGTGGAGGGCAACGGCAGCCGCTTCATCATCAGCCTGCCCCGCCACAAAGCCTAAATGCGTACATTTCCTGAAATTTTGGACATGAGTAAAGTAAAGGTGCTCTACGTGGAGGACGAGGTTTTCCTGGCCAAGATCGTCAGCGAGACCCTGCAAAGCCGCGGTTACGAGGTAGTGCTGGAAGGCGACGGCGGCCGGGCCGTAGAGCTCTTCGACCGCGAGAAGCCCGACGTGTGCGTGCTCGACATCATGCTGCCCAACAAGGACGGCTTTGCCATTGCCGACGAGATCCGCGACCGCGATGCGCAGGTGCCCATCATCTTCCTCAGCGCCAAGTCGCAGACCAGCGATGTAGTGAACGGCTTTCGCGTGGGCGCCAACGATTATATCCGCAAGCCCTTCAGCATCGAAGAGCTGATCGTGCGCATCGACAATGTGCTCAAGAACAAGAACACGTCCATCGGCGATGCCGAAGAGGTGAGCATCGGCAAGTACCAGTTCAACCTCAGGCGTCAAACCCTTATTCACAGCGCCGAGCAGCGCAAGCTGTCGTACCGCGAGAGCGAGCTGCTGAAGCTCCTCTACGAGAACCGCGACAAGATCGTGGAGCGCAGCGAGATCCTTACGCTGTTGTGGGGCAGCGATTCCTTCTTTAACAGCCGCAACCTCGACGTATACATCACCAAGCTGCGCGGCTACCTCAAGCACGATCCTTCCATCGAGATCATCACATCAAAGGCATCGGCTACC
>Ga0247771_1000399_pt1 | contig 13986 bp, 12 predicted proteins | sample UWRJL197509C6_FD_179948 | JGI IMG/M metagenome (GOLD analysis project Ga0247771, IMG submission 179948) | Plant litter microbial communities from Arlington Agricultural Research Station in Wisconsin, United States - UWRJ-L197-509C-6 | ecosystem: Environmental > Terrestrial > Plant litter >...
CCCGAAGTCCATCACCTTCACCCCGCCGTCCGGGCCGAGCATCAGGTTGGACGGCTTGAGGTCGCGGTGGCACACCGCGAGCGCGTGGGCGGCGGTCAGCACGGCGCACGCCTGCGCGGCGATCGCCGCGGCCCACGGCACCGGCAGCGGCCCGTGCTCGGCGAGCAGATCGGCCACGGTCACGCCGTCGACGAACTGCATGACCTGGAACAGCCGGTCGTCGTGGGTGCCGTAGTCGTAGAGCGTCGGGACGCCGGGGTGGTCGAGCGTCGCCAGGATCCGTGCTTCGCGCGCGAAGCGGGCTTCGAGCTCTTCGTCGCGGCCCGGCAGCCTGAGCAGCTTGATCGCCACGCGCCGGCCCAGCCGGCGGTCGTGCCCACCGTGCACCGCGCCCATCCCGCCGCGGCCGAGCGGCAGCTCGTCGAGCTCGTAGCGGTCGGCGATCAGCATCCGTTCCCCTCCGGCTAGCCGCCTCCCGGACGGAGCCGTCCTTCGACGAGTCCGGCAAAGCCTAACCGGACCAGCTCACGGCCCGTTTCGGCCGTCTCGCGCAGCACGGCGTCGAATTCCGCCAACCGCCGGAAGACCAGGCCGTATTCGTGCTGGACGGCGAGCGGGCACCGCGGAATCCGCACCCGCCGCCCGTCGATCCGCGTCGACGCCGACGCGGCGGGCAGGTCGGCCGCGCGCAGGCAGCCGGCCAGGAAGTCCGCGTCCAGCCGGGCCGCGTCGACGCGGTACACGGTGAGCCCGGCGCCGACCGGCTCCGGCGGTCCACTGTGGACGTACGCGATCCCGGTCACCGACGCGACGACGTCCCCCTCCTCGGCCACCGGGTGCTCGGCGTCGGCGCGAGCCGCGTGCTTGACCTCCACGATTCCGGCCTTGACCAGCTCGCCGATCGTCGTGAACGCCGGTTCGGCATCGGCCGCCTCGAGCAGCGGCAGCTGCGGCGTCAGCTGGGCGAAGCGGTTCCGCACGGCCTGGAACGCTTGGCCGAGATCCTCGTCCCGGGCGCGGCGCCGGGCCGGCGTCAGGTCGACGTCGTCGTCGAGCAGGTCGATGATCCGGACGCCGGATTCGGGCCGGGCCAGGAACTCCTGCCAGCTGGTTTCCATTGTGGACAGTTCGTCGCCGGCTTCGCCGAGCAGCACGGTGGACGGCGGCCGCTCGCCGGGAACCGGCCGCCGAAGCAACCAGAGGTCCGGGCCGGCCGACGTCAGCGTGACGACCGCGCGGACCGCGCCCGCGCGCAACAGGTTGCCGCGGATGCGCTTGCCGCTGCGGCGCCCGGCTGCCGCGCCCGGCATCAGGATCGCCACCGTGCCCCCGGGTTCGACGTGGGCGAGGCAGTGCTGCACCCAGGCGAGCTCGGGCTCGCCCCGCGGCGGCAGGCCGTACTCCCAGCGCTCGTCGCCGACGAGCTCGTCGTGCCCCCAGGCCCGTTCGTTGAACGGCGGATCACACACCACAGCTTCCGCGGTCCGGCCGGTGAAAGCGTCTTCCCGCAGCGCGTCGACCGCGTAGACCTCGGCCTCGATACCGCGCAACCGCAGCCGCAGCGCGGCGATCGACGCCGTCATCGGGTCACTGTCCTGGCCCAGCACGGTTTTGGCGCCGCTCGCCAGCGCGAGGGCGCCGAAGCCGCAGGCAGGGTCGAGGATCGTCGAGACCGGACCGGCGAGCCGGGCCATCAGCTCGGCGATCGGCTCCGGCGTGGTCGACAGCCGCCGCGAGTGCGCCTCGAAGTACCGGCGGCACAACAGCTCGAACGCCTCGACGGGCCCGGCGCGGTGTGTCAGCTCACTGAGCAGGGTGAGCAGTTCGGGGTCGTCGAGCTTGCTGTCGAAGGTGTCGAAGATCCCCGCCTGGAAGGCGAAGAAGACCCCCGCGCGGCTCACCCGCGCGGCCAGGTCGAGATCGTCCCCGAGGGCACGCAGGCGCTGCCACGCGCGTTCCCCCGCGGTCAGCTCGAACTTCTTGCCACGGGCGCGGAACCAGCCGGCGACGTCGGACAGGCCGAACAGCGGGCTCGACGCCGTGCCGCCGACGGGCTGCGGGAAGTCCGGGTAACGACGCCGCCAGTTGCTCACCGCGGCCCGGCCGACCCCGGCCAGCCGCGCGATGTCGGCTGCGCTGACCGTCGCGTCGTCGTCCATGGTGAGAACTCTATCGGAGGATGCTCCATTCAGCCGACATGGTTGTGAACTCAGTCAACCAATGCTTTCATGGGGGCATGACACACGATCGGTACGTCCTGCGGTACGCCGCGGGGTCGGACGTCGGCCAGCGTCGCCGGGTCAACGAGGACTCGCTGTACGCGAGTTCCCGCCTGCTCGCGGTGGCCGACGGGATCGGCGGTCAGCCGCACGGCGAGGTGGCCAGCGCGACCGCCGTGGACGTGCTGCGTGAGCTGGACGTCGACCTGCGCCGGATCGACCTCACCGGGGTCGACCTGGCCGCGACGCTGACCGGCGTCGTCAAGTCGATCGGCGAGCGGCTGGTCGAGGTGGCTTCACAGGAGCCGACGACCGAAGGCATGGGAACCACGCTGACGGCTCTGCTGTTCGACGGCGTCGAGTTCGGCGCGGCCCACATCGGCGACTCCCGCGGTTACCTGCTGCACGAAGGCGGCCTGCGCCGCCTGACCCGCGACCACACGCTCGTGCAGGCCTTGGTGGAGGACGGCCGCGTCGCCGCCGAGGACGCCGAGTCCCACCCGCGCCGGTCGCTGCTGATGAAAGCGTTGCAGACGGCGGGATCCGGCGACCCCGACATCTGGACGTTCACCCCGACCGCCGGCGACCGCATCCTGCTGTGCTCGGACGGCCTGAGCGGCCCGGTCAACGAGGCAACCCTGCGCGACGTGCTGGCGGCGATCCCCGAACCCGCGGACGTGATCCCGGAGCTGATCCGCCTGGCCAACGAAGGCGGCGGCCCGGACAACATCACGTGCGTCGTCGCCGACGTCACTGGTTGACCCACCTTCGAACCGGGTGACCACCGTCCGGTATCGTCTCCTGCGGAGGATTGGCCGAGCGGCCTAAGGCGCACGCTTGGAAAGCGTGTTGGGTTCACGCCCTCGCAGGTTCGAATCCTGTATCCTCCGCCGCTGTAACCAGGCAAAACGCCGAGTGCCCCGCTTCGGGACACCCGGCGTTTTCCGTCTTAGTCTCAGTTCCAGTCTCAGTTACCCCTGGTCAAGCCGGTTCGAGAGCCGGACGAACCCGGTTGGGCCGCCCCCTGAGTACGCAACTGGCCGCACTCGCCTCGCCGGCCGGACACGGGGGCCGCGTACCCCGCGCCTGCCTCGCACTGACGTGGTCGTGCCGCCGGTTCCGGCAGCGTCCTTCGGACACAGGCGACAGGAGCCAATCTCCGCCAGGCAGCGTCCGAGTCCAGGGCCCGCCACCAGCCAGCCCCTGCGTACGCACGCGGGACGCCCTAGTTCATCCGTACCGGTCCCCTACGACCGGCGCAGGATGTCAACGAGGCGAAGTGACGCCTGACAGCGCGGCAATCAGATCACCGACGAAGATCTCCAGGTTCGCAGCACAAGCCCCAACTTGCTCCCGAGACGTAACCGCCTACTGCCTCGGAATCGGACTCGACACGCTAACTTTGACGGCCACTATCTTAACTGTGGTCGTCATGGACGATGACGTCTTCGACGATCTGTTTGGCGATGCGGTTGACGTCAACACTGAAGGCGTTCTGGTGACTGCCGCAGACTCATCTTCAGTTTCCGACGGAGTTCCTTTCACGGAAGAAAATGTCACACGGCTACTGACTCAAGACCTGATGGCTTCGCCAGGCGCGTGTATCCTTGACAGCGCATGGCGACATCGCGACACCATCTTCAACTGAAACAATTCGACTCTCAACTGAGGTTATAGCAAATGTCCATGGATTTGGCGATCGGAATCGCCGGCTTGATACTCAGCGTTGTCGGCATCCCCTTATCTATCTACCTCGCAAGGAGGGGACGCGAGAGGCCGGACATTCGCCATCTGACCGACTTCGACGTAGTAATCAGCCCAGAAGACGCCCTTCTAAATCGTGGACTAAGCATGAAGTTCGGCGGACATTCAATCAACACCGTTAGCCGAACAATCTTCGCGATATGGAACCAAAAAGGAAGTACAGTATTAGGTACAGATGTAGTCCCATCAGACCGACTTCGACTACAGCTCGAACCCAAGGACTCCGTCTTACGAGCCCGCCTAATTTCCTTTAGTCGCACGCAAATTAAGGCAGCTCTCGTCACCAATCCAGACAAGAATAATCAAGTTGTAGTCGACTTTGACTTTCTTGACCCTGGCGATGGCATGATAGTAGAGGTCTTGCATGAAGGCCCCAAAAGGCCAAGCATCGAAGGCACAATACGTGGAGCACGTCTAACTTCGAACGGATCTGGCGACCTTACCGCCAAGAAGCTCGATTTCATGACGGAGACCTCACGCAAAGTCAAAGCAAAGAAGACGATCGAGAATCAAGGCGGTCTTTTCGCCTTAATTTTCGCGGCAGTGAACATCGCACTCGCTTTAGGGACCGTAGCCTACTTCGGATTCCGATATTTCGCCTACCCCGAGAATGTCGTAATCCCGCCAACCGACTTCGACCTAACAACCCCAGAAGGACAAAAGGAGTTCTCGTCAGCCGTCTCGGCGCATCACAATTATATCGGACCAATACCGGCGGTTTACGCTTTTGCCATCCTCGGATTCGCACTGATCGCACTAACGGTATTAAGGTTGCGGCGACGACGTGGTCGAACAGTCCCCAAGACGATCGTCCAGCATCGACTAACCGACGAGCCAACCAAGCATCCCAAACACTACTGGGCGATCGAACGAAAGAAATCGGTTAATAAGTTTAACGAAGCCAGTCGCGCACAGGTAGCCAGTGATCAACCCCATCGAGACCGAGAATCCCGACCGGCTTCCCTTAAGCTGGAAGTAGGAGACCGAGTTAAGCACATCAAATATGGGTTAGGTGTTGTCAAAACAGTAGACGGCGAGGGGACTCGTTCGACCGCAACAATTGACTTCGGCGAGGCAGGCCGTGTGCGCCTCATGTTGATCGGCGGCGTTCCAATGCACAAGGTTTCAAACGAGCCTGCGAACTAGGCTGAAGCGAGGTCGGTCACCTGCGTAAGCCGACCGGATAGGCGAAGGAAGGAGACGTTGGCTGCAAAGCAGCCAACTACCTCCTGCCCCTACTGCTCCCCACTGATGTCAGAAAGCCTCGTCGTAGCAGGTCAAACCACACATCAAGATCCCGTTCAAAATCCGTCCAGCCCCACAAGTCAGCCAGGACCCCTGATCCTATTCGAGCTTTATAGCGGTGCAAGAATCTTGTAGCCCAGCGGCCGAGCGAGATTATAATAATCTATTGCAGACTTGGGGATTTCTTCAAGTAGTCCGTTCGCACGTCGAATCCAGTGCTTATTATTATGGTCCGTAAAGGCAATCTCAATGCCTGGCTGAATATTCATTCCGCCTTCCGGACGGGGCACCTCACCCAACCAGTCACCCGGAAGCAACACGCCGAAGGTTGAAGAAGTCGTATAGCCGGTATCCTCCAATCGCATCCAATCCTCACCAGTTTTGGGTGCCGCACCCTGGATGTAGACCAGGAACACAACTATTTCGTAAACTGGCTCTTTGGAGGCGTTGGTGATTCGAGCGTAGCTTTTTTCTTCGTCTTCACGACTCGAATCCAGCCAGGCAGAAATGCGGGAAGCATGCTCGCGATGGCCGTCACGCTTTTCCTTACGCCACTGTGACAGCGCAAGATAAAAGACGCTCACTGTGCCTACCGACGCAACCCACGTTCCTACGGCTTCTACCCAGTCAGCAGCGTCACTCACCCACAGAGGATAGAACCTTCAGCTAACGGCTCGGACCCTAGGTAGCCACCGCGCCACACGGAGCAATCACTCGTCGGCCGCCGGCACGTCGGCACCCCACCGACGGCGCGCATCGTCAAGAGAGTTGTCAAGCCACGTCACGTTGTCGTAAAAGCGCCAGTCGACCATGTCTTCGATGTTGATCAGGACTTGTTCGACGGAGTCGTAGCTCAACCAGCCGAACACTTCGACCAAGTAGACGCCGGGTGAGGGCTCCGCCACGACACACCCGCGCCACCCGCGTGCAGCGTCGGAGTAGAAGTACGAGCCGACGAGCGAGTTCGGAGTCAGCTTCGTGTGAGCAAGGTCACTTAGACGGTTGGCGACCTGCTCGCCAGGGACGGACTGGGAAGTCATGTCCCCAGCTTGGCGCATACAGGCCCTGTCGCCCAACAGGCGGGCTTCAGGCCCTCAACCTAGTCTCAGTTCTAGTCTCGTTCGCCCCAGCCCACCGAGGTCCACCTAGGGACGCCCAACGCCCTGACCTGCGGCTCACGGCTAGCCGAACCCCCGCGTACGGCCGTGTGCAGACCTGGAAAGCGTGTTGGGTTCACGCCCTCGCAGGTTCGAATCCTGTACCCTCCGCACTTGAACAGGCGAAACGCCGGGCCGTGCGCCCGGCGTTTTGTCGTTTCCCGGCCCGAAAATCGGTGGCCTGCCGCGGATTCCGGCCCCTAACTTTCGTCGAGGCGCGGCTCGCCGAGGTCCGCCGGCTCCTCGACGACGACTCTCTGGCCGAAGCTGTCACCACCGCACGCCTGGACTCCGTGTCCGGCTACGAGATCTGGGCCGAGACCTACGACGACCCCGGCAACGCCGCCTGCGGCACCGGTCGCTGCACCCGGATCCTCGCCGGCCGCGGCCACCGCGTCATCGGCGTCGACAGCTCGGCCGCGATGCTCGCCAAGGCGTCGGGCGGCGACTTCCGGCTCGGCGAACTGACGCACCTGCCGGTCGACGACGCCGCTGTGGACCTCGTCGTCTGCGGGCTCGCCCTGACGCACGTCGCCGAGCTCGGGCCCGTGCTCGCCGAGTTCGCGCGGGTGCTGCGGCCGGGCGGGCACGTCGTAGTCTGCGACGTCCACCCCGAGTCCGTCGCCCGCGGTTCCGTCCCGGCGCTGCGCGGGCCGGACGGGCGGCCCGGGCGGGTCGTCTCGCACCGGCACCTCGTCGGCGACTACCTGCGGGCCGCGCTGGCGGCGAGGCTGACCGTGCTCCGGTGCGAGGAACCCGGCCTGCCGCCGAAGGATCCCGCGCCGGCCACGACCGAACCCGGGCCGTGGGAACTCTGGCCGTGGAGCCTCGCCGCGCTCGTGCCCGAAGCGGCCCGGGCGGCCGCCAAGGACGTCCCGGCGATGCTCGTCTGGCAGTTTCGGCTGCCCGGAATGTGAAATCGCTTCGATTGTGGCGTTTTCCGCGCGTTGACGGGGAGTTACGAGCAGGGCTGATCGAAGCCCGTTGCTCCGGTCGCGCTACGCTCCCCCCAACCGAGCCCGCCCCCGTTGAGAGAGGCCAGCAGTGGCAAGAAAACCGCTCTGACCTGGGGTAGCGCTGGCCAGCGACTTCAGTGTGCGGTACTGGTGTCGGGACGACCCCCGCACAGACCGTGATCGGCCCGGCCCCGGACGTCCCACGTCCGGGGCCTTGCTGATTCCGGACCCGCGATCACTCGGCATCATCAGATGATCACGCTGTGTCGTTGGATCTGTTTCAATGGAATCCGTCCCCCGTAAGACACCAGATATCCGAGGAGTAGAGGCCCGATGGCCGGAGTCGAAGAGATCCGCGCTGGCATTGCGCTCGCCAACGAAAAGGCGTCCGCAGGCATCGCCGCCCTCCAGCAAGCAGCGCAGTCTCTCGAAGAAGCCCAGCAGTCGCTCGCCCAGGCGACGCAGGGCAGCAGCCAGCACGAAGTGAGCCAGGCCCACGGCCTGCTCGCCCAGGCCCTGCACGACATCAGCGGTATGCAGAGCACCATCCAGGCCAGCATCTCCTCCGCCGACTCGTATTCGGCCAGGCTCTGACCGGATGACGCTAGCCGAACTCCACCAGCTGCTCACCGCCGTCGTGGACGGGCTCGCGAACGCGCGAGCCCACTCCGAGCGGGCCACAAGCCTGCTCGGAGAGGCCCGGCAAGCTCTCGTGGACGCACAGGCCAAGGCCGACCCCTGGCTTCCGACGCAGTACGCGCAGGCCGGCGAGGGGCTGGACCAGCTCCTCGTCCGCCTGTACACCGCCGAGGACCTGGTGAGCGGATACCGGGCGCGCCTGTAATCCTTTTTCCGGGGGACGACTTTTCTTGGGGACGCCGATGGCCAGCAAGTCAGCCGAGCAACGCAACCGCGTCGAAACCGCACTCGACCGCGTCCGCCACCAGATCGGGCTGGTGCTGGGTGCGGCGGCCGGCGCCCGCCAGGCCGCCGAGGCCGATCTCGCGAAACTCCAGCTGGAGCGCGACATCGTCCGCGTCGGCATGAACCACGCCGGCGCCGAGCAGCAGAACGAGTGGGCCCGCCACCCGGCCGCGCACGAGGTGTTCGGCGCGCTCGGCAGCGTCCGCAGCGCGTTCTACACCGACTGGAGCCAGGGCCCCGTGACCCTGCGCGAACTGGTCGCGCAGAACGCGCCGGGTCCGGCCGGGCTGCCGCCGGGTGACTGGCTCGGCCGGGTCGGGCACAACCCCGGCTTGACGTCGCCCGGGCTGTGGCGCGTCGGGTCCGCGACGGCCGCCGGTGGCGACGCCACCCGCACGTTCGACGTCGCGGTGCCGCTGTTCGACGAGTCGCACCTGGCGATCACGTCGGCGCCGAAGACGCGGCCCACCATCGACGGCATCGTCCAGAACCTGCTGATCCGCCTGCTCTCGACGTTCGAGCCCGGAGCGGTGCGGGTGCACCTGTGGGACGTCGGGCAGCTGACCGCGATCCTGCCCGACCTGTACCCGCTGAGCAGCACCAGCGCCCTTTCGCTGTACGACCCCGGCCGGCTTGAGGACCTCCTCGACGAGCTGGCCGGGCACATCCGCCGCATCCACGCGACCGGGATGGCCGCCGGTTTCACTTCGCTGCGCGAAATCCGGAAGGCGACCCAGCAGCGGGGCGAGCCGTTCCGCATCGTCGTGCTGTACGGGAACGGCGAAACCCTCGAACCCGAACGCGCTCGCGACCTCAAGCGGGTTGCGAGCGGCGCGCTGGCCGCCGGGATCTGCCTGATCATGGTCGACGTGCCGACCGCGGTGAGCGCGCCGGTCGAGACGCTGAGCCTGGTCGACGACCGGCACGCGATCAGCAGCATGACCGGCACCGACCTGGTCGTCGACCTCGATCCGCCGATGCCGTCCGCGCAGGTGATTCGCGCCGTAGACACCATCGCCAAGGCGCTGATCGCGAAGCAGGGCGGACCGCGGTCGTTCGACGACCTGCTGCCGACGGAGCTCGGCCGCGAAAGTTCGGCGCGTGAACTCCGTGCCCCGGTCGGGTTCTTCGAAGGCGAGCCGGTCGAGGTCGTGATCGGCGACGCGAGCCCGCACGCTCTGATCGGCGGCCCGTCCGGGTCGGGCAAGACGAACTTCCTCTACGCGCTGCTCGGCAGTCTCGCGGCGCGCTACGACCCGAACGAGCTGGCGCTCTACCTGCTGGATTTCAAGGAAGGTGTCTCGTTCGCCGGCCTGGCGCCGGGCCGGAAGGACGCGAGCTGGCTGCCGCACGCGCGGCTCGTCGGCGTCAACGTCAACACCGACCGCGAATTCGGCCTGGCGCTGCTGCGGTTCCTGGCCGACGAGCTGCGACGGCGTTCGGCGGCGGCGAAGGAGCACGAAGTCACGAACCTCGCCGACCTGCGCGAAGCCGACCCCGGCGGGCACTGGCCGCGGATCGTGGCGGTGATCGACGAGTTCCAGTACCTGTTCGCCGGGCGTGACCAGGTGACCGCGACGGCGACGCAGCTGCTCGAGGACATCGCGCGGCGTGGGCGTTCGCAGGGCATCCACATGGTGCTGGCCAGCCAGGACGTCGCCGGCATCGAGGCGTTCTGGGGCAAGCCGGCCGTGTTCGAGCAGTGCACGCTGCGGATCGCGATGCCGAAGGCGCGGCGTGTGCTGGCCGAGACGAACAACGCCGCGGTGTCGGCGCCGAAGTGGCACGGCGTGATCAACCACGACTCCGGCATCGCGCACGGCAACCAGCTCGCCCACATCCCGGACGCGAGCAGCAAGAACGTGTTCGTCCGGCTGCAGCACCGGCTGTGGGAGGAGTACGCGGGCCGGTTCCCGCGCCCGCGGCTGTTCGACGGCGCGCATTCGCCGATCCTGGAACAGTTCCCCGCGTACCTCGACCTCAAGCCGAATTCGCGGCCGCGGGCGCTGTTGGGCCAGTCGATCGACGTCACCGAGGCGGCGTGCGGCGTCGACCTCTCGTGGGCGCCGGGCCGCAACATCGCGGTGCTCGGGTCGGCCACCGCCGAAGCACTGTCCATCCTGGACTCGTCGGCGCGGTCGCTGTCCCGCCAGTACGAGCCGGGCGAGGTCGAGTTCATCCTGGGCTGCGCGATCGAGGCGTGCGCCCCGGCGGCGCTGGAGCTGGCCGACCGGCTACGCGCCGATGGCCACCAGGCGTCTTTGGTGGACAACCTGACCGGGGTGCTGGAGTCGATGACCAGCTCGATGTCGGGCAACGCGAAGGTCCTGCTCCTGTACGGCGTCGACGCGGCGCTGCCGGCTCTGGAGACCAAGGCGATCGGGCAGCTGAAGAGCGGTCTCGACCATCTGAGGGTGGTGCTGAAACAGGGGCCCGGCCACGGCATCCACACGATCGGCTGGTGGCGCAGCATCGCGCGGCTCAAGGACACGCTGGGTTTTGCCGGCACCGACGACATCGGCACGTGGGCGGCGCTCGACGTCCAGGGCAACGAGCTGGCTCCGTTCGCGGCGGGCCAGGTTGTGCACTGGTCGCCCCGCCCGGGCCGCGCGCTGTTCTTCGACCGCACGACCCACGGCGCACCCGAAGTGATCATCCCGTTCCAGCGTCCGGAGAACGCCCAATGACCGACGACGGCGCCACCGCGGCCATGCGGTACAAGGAGATCATCGCCCTGTCGAGAGGCTCGGCGGAGAACCTGCGCGAGTGGGAACTGGCGCGCGCAAAAGCTCTGGAAGCGGAGATCGAGGAAGCCACGGCCGCGATCGAGGTGGCGGCCGAGCGCGAGGAGCAGGCGGGCAAGCGGGCCACGCGCTGGTGGAAGATGGCGCTGCACAACATCCAGGGCCTGACGTGGCTTCCGCCGGGCGACAACCCGCACCCGATCTCGACGGCGCGGGCGGCGTACCTGGAGCGGTACCTGGAGGAGGTCAAGCCGAGTTACCAGGAGCTGGTGCAGGCGGTGCTGGCGCTCGGTTGGCGGGCCAAGCGGGCGGCGGCGAAGCGAGGAGAGCAGCCGCCGCCCGTTTAGCGCCTCTCAGACGTCGAAGACGGTGTCGTAGGGCTCGTCGTCGTCGGCCGGCGTTTGCCTGCGCGGCCTTTGTGGCTGTGGTGCTTGCGGTGCCGGTGGTGCTTGCGGTGCCGGCGGCTGGGCGAGCGGCCTCCCGGCGGAGACGGCTTCCCGGATGGCGGCGGTGATGGTCCGGCTCAACGTGACGGCGTCGAACCGCATGGCCTCGGGCGCGAGCCGCACCTCGCTGACGACGCCACCAGGCCCGGCGAGAACGGTGACCGACCGATCCGGCGAGACGACGGTCGTGTGGTCACTCCCGGCGATGCCCGCGAGGAGGCGCTGGTTGTCGGCTTTGCGGTCTTCGATCTGCTTGAGCTGCCAGCGCATTTCCTCGATCAGCTGCGGGTTGTTCATGGCCTCCCCTGGTATCGCGTGAATTCGTAGCGCAAAGCCGCCCCGTTCGCGGCTCGGCGAGGACAAGCAGCTCGACCGAACACCACAACCCCAAAGGCTCCGATGATCAGGAGGAGTTCAGAGGTGCTCCCGTCGAACTGCGAGGCAGCGAGGCTCAGGTCGCCCACGGCCCGGGCCTCCCCGGCTGAATCTGGTTGGGCGCGTAGACGAACTCGTAGTACTTCCCGACCTTGTGCTCGATCAGGCCATACCCCCGGCTATACCCCACACGAAGGAGATCCTCCTGGTCCAAGCCGATTTCGTCGAACCGGACATAGACCTGTCGACGGCCGTCGAGCTGTGCGGCCAGGAGCGCCATCTGGTGTTCCCGGGGTTTCCGGGATTTCCTGAACCGGATGACGTTCACCGTGACGCCGGCGGCCAAGAGCCCGCCGAGCACGATGAAGCCGAGTACGTAGGCCGCTGGAGAAGTCGGGGAGTCCGTCGCAGCGGCGGCCACAACGCCTGTCATCCGCTCTCCTGTTCACTGCGGAGGCTCCAAGCGACCTTTGCCGTGGCTTCGGCCACGGCGGGCCAGGCGTCCTCAGACTCGGCTACCACCGAAAGGATCACCACGGACCGGCCGTCCGGCAGCGGGATCTGGTACTCCGCCTTGATCTGGGTGCGCACGTCGTGCTCGGGCAGGTGGAACTCGCCGCCACTGAACGCCACGAGCGCCGGGCCGATCGGCAGTCGCACCGGTTGAACGACTGACCGCGGGTGGCTCTTGCGGTACTCGGCGGCCATCGCCGCGACGACGGCGTCCCGGTTGCCCGGCGAGGGCTCAGGCCACTGGACCACGCCCAGCGTCAGGGTCGCGACATCACCCTTTCGGCGGCCGACCGCGAACTTGCCGAACACGCGGATGCCATTGGCCTGCATGGTCGGCACCAGCGCCATCAAGTAGCTGCCGAACTGTTCGATGCTCGTTCCGGCACCGGCCGCCAGGTTCTCGGCGACCGTCCAGGCATGGCCGCGGTTCATCTTGTCGTCGGTGCCCACCGGCATGCCCGCGAACCCGGGCGGCAGGTCGATTTGCAGAGGCATCAGTTCCACACCTCGTCTTCCGCACGCTCACGGCGCCGCTCCGGCGCGTTGTCGGCCTGCACACCGGCTTCAGTCGCGTTGCCCAACGCCACCGCTGCCCACGGCGCCGGCCCAGCGATGAGCGACGAGCCCGCTACCGCCCACTGACCGGCGTCCTTGGGAACCCAGTAGCTCTTGAAGTCTCCCCACGGGCCTTCGAAGCTTTTGTCGGTGGCTCCTGCGACCGCCTCGCCCGCGAGTTGCTCCGCCGGCAAGCCGTAGGTCCCCAGCTTGAGCGCCCAAGTCGGCACGCCCGGCGCCATGCCCGCCAGCGACGAGATCGCTCCGAGCGCATCGAAGGTCAGGGTCTCGGTGGCAACATCCGCTCCGGCGGCCTTCGCAAGGGCATGTCCGCCCAGAGCGCCCAGGCCCACGCCGGTTGCGATCGCGCCGACGACCTCGCTGGCCGGATCGGGAAGCCAGTCGCTCAGCAGTCCGAGGCCATTGCCGATGTCGCCCATCACGTCCGAGAGCTTCGACAGCAGCTCAGCGTGGTCCTGGACGAAGTCCCACGCGTCATCCACGCCGTCCGCGATGGTGTTCGTCAAGTCGACAAGTGCCCCGCCGGCCGCGTCGCTCAGTTTGTCCAGCAAACCCGGCTCGTCCGGGGCCAGCTCCTTCGCCTTCCGCAACGCCTCCGCGATCCGGCCTGCCGCCTCCGTGTGCTCCTGCTGAAGCTGCTTCGCCGCGTCCTGGATGTTCTGGCAGCCGTCGATTGCCGACTGGAGCTGCTGGCCTGCGTTGTCGAGCAGCTTCTGGGCGATCTGCAGGGACTGCTGGTCGGGGAACGTCCGGTTTGCCAGTGCGAGGTCCGGGTTCGCCCGCGCCGCCTCCGCCGCCTGGGCCGCCGCCTCTGCTCGGGCCTCCAGGTCCGCCGCGCGTTTCTGCAGGTCACCCAGTTGCTGGGCCCACGCTTCGAGCGCGTCCGCGGCCTCGCCCATCGAACGGGCCGCGCCCTCGAGGTACTGCGGCAGCAGGCCGATGCGCCGTGCGAACGCGTCGCTCGCCTCGCCCTGCCAGATGCCCTGCTTCCGGACGATCTGACGCAACGCGTCGTCGGCCTCGGTCAGGTCCTTGCTCACCGCCCGGTACTTGCTCGCCAGGTCCGT